>Ga0075431_100005361_pt1 | contig 12657 bp, 12 predicted proteins | sample RhiMetdeltSRZDD5_FD_75297 | JGI IMG/M metagenome (GOLD analysis project Ga0075431, IMG submission 75297) | Populus rhizosphere microbial communities from Tennessee, USA - Rhizosphere MetaG P. deltoides SRZDD5 | ecosystem: Host-associated > Plants > Roots > Rhizosphere > Soil | place: USA... | reverse complement strand
CGGGCGACCTACGAGCCCGGCTGGCGCTGGTCGCTGCACATCGGGCCCACGGTCGGGGCCGCGCGCTGCTCCGTCGAGCACGTCGGGCTGGTGGTGTCCGGAACCGCCACCGCCGCATTCGAGGACGGGCGAGTATACGAGCTGCGCCCTGGCCATCTCTTCTATATAGCGCCGATGCCGCACGACAGTTGGGTCGTGGGCGACGAACCCTACGTTTCGCTGCACCTGCTGGGCTCGGAGCACTACGCCCGGTGACGGGTCCCGTCCCCTGGCTCCCGATCCTGACGCACGGCTTCTCGGATACCATCGCGGTCTAGCGATCCATCTCGATCTCGTTGAGACCTGAGGCGCGAAGCAACGGAGAGCCTGCGATGAAATACACGGGAAGCTGTCACTGCGGTCGGGTTCGGTTCGAGGCCGAGGGTGAGATCGACGACGGGCTCGCCTGCAACTGCTCGATCTGCTCGCGCAAGGGATCGCTGCTGTGGTTCGTGCCGCGCACATCATTCCGGCTGACGACGCCCGAGGACGCCGCGAGCACTTACACGTTCAACAAGCACGTCATCAAGCACCGTTTCTGCCCCGACTGCGGCATACACACGCACGGCGAGGGCAAGGACCGCTCGGGCAACGCGATCGCCGCGGTGAACCTCCGCTGCGTGGAAGGGATCGACCTGAAGGCGATCAAGGTCGTCGAGTTCGACGGCCGCGCCCTCTGAGTCCGCGAGCGGGGCGGACGCGGCGACGCTGCGTGCTCATTCCGCGCGCAGCGCGCGCAGGAAGCTCGCCGGATCCTCGCCGCGCTCGATGACCTCGACGAGGGCGGAGCCGACGATCACGCCGTCGACGCGCTCGGCGAGCCGCTCGATCTGCGCGCGCACTCGGATCCCGAACCCGGCGCAGACCGGAACCGCCGACACCGCGCGCACGCGGTCCAGATAGTCGAGCACGTCGTCCGGCACGGCGACGTTGCGTCCGGTGGTGCCGGTCATCGTCACCGCGTAGACGAATCCGCGCGCGCCCGCGCACAGCATCGCGAGCCGCCCGGGCGGCGTCACCGGTGTCACCATCTGCACGAGCGCGAGCCCGGCGCGGTCGAGCCCGGAGCGCACCTCCGCGCTTTCCTCGTGCGGCAGGTCGGGGATGATGAAGCCGCTCACCCCCGCGGCGGCGGCCGCTTCGGGCAGCCGCCCGAGCCCGTAAGCGAGCAGCGGATTGAGATAGCTCATGAGCAGGAGCGGCGTCCGCGCCGCGGGCCGGTACGCGGCCAGCTCGTCCAGCAACCACTCGAGCGTGAAGCCCGCGGCCAGCGCCGCGTGGCTTGCGCGCTGGATGGTCACGCCGTCCGCCATCGGGTCGGTGAACGGCACCCCGATTTCGACCACGTCGGCGGCGCCGGCGACGCTGGCCAGGCTTGCGCGGAATCGGCTGCGGTCGGGGAATCCCCCGGTCAGGAAGGCGACCAGCGCCGGGCGACCCTCGGCACGCGCGGCGCGTATCGCGACGCCGATCCGATCGTGCGGCGTCGCAGCGGCGCTCATGACGCGGGCGCGAGCAGCGTGCGTTGCAGGGTCGGCATGTCCTTGTCGCCCCGGCCAGAGAGGCCGACGAGGATGCGGCTGCCGCGATGCGACGCCGCCCAGCGGCGCGCGCCGGCGAGCGCATGGGCGGATTCGATCGCGGGCAGGATGCCTTCGGCGCGGCAGCACTCGGCGAGCGCGTCGAGCGCATCGTCGTCACCGATCGCTTCGTAGCGCACGCGGCCGATGATCTTGAGCAGCGCGTGCTCCGGGCCGACACCCGGATAGTCGAGCCCCGCGGAAACCGAGTGCGTCTCCTGGATCTGACCGTGAGGATCCTGCAGCAGGAGCGAATAACTGCCCTGCAGCACCCCCGGCGTGCCGTAGGCGAGCGAGGCGGCGTTCTGCCCGAGACCGCTGCCGCTGCCACCGGCCTCGAGACCGAGCAGCTCGACTCCCCGGTCGCCGACTAAGGGATGAAAAAGGCCGATCGCGTTCGAGCCGCCGCCGACGCAGGCCACGGCGACGTCCGGCAGCGCCCCGGTCGCCTCGAGCATCTGCGCGCGTGCCTCGATACCGATCACCGACTGGAACTCGCGCACCAGGTATGGGTACGGGTGCGGCCCGACCGCGGAACCGAGCAGGTAGTAGGTGCCGTCGGGATCCGCGACCCAGTCGCGGAGCGCCTCGTCGATCGCGGCGCGCAGTGTGCGATCGCCGGTCGTCACGGGCATGACCTGGGCGCCCAGGAGCTTCATACGACCGACGTTCGGCGACTGCCGCTCCATGTCGACCTCGCCCATGTACACGACGCAGGGCATACCGAGCCGCGCGCACGCGGCGGCGGAGGCCACGCCGTGCTGGCCTGCGCCGGTTTCGGCGACGATACGGCGCGCGCCGAGCCGCTTCGCGAGCAGCGCTTGCCCGATCGCGTTGTTGATCTTGTGGGCCCCGGTGTGCGCGAGATCCTCGCGTTTCAGCCACACGTCGGCCTGCCAGAGCCGCGACAGCGTGTGCGCACGCGTGAGCGGTGTCGGACGGCCCGCCCAGCCGCGGAGCTCCGTATCCAGCTCCGCGCGGAAATCGCGATCGGCGAGCAGGGACCGGACACCGGCTTCCAGGCGATCCAGCGCCGGAACGAGCGTCTCCGGAACGTAGCGCCCGCCGAAGGGCCCGTATCGGCCGCGCGCATCGGGGAACGCCCCGCGCAGTATCTCAGCGAGCAACCGATCGCGTTCGACGCCGCTCGTATCCGCACTCACCGTCCCGCCTCCTTAAGTCAGCGCCCGCGCGGCGCCGCGCGCCGCATCGATGAACTCGCGGATCCGCGCCGGATCCTTGACACCGCGCGCGCGCTCCACGCCGGAGCTCACGTCCAGCCCGAACGGCCGGACCGTCGCGACCGCCTCGGCGACGTTGCCGGGGTCCAGGCCACCGGCCAGCACCAGCTCGCAGCGCGCGGCCAACCCCCGCGCCGCCGCCCAGTCGGCGCGCATGCCCACGCCGCTCGTGCCGCCGTCGAGCATCACCCGATGGCGCCCGATCGGTGTGCCGTCGCGGCTGCGCAGCGTCTCGCCCGTTCTCCGCAGCACGGGCAGCACGCGCTGGTCGGCTGGCAGCTCGAGCTTCTCCAGGTCCCCGAGATCGGTCTGCAGCCAGTCCGGCTGCAGCGCGTCGATCACGGCGTCGACGAGCGCCTGCGCCGGGTGCAGGAATACGGCGACCCGCTCTAGCCCCTTCGGCACGGCGCGCTGCATCGCGCGAGCGGCGTCGAGCGTGAGGTTGCGCGGCGACGGCTCGTGGAACACGAATCCGAGCGCATCGGCGCCCGCGCCGACGGCCGCATCGACGTCCGCTGCGCCGCACATCCCGCAGATCTTGATCCAGAGCTCAGGCATCCGGCTTGTCTCGCTGCACGGCAGCGTCGTCGCGGCGCCGCTTCAGCGCCGCACGACCCGCCTCGATCAGCTGCGCGGTCGCCCGCACGGCATCCGCTTGCTTCATGAGGCTCGTGCCGACCAGTGCCAGCCGATACCCCAGTGCCGCGACCGCCGCCGCGTCGCGCGGGCTCTCGACGCCGCTCTCGGCGACCGGCGGCCACGCGGGGGGCAGCTTGTCGCGCAGGACACCGAAGCGCCGCGGTTCGATGGCGAGCGTCTCGAGATTGCGGCAGTTGATGCCCATCAGCACCTGGCCGGGCAGGCCATTCCGCGCTGCGGCGATCTCCGCGGCCGTCTCGACCTCGGCGGCATCGAACGCCTCGAGCAGGACGAACAGTTCGAGCTCGGCTGCGCGGTCGAGCATCTCGATCAACATGGCACGGTCGACCATCCGCACGATCAGCAAGGCGCCGGATGCCCCCGCCGCGCGCGCCTCGAGCAGCTGGTACGGGTCCACCAGGAAATCCTTGCGCATCACCGGAACACCGAGCGGCCTGAGCGTGAAGGCAGCGAGGCGCAGGTGCTCGAGGCTGCCGTCGAAGCGCGTCGGCTCGGTCAGCACCGACACGGCGGCCGCTCCTCCCTGCGCGTAGGCGGTGAGCCTCGCGACCGGATCGGCGGACTGGCGCGCGAGCGCGCCCTGGGATGGCGACCGCAGCTTGAGCTCCGCGATGACGTCGAATCCTTCGTCGCTCACGACGAGCGGCGGCGGCGCCTCGGAATCGGCGATCTGCGCGCGCAGCTCCGCCTCCGCGACGCGGGCCTTCGCCGCCGTTACGCGCTCGGCGCTCGCGCGCTGCATGTCGGCGAGCAGTCCCATCGCCTCAGCCGCCCGCCGCGCCGGCGCCTGCGCCTGCGCCTGCGCCGAACGCGGCCAGCTTTTCGAGCAGGCGCGCGGCGTCGCCGCGGTCGACCGCTTCGCCGGCCGCCTGGAGGCCCGCTCGGGCGTCGCTCGCTGCGCCGCACACCTCGAGCGCGAGCGCGGCGTTCAAGAGCACCGCGTCGCGATGCGGACCGCGGTCGCCCTTGAAGACCCCGCGCAGCCCGGCCGCGTTGTGCCCTGCGTCTCCGCCCGCGAGGTCGGCCGGCGCACAGCGTGCGAGCCCCAGCTCGCGCGGATCGCGCAGCGACCGTTCCGAGCGCCCAGGGCGCACGTCGTACAGCTCGAAGGGGCCGACCGGCGTCGCCTCGTCCCAGCCCGGCTCGCCGTGTATGACGAACGCACGCACGATCGGCATGCCGGCCAGGGTGTCCGCCATCAGCCGCGCGGCCTCGGCGCTGTAGGCGCCGATCAGCGCGAAGGGGGGCGCGGCCGGATTCGTCAGTGGACCGAGCAGGTTGAACACGGTTCGCACCGCGAGCGCGCGGCGCACCGGGGCGACTTCCTTCATTGCCGGGTGATAGTGCGGCGCGAAGAGAAAGGTGAACCCCGTGGACGCGAGGCACTCGCCCGCCGCGCGTTCGTCAAGCGGCAGCGGCAGACCGAGCGCCTCGAGCAGATCGGCGCTGCCCGAGCGGCTCGACACCGACCGGTTGCCGTGCTTGACGACCGGCACTCCGGTCGCCGCCACGAGCAGGGCCGCCCCCGTCGAGAGGTTGAAGCTGCCGGAGGCGTCGCCGCCGGTGCCCACGACATCGAGCGCGTTCGCGACGTCGGGCAGCACCGGCTTCCGCGCCAGCGACCGCATGGCCGAGGCGAATCCGCGAACTTCCTCCGGCGTAACGCCCTTGGCGCGGAGCGCCGCGAGCAGTGCTCCCGCCATCGCCGGCGCGAGCGCGGGATCGGTGAGCGCGCGCATCAGCCCGGCGGCGTCGGCTTCCGGGAGGTTCCGGCCCTCGAGGAGCTGCTCGAGGACGATGCGCAGCTCGCTCACCGGCTGCTCCCTGCGGCACGGTGACCCTCGCGCAGCGCCAGGAAGTTGCCGAGCAGCGCGGGCCCGTCCGGCGTGAGGATGCTCTCCGGGTGGAACTGCACGCCCTCGACGGCGAGGTCGCGGTGACGCGCGCCCATGATCTCGCCCTCGTGCGTGCGAGCCGTGACTTCGAGCACGTCGGGCATGGTCTCGGGACGCGCGATGAGCGAGTGATAGCGTCCAGCCTGGAACGGCTGCGGCAGCCCGGCGAACACGCCGACGCCTTCGTGCTCGACGAGCGACACCTTGCCGTGCATGAGCCGGCCGGCGCGCACGACCTCGCCACCCCACACCTCGACCATGGCCTGGTGACCCAGGCAGACACCGAGCACGGGCGCGCGGCCGGCGAACGCCTCGATCATCGTCATCGACACGCCGGCTTCGCGCGGAGTGCCCGGCCCCGGCGAGATGCAGAGATGCGTCGGCGCGAGCCCGAGCGCCTCCTCGACCGTGATCGCGTCGTTACGGTGCACCAGCACCTCCGCGCCCAGCACCAGGAACGCCTGCACGAGGTTGTAGGTGAAGCTGTCGTAGTTGTCGATCAGGAGCAGACGAGGCGCAGACATCTACAGCCCCTCCCGCGCGAGCTCGAGCGCGCGCTTGAGCACGGCGCTTTTGGCGAGCACCTCGCGGTACTCCGCCTCGGGAACGCTGTCCGCTACGACACCCGCGCCGGCCTGGTAGGCGTAGGTGTCGCCATGGAAGACCAGCGTGCGGATCGTGATCGCCTGGTCCATGTCCCCGCCGTGACCGAAATACCCGACGGTGCCGCCGTAGAAGCCGCGCCGCACGGGCTCGAGCTCGTCGATCAGCTCCATGGCACGCACCTTGGGCGCTCCCACCAGCGTACCGGCGGGAAACGCCGCGGCAAACAGGTCGAACGCGTCACGCCCGGGCGCGAGACGACCGGTGACGCCGCTCACGATGTGCATGACGTGGCTGTAGCGCTCGATCGACCTGAGCGGCCGCACCTCGACCGAGCCCGCCGCCGCCACGCGGCCGAGATCGTTGCGCGCGAGATCCACGAGCATCACGTGCTCGGCATTTTCCTTCGGGTCGGCGAGCAGCTCCGCTTCGAGCTCGGCGTCGCGCGCGGCATCCTCGCCGCGCGGCCGCGTGCCGGCGATCGGGCGTAGATGCGCCTGGCCGCCGTTCAACTTGACCAGCGCCTCGGGCGAGGAACCGACCACCACCCGGTCGCCGAGCTCGCAGTAGTACATGTAGGGCGAGGGGTTCAGGAGGCGGAGCGCCCGATAAGTCTCGAAGGGATCGAGATCGCAGCGCCCCGAGAAGCGCACGGCGAGCACGAGCTGATACACGTCGCCCGCGGCGATCGAGTCCTGCGCACGGCGCACGCGCTCGAGGTATTCGGCTTCCGTCAGGCTGGCGTCGGGCGGCGCGAACTTCGCCTGCCACGCGGGACCCGGCAGCCCGCCACGCATCGCACGGATCACCTCGCGACGCAGGCTCTGTCGTTCGGTGTCGGACCCTGCGTGCAGGAGCGCGGCGCGCCGCGTCAGGTGGTCGAAGACCAGCAGCGAGCGCGGCGCGACGTAGTGCGCGTCGGGGCAGTCGTCGGTTGCCTTGGCCCGCGCCGGCAGACGCTCGAGGTAGCGCACGAGATCGTAGCTTGCGACGCCGACGAGCCCGCCGTGCAGCGGGAAGCCGTTCCCGCCGGCCTCCGGCCGCGGCGCCTTCGCGAGCGCCGCGCGCAGCGCGGCCAGGAGCCCCGCCTGGTCCGTCGGGCGCGGCGCCGTTTCGGCACCGATGCGCAGGCCCTTCGAATCGAGACGCAACTCGAGACACTCGCCGAAGCCGATGAACGAGTAGCGCGCCAGCCGTTCGCCACCCTCGACGCTTTCCAGCAGGAAACGCGGCCGGAAGGCCTTCAGCTTCAGGAAAGCCGAGACCGGTGTATCGAGGTCGGCGGCAATGTCGAACACGGAAGCTGCGGTCACAAGCCTGTCCTCTGTCGCGAGGACCGGGGACGCAGAAAACGAAAAACCCATCCCCGGTAGTTCGCGGAGATGGGCCCTGGAAGTCAGTGAAACTGGATTACGCGCCCGGCGCCCACTCCTTCATGCGTGGCGCCACCACCAGCCGTCGCGGGCGAAGGTCAAACACTGCGGCGCGTTCATCACGCGCCGCAGTATCCACAAACGATCGGGCGATTGCAAAATTGGGCCGTTCGACCGGGGACGTGCAGTCTGCCCGCCCGATCGTTCATCCGCACAACTTGTGCCGCCGCAGGCGGCCGCTGGAAAATGGTTTGGGTTCAAACAGTTCACCTGCCGGATACCGGCAGATCGCCGGTCCCACGGGGTTCCTGATGTGCGTTCAGTAGAGAGAGTCGACGGGTCATGATGCTGCTCTACCCCGAACCGGCATGAGCCCGCTCCTCATCCGCAATGCGACGGTATTCGACGGAACGGGCGCGCCGCCGCGGGTCGAGGACGTGCTGGTCCGCGACGGTCGCATCGCCGCGCGCGGGGCGGGACTCTATGCACCCGACGAGACGCGCCTGATCGACGCCGGCCGGCAGTGGCTCATGCCGGGCCTGCTCGACATACACACCCACCTCGATCTGGAGGTGGAGCTCGCACCGGGGCTGCCGGAATCGGTGCGGCACGGCACGACCACGGTCGTGGTCGGCAACTGCAGCCTCGGGACGGCGTTTGGCGCGCAGCGCGCGAACGGCGACGACCCGGTGCTCGACTGCTTCGCGCGCGTCGAGAACGTGCCGAAATCGGTCCTGTCACGCGTGGTCGACCGGATGGACTGGAACACGACCGCCGGTTATCTCGCGCATCTCGACGCACTGCCGCTCGGGCCCAACATCGTCCCCCTGCTGCCGCACTCGATGCTGCGGATCGCGGTGATGGGCACGGCCGCCGCCGTGACCCGCGAGCCGACCGCCGCGGAGCTCGAGCGGATGAAGACGCTGCTCGAGGACGCGATGCGGCAGGGGTACGCGGGCTTCTCGACCGACGCCATCCCCTTTCATTACCTCGCGAACGAGCCGCACACCGATAAGCGCATCCCCGCCCAGCACGCGCACTCGAGCGAGCTCAGGACGCTGCTCCGCATCGTCCGCCGGCACGACCGCGTCTGGCAGTGCACCCCGGATGCGTCGCGGCGTGCCGCGACCTTCCTGCGCTTCTTTCTCACCAGCGGCCGGCTGTTCGGCCGACCGCTCAAGACCTCGGCGCTGACCGCGATCGATCTCACCCACGAGCGCAATACCTGGCGCCTCTTCCCCGCGCTCGCGAACCTGCTCAATTCGTGGCTGCTGAACGGGCGGCTTCACTTCCAGGTGCTCGCCACGCCGTTCCGCATGTACGCGGAGGGCGCGATCTGCCCGATCTTCGAGGAATTCGCCTCAACGCGCCGGCTGATGGCCTGCGAGATCGACGACAGCGCGGGCCGCCGCGCGATCCTCGACGAGCCGGCGTTCGGCGAGCTCTTCGTCCGCGAATGGCACGGTCGCGGTGCGGTGTCGACCTTCAACCGCGACCTCGACGCGATGAGGGTCGAGCGCTGCCCTGTCCCTGAGTGGCAGGCCGAGACTTTCGGTGCGGTCCGACGGCGGCTTGCCCGGTTCAGCGCGGGCGAGCGCGACGCGGCGCGAAGCATCGCGGAGGTACAGGCGTTCGATTCCTTTACGCCGGTCGAGCGCGACGGCGAGTTCCTGCTGCACCTGCTGCGCCACTACGACCGCGAGCTGCGCTGGTGGTTCGTGGTCGGCAACGACCGGCCCGAGATCCTGCGCCGGCTGCTCTTTCATCCGCACATGCTGCCGGGTTTCAACGACAGCGGCGCGCACCTCATCAACCTCGCCTTTTTCGACGGCAACCTGTGCACGCTCAGGATGGCCGCGCAGCAGTCGCTCGAGCAGGTGGCGATCGCCGTGCGCCGGCTCACGCGCGAGCCGGCGGAGTTCTTCGGCGTCGATGCCGGGCGGATGGATCCAGGCGCGCAGGCCGACCTGGTGCTGATCGATCCCAGGGCGCTGCTCAGCTACGACACCGACGCGAGCCGCCGCATGGTGTATCGCGAGATCTTCGAGCACGACCAGCTGGTCAACCGCTCGGACGGCGTCGTCACGAGCGTATTCATCGCGGGCGAGCAGGTGTGGGACGGGGGCGCGGTCACGGATGCGCTCGGCTCGCGCAAACTCGGACGCGCGCTGCGCGCGGCGGCCTAAGGGCGCATCACTCCGCGGCGCGGCGTATCGGTGCCGAGGGTCGACTCGGTCAGCGGCGCGCCGACGGCACGCAGCGCCTCGCGCTGCTCCCGGATCGGCGTCCGAATCATCAGGGCCTCGAACGGCTGGAGCTTCGCGAGACAGGGCAGCGCGAGCACACGGTCGACGAAGGCCGCGGTACGCGGCCAGCGCACCCGGTCGACCTGGTAGCGCGCGAAGGCCGCGTTGCGGAAGAACACTGCGATGGAGAGGTCACCAATCCCGGGCGCGCCGAACAGGAATCCCGACGGCGGCAGTTGCGTCTCGAGGTAGTCCAGCACGGGCGGCAACTCCACGCTTCGGATCCGCTCGAGCTCGGCAAGATCGCGCGTCTCGCCCCAGAGCGAAGGGCTGAGCACCGCACGGTTGAAGAGCTGCCAGATGATCACGTCGCCCAGGCGCGTGTCGGCGTACTCCTCGAGCCAGCGGGCCCTGGCGCGGCTTGCGATATCGCCTGGATAGAGCGCGGGCTCCGGGTAGCGATCCTCCAGGTACTGGCAGATCACGGAGGAGTCCGCGAGCGTCACGCGGTCGTCGATCAGGAGCGGGATACGGCGCAGCGGCGAGAGCTCGGTGAACTGGTCTCCGCCCATGAAGGGCACGATCGGATCGATTTCGTAGTCGATGCCCTTGAGGTCCAGGAAAGCGAGCACCTTGCGCACGTAGGGCGACAGGTAGCTGCCGACGATCTGCACGGGACGGCTCACGACTGCGCCCGGGCGATGTACTCCTCGACCAGGCGGTCGAGCACCGAGAGGCTCACCGGTCCGCTGCCGAGCACGACCTCGTGGAAATCCCGGATGTCGAATCGCGGCCCGAGCGCGGTCTTCGCCTTCTCGCGGAGCTCGAGGATGCGCAGCATGCCGACCGTGTAGGCAGTCGCCTGCCCGGGCATGACCATGTAACGCTCGATCGCCTTGACGGCCTGGCCCTTCGGGTTCGGCGTGTTTGCGAGCAGGTATTGGATCGCCTGCTCGCGGGACCAGCGCTTCGCGTGGACACCCGTGTCGACCACGAGCCGGCTCGCGCGCCACAACTCCTGCGTCAGGCGGCCGAAGTACGCATACGGGTCCTGGTAGAAGCCCATCTCGCCGGCGAGCGTCTCGGCGTACAGACCCCAGCCCTCGGAATAGGCAGTGACCTGCCCCTGCCGGCGGAAGCTCGGAACATCGGCCAGCTCAATCGCGCGCGCGATCTGCAGGTGATGCCCCGGGATGCCCTCGTGGAACGCAAGCGCCTCGAGCTCGTACGTCGGCATGTCCTGCATGCGGAAGAGGTTGACGTAGTAGGTTCCCGGCCGCGAGCCGTCCTCGGCGGGCTCGCTGTAGAAGGCCTTGCCGGCCGACTGCTCGCGGAACTCTTCCACGGCCTTGACCTGCATGGATGCGCGCGGCAGCACGCTGAAGTACTCCGGCAGCCGCGCGCGGGCCGCGTCGATGGCGGCGGTCGCCAGGCGCAGGTATTCCGCCCGCCCGGCCGGTCCCTCCGGCAGGTAGAAGCGCGGGTTGCCGCGCATGCTCGCGAAGAACTCCTGAAGCGAGCCCGTGAAACCGACGCGTGTCATGACCTTGCGCATCTCCGCGTGGATGCGCGCGACTTCGGCGAGCCCGAGCCGGTGGATCTCGTCCGCGGTCAGCCGGGTGGTCGTCTGCGTGGCGAGCTGAGTCGCGTAGTAGCGCTCGCCGTCGGGAAGGCTCCAGGCGCCGTCGTCGCCCGTGGCACGCGGCGCGAGACGTTCGAGCGCGGTGATCAGCGACTCGTAGGCCGGACGTACGTCCTCGACCAGCGCAGCGCGGCACGCGGCGAGCAGGCGATCCGTTTCCGCCTGCGGCAGCCCGAGCGCACCCACCTTGGCGCTGAAATCGGCAAAGAGCGCCGAGTCCGCCTCGGCCTTGGCGTCGAAGGGCCGCCCCTGGATCACCTTGCGCGCGTCCGAGATCGCATAGGCAAAGGTGAACCGTGGCGGCACGATGCCTGCCTCGGCCGCGCGATTCATCTGCTCGGTGAGCTGGACGAAAAGCGGTCGAATGCCTCTGAGTCGCGCGACGTAGGCCTCGGCCTCCGACACCGAGGCAATGGCGTGGAAGTTGATCAGGAACGCAGGCGCCTGCGCCTGCTGGCCGTTCATCTGGTCGAACAGGAAGTGATGCCGGCGCCAGGGGACGTCGCTCAGCTCGCGCTCCGCATCCTCGACGAAGAGGTCATGACTGAGCCGCGTCCCGGGATCGAGGCTGTCGCGATCGAAGTCGGATCGGAGCGTTGCGAGCTGGTCGCGAATGAGCCGTTCGCGAGTCTCCGCCGCGGCGTCGGTACGCTCGTTCCACCGGTCGTAGTTCGTGCGCCGGCCGAGCACCGTCTGGGCCTCGGGGCTCAAGGCGATGCGCGCCTCCCAGGCCTGCTCGAAGAACGCGTTCGCGCGCCGCGACAGCGAGGTCGCGTCGTCGGCTGACGGCGCAGACGCCGAGTGCGCATCGGACGAGCCCGCGGGCTGGGAGCCGCAGCCGGCGGCCAGCGCAGCCGCGACCAGCATGGCGGCCCGCCGCGCGGCGGGTCGCGAGGGAGCGGCGGGAATCAATGCCCGCCTTCCAGCTCGCGCAAGCGGCGCTCTAGTTCGGTCAGCTTCTCGCGCGTGCGGCGAAGGACCGCAGTCTGGACGTCGAATTCCTCGCGTGTCACCAGGTCGAACCGGGCGAGTCCGGCCTGCAGCACGCCCTTGAAGTTCTGCTCCAGGTCGCGGCGCAGGGCCTGGACACCCTCGGGAACCGAGCCTGCCAGCCGGCGTGCCAGGTCGTCGATCAGTCGTGGGTCGAATGCCATGGCGCGCAAGCCTAGACACCCGTCGCCGTCGCGACAAGCTGCTGCGGATCCGCCCCCTCGGTGTGCGCCTCGCTCACCGCTCGCTCCAACTTGGTGCAGGCGTCGGAGACGCGACGCGAATTTTGCCGGCGAAGGACCGGTCCGGGCCCGATCGGCGCTGGCATGGATCCTGCATTTTCGGTTCCTGGGTCATGGCCGCCGCGCAGGAGCCGTCGAATGAAACT
>Ga0075431_100005356_pt1 | contig 12661 bp, 9 predicted proteins | sample RhiMetdeltSRZDD5_FD_75297 | JGI IMG/M metagenome (GOLD analysis project Ga0075431, IMG submission 75297) | Populus rhizosphere microbial communities from Tennessee, USA - Rhizosphere MetaG P. deltoides SRZDD5 | ecosystem: Host-associated > Plants > Roots > Rhizosphere > Soil | place: USA... | reverse complement strand
TTTTCCCAGAGTGCCTTGTTTGGATTAACGGGTGCAGTAGACATGAGATCCTAAACTCCTTTTCGGCTCGTAGCGGCTCAGTCCAGCTCCAGCTTGTACAGCGCCCCGGCATTCGTGCGCATGACCATTGTCGCGATCTCCTCGGCCCGGGCGCGGCTGACTTCACCGCTCCGGATCATCTCGGTGAGGGCCAAAGCGAGCGCCGCTCTCCCGTTTTTGCCGGCGATCCAGGCTGACAACTCCCAGCCCATGTCGGGGCCGTACGCAGCGGCATCGGAACCGTACAGCACTTTCTCCGGATACTGCGAGAGCCATTCCCTCAGCACGTCCGCCAGCATTCGCGGCGTGTAGAGCAGCGTCATCGCGGATATGTCCGCGTAGACATTGGGTTTCCATAGCATCGCGCCCGCGTGTGCTGCGTAGACGCCACCGCCGTGAATGATGACGAAGTTCGTATTGCGCAGCATCGGGTCGTTGAAGGCAGGCTCGAGAAGCAGGGGATCGGCCCCAGCCGCCTCATAAAAGTTGCCGGGTCCATGAAAGGAATGGATGTGGACCGCCATTCCGAGGCGCCCGGCTTCGCGCGCGATGTAGCGAAAGAGAAAATCCTGGAGAGCTTTGTAGTCCGCATGCGATGGCTCGCCACCGGGGACGAATTTCGCATAGATTGCGGTTGCGGTCGCTTGCGGGACGTCTTCGAAGGCAAGCGAGCGAAGGAAGGCAGCCTCGAACTTGATAGCCAGACAGCCGCGCCTCTGTTGCATCTCGAGAGTGGGCGTTACCACCGTTTTAAGATATGCATCGAGCGTAGCAGGGAGCTTGATGATTTCGAGGTTGGATAGGTAGCGTTGCAAGAGCTTGACCTCGAGGGGGAAGAGCTTCTCGCGATCGGGGGAGGTGGCGGCCTCGGCCTTCGTGGACAAGGGGAGCATCAGCGCGTCCACGTACGATACCCAGCGAAAACGCGGCGCGGTGAGTCCGGGGCCCATCGTGACCCGGTTTGTGAGCAACACTTGCGTGCCGATCTGATCCAGCACCCAAGTGGGGAATTGATCGCCCTGTTGTTTGGCGATGCCTTGCATCGTGGCGCGCAATTCATTCATGTGCGTGTCGTTCAGGTCGGCGTGCGGATACTTATAGAGCGCCTTGTAGGCAGCGAGCCAGTCCGGGTTTTCCGGCCGGATCCGGACCGGTACCTCGAACGGAAAGATCGTCTCGAGCGGGAGCGCATCCTGGTCGGAGTCGGCCGGATCGACAGTGTTGGCATGGCTGTGATTGTCGACGGCCCGAATCTTCCCGATGAACGCCGTGATCTCTGGGTCCGCAGCCGATGTAGCGGCGGCGGCCGGTTCGCGGCCCTGGGCCGATGAAATGGAAAGCAGTGACCATCCGACGCAAGTAAGTAGATGAGTCGCGATTGGAAACAGCTTCATAAGCTCCCCCTCATTGCCCGGGTGGCGGCTCCCAGAATTCAACCTTTTTCGAGGTGCGCATTATTGTCCGGATCGGCCTTGGACTTTGCAAGAGTGAGCAACGTCAGTAATGCACGACCAGGGGAAGCGTGGGCCGTAGGTCCTTGGTGATGTGTTGGGCACCGGAGTCGAGGGTCACGTCCAGGATCCACTGGTCGCCCACGGTGAAGTTCATGAGTTCGTGTTGTTGCACGTAGGCTGCCGCGGGGGGGAGCGCATCGGCGCTGGGTGCTACCACCTTGAACGCAGTCATGGTACGGGCTCCATTTGGATGCGTGAATATCGCTTTGTTCTTTGGATCTTTCGCACGTTCGGCGTTTTCTTCTGCAGCGCTCCTAGTGTGAGGGGAAATGGAGATCGAGAGGGCCTTGGGCGTTTCCTTCGGGGTCAGAATGTGGATGAATGTTCCAGGATCCATCCACTCCGCGGTGACCTTCCAAGTGGGGAACGGGAAGGTATCGGGGGTGGCCGGAGTGCGGTCGAACACGATGCCGATGGGCGAATAACCCGTCTCGCGCCACCGTGATTTCAAACGAAACTTTTCCGCGCCGGCCTGCAACGCCGGAGACACGGAAACGGCCGAGTCGGGGTAGATGAGCTCGAGGAACCCGTTCAGGAACTCGACCGAGATCGAGGACGTTCCCTGCCCGTCATGATGACTGATGGCGGGGTCAATGCGGAAACCAGCCTTCTCGAGCGCCGTTCGTTCGGGCGCGCCGGGTGTGACAACGATCCAGGAGTGGCTTTGTTGGAGGATGGGCGCGTCCTTTGCCGGCGCACCGTTTGCGACAGCAATGGCTCCCCAAATGAGGACAACGGAAAATATGAGCCAACGAATAATCATGCTGTTTCACCTCGGCTTATTGTACGGGCACGCGGCCAAGCGTTGCTCCAAAAACCGACGCTCCATGGGATTCCGGGCCAGGGCCAGGGCGGCCTGAAAATGCTCTCGGGCCAAGGCAGACCGCCCCGAGCGCAGCTCCAGCTCGCCGAGGGCTGCGGGGTAAAAGGGGTACCCGTCCAACCGCTCGGCATCGGCAATGCCGTGAATTTCGCGCAACCCAACTTCCGGCCCGTCACGCTGCGCCACCGCGATGGCGCGGTTCAGCGCCACCACCGGCGAGGGGCGAATCGCAAGCAGCAAGTCGTACAGGGCGACAATGCGATCCCAGTTCGTCTCCTCGGCGGTGGACGCGGTCGCGTGTACCCAGGCGATGGCCGCCTCCAGATGATATTCGGTCAAGTCGGGGCCGACCGCCGAAAGATCGAGCAACCGCTGGCCTTCCGCGATCAAATGGCCGTCCCACCGAGAGCGGTCCTGATCGAACAGGGAATGCAGGTCGCCAGACGCGTCGATGCGGGCGGGGAGGCGCGCGGCGTGGAGGCACATCAAAGCAGAGAGCGCATGGCTGGCCGGAGTCGCACCCAGCGGATGCTCGTGCAACATCGCGGCCAGGCGCATGGCTTCGCGGCACAGCTCGGCGCGCACGGCCGATTCGGCCGAGGCCCCGTGGTAGCCCTCGTTGAACAAAAGATAGAGCGCGCGGTGCACCACAGGAAGGCGAGCAGAGAACTCGCCGTCGTGCGTGACGTCGAAGAGATATTTCGATCCCGCCAGCACCTTCTTGGCCCGAGTGATGCGCTTTTCGATCGCGGCGTGGGTGGCGACGAAGGCGCCGGCGACCTCGTCGACGCTGAAGCCGCACAAGATGTTCAACACGAGGGCAACCTGGGCCTCCTCGCCCAGCCGCGGTTGGCAGCAGGAAAACATCATGCGGAGGAGGTCATCCTTGATGGCGGGGGAGGCGAACTGCTCTTCAACCGAGGGTACGAGGGTCCACTCAGAATCCAACCGTCGGCCGAGCTCGGGGGCGAACGTGCGGGCGGTGCGCTCGCGCCGCAGCACGTCGAGCGCGCGGTTCTTCGCGGTGGCCATGAGCCACGCGGAAGGATCGTCCGGCATGCCGCGGAAGGGCCACACTTCCAGCGCCCGGCAGAAGGCGTCTTGAACGACGTCTTCCGCCAGGGCCAGATTGTGCACTCCAAAGATGCGCGTCAGGACGGCGGTCATGCGCCCCGACTCGCGCCGGAAGAGCGGGTCGAGCGGTTCCACTACATCGTCATGATCGGGCGCACTTCCACATAACCGTTGCGCTCGAAGACCGGGCAACCCTTGGACAACTCCGCGGCGTGAGCCAGGTCCTCGGCCTCGATGATCGAGAAACCGCCGACCAGATCCTTGGCTTCGGCGAAGGGACCGTCGGTCACTGTCTTCTGTTTGCCCGTGACGACTTTGCCGATCGGTTCGAGGGGTTGGCCGCGATCCTTGAGGTGGCCCTTCTTGCCCAGATCCTCCAGCCAGTTCATCCACTTCTGCATGATGTCCTGAATGTCCTGAGGTGACGTGGGCCGCTCGGCGCCACGATAGAGGAAGAGGTATTGGTTCATATCGTTCTCCTTCTCGTCCGATGATCTACGTGTTGGTGCGCGTGGGGTCACATCTGCATGACGGATCGAACTTCCACCGCACCCCCGCGCTCGAGCATCGGGCAGCCCTTGGCCAGCTCGGCCGCTTGGCCGAGGTCCTTGGCCCGGATCAAGCTGAAGCCGTTGATTAAATCCTTGGCCTCGGCGAAGGGGCCGTCGGTGACGATCTTCTGCTTGCCTCGCACCAGCTTGCCGGTCCGCTCGAGCGGGCTGCCGGCCGCCTTGAGATGCCCCTTCTCGTCCAGATCCTTCATCCACGCCATCCATTTCGGCAAGACTGCCTCCAATTCCAGGGGGTTCAAGGGCGGTCCCTGGGGAGGGCGATACAGGAACACGAACTCGTTCATGGCAAACCTCCATGTTTGTTGCTGCCTGATGCAACCCGTTCGGGTGCTTCAATCCAAGGACGTTTCAGGTGGCGTGGGCCGGACACTTTTTTTGAGGGGAGAGATCACCGCAAAATCAGAACGCGGCCGTGCGTCCTTTCCCGGGGCGCCTCGATGCGATAGAAGTAGACCCCCGATCCAAGCGGGCTTCCCTGCTCATCGAAGCCGTCGATCCGCGCCTGGTGCAGGCCGGGTGAAACGTCCGAGGCCTCGAGAACCGTCCGCACCCGACGCCCGGTTGTGTCGAACAAGGTGACCAGCACATGTCCCCGGGCGACCGTGTTGAACGTCAAAACGCCAGCGGGCCGGAGCGGGTTCGGTGATATCCAAGCCCGCGAGGTCAAACCGGACGATCCCATAGCCTCGCCGAGCGGGGCCAGCAATCCGCCTTGTCCGTAGTACCGCAACTGATAGAGGGCCGACGCAAAGGGGTTCCCGAGCGTTTGTACGTGATTGAGGTTGTTAAGGTAGAGCTTGAAGGGCGGCGTCGGGTCCGCGATCAACCCGGTCTCCGCGTTCACCTCGCCCGCGATGAGGTGGAAATAGAAATGATCGTCCTCGATCAGGACCGGCTCCAGTCGAAGCGCCTCGATGTTCAAACGACCGTCCGGCGTGAGCCTGAAAAAACTGGTGAGAATGGCCCGGAATTCTGCATCCGTCAGCGCAGAAGCCCCGGGGATATGCGACTTGAGGTAACTGAACGTGTTCGTATCGTCGGCCGGCCCGCCGTCCACGGGGGGATGATCTCCGCCCATTGCCGTAAGCCCATTCTGAAGCAGGTCCCGGATGGTCGCGAACGTTTCACCACCCCTGGGAACACCGGGCTTGGTCACGTCGATTGCTTTCTGGAACCCGCCCGCCTCGCTGGTGACTATCTCGTTGTCGCCGAGCTTGAACAGATTCATGAGCGCAACATCGCCGGCCAGCGGCTCTCCTTCGACGAGGACCAAACGCACGTCGGCCTCGGTCGCATCGATCAAGTTGCGATACGGAGAGTTGGGTAACTCCTCCGCTGATGGACGATCGGGCCGGGTGAGGATGAGGAGATCCGCGGTTTTCCCGATCTCGATCGAGCCAACCTCCTGATTCCATCGGAGCGTGCGGGCCGGATTCGTGGTCACCATCCTCACCAGCTGGCGATCGAGGGCCAGTTCCGCGTTCTCGACGCTTTCCGCCGTCTTACCGGTGATGGAGAACTCGGGAATCAATTCCCGATCGTTCCCGAGCAACCGTGGATCGCGAAGCGCGAGATCCGCGATCTTGAGCTCGTCGAGGAGGGTGCGTGAGCCGCTCGGGCTCCAGTCCGTTCCCAGCGAGACGAGAACCCCCGCGGCCAGCGCCTGGTATACGAGGGCAGTCTGACCATAGAGAAGGAGATTGGAGAGAGGGGACCACACGAGTTTGGCCCCGAGACCATCCGCGTAGTGATCCAGGCGGATACTGGGCGCGGCGCGCATCGCGGCGAAATCATCGGCTTCGAGACCCGTGCCATGGATGATCACCGTCATGTCGGTGAGCAAGCCCTTCGAGATCAGGGTCGCGAACTCCGCCCGCGACGAGAATGGATCTCCGGGCCGTCGTTGGCCGTCGCGCACACCTTCGGCCAGATGAACGAGCCATGCATCGACGCGTCCTTCGCGCATCCGAGTCAACAGGTTGTCCAGCTCCGGTGCGATCAGGTTGGCGATGGGGAGGACCCGGTTTTCGATCCGGTCGCGGCCGAAGTTCGTTTGATCCACGTTGCGGATGAGGATGTTGTCGGTGCCGCCGTTCGCGGCGCCACCCTGGATGGCGGTCTGGCCACCCAGCATTGCTTTCACCTCCGCGAATTTTCCCACCTCAGGATAGAGATTGAGCCCGATGGGGCTCGTCAGGAGATCGGAGGGATTCGTGATCAGCCGGCGCGCCTCGGGGGGAGCGTCAATGCCATTCCACTGGTAACGGTTGGCGTACGGCTCGGTTCCCAGCGGGCGACCGAATGCGGCCTGGACATGGGACGACGGAGCAGGCCAGAGATGGACGGTGTCGAAACTAGGATGATCGTGCAGGTTGATAAGTCCGGGATAGATCAATGTCTTGGGTCCGAGATCGACCACGAGCGCGTCGCCTATAGGCGTTCCAGCGGGCGGCTTCACGCCCCTCCAGACGGCAATGATTTTTCCGGATCGAACGAGAACATTTCCCGCGGGAACGAGCGTTCCCGCCTCGTCCATCGTTACGACGGTGCCGCGTAAGAGAATGCCTCGCGCGGGATCGAAGGCGGTTGCGGTGCTGGGGAGAAGCGATTGAAGGCATCCGGCGAAGAGGCAGACCGATGCCCAAGAGCGCATCACGGATGGGAGAGAGTGTGGTGAGCGCATTCCGGCAGTTCTCCTTCCTCGTGAGAGTGAGAGTGCTGCCCTCCCCGTGCGAATTCTCAGTCTTACCACCCGAATTTGGCGCCGACAACCAATTTCTAGAGGGGCCCCCGTCACGCCCCCGAGCCGGTGATCCTCAGCCACGACCGCGCTTGAAATACTGGACGGCTCGTTCGTGTTTTTGGGCGGCGGCTCGCGTCTTGAACGTGCCAAGATTTCGGCGCTTTCCCGTCTTGGGGTCTTTTTTTCTCGAATAAAGCCGGTACTTCCCGGATTTGAGTTTTCGAATCATGGTGGCCTCGAATTGATGGCTAACTACCGCTCTATTCCCGTCCTCTGGGTTCATACCGCATCGCCACCGCCCCCGAGGCGAACTCCAGTCGGCTCACGAGCTTCAAGTCGACACGCTTCGATAGTCCCGCGAACAACGTCGGCCCATGGCCCACTATCCTAGGCTGCACTACGAACTCGTACTCATCGATCAAACCCAGCTCCGCCAACGCCATCGGGAGCTTCAGACCTCCCACGAACAGTCCCTTACCCGACTCCCGCTTGAGCTCTTGAACGGCTTTCCCGAGATCCCCGCGCACGAGCTCCGCGTTCCAGTCGACGCGGTCCAGGGTACTCGACACGACGTACTTCTTCTTCGCGTCGATTGCCCGGGCGAACGGCTCCATCCAATCAGGCCTCGCTCCCGTCTGCGCCGGCGGTCGCCACGCTGCCTCCATCATTTCGTAAATCACCCGGCCAAAGAGGAGGGCATCGGCCCGCTCGAAGTTCTCGATAGCGTGACGATGCAAGTCTTGCAACTCTTCGTCCGGAGGAATTGCACGATGATCGCAGCAGCCGTCCAAGGTGACGTTGATGGAATAGCGTAGGGGTCGCATTGCGTGCTCCTGTAGCGGGCTAAGGCATCGGAAGGTTGCGGAGCGATGGTAGCAGAGGCCGTCGGGATTATTCCACGAACTCGAGGCCGGCGACCTGCAAATCGAGGGTGTCCCCGGGCGCGAATCCGCGAAACCAAACACGCACGTTTTGAATTCGGGACAGGTTGGGACTCCCGCCGATTTCCTGGTCGAACTCCGTGAGGGCGATGCGATACATACGCCAACCGCTTTGCGAATTTTGAGGGTTGATCGAAAAATCCCTGCGGTTGTCTGTGGCGGCGCTGTCGGCGAGCGAGATGGTGTACTCGCGGTACGCGTTCCCCTGATCGAGCTGGTAATTCCCGTTCAAGTCCTCGCCGTCGAGCCGCTGATTGGCCTCGGTGCCGTTGATACCGCGGTACTTTGCAATTCTCTGGGTAATCGTGTTTTCCGGAGCGGATTCATTCGGGTTGGGGTTGCGGTCGTCGCCAGCCGGATCTTGCGTGGCGGAGTAGTAGCTGAACGTCTTGGTGCCGGGACGGGGCGGCGGTTCATAATCGTTTCTCAGGAAGTCCAAGCCCAAGTCCTCCACAACCTCGGCCTCGCCGCCGTTGAGGTTGTGATCCTCGAAATCGAGTATCTCGTTCCGCGGCAGGGGTGGGGTTTGAGGGTCCCAGACTGCGTCCTCGCTTACTTGCCCCACATCGATGTGAAGCTCGCCGCGCCTATTAGCGCTACGCTCGTAGGGAATGTAATCGTTGAGCCATACCTCCAGATATTGTTTATGCGAAATATCCTCTTGTGGCTCGTCGACGGCGGTGACCAATCCTCCCCAAGAGCGTTGAACGTCTGCCGAATCCGATGGGACGTAGATGATCTCCAACGCCGAAACCGGGTCATTACGACGGATTGCCGAGTCTTCACTGGGGTCCAGGTCGGCCACCTCGACGTTGTGGGGAGTGAACCATAGCAACTCCCCTCTATCGCGATCCTGGAGAGCGATGGCGTTAGCCGTTTGATCTTTGTAACTGACCGGCGTACTCGAATAAAACCACTTCACATAAAGAAGGTTGGACTCATCGTCATTCTTCGGGGCAATTGTTTCGTCGGAGCAGGCCAGCGAAGCCGCCGACACACAGAAGAACACTAGAGTAACTAGGACACCTTTCACGACAGCAAGAGCTCCAGATCCTCCCGAGTGACGCGCCCGCTCAATCGGCCATCGGCGCGGAGGATCGACTCCACGAGCTCACGTTTGCCCGCCTGAATTTCCAAAATGCGTTCTTCGACCGTGCCCCGCGCGACCAGCCGGTACGCAAACACCGGACGCGTCTGGCCGATCCGATGCGTGCGATCGATCGCCTGCGCCTCGACGGCAGGGTTCCACCAAGGGTCGAGCAGATACACGTACTCGGCCGCGGTGAGGTTCAACCCCAGACCGCCGGCTTTGAGGCTGATGAGAAACAAGGGGCATGAGGGATCGGTCTGGAACCGCTCCACGGGTTCGGCGCGGTTTCGCGTGCGGCCGTCAAGATAGGCGTAGGTCGTGTGCATGGCATCGAGGCGCCGGCGCAAGATGGCCAGGAAGCTCGTGAACTGCGAGAACACGAGCGCCTTGTGGCCCTCGGCCAGGATCTCCTCCAGGTGGGGGATGAGCGCATCGATCTTGGCGCTCGCGTCCCCGACCCGCGCGCGGTCGATGAGCCCCGGATGACACGCGGCCTGACGCAGGCGCAACAACCCCTCGAGGATCTGGATCTGCGAGCGCTCCACACCATGCTCGGCGATGCGTGACGTGAGCGCTGATCGGTAGTAATCGCGCAGCTCCTCGTAGAGTTTCTTCTGCTCACCCTTCATCTCGCAGTGGAGCGTTTGTTCCGTTCGATCGGGCAGCTCGCGCGCGACCTGTTGTTTCGTGCGGCGGAGAATGAAGGGGCGCAGGGCTCGCGATAGCGTGTCCACAGTTCGAGGGTCCGGGGAAGCGCGCTGTTTGAGGGCCTGCCGAAACGCCGGAGCGGTGCCCAGCATTCCGGGGTTCAGGAACTCGAACAGACTCCACACCTCGCCAAGATGATTCTCGATGGGAGTCCCGGAAAGGGCGAGTCGCCGGTTCCCCTTCAGCAAGCGGACCCCCTTGGCGGATTGAGTGTTCGCGTTTTTGATGGCCTGCGCCTCGTCCAGAATGATGACGTCGAACGAGGCTCCCGCGAACAAGCGCAGGTCGCGCCGCAACGTGCCGTAGGTCGTGATCACGACGTCCGTCCCGGAGAACGCGCGTGCGTCCTGGCGGCGCGCGATTCCGGTGTGGTCGCGCCAACGGAGATGGGGGGTGAAGCGGGCCGCCTCGTCCAGCCAGTTGAAGACGAGAGATCGTGGCGCGACGACCAACGAGGGTTTTTTTGCGTCGGCCGGGTTGGCGTTGCGCTCGGCCAACAACGCCAAAACCTGCACGGTTTTGCCGAGTCCCATGTCATCGGCCAGGCAGCCGCCGAAGCCGAACTGCTCGAGGAAATCGAACCAGCCGAGCCCGTCCTTCTGGTAGTCGCGCAGCGTGCCGCGAAACGAGGCGGGGGCAGATCGAGGCGTAACGCCTTCGAACGCGCGGAAGGCGCCGCGGGCTTTGGAGAAGACCTCGTCCGCCGCGACTCCCGGTATCTCGGCGAGGAGAAGGTCCAAGAAGCCGATCTGCGAGCGATGAAAACGCAATCCGTCTTTGTCCGCCGTGCCGAGCCGGGCTAGTTCATCGAGACGATCCAACCATTGTTCGGGGAGGAGACCGAGGCTTCCGTCGTCCAGGCGGACCCATTTCTCGTGTTTGCGGAGGGCGGAGAGAAGGGAGGGCAGCGACACGGTTGCGCCGTCGTAATCGATGCCGCCTTTCAGTTCGAACCAGTCCACGCCCGAGGTCACGCGCACGTTGATGGCCCCGGAGCTTCGAACCAGCTCCCCTTCGGCTTCGACGCGCCAGCCTTCCGCCATCAGCACGCGCGCTGCCTCCGGCAGTTTCGCGGCGGCCAGGGTAAAGGGACCCATGTCCCTCATTCGCGGCCGTTGCAAGCCCAACTCCACGAGCCGCTCGTAGGATGTTCGTTCGGCCGCGGAATCTCGAAGGATCAACCGGCGCGCCGCGGCATCGAACACCTCGGGTTGGAACGGAAGGAAGGAAACTGTTTTGCCCGAGTAGTCGAACTCCAGGTGCGCGGCGAGCTGCGTGGCGCGCCGTCCGCGCGTCCAAACCGGGCGTTTGACTCGCAGGAGGGGACGCGGTGTGCCGACAATGGTTTGGATGGCAAGTTCGGGAGGAGTCTCGAGCGGAGTGCGCGACAAGGTGTTGTGATAGCGCTCGAGGAATTGTTCGATCTCCGCCTTGCCAATGGTGAGTGAACCCTCACGTCGAAGTGCAACGAGCCACTGGAATGCGCCGTGATCCTCGAGAGGAGACAGCCGGTTTTTGATGAGAAGGCAAGTGCCCGCGTGCAGGAAGGAAGGCTCGGTGAGTTCCATGTATGCGTCGCCGCGGCGGAGAAAGCCTTCCAGGCTGTAGCTGTTCTCCGACGGAACGAGGCGCACCCCGAACTCCCAGGGCTGGTCCTCCCACTGTAGGGGGGCCATCGTGGCGGCATCACCCTCGGCCACGGCGCCGAGAAAGCGTCCCGTACGACAGAGGATGGGAAGCATGATGTCCACGGAACCGGAGGCGAGCACGCACGTGGAGGAAACGCCGCCGGCATAGACGGGATTTCTCCAGGACGGTCGCGCATCGCTGGCACCAAGAAGGAGCGAGAAGATGCGCCGGTCGTCCGGTTCAGGAAGTTCTTCGATCTCGCGGCTAGTGAAATAACACGGCTTGGGCTGGCTCCATTCGCCGTTGGCTTTCCGGTGGCGGCGCAGGATCGTGAGCGAGAGTGCCCTTCGATTGTGGGAAGCCTCGAAGTCGAGGAGATATAGGATCTGCGGCACTGGACCGGAGGTGGGCGGCCGCGGGGCAGGATCGGCGGCTTCGAGCCGATCGAGGCGATCCAGGAGATTTTGCCAGTCTGATTTTTGGCTGCTCCGGCGCGCCTCCGTAGATTCTTTCCCACTATAGGCTCGCGGCACGATGCGCAGTTTGGGTGCGGCTCTGATCGGCGACTCATCCGGTTCGGCATCTTCGTCATCGATGGTCAGCTCCAGCCATTCGGGCGGGCCGTCTCGGCCTTGGAGAAGCCCGGTGCTGAACGCCGCGCGCAGAGTGGCCCAGATGTGTTTGCAGATTTCGGTCTGGGCGAAGGGGCACGTGCAGGACGTCTCGATGGCGGGTCCCTTCCGTAAGAGGCGGACGCCGTACTTTTGCGAACCGTGCACTTCCGCGACGACCTCATTCGCGTCGCCATTGCCGATATGCACGAGGCCGGAGCGGAAATACGTGTCGCCGCGATCCCGGATCCGGAGCGGAATGGTGGCGCCGAGGTCTTCAAGCAGGTGCTGGGGCATGGATTTCTTGCGTTTGGGTTGGGACGAGATGATGAGAAGGGGGGAGTGTAGCGCGATTGGCTATCGTCAGCAGACAGCGTAGTACACGGATGGTGGACCCCGAAGCCACCGCGCGCTCACCACTTGTTCAGTGTTATCAACTTTTTTGACTTTTCCGCGTCCATTCGGATGGAGGAGAGGAGGATGTCGGAGATGGCAAGCAAAGTCCGTTGTCAACTGTGGTTAGTACTGTCGGGCAGACCGCTAATACCCGCCGCGCTGATCCTCGTCTCGGTGCTATTGTCGGTCAATCAGGCCCACGCCCAGGATTTCTGGCAGCAAACGAATGGTCCTTATGGCGGAAATGTCTCTTCGCTGGTCGTCAATGCCAGCGGGGATGTCTTCGCCGGGACAAGTGCTGGCGCTTTTCGCTCCACGGACAATGGCGCTCACTGGACCCAAATCAGCACCGGCTTGATGAACGGTGTTGTTTGCTTGGCCATCAATTCGGTCGGGCACATTTTTGCCGGGGCGGGCGGCGGTCTCTTTCGCTCCACCGACAACGGTGCCACCTGGAGCCAAATACCCATTCAAGGCGGAATAGATTATGTCTCGTCTTTGGCTATCAATTCGAGCGACCA
>Ga0075431_100005352_pt1 | contig 12667 bp, 20 predicted proteins | sample RhiMetdeltSRZDD5_FD_75297 | JGI IMG/M metagenome (GOLD analysis project Ga0075431, IMG submission 75297) | Populus rhizosphere microbial communities from Tennessee, USA - Rhizosphere MetaG P. deltoides SRZDD5 | ecosystem: Host-associated > Plants > Roots > Rhizosphere > Soil | place: USA... | reverse complement strand
ATATCGCGAGGACAAATGACGCCCCGGCGACGAGAGCGTATACAAACGGTCTCACGCGGCCTGCCATTCCGCACTCCACAAGCATGTCGTTCTTCATCGCTTCACCGGGACTAGCGAATCTACATCAGATTTACGTCTCTGCTGATCCGTCTGTGTTCTGAACGGCGCCTGCCGTTGGTCGGCTATCGCAAGGACCCGGTGCAGCAGGGCGCCCTGTTGTCATATGCGCCAGATGATGCAGCGGTGGGCCGAAGAGCGGCGGAATACGTCGCCCAGATTCTGAAGGGCGCCAACCCGGCCGATCTTCCAGTCGAGCAGCCGACAAAATTCGAGCTGGCAATCAACGCCAAGACCGCCAAGGCGCTCGGCCTGACAATCCCGCCCTCGCTGCTGCTGCGGGCGGATCAGGTGATCGAATAGCAGTGGCATTCCCGCAAGAGTCTCACGCGGAAGTGGCGGACGAAGCCTGGCCGCTGGTCCGGCTGACGAGATTCTTGTCGAACGCGCATACCTCACCGTCGAGGACGAGGGTCGGCGCCCTCAGCATGGTGATCGCGTTGGCGAGCTCGCGGAAGCGCTCAGTGTGGTCTACGTTCTGGCGGCTGATGAGGCGGACACGCGGGCCGTCGTTGAAGGCGAGCATGCGCCACCCCTCTACTTCTCTTCGTAGATCCAGCCTGGACGGTGGAAAGGTTTGCCGAGCGCGGCGGGCTGCATTGGCACGAGCCACCGCGGGAACGGCACGGCGAAATTATGCGGGATCCGTCAAGTGAATCCCCTGACGACTACGCCCAGCGGATATTCTGCTCAGGCGCGGGAGGCTGACTTGGACGAACGACAGCAAACCCGTCTCTCCGAATACGATCGCGCACATCATCGGAGGCCACGCGCCGCTCGGTGCCGTGCCACCAGGCAGATCGGGAGTCGTCGCGGCGATCAAAGAAGATCTCAACGTCCCCCTCGTTCACCATGGCGCTGCGTAGGGCGGCTAAGAGACGTTCATTGCCGGCGGCGACGATGAAGAGTTTGCGCGCCATCGCGTCGTCTTCGGATAACACGTGACATCAGCGCCGCGCAATAGGAGCCGTTTCATACGTAGAGGTACGGAAGGCTTGCGCCGTAAAAGTACCTCTAGCGTTGTCGCGGTCCACGGCATATAGTCGCGCTCCGGTTTGCAACGTGCCAGCCGTCTTAGCGGATGCTGAGCGGCGATGTGTGGCGCCGCCGACCGGCTCACAACAGGAGCCGCCGTATGCCGGAGAGCCGCCGTATGCCCGAGGTTCAGGATCTGTCCGGCATCACCGTTCTCGTCGTCGAGCAAGACGAAGACGATTCCAAGCTGTATCGACTCTTTCTCGAGTCCTGCCGCGCGCACGTTGTAACTCTCAGTACAGCGGCCGCCGCACTGCACTATCTCGGATTCTCGGTGGTCGATGTCGTTCTCGCGGAGGCATCCATATTGGGCACGGCACGGCGAACGTTTATACGCGCCGTCCACACGCTTCCAAAATGTGCCGACCTGCCGGTCCTAGCCGTGACCGCGTGGCCGCAAGATACACCGGGAGCCGCGGATGGAGAGGGGTTCGCCGCGGTCATGCTGAAGCCGGTGGACTTGGACGAGATCGCCGCGACGATCGCGCGACTCGTCGGCCAGCGAAGAGCACGCGACTCTAGTTCGCCTTGTCCTGAACTGTCGCGCGGACTTACGCGGCGAGACGCTTAGGCGCCGGCGACGCGATCCGGCGGAGCGGGCGACCGTGACACAGGCCTACGAGTGAGATCCTTAGTTCCCACGGTCGACGACGGGAAGAGAGGATGCGCATGGGCATCAGCAGGGTGTTGAGAATCATCGCGACGATCTGCTTCGTTCTGGCGATCGTCGGGGTATCTACCCCGGTGCTGCTGGTTCCGCTCGGGCTGGCGCTCTGGTGCGGGTCAACGCTTGTTCCGTGACACCTCACATCAAGCCTGGTGCGCGGTTGCCGGCGTAAAGCTCTCGCCGCACACGCTGCGCTATACGTCCGCGACGTACCTCTATTTCAGCGACTCCTCGGCCACGCCGACGTGCGCGCGACGATAATCTACCTGCACACACCACAGAAGCGGCAAGAGGAAGAGTTCGCCAAAATCTTCGATAAAACCCGAGGAGGTGCGTTATGTCTCTCATCGGAAGAACGGTGGGCTTCTGGACCGATTCGGACGGGAGGCGAGCGACCTTTGGGCCTGGGTTTAGGCGCGCGCCCGAGGGCGAGCACTGGACCGTCATTAGTCAGGTGGAAGAAGAAACAGCCGGCGTCGGGCTTTGGGTCCTTGTTGAGCGGATCGATCGAAGCCGAATGATCTGAAGGTCGAAGGATTTTCGAAGCCGCCCGCGGCGAATCTCGTGAGATGGGATGTTGTCCACGGCATGATCGCGTGGCAGGCCGACGCGCCGGTGGACGTCCAGCGTCCTCAGGCCATGGGCTTCCCAGATCCGAGAGCGAGAATCATGATCGTCGTCCCCGACTACTGGGCCATCGAATCGAAGTCGCCGCCTCATGTTGCTAGGCGGCGTTAGGGCGGCCGGGCCGTTGCTGCGTTGGACGAGGCCAGTGCGGTTTAATCGAGTCGCGGCAAGCGACGTGGATGTTTGCGAATCCGTCGAGGCGATACCGCGGCGCGCCGGCCTTAATCACCTTCTTGCAGATCTTGCAGAGCGACAACGCGATACCCTCGGCGCAGGCCTCGATCCACATCACGTAACAGTCGGCGTGCAGCAAACATCTGCTGCGGCCGGTGCCGAAGAACTGAGCGCAGATGTCATTCGCGCCGATCGTGCCGTCGCACCCGACGCACACACCGGAAACATACCGCGCTTGGCGTGCGGATGCGTCGTTCACCTGCGGAAGAACACCCGCCGCGATCTTTGCCCTAATGACCGTTAGGTCCATGTGCCTCAAGCGTATCCACAGCCGCGCTCCGAGGCCTATTGGACTAAGGGCCAACGATGAGACGCCCGCGCTACCAGAGTCCCAGAACGTCACACCGACGGAGCAAGGAATGATTGCTATCGAGGAGTACCACGGCCTACCGGATCGAGATCAACGCCGTCGCCGCTGGCGAGCGAGAGAAGCCGATCACGGAGACGGTCACGTGCCCGAAGGTCAACGCCACGCTCGCAGGGCAGGCCGGCGAGGTACCCGATCGGTCAAGAGCTTGATCGCACGAAGCGAACCGGCGATCGGCTTCAGAGCCATTTCGACAAGATGGGCGAGACGAAATGGACATGGACAGAGATCAGTATCGGCCACGGAACGGTGCGCTTCCTCAAGGCGGTCGAGATTCTGTATGTCGGACATCTCCGCCGGAAACGCGACGAGATCGCGTCACGCTCTTCGACATCGAAGGCGATGTTGGAGGCGATCGATCAGGAACAGGAGGCAGCCCACCTGCTGTACCGTGGCGTCTTCGGTTTCGTCCGTAACGGTGGCCATCATCGTTTGCTCGGCCCGTTACAGCCCGAACGAGTTCTCCAGTTTGTCGGCATGGTCGATTACTTGATCTCCGTTGCGGAAGCAGCAGCCCGACGCGAGCTGCCTGCGACCAAGAGGGAGGAGCGCTAAATGGCCCGACGAGGCGACGGCATCTACCTTCGCGGCAAGACGTGGTGGCTCGACTTCATGCACGACGGCCAGCCCCACGTCGCGCGGCTGGGGAAGGGGTATCAGCCGGACAGTAGCCGGCGAGCTAGCGTGGGTGAAGCGGCCGGTTGAGCGGTACGATGCGGATCTTGCCTGACTTCGCATAGGCCGACTGCACGGTGAGCAGGCCCCGCCGGAGATCCACGTCGGACCAGCCGCGAGGAGCGCGTCGATCTCCTCGGTTTCCAGGTAGCGCAGGCGCTCAGCCGATTCCTTCACGGGCCGGACCTTCACGACCGGCTCTGAGAACCCTACGCGAGCGTACAGGCGATCGTGAGTTCGTGTTCGCGCGCCGCGTGGATCAGCCTACCGCTCGATCCGGACGGCCTTCCAGACGGCGTGCAGGCGTGCAGGGCTCGCCAAGGTGACCCGCACGTGCACACGTTTGCGAGCCGGCTGGCGATGACAGGCGCGCACCCGCGGACGATCCAGGAACTCCGCGGCTGGAGCGAACTCGCGATGGTGGAGCGCTACGCGAACTTGAGCGCCAGCCACAAGGCCGAGGCCGTCGAGCGGCTCGCCCTCGCGGAAATTTCCCAACGGTATTCACAACACCGGCTCGGCGCGAAGAGACTGTGTCAGGTAAACTGTTGCAGATCAAGGGAGCCCCCGTAGCTCAGGTGGATAGAGCAGCAGTTTCCTAAACTGCGTGCCGGGTGTTCGAGTCACCCCGGGGGCACATCGGGGACTGCACCGTGGAAGTGCTTGACTCCTCTGCGTTGCAGTCCCCAGACCCTCCCGCGATCACTGGTGCGGCGAACGGATCGCGGCCGGAGGCCATTCGGCGTTCAGAGGTCGCTCATCCGGTTGTACTCTCGCATGATCCGGAGCACGACCAGGATGCGGAGGCCGGGGCGCAGCTCACACGCAGCCGGGAAGGGGAACAGGCGATGGCGACAATCCTGTTCGCCGCGCTGGAGCTCGCCCCGGCCGCCGAGGCCGAGGCGTACCTCTGGGCGCGACGACAGCTCTGCGCGTCGAAGTGATGCCGCCCCGAGCGCCCGCCGTTCTTCATGTAAGCTCGGCTACCGGATGGCAACGTTCCTCACCGCCGCCCTGCGGCTAAACAGGAGAAGAGACAAGTCATGAGCACCCTGGTGATCATCCTGCTCATTCTGCTGATCCTTGGCGGTGGTGGTGGCTACTACTGGGGTGGACCGTACGTCGGCGGCGGTCTCGGCCTCGTTCTGCTGATCTTGCTCATCCTCGCACTGGTGGGGCGCATCTGAGGGCGCCCGTCGGCCGGCGGGCCACCGACGAGGCGCTCGCCTGACCGACTGAAAGCGACGCTGCTGGCGGGGCGGGGGCCGTCGGCAGCGTCACCCCGAGAAACGTCTCCCGGCGGGACGTGCACATCTCGACGACCGAGCGGACGCCGGCCTCCAGGTCGCCGCCCTGTGATGCGAGCGTGATGTCGTCAAGGGGAGCGACGGCTGCGCGAGCGACTGTATCGCGGGCTCGCATAACGTCCTCCATCTGCCGAGTACCGCGGTGTCACCGCATGTATCGTTCGGCGTATAGCGTCGGGCGACGCGCGGCTGATAGTCTTTGGCTCCCTCGACTTCCGGGGGGCGACAAAACTACGGGGCTGGCATGGGAACATCGCCTCGACGTGACGTGGCCTCCGCGATTCGCCGACTGCTTGAAACCCATCCTTATTGCGACGCATGCTTGGCTCTCCATATGGAGATCAGCCTTGATGAAGCCCGGGCCGTTGCTGTCGCACTTGTTACTGGCTCGGCATTCATCAGGAAGAATCGCACGTGTGAGGTCTGTACCCGCTCGGTGGAGACAACATTTCGATTTGCATAGCCGCAGCGCACCTGCCGCCGCCAGCCGCACCTACCGCTTGTCGGACGGCCGTCGACAGGGCAGGTTTCGCCGGTCCGCACTGCGTTTTGACGAAGGCAACTCGCTCGCTCGTACGTCCAATAGGACGAGCCACGCACCGAGGAGCGCCCATGGGCAGTCGCAGTCGCCGGCTGATCCAGCAGTCCCGTGCGCTGGTCGACAAGAGTCGCGCACGAATCGCTCGGGCACAGCGCCGCGTCGTCCACGCGATTCGCGGTGGGTCGACACCATTAATCGCGTCACCCACATCGCGGCGGCGACGAATCGAAATCCTCCCTCCCCGTGTCTGGGCAGGCCCGGCTGACGGCTCGATGCGCTGTGCTATCTGCGCGAAGACCATCCCTAAGGATTCCATCGAGTACGAATTGGTCTCGGTCACTGGGCATGTCGTGGTCGATCGACGCTGCTTCGTCATCTGGCAGAACGTCCTGAACCGTCTTGAGCGCCGACGCCTCGGGCGATGAAGCGACCTTAGCGTTCGGCTTGAGTTCGTCGGTCAATATCCCGCGCTTCTTGCCACAGGACGTAACAATCCGGATGCAGCAGGAAGACGAGGCCGGCACGCTGACATTCGACGGCCATATTGGCCGGCGACGTCCGCTGATGGCAGACAAAGCAAATTCCGTGGGGGGTGCCCACCATCAGCCGGGTCCGATCCCAGTCCGTCCGCGGAAGACTGCCTTCGGCAATCTTCGCGCGGACGAGGGACAGGTCCATAGACGCCACTCGTCGGAATCAAACGCGATGCCGGTGACCGTCCGCATTGGCGGCTTCTACGATGGCGGTACGCACCTTGGCGGCACCCGAGCGACCCGCGGCGGCCGCGAAACTGTCGGCGGGCTTGAAAAGCGCGTATTACGTGTACGTGGACCCGAAATTACCCGGCGGCAGACCCCTCGATCGTGAATAGTCTGTCGAATGGATCGAGCGATCTATAGCGCCACAAGGACATCGCGGCCACGATGCCCGCGGCCATGGCAGACCAAACCGACGTGGCAATCACCGGGCTGCAAAGACTTGGTGACGGTCTCCCGTGCAGCGCGTGCGGTGAGCCCGTGGTGGAATCCGAGCCGCTGTACACGACGGTCGCCCGTGGTTTGACGTACGGATTTCACGAGCACTGCTACCGAGCACGGCTTGAGGTGCCGCGCGGCTGACGTCGGCACGGCGTACTGGACGTATAACGATGTGCGTGGCCGGCGTGCGCGCCCTCTACACCTGTCCGGTTAACTCGACAGTGCGCTGGCAGTTGTAGCAGGAGCGCAGCCGGCGCTCGAAGCCTTCTTCCTTTGCTACCGTGAGTGCCGCCGCATGGATCTCATCAAGCGTAGCAACGAGCAGGGCGGTGAGACACTCGTCGCACGCGGCATACGGGTACTGCGCCTCGATGTGTTGGCGGATTTGAGCCGCCAGACTCGGATGCGTGATGGCCACGCGTCCCTCCCTCCAGGGAACGCACGGTGTAGGCCGTCCAGTACGGCCCGCCGTGCGGAGCGGGATCATAGCATGATTGGTCTGCCCGCAACTCGGTACCTGCTACGCTGCCCGCCTCTACCCGGGACGATCGAGTCATCGGGCGTGCTGCGTGATGTCCCCTCGGCGGTAGGGGCTATGACGCCTTCCGAAGTGGGCGATCGTAGAACGGAGCGCCACACGCTCGGCAGCGGTAAACACGCCGACCCAGCACGCGGGCGACGTAATCGAGGAAGTTCTCTTGTGGAATGCGGTCGACGGCGTAAGAGGAACAGTACGGACAGATGTGGTGTGTCGGTAGCAGATCAGACATAGCCCGGCGCCTAATCGGTAAAACGCATTCATGATGGATGTCCCGTGCCGCCTGCGACGCCGGGGCTGCCCCTCACCATCACGAAGGACACTTCGAGTGGGCACGCAGACGATATCACGATTCGAGTCCCCGTTGTAGGCGGTCCGGGTATAGCTCGGGCCCCGCCGGGGACGACGAGACCCTCACTCACGGAAACTCGCGATCGGGCGTATGGCAGATGCCAGCTCCGAGAAAGATTCCGCCCTGCATGGCGCAACGCTCCTCGGCAGTCGGGAGCCGCCCCGGTTCGAGCGGCCCGGCACATGCTGTGAGAATGGCGAGCAGAACCAGCCAGCGCACGGCCACAGTGTCCCTCACATAGAAAGCGAAGAGCGGTTCAGGAAGGATGACGGAGAACGAGGCACCACTGGCTTCGTCCGTCACGCTATCCTTGATGTAGGGACGTGGGCAGGTTTCGACTCGATCTATCGGCGATCACACTCTCGGAACAAGGACAGGCCGTGCGCATCCGTCCGGTCATGCCCGGCGGTGATATCACGACAGTCGTCGAGCGATGGAATGGGTCGGCGTGGGTCACGGGACCCGACGTGATCGACTGGGCCAACGGCCGGCGCGCGACGGCCGAGGAGCTTGCGGCGCTCGGCATTCCAACCTCAGATTGGCCTTCGCCCCCGCCCGCCACCCGGTCATAGTCGGGGGTCACAACGCTGTCGGCATCGAGAATCAGGACGAAGTCGCTTTTCGGCACGACGATGTCAGCGTCCGGCGAAGGCGGTGACCTCGACGTCGAAACGGGCGATGAGACGAGCATGGAGGAGAGCGAGCTGCTCGCGCGTCGCCGGCTCGGATCGCACCGCCTCCGCCTGCTTGCGGCCAACGCCGTCAGTTCCGGTGGTGTCGGCGGATCGTCAATGAGCAACACGAGCCGGCGACGCGGATACTCCTGCAGCGCCGCGCACAGGAGGGTCCGCCATATGGCCCTCGGCTCCTCCAGGTACGACGGGACGAGCACGGTCACGAGCGGCGGTGTCGTCTCTCGAAAGATCGTCTCGAGGTGCCCTCTCGGCGCTCGCACGTGGCTGCGAAGACGTTCGAGGTGGCCGAGGCGTGTCAGGTGATACACGGCGCTGCCCAGAAGCAACGACACGACGATCAGGACGAACAGGACTTCTCGATGATGTCGGGCGCGTCGCCGAAGCGCGGATCTTCTCGTCCTCCCGGCGGCGGTGTCCGGACGCTCGCAGAAATATCTTTGAGGGCCGCGAGTCGACAGCCGGGGTAAGCTGCTGCTCCGATGAGCGCGCCGGGATGAAGTGCCCGCGGTGTCATCAGGAGAACCCATCCCAGGCGAAGTTCTGTCTGGCGTGTGCGATGCCGCTTGCGTCGCGGTGCGCGAGCTGCGCGACGCCGCTGCCGTCGGAAGCGAAGTTCTGCTTCGAGTGTGGAACGCGTGTCGGCGCCGGCGGCGCCGCCCGGTTCGTCTCGCCCGAGGCCTACACGCCGCGTCATCTCGCTGAACGCATCATCAATTCGAAAGCGGCGCTCGAGGGGGAGCGAAAGCAGGTGACCGTCCTCTTTGCCGACCTCAAGGGCTCGATGGAGCTGCTCGCCGATCGGGATCCCGAGGAGGCCCGCGACATCATCGATCCGGTCCTCGAGCTGATGATCGACGCTGTGCATCGCTACGAGGGCACGGTGAACCAGGTGATGGGCGATGGCATCATGGCGCTGTTCGGCGCACCACTGGCGCACGAGGATCATGCGGTTCGGGCGTGTTACGCAGCGCTGCGAATGCAGGAGTCGCTGAAGCGCCACACGGAGGCGATGCGTCGCTTGCATGGCGTGGAGGTGCTGATCCGGATCGGCCTCAACTCGGGCGACGTGCTCGTTCGCTCGCTCGGCAGCGATCTCCACATGGACTACACGGCAGTGGGCCACACCACGCATCTCGCCGCCCGCATGGAACAGCTCGCGCCCCCGGGGACCGTCCGACTGACCGGCGAAACGGTACGGCTCGCCGAGGGCTACGTCGAAGTGCGGTCGTTCGGGCCGATCCCCGTGAAGGGGCTTCCGGATCCCATCGAAGTCTTCGACCTGACGGGAGCGGGGACAGCGCGGACGCGATTGCAGGCCAGCGCGCTTCGTGGGTTCACCCGCTTCGTCGGCCGTGACAGCGAGGTCGAGTATCTGCGGCGGGTGCTCCAGCAGGCTCGGGGAGGCCACGGCCAGGTGGTCGCCATCGTCGGCGAGGCCGGGGTGGGCAAGTCGCGCCTCGTCCATGAGTTCACGCACTCGCATCGCGTCCAGGATTGGGTCGTGCTGCAGACATCGTGCGTGTCGTATGGCCGGTCGAGCAGCTACCTGCCGGTGATCGAGCTGCTCAAGGCCTATTTCAGGATCGCGGACCGGGACGACCACCGCGAGATGCGCGACAAGGTCATGGGCCGTGTCCTGGGCCTCGACCGCGCGCTGGAGCCGATGCTGCCGCCACTCCTCGCTCTCCTCGACGTGCCAGTCGACGATCCCGCGTGGCAGCGCCTCGATCCGCCGCAGCGTCGGCAACGAACCCTCGACGCGGTGAAGCGTCTGCTTCTGGGCGAGAGCCAGATCCAGCCGCTGCTGCTCGTGTTCGAGGATCTGCACTGGGTCGATGACGAAACGCAGACGCTCCTCGATTGCCTGGTCGATGCCGTCGGCTCCGCACGCCTGCTGCTGCTCGTGAACTATCGGCCGGAGTACGAGCATCGCTGGGCAAGCAAGACCGTGTACTCGCAGCTGCGACTCGAGAGCTTGCCCGCCGAGAGCGCCGGTGAGCTCCTGGCGGCGCTGCTGGGCCCCGATCCTGGACTCGCGCCGCTGACGCAGATGCTGGTGAAGCGAGGCAACCCGTTTTTTCTGGAGGAAACCGTGCGCACGCTCGTGGAGAGCGGAGCGCTCACGGGCGAGCGCGGGGCATACCGGCTGACCCGGCCGGTGGAGGCGCTCCAGATGCCGGCCACGGTGCAGGCGATCCTCGCCGCACGGATCGACCGGCTGTCGCCCGAGGACAAGCGCCTGCTCCAGGCCGCGTCGGTGGTCGGCAAGGACGTGCCGTTCGCGGTGCTCGAGGCCATTGCCGAGGTGCCCGACCCGGCGCTGCGGCAAAGCCTGGCGCGGCTGCAAAGCGCCGAGCTCCTCTACGAGGCGCGCCTCTTTCCGGATGTCGAATACACGTTCAAACACGCGCTGACCCACGAGGTGGCCTACAGCGGGGTGCTGCAAGAGCGGCGGCGCGTGCTTCACCGGCGTATCGTCGACGCACTCGAGCGGCTCCACGAGAACCGACTCGACGAGCACGTCGAAACGCTCGCGCACCACGCCTTCCTCGGCGACGACTGGGACAGGGCCGTGCGGTACCTGCGAAGTTCCGGCGCGCGCGCCCGGCGCCGCTCGGCGAGCCGGGAGGCGGTCACGCACCTGGAGCGGGCGCTCGTCGCCCTGCGACAGACACCGGATAGTCGTGAGCGAGCGGTGCAGGATATCGACGTGCGGCTCGAGCTGAGAAACGCCTTGCTTCCTCTCGGCGACAACGAGCGCATGCTGGCGCACCTGCACACGGCCGAAGGGCTGGCCAGCGCGACTGGCGACGATCGGCGGCTCGGATGGATCCTCGCCTACCTCACGGTCTGCTTCACGGCGGCCGGTAACCAGGACGAGGCGCTTGCGCGCGGACGGAAGGCGCTGGGGCTCAGCACGGCGCCGGGGGATGACGGCTTGGCTGTGATGGCGAGATTCTTCGTGGGGCTCGCGTCCCTCTGCGGAGGCCACCTCGATCACGCCGTGGGGTTCTTCCAGGAGGTCGTGAACACCCTGGCGGGCGCGCGCGCGGGTGATCTCTTCGGGGAGCCAGGGCCGCCCGCGCAGTTCGCCCGCGCATTCCTGGGCTGGAGCCTGGCGGAGCTGGGGCGCTTCGACGAGGCCACCGCCCTCGGCCAGGAATCGCTGCGCATGGCCGAAGCGATCGCTCAGCCTTTCACCCTGATGCACGGGTATTTCGGCGCGGCGATTCCGCTTCTGACGAGGGGAGAAGTCGACCGCGCGATCCCGCCGCTCGAACAGGGCCTTGCCCTCTGTCGCGCGACGGACGTGCGGCTCTGGCTCGGCGAGATTGCGGCCGATCTCGGGCTTGCGTACGCGCTCGCAGGGCGAATCCAGGAGGCCCTCCCCGTGCTGGAGTTCGCGCTGCAGGAAGCGGCCTCCACGGGCCTTCGCTTCACCTACGCGCGTCAACACGCCCACGTCGCGCTGGGGTATCTGCTGGCGGGCCAGCGGGATCTCGCCGCTCGCCTCGCCGCAACGGCGCTCGCGGCCGCGCGCGCCCAAAAGCAGCGGGGTCAAGAGGCTCTCGCGCTCTGGGTCGCCGCGGAGGTCGCAGCGAACGCGCTCGAGGTCGACCGGGCGGCGACCGAGTATCAGCACGCGCTGGCGCGCGCCTCGGAGATTGGGATGCGCCCGCTGATCGCCCACTGCCATCTCGGCCTCGGAACGCTGTCCCGCCGTAGCGGAAGTGACGAGAGGCCGGAGCGGCACCTCGGTATCGCGGCGACGATGTACCGAGAGATGCGCATGGCCTACTGGCTCGACAAGGCGGAGGCGCAGGGAGCCTGATCGGGCGCTCGCTCAGGCGTCCATCCGGCGCTCCTCCAGATCGAGCTCGCGCTCCAGATTCCGCAGCACCTCGGCGTTGACGGCGCCCTCCGCGCGAAGGCGGAGGAGCGCTTCACGCTCGGCGTCGATGACGGTGCGTCTGATCTCGCGATGCTCGATCAGCTCGCGATCCTCGCCGTCCGGGCTCGTGGTGTCGCGCTGATGGTCGACGTGCTCGGAGCGGTGACGATAGGTTTCGCGCAGCTGATCGAGCAGCGGGCGATGCCCGGGCCAGACGGGATAGAGCTCGTCCAGGCGCTGCATGGCCGCGCCGACGAGCCGCTGGCGAGCCAGTGCCTCCTCCCGACGAAGCCCGACGTCCGCGCCAAGGCGGAGCGCTCGGATCAGCCGGGGCAGCGTGAGGCCGTGCCCGAGGAGGGTGAGGACGATGACGGTCAGCGTGACGATCATGACCGCTTCCCGCGACGGCAGCGGGGCGCCCGTCGGCAGCATCGTCGGCAACGCGAGAGCGGCGGCGAGCGACACGACGCCGCGCATCCCGGCCCACGACAGGACCAGCGAGCACGAGAGCGCATCGGCGCGTCCGCCGAGGCGCTGCGGCAGCAAGACCGAGGCAGAGATCCACCCCGCGCGGACGACGAGCAGCGTGACCGTCACGCCGACCCCGATCGCCACGAAGCGCAGGGCGGCGTCGACCGTGAGC
>Ga0075431_100005349_pt1 | contig 12669 bp, 10 predicted proteins | sample RhiMetdeltSRZDD5_FD_75297 | JGI IMG/M metagenome (GOLD analysis project Ga0075431, IMG submission 75297) | Populus rhizosphere microbial communities from Tennessee, USA - Rhizosphere MetaG P. deltoides SRZDD5 | ecosystem: Host-associated > Plants > Roots > Rhizosphere > Soil | place: USA... | reverse complement strand
GGGAGGGAAAGCACTACTACCAGGCGTAGTAGCGAGAGAGTGTCCCGGCGTGGCGCGACACAGCGCGCGTGAGCCGTGAGAGTAGGAATGCGACGCGGCTCCGGGGGGATCCCACGCCGGGACGCGGAAGCGTAACATCGGCTCGGTCAAAAAGCGAGCACTTTGATCATCGCAAAGTATCCGGCCCTTAATTCCTTTCTGACTGTCATGTTGCCGCCATTTCGGGTGCACCGGGAACGCGTGCGGGACCCGCGTTCGGGAACGTATTGCGAACCGGCCCCGTTGGCCGTAACGTAGCCGCCGAGGGGAGGGCTCGGCCATGTTCTCCAAGGCATCCGTCGAGGACCTCCGCGCCGTGCTGACGGCCTATCGCACCGTGAAGAACGGCTCCTGGCCCCAGATGCACGCCGCGATGGATCGCCGCGCACCGCACTGGGCCCTGGATGGAGAGCGCGAGCTGCAGGCGGAGCTAGAGGGCTATCTCAAGGAGTCGGACGCCCCGGACGGAGCCGTACGGGTCTTCTGGAAGATGGGGCCGAAGTTCCTCTTCGCCGGCTGCAACGATCGCTTCGCCCGTGACGCTGGCATCGCCGCTTCCGAGCTCATGGGACTGGACGACTTCGACTCGCGGCTGCCCTGGGGCGCGCAGGCCTCGAAGTATCGCGCGGACGACGCGGAGGTCTTCCAGGCGCGCACGCCGAAGCTCGACATCCTGGAGCGCCAGAAGTCGGCCACCGGTGACGTCTTCTGGGTCCGCGTCGGGAAGGCCCCGATCCTGGCCCCCGACGGCAGCGCGCGCGGCATCCTCGGGATGTACGACATCCTCGACGACAAGACCGCGAGCAAGCTCTTCTTCGCGCGCTCGCAGACCTCGCCCCGCAGCTGAGGTCGCGACCTCAGTACTTCCGCGGCACGAACGTCTGGTCCGTCATGGGCGGGCGCACGTAGCTGCCGTCCTTCTGCCGCTTGGGGAGCACGATCTTCTCGCGCGCGATGTCCTGGTAGGGCACCAGGGAAAGCAGGTGCGCGAGCAGGTTGAGCCGGGCCGCGCGCTTGTCGTCGGCTTCCACCACGTACCAGGGCGCCTGCTTGATGTCGGTATGCGAGAACATCTCGTCCTTGGCCCGCGAGTACTCGACCCAGCGCGAGCGGGACTCGAGGTCCATGGGGCTCAGCTTCCAGTGCTTGGTCGGGTCGTCCAGGCGCGCCTGGAACCGCCTCTCCTGCTCCTCGTCGCTGACCGAGAACCAGTACTTCACGAGCTGGATGCCCGACCGCACGAGCATCCGCTCGAACTCGGGGCAGGAGCGGAGGAACTCCTGGTACTCGTCGTCCGTGCAGAACCCCATGACGCGCTCCACGCCCGCCCGGTTGTACCAGCTCCGGTCGAAGAGCACGATCTCGCCCGCGGCCGGGAGGTGGGGCGCGTAGCGCTGGAAGTACCACTGGGTCTTCTCGCGATCGCTGGGGGCGGTGAGGGCGACCACGCGGCAGACGCGCGCGCTCATGCTCTGGCTGATGCTCTTGATGGCGCCGCCCTTGCCCGCGGCGTCGCGGCCCTCGAAGATGACGACGATCCGGTGGCCCGTCTGCTTGACCCATTCCTGGAGCTTCACGAGCTCCACGCTGAGGGCCTTGAGCTCCTTCTCGTAGGGCTTCTTCTTCATCCGGCCCGACGTCGGGCGCTCTTCGGGCTCTTCCTTGTCGCGGTCCTTGTCGCGTTCCTTGCGTTTCTTTCCCATGGCCCTTCTCGGCGCACAGGGTATCACCGAGCGGGGAATCGGATACCATCGACCGGCCACCATGAACGTCGGCGCCCAGGGCGCGACCGAAGCCGGTTGGCCCGCCGCGCAGTACGCCGCTCGTCCCCCCTTCGAGGGTGGACTGCGCCTCGCCACCCTCGCCGCCGCCGTCGGCATCTCCTACTACCTCGGGTCGCTCCTCGGGCTCGTCCTCCGCGTGCCCCCCGCCACCACCTCCGTCCTCTGGCCTCCGAACGCGATCCTGACCGCGGCCCTGATCCTGGCCCCGACCCCGCGCCGGTGGTGGATCTACCTGGCCGCGGCCTTCCCGGCCCATCTCGCCGTGCAGATCGGCACCGGCTGGCCGCGGCCCATGATCCTCGCCCTCTTCGTCACGAACTGCAGCGAAGCGCTCATCGCGGCGTCCGCCCTGCGCCGCCTCGAGCCGGGCCGCGTACGGTTCGACACCCTGAGGGGGATGGCCGTCTTCCTCCTGGCCGCGGTGCTGATCGCCCCCCTCGTCTCGTCCTTTCCGGACGCGTGGATCGTGAGCTGGCAGCGCGGCGAGAGCTTCTGGACGGTCTGGTGCAACCGCTTCTTCGCGAACACCGTCACCGAGCTCGTCTGCGTCCCCGCGATCGTGATGCTGCTCGGCGGGGGGGCGGCCGCGCTGCGTCGTGCCTCGCCCGCTCGGCTGGCCGAGGCGGCCCTGTTCGCCTTGACCACCCTCGTGGTGGCCTCTCTCGTCTTCGCCTTGCCGAGCCCGGCGCGCGACCTCGTCGGCGGGCTGTCCAGGCTGCCTTTCGTCCTGCTCCTCGCCCCGCTGCTGTGGGGCGCGGTGCGATTCGGACCCGCGGGCACCAGCTTCTCGCTCCTGGGGATGGCCACCATCGCCCTCTTCGCCGCCGTCCATGGTCGCGGCCTCTTTTCCGGCCTGCCGCCCCGGGAGGCCGCCCTCACCTTCCAGAGCGTCACCTGGCTCGTGGGCGTGCCCCTGATGTGCCTGGCCGCGATCGTCCGCGAGCGCGAAGCGGGCGAGCTTCACCTGCGCGACCGCCTGCGCTTCGAGCAGCTCCTCTCCGAGCTGGCCCGTGCCTTCGTCCACCCGTCCAGCCACGAGATGGGAGTGGCGTTCGACTCCTGGCTCACCCTCCTCGGCCGGCGCCTGAAGATGGACCGGATGATCGTCCTCGTCCACGGACCCCGCGGCATCCTGGACGTGGCTCACTCGTGGGCATCGGCGGCCATCGAATCGCGCGCGATGGCTTCGTCGCGGATCCCGACCGTCATCCCCCGGATCGCGGAACGCATCCTGGCCATCGAGACGGAAGGACAGGGCGCGGCGATCCTCGGAGTGGCGCATTCCTGGGTCGAGGTCCCCGAGGTGGGGTGGGTGCTGACCGTTCCCCTGATCGGATCGGGGCGGGTGCTGGGTGCGTTCGTGGCCGTCCGGGAGCGCGCGATCGAGGCCGACGAAGCGGACGAGCTGACGCGGCGGCTCGACCTCCTGGCGGACGTGCTGGCGGGCGCGCTCTCGCGCAAGGAGACGGAGGACGTCCTGCGCGGAAGCGAAGAGATGATGTCCGCGATCCTGGCCTCGCTAGAGGCGGGCGTGGCCGTCCTGGACCGCGAGGGCACCATCGTCAGCGTCAACGAGGGCTGGCGGCTCTGGACACACCCCGATGCGGCCGAAGCCCCGCAGGAAGGGGAGAACTATCTCGACCGCTGGCGCCGGCTCGCCGCCGCCGGGCTCGAGCCCGCGTCCTCGATCTGCGAGGGCATCGAAGGCGTGATCGACGGCTCCGCGCCGCGCTTTTCCTCCGAGTTTCCCCGCTTGGCCGCCGGGAGCGAGAGCCGCCGGTTCGCGCTCTCCGTCGTCCCCCTGGCCGGGCCGATGCGCGGAACGGGCGGGGTGGTCGTCACCATCGAGCTCCGGCCCGAGAGCGGGTGAGGGGCGCCTAGCCGTCCGCTCGCCGCGCCGGGGGAGGAGCGGCGGGGGCGCGGACACAGCGGAAGCCGACGTGGTTGCTCCCGGTGCGGACCTCGCCCTTGCCCCGCGTGCCCAGCATGTAGCGCGTGCAGTACTGCTCGGTGCACAGGAACGAGCCGCCGCGCTGGACCCGCTTGGGCTGGCCGGGCTCGGCGGGATCGAAGCTGCTCGCCGGGCCCTGCGGGTTGCGGGCCACGCCCTCGCCGGCCAGCGTCGCGTAGTAGTCGGGGCGATACCAGTCGCTGACCCATTCCCAGGCGTTGCCGGCGACGTCGTAGAGGCCGTATGCGTTCGGTTCGAACCGGCCCACCGGAGCGAGGCCGATGTACCCGTCCTCCGCGCGCTCCGCGCTCTGGACCGGGAATCGTCCCTCGTAGATGTTGGCGGCCCAGCGCCCGCCGGGCCGGAGCTCGTCTCCCCAGGGATAGAGCTTGCCGCTCAGGCCGCCGCGGGCCGCGAATTCCCATTCCGCTTCCGTGGGCATCCGCTTGCCCGCCCACCGCGCGTACGCGTCCGCGTCCTCGTAGGCGACGTGCACGACGGGAAGGTTCGCGCGGCCCTCGAGGTTGCTGGCCGGCCCGAGCGGATGGCGCCAGCTCGCGCCCTTCACGTAGGACCACCATCGATAGTGATCGTCGAGCGGCACCGGCTGCGCCACCGGGGTGAAGACGACGGAGCCGGCCACGAGGCTCTCCACGGGCGCGGTGGGGAACTCCTCGCGCGTCGGCGTCTTCTCCGCGACCGTGACGTAGCCGGTCGCCTTCACGAACGCCGCGAACTGCGCGTTCGTGACCTCGGTCGCATCCATCCAGAAGGGGTCGACGTACACGCGATGGATGGGCCGCGTGTCGTTCATGGCGTCGTGGCCGCCGTGCTCGACCTGTCGCGGGTCGAGGGCGCCCATCGAGAACTCGCCTCCGGGGATCCACACCATGCCCGCGGGCGCCGGCCCGGGCGCGGCCGCCGCATTGGGCACGGTGGGGGTGAAGACGGCGCCCATGGGGGAAGGCGGAGGCTCGACGGGCGCGGCGGGCGTCGCGGGCCGGGCGCGCAAGCCCCACGCCGACGCCCCGACCGCCACCACGGCCGCCGCCGCCACCCAGAGCCCGCGCCGCCCGCGGCGACTTTCGTTCCCCACCGCCTCCACCTTAGCCGCTGGACACTATAAATGTCCAAATGGCCACCTTTGGCGCGTCAATGCGAGTGAAGGGGAAGGACGGACCATGAAATACATGCTGATGGATTACGTCAACGAGTCCGGCTGGCCCCAACTGACAACGGCGGAGCAGGAGCGCTGGCTGGGCGTCTATCGGGCCTACGTCGAGGCCATGGCGAAGGCGGGTGTGCTCAGGGGCAGCGGCGGCTTGCAGCCCACCTCGTTCGCGACGACGGTGCGCACCGTGGACGGCAAGACCCAGGTGCTGGACGGGCCGTACGCCGACTCGAAGGAGCAGCTCGCGGGCTACCACATCGTCGAGGTGCCCGATCTCGATGCCGCGATCGCCTGGGCCGCGCGGTGCCCGACCGCCCTCCACGGCGTCGTGGAGGTCCGTCCGCTACGGGACAGGTCCGACGACCCCGTGATCCAGAAATTCCTGGACAGCCTTCCCGCGATCCCGCCCCGCCACGACTGACCCGAGCGAACGGAGGAGAGGAGCATGCGCAGATTGGTGGCATTCGAAAACGTCAGCCTCGACGGGTACTTCACGGACGCGAACAACGACGTGAGCTGGGCCCATCTCCGCACCGCGGAGGACCCGGAGTGGAAGGCCTTCGTGGCCGAGAACGCGAGCGGCGAGAGCCAGCTCCTGCTCGGACGCAAGACGTACGAGATGATGGCGAAGTACTGGCCGACGCCGGAAGCGAGCAAGAACGACCCGAAGACGGCGAAGGGGATCAACACCCTGCCCAAGCTCGTGTTCTCACGGACGCTGGCCAGCGTGTCCTGGGCCAACACGAAGGTGGTGAAGGGCGATCTGCCCGCGCTGGTGCGGAAGCTCAAGAAGGAGCCGGGCCCGGTCATGGTGATCCTCGGCAGCGGCAGCATCGTCGCGCCGCTGGCGGCGGAGGGCCTCATCGACGAGTACCAGCTCGTGGTGACCCCGGTCGCTCTCGGGAAGGGCCGGACCCTCTTCGAGGGAGTCAAGAAGAGCCTGGCCTTGAAGCTGGCCCGCTCGCGCGTCTTCAAGAACGGGAACGTCCTGCTCTATTACGAGCCCATGGCGTGACCGATGACGCCGGCGACGCCTCCGCGCGTCGCACGGCGGACGCGGTGGCGCGGCGCAGCCACGGCAAGCTCGTCGCCTTCCTGGCCGCGCGCACGCGGGACGTGGCCGCGGCGGAGGACGCGCTGTCGGAGGCCTTCGCGTCCGCGCTGGCGGACTGGCCGCGCACGGGCTGCCCCGCCAATCCGGAGGCGTGGCTGATGACGGTGGCCCGCCGCAAGCTGATCGACGCCGCGCGCCGCCGCGGCACGGCGGAGGCGGCGGGCGCCGAGCTTCGGCTCCTGGCCGAGGGGCTGGAGGCGGCGGACGCGGAAATCCCGGACCGCCGCCTCGCCCTCATGTTCGCGTGCGCGCATCCCGCCATCGACGCGGCCGTTCGCGCGCCCTTGATGCTGCAGGTCGTGGTCGGGCTGGACGCGCAGAGGATCGCCTCCGCCTTCCTCGTGTCTCCGGCGGCCATGGGGAAGCGGCTGGTCCGGGCCAAGGAGAAGATCCGGGAGGCGGGCATTCCCTTCCGCATCCCGGAGAGAGAGGAGCTTCCGGGGCGGCTCGGCTCCGTGCTCGGCGCGATCTACGCCGCGTTCGCGGAAGGCTGGTCGGACGCGGGCGGCACCGATATCGTGCGCCGCGACCTCACCGAGGAGGCGCTGTTCCTGGCCCGCCTCGCCGCCGAGCTGCTGCCGGAGGAGCCGGAGGCCCTGGGACTCCTCGCCCTGATGCTCCACGCGGAGGCGCGGCGCCGGGCCCGGCGCACCGACGACGGCGAGTACATTCCGTTCGCCGATCAGGATCCGGCGCGCTGGGACTGGCCGATGATCGAAGAGGCGGAAGGTTTGCTGCGGCGCGCCCGCGGCCTGGGCGCCATCGGTCGCTACCAGCTCGAGGCGGCGCTGCAATCGGCCCACGTCTATCGCCGCCACACCGGGCAGGCGAACTGGGACGCGGTGGTGCAGCTCTACGACGGGCTCGCCGCCCTCACCGGCTCTCCCGTGGTCGCGGTCAACCGTGCCCTGGCCGTCGCGGAGGCGCAGGACGCGGGCCGCGCCCTCGCCGCCCTCGACGAGGTGGCGGCGGATCCGCGGCTCGCCCAGTACCAGCCCTACTGGGCGGCCCGCGCGGAGCTGCTGGCCCGGACGGGAGCCGACGGCGACGCCCGCCAGGCCTACGAGAGGGCGATCGGGCTCGAACGCGACCCGGCCGTCCGACGCTTCCTGCAGCGGCGCCAGTCTCTGCTCGCCACTGGCGCGAGCAGGCCCGGCTAGCGGAGGCGAGAGACGGTCAGCCCGGCCATCGGACTCGCACCGCGGTGCCTTCGCCCGGCCGGCTCACGATCTCGAACCGGGCCCCGCTCGCCTCCGCGATCCCGCGCACCAGCGTCAGCCCGATCCCCGAGCCCTGCTGCTCGGCGCGGCCGCGGTCGAACTGCTGGAAGGCGCCAACGTCCCGGACCTCCTCTGGCGTCATGCCCTTGCCGCCGTCGGCGACTTCCAGCACGGCCCCCTTTCCATCCGGCCGCAGCGAGACGCGCACCGCCGTCCCCGGGGCCGAGAACTTGAACGCGTTGTCGCACAACTCCGAGACCGCCTTGCGCAGGTAGGCGGCCCCCAGGGGAACGGCGGCCGCCTGGACGTCGAGATCGAGGTCTCCGGAGCGCTTCCTCTGGGAGGCCGCCTCCATGGCCGCCGCCGTGACGTCCGCGGCTCCGGACGATTCGCGCAGCCCTTCGTCCGGGCCACTCCGGCCGGTCAGACGCCGGGCCTCGAGGTCCGCAAAGAGAATGTAGTTCTCCATCATCCGGTGCAGCCGCTGGGCGGCCTTGAGGATGCCGGTCGCCATTTCCTCGACCTGCTCCGGTCCGAAGTCGCGATGGAACTCCTGCAGGAGGCGGGCCGAACCCAGGATCGTGGTCAGGGGCGTGCGCAGCTCGTGGGGCAGGAGCGCGGCCACGGCCTGCCGCACCTCGCTGACGCGCCGCGCCGTCTCTTTCCGGGCCGTCTCGCGGCGGGCGAGACGGGCTTCGATGGCGCGGAGGAGATCGCTCCCGGACACCGGCTTCAAGAGGTAGTCGTCGGCCCCCGACACGAGCCCGGCGCGGACGTCCGCTTCGCTGGTGAGGAAGACGAAGGGCACGGGGGCGAGTTGCGGATCGGCGCGGATGGCCCGCAGGACGCCGAAGCCGTCTAGGCCCGGCATGTTGATGTCACAGACCACGATGTCGGGGGCGTCGCGGCGCAGGGCCTCGAGGCCTTCGTTGCCATCCGCCGCAACGCGGATGTCGTGGCCGGCCCCGGTGAGAATCTCCGCCGTGACCGTCCGCAGGTCGCCGTCGTCGTCGATGAGGAGCACGCGCGCCATGCTACCGGCCGGGCTCGGGTGTGTGACCGGGTGGCGTCATGACGGGGCCGTCCCGCGGGCGGGGGCGTCCGAATCGAGAGCGCGTCGGATCGTCCGCAGCAGGGCGTCCATCGTGAACGGCTTTTGCAGGAACAGCGCGCCGGGTTCCAGGGTGGTCCCGTTGCCCATGGCCTGGTCCGAATATCCCGACATGAAGACGATGCGCGCCTCCGGTTTGATGGCCGTGATGCGCTGGGCCAGCTCCGGCCCGCTCATGCGGGGCATGACCATGTCCGTGAGGACGAGGTCGATCGTTCCCGGAGTGGACTCGACGAGGACGAGGGCCCTGTCGGGCGCCTCCGCGTCCAGCACGGCGTACCCGGCGCCCTCGAGCAGCTCGCGGACGAGAAGTCGCAGCGCCTCCGCATCCTCGACGAGGAGGATCGTCTCCGTGCCGCCGGGCGCCGTTCCGGCGGCCGCCGGCCGCTCCGTCTCCACGTTCGCCTCCACGCGCGGTAGATAGACCCTGAACGTGGTCCCTCGGCCGGGCTCGCTGTAGACGTTGACGATCCCCCCGCTCTGCCGCACGATCCCGTAGACGGTGGCCAGGCCCAAGCCGGTCCCCTTGCCTTCCTCCTTGGTCGTGAAGAACGGCTCGAAGATGCGGCTCATCGTCTTCGCGTCCATGCCGTGACCCGTGTCGGATACACCCAGCATCACGTAGGGGCCGGCGTGCGCGTCCGGATTCGTGCGTACGTAGGTCTCGTCCAGGTCGACGTTGCCGGTCTCGATGACGAGGCGGCCGCCCGAGGGCATGGCGTCGCGGGCATTGATGGCCAGATTCATCAGCACCTGCTCGATCTGGCCCGCGTCCGCCCGCACCTTGCCCAGCCGGGCGGCGGCGATGGTGACGATCTGGATGTTCTCGCTGATGAGACGCCGCATCATCTTCTCGACCTCGGCCACGCTTTCATTGAGGTCGAGTACCTTGGGCTGGAGCACCTGGCGCCGGCTGAAGGCCAGGAGCTGCCGGGTGAGCGCGGCCGCGCGGTCGGCCGCGCGCTTGATCTCCTCCCCGCGCTTGCGCTCCCGCGAGTCCGCGGGCAGCTCGCGCATGAGCAGCTCGCTGTATCCGGTGATGACGCCGAGGAGGTTGTTGAAGTCGTGCGCCACTCCTCCCGCCAGCTGTCCGATGGCCTCCATCTTCTGGGCCTTGACCAGCTGGGCCTGCAGCAGCGATTTCTCGGTCACGTCGGTGGCGAGGACCAGCCGCGCCTCGCGGCCCCCGAACACGATGTTGTTGGCGGCGATATCGACCTCGATGAGGGTGCCGTCTTTTTTCCGGTGCGTGTAGGGATGGGTCGAGATGAAGCTCGTGAATCCATACCTGGCCCGGCGTTCCTCGTATTGCTGCTTGAAAGCGGCGACATCCTCCGCGGGCCGGATGTCGAGGGCGGTCATGGAGAGAAATTCGGCGCGCGTGTATCCGTAATGGCGCAGGGCCGCGTCGTTCACGGCCAGGAAGGCGAGCGTGTCCAGGTCGTGGACCCACATCGGATGCGGGTTGTTTTCGAAGAGCACCCGATACTGTTCCTCGCTCTCGAGCAACCTCAGCTCCGCTTCCTTGCGCGCGGTCACGTCCGACCAGGACCCGATCACTTCGTCCGCCCCGGCCGGGTGCCGCACGAGGATCTGCTCGTCCCGGACCCATCGATACGTGCCGTCCTTGTGACGGAACCGGTATTCGCGGACCACCGAACCCTGTGACAGGAGGGGCGAGACCTGGGCCATGACCCTCTCCCGGTCGTCGGGGTGAACCCGTTCCGCCCACCAGTCCGCCGAATGGACCTCCTCGGGGGTATAGCCGATGAGCCGCTCGACGTTGGCGCTGACCCACCGAGGGGTGAGGCTGCCGTCCTCGACGCCGAGCGAGTAAAGCACGGCGGGACTGGAGGACACGACGTGCTGGAGCCGGTCCTGCGCTTCGCGCAACGCCTGCGCCGCCTGGTTCCGTTCCGTGATGTCGCGGAGGATGGTCAGCACGGCGGACCCTTCGCGCATGCGTACGACCGACGATGACACCTCGACGGTGAGCCGCGTGCCGTCCGGCCGTACCATCGTGCGGCTCGGCACTCGCAAGGTGCCTTCGGCGAGGAGCCTCTGCCGGAACTGCGCGGAGACCTCCCGTTCCTCGGGGACGACGAACTCGAAGTAGAAATGTCCCAGGATGTCCGCGCGCGAGCGCTGCAGCAGCTCTTCCGTTGCCCGGTTCACCTCCACCACCCGCGCCTCCGGATCGAGGAGCAGGATCGCGTCGTTGGCCTGCTCGGTGATGGCGCGATAGCGGCCTTCGGACTCGCTCAGGCGCTGGAGCGATTGGCCGAGGGCAACCGTCTGGCCGAACTGCAACGCCAGGCTTCGGGCAAAGCCGGTCCAACTGCTCTCCGACAGGTCGTGGCTGTCCGATGCGAGCAGCAGCTCCCCGAAGGTCTGGCCCAGCACCACGAACGGCAGGATGAGCACGGAGGAATGGCCGATACGCGCGAGGAACTCGCGAGCTTCCGCGTCCGCGGTTTCCGATCGCGAAGACAGGGCGACCGGCTTTCCCGATCCAACGATGCGGTCGATGAGGCCCGGGTGACCGAAAAGCGCTTCGGCGTCCGCCTTGCGGTCGGCGGAGATGCCGAACTGGGCCTGGAGGCGGTGGTGGCCGCCGGGCTCGATCACATAGAGGAGGCCCGTGGAGAGGCCGGCTGCATCCAGGCAGTGGACGAGCACGTCACCCAGGATCTGGGGCACGTCGCGGGGCTGGGCCAGCACCTCGGACAGGCCGCGGATGATGGAGAGCGCCGTGGCCTGGATGGCGGCTTGCCGGAGGAGGTTCTCGTTGCGCGCCGTCTGCCGTTCCAGCTGGACCTGGAGACGCTCGCGGTGGAGGACGGACAGATTCTCCGTCGTTGCCGACGGCGCGTGGCCCACCGCCCCCCGTAGCGCACTCTCGAGGGCGGACACGGCATCGTGAAGGTCCGGAGTGCGCACGACCAGGGCGTTCGCGCCCATCTGGCGGGCCAGGTCCCGGTCCGCCTCGTCCACGTAGGCGGAGGAGACGAGGACGACGGGGACATCGCGGAGGGACGCCTCTCGGCGCAGCTCGCGGCACAAGGTGAAACCGTCCATCGACGGCATCATGACGTCCGTCAGGACGGCATCCGGCGGGCGGCGCCGCGCCGTCTCGAGAGCTTCACGGCCCCCGGGCGCCGTCTCCACCTCGTACCCGGCGCGCCGGAGCCGAAAGGAGGCGAGCTTGAGGTTCAAAGGCTCGTCGTCGACGACGAGGATCCTCTTGCCACGCTTTCGTTCCTCAGGCACCAGCTGCGCGCGCACGACCTCGAGGAGCTGCGATGGCTCGACCGGCTTGGCCAGGACCTGGGTGGACCCGCCGGCACTCGCGCGCAGCTCCTCCAGGCGCGAGACCATGCCCGTCACGAGGATGGCGGGCATCTCCACCGCCGGCGTCTGGCGCCGGACTTCCGTGAGCAACTGCAGGCCGTCCATGTCCGGGAGGACGAAATCGAGGACGACGAGGTCCGGCCGGCGCGCGCCGGCACGCTCCAGGGCCGTCTTCCCGTCTCCGGCATCGAGGACCTCGTAACCCTCGATCTCGAGCGTGACGCGCAGCATCTTGCGCGTGATCGGGTTGTCTTCGACGACCAGGATGGTGCCGGTGCTCACGGCGTCGAGGTTCTCCGGGCCTTGGCGATGTATTCCCCGACGACGGAGGCCAGCGTCCGCGTGTCGATCGGCTTGGCTAGATAGCCGTCGCACCCGGCGGCCAGCGCCCTGGCCTCGTCGCCCCGCATGGCATAGGCGGTGAGGGCCAGGACGACGATGTCCGACCGCGAGGGATCGGCCTTGAGCCGGCGGGTGAGCTCGAATCCGTCCATCCGGGGCAGCTGCAGATCCATGAGGATCAGATCGGGGCGGAAGCGGTCGAGAGCGGCCAGGGCCTCTTCGGCGTCGGCGACGGTGCGCACCTCGAAGCCCGCGCCGGCGAGGACGACGCGTGCGAGCTTCAGGTTGGCGGGGTTGTCGTCGACGATGAGAATGGGCTCGCCCGCCATCCGGCCTAACCCTCCGGAGGCGCGCCCGACGGCGCGACGATGCCCTCTCGTGCGAGCCGGCCGAGGAGTTCGGCGGCGACCACCGGTTTTATGAGGACGGCCGCGACCTGGTACGACGCGGAGAGCTCCTTGTCCGCCATCACGGTGGCGACGATGACGGGCGTCTGGCGGTTCGGGCCGTCGGCCCGGATCGCACGCAGCACGTCCTCGCCGCTGACGTCCGGGAGGAGCAGGTCGAGGACGATGGCGTCGAACCT
>Ga0075431_100005348_pt1 | contig 12669 bp, 9 predicted proteins | sample RhiMetdeltSRZDD5_FD_75297 | JGI IMG/M metagenome (GOLD analysis project Ga0075431, IMG submission 75297) | Populus rhizosphere microbial communities from Tennessee, USA - Rhizosphere MetaG P. deltoides SRZDD5 | ecosystem: Host-associated > Plants > Roots > Rhizosphere > Soil | place: USA... | reverse complement strand
GCGCGCGTCAACTGAATAGCGTACACACCGAGACCGGTAGGATTCGTCCCAACGATCGACGCATTGATCGCGACAAGGCGGCGCATTGGGGTTTTATAGTGCCAATCGTCGCAAATGTCGACCCGTATGAGCCGTGGATCTCAGGTCAATAAGTCGTAGATGCCCAATCGCCGGTCAATTTGCACGGGACGTTCTGCATGGGACGTTCCAGCCTACATGGAACGTTCCGGCGCAGAATTGTCCCGGGTGCGGGACGATATAATCTGTCGCGTCGCTGGGTCCCCGGTAGCCCGAATGGAAAGGAGGCGATTAAATGAGGATTTTCGTGACGGGGAGCTGGATGCGCTGTATTAGCTGTTCCTCCCCCGGCCTCAACCAACTCGGAGATGAGGTCGATCGCGAACGCTGTTGGCGTTCTCCGTCGGCAAGAAAACGTGCGTGACCCGGCGGCCTCTCCTTGACACGCTCCCCGAGGCATTCGAAAATCCGCCGGTGCACCTTCGGAATGACCCTTAGCGTTACGCGGACGATACGGGTAACTAACATCGTTTCAGAGGCGTACTTGAGATTGCGGACTCCCCCAAGACTGACTGCTTAATGAGGATACATCTTCCTCCACGACTGATCGGCTGGTGGCAACGTCATCCCGACATTCGCAATGCGCATGATTTGTGGTTACTGCATCCGGACGCGGGCTATTTCCTTTCACGCGGAGGTGACAGAATCCCGCCTCCCATTTACGCCAATCTCGCGTTAACCAACAAGTGCAATCTCCGTTGCGAGATCTGCGGTAGTCAAAAGTATCTAGATCAGGTGGGGATTATTAGACGTCATATGCCGCTTGATCGATTTGAAGCTGTCGCAGCGACACTCTTTCCGTTCCTAGCGGAAGTGGAACTTAACAGCCAAGGGGATCCCCTGCTCTATCCTCATATTGAAACCGTCATCAAACGCATCAACGAACACGCATGCGAGCTGAAGGTACAAACGAACGGCACTCTATTTAGCGATCGCGTTATCGAGGTCCTGCGAGGGACGTCCGGCACTATCATGTTGTCGCTGGATGCGGTTGGGTCTAGATTCGACGAAGTCCGAGCAGGAGGTGTATGGGCAAAGGCCGAGCCTACTTTGCTCAAGTTTTTGAGGTCACGTGACCCGAAGCGTATTACCGTTGGTCTCTATCCCACTCTTACTCGGCGCACGCTGCAGGATGTTAACAATGTGGTGCAATTCGCCGCCGATAACGACGTTGAGGGGGTCGAGTTTCACCGATATTCGCCGATACAAAATTCTTTCGAGGAAGAGCCGACCGCTGAAGAACTCGATAGAACCAAGGATCAACTCCGGGCCTGGCTCGCGAAGAACGGCGATCGTCTCAGAATCGGGCTTGACGGGGTGAGCTTAAATTCCTCCAACAAGGAGGATGAGCGGAAACAAGTCGCTTCTCCGACGAAGCATTGGATCCGTGTGCTCGTTGAGGCAACCGGCGGGAGCACGTATCCGATGGATCCCGATCTGACATCGGCAAGTCCTGTGCAGATGTGTTCCGCACCAGAGCGCTACGTTGAGATCGGTATTGACGGGCAGATCAGCCCGTGCTGCAGAGCCCAGGACGTAGCCTTAGGATATGCGACGTCCGTAGAAGAATTCGCGAACGTATGGTTCGGCAAAAACTACGAAAAAATCCGTCGGTCGTTAGACCGAAGCACGCGAGGTCCTTTTCCCCTTCCAAATTGTGAGCCCTGTCTACGGTTTTTTGCGCCTAAAGAGGCTGCAAAAGGACGAGAAGCGTTGAAATATGACGGTAGCGATGATAGTCATCCCGACGCACTCGATCCGAATTCCATTAACGTGTGGCGCGTCGATATGATTCAGAAGAGGGACGGTTACGGCTATGGCTTTAGGCTGCCGCCTAGGATCAATCCGGAGCTGTATGGGTTGTGGGAAGGTGAAGAGAGTCTCGGTCCACCCAATAGTCCAGCCCCGGAAGTTTTCAAATTAGGGAGCGGAAGGTACATCATCACGGGTCGTGAACTGCTCTTCTCTAGTTCCGATAATTCCGATCCTCGTCGAAACGGTCGGAACTATTCGCTACGTCGAAAATAGGAGCAAACTCCTCGCTATTGCCGCATCTGAATCGCGGGACAGATTCGGCCGCCCGTGCCCGAGCTTAGGTGGCCTACTCAGCCCCGATTATTTGCGAAGGGATGGGCAGACGGGCCATCCCTCACGGGTAATATAGAGGTAGTGTCGAAGCGCTTGGTCGATGCCCTTGTGCGAAATCCGGCGGGGCGCGTTAAAGGTAGGCGCAGTCGTATGAAGAGATGCTGAACTTTCTGAGCGAGTTGTTCGTCTACCGCCAAGTCCTTCTCGTCCTCGTCTTCCGGGATCTCAAAGCGCGGTACCGGGGCTCGGTGCTCGGGCTCCTGTGGACACTGCTCAATCCACTGCTGCTGATGGCTACCTATTCTCTCGTGTTCGCGGTGTACGTCCGCGTGGAGATCCCCGAGTACCCGATATTCGTCTTCTCGGGCCTGCTGCCATGGATCTGGTTCTCGTCTGCGCTCATGTCTGGCGCGAATTCGATCGTCGATGCAGGCACGCTTATCAAGCGCGTGGCGTTTGCACCCCAAGTGCTGCCCGCGGTTGCGGTGACGGCGACCCTCGTGAACTTCCTTCTGGCGCTGCCGCTCCTCCTCGCATTCGCTTTGTCGTGGGGTCTGCCGATTACGTGGGCAATCCTCCTGCTGCCGATTCCGATCGCGATCCAGTTCGTCTTCACATTGGCTCTGACGATCACGGTTTCGATGCTGGGCGTCCGCTACCGCGATCTCAACCACCTCTTGGGGAACGTTGTCACGCTCTGGTTCTTTCTCACCCCGATCGTGTACCCGGCGACGTCCGTGCCTGATAGGTTCCGGGCGTCGCTACTCGTCAACCCATTGACTCCGCTCATCGTGTCGTTCCAGGACATCCTCTATCGCGGCCGTCCGCCGGAGGTTCTCAATCTCGCACTGGCCGCCGTGGTCGCTTTGCTCGCCTTGATGGCGGCGGTCGCGGTCGGTCGTCGTCTGAGGTGGACGATCGTGGAGCAGGTCTGATGCCGGTCGCCATTGAGCTCGTCGACATCTCGAAGCGTTTCCGGCTGCAGGGCGGCCACAGCCAACCGACTACGCTGAAGTCGGCCGTGGTCGACTTCTTCCTACGTCGAGCCGCATCGCCGGAGCGCTTCGCGGTGTTGCAGGACATCGACTTACTCGTCGAACAGGGCCGCACGTTGGGGATCATCGGCCGCAACGGCTCGGGCAAGAGCACGCTCCTCAAGCTGATCGCCGGCATATATCGTCCGGATGCAGGGCGCGTCGTCACGCACGGCCGGATAGCGGCGTTGATCGAGCTGGGCGCCGGATTTCATCCCGAACTCTCAGGGCGCGAGAACATCATCATCAACGCCATGATGCTCGGGCTCTCCCGGCGCGAAGTGCTCGCGCGCGTGGACAAAATCATTGATTTCGCGGATCTGGGCGGTTTCATCGATGAGCCGACGCGAGTCTACTCTTCTGGGATGTATATGCGTCTCGGGTTCTCGGTCGCGATTCATGTGGACCCCGACATCCTCCTCATCGACGAGGTCCTCGCCATCGGCGACGAATCGTTCGCGAAGAAGTGCACCGACCGGATTTCGGAGTTCCGACGACGCGGTAAGACAATCGTCCTCGTGACTCACGATACCGGCCTCGTCCAGCGCTGGTGCGACGACGTCATCTGGCTCGATGGCGGTATAGTCCGGGCGTCCGGATCTCCGAAGAAAGTGATCGACCTCTATCATCAGGCGATCGCGGAGCAGGAATCCGACGTACTGGCCCAATCGTATCGAACCACCGAGGCGGAGGCTGGCCAGCGCTGGGGCAACCGCCAGGTCGAAATCGTTCGTGTGCGCCTTACCGATCGCGATGGACAGGAACGCTACGTGTACGAGTCAGGTGAATCGATGACAGCGACGTTCGCGTACCGCGTCGCGAAGCCAGTGAGCGAGTCGGTGTTCAGCTTTGCCATACTTCGCGCCGACGGTCTCTGGATATATAGCACAAACACGGCGTTGCGCCAGGTCATCGTCCCCGCGCTCGGTGCGACTGGTGAAGTCACGCTCACCGTCGAACGCCTGGACCTCCTCGTCGGGAGTTATTTCTTCGACGTGGCGGTTCACGCCCCCGATGGCGCCCCCTATGACTACCACAGCCGGCTCTACGGATTCACCATCCGCTCGGACTCCGGTGAAATCGGTGTCGCGCCGCTGCCACATCGGTGGCGGTTCCAGCCGGCCGATGAGGGGAGCGTCGATTGAGTTTTTCTAGGATCGGCCCAATCCTGGGCCGGTAATGCTCTGTGACGAAACCCATGTGGATGAGCGCTTAAGCAGCCGCGGGAAGCCGTCGCGATCCGGCCGACGGGTCAGCCGTTCATCGTCAAGAGGCAGGGCCATTGAAGCGCCAGCGTGACAAACAGAGGGCCTGGGCGTGGCGCTCGCGCCGAACGGCTCGAGGTCCAAGGCGAGACGTCGAGGTTCGTCGGCTGAATTGGACACCAGATCTCGTCGACCGATTCTGGGCTGGATTTTCGCAGACGCGGCTGACGGAGTACTCGTTCTCCAGGCTGGGCGGCAAGAGCGTTGTCCTCGCCATCGAGCACCATCTCCTCAAGGACGGAACCGTGCTCGACTACGGAGCCGGGGACGGCGAGTTGGTGGGATACCTCCTGGATCGCGCCTACAAGGTGGCAGCATACGAGCCGTCCGGCAGCCGCAACCAACGGCTCATTGACCGAGTTGCTGGGCGCGACGGCTTTCTGGGGCTTGTCGGCGTCGAATCCAAAGAGCAGTTCGATGTCGTGCTGATGATCGAGGTCATCGAACACATTCTCGACCAGGATCTCCGTCGAGCGCTCAAGAACGTGCACCGTCTTCTCAAAAAGAGTGGTGTCCTCGTCGTGACGACGCCGAACAATGAAGACCTCGAGCTCGGCATGGCCTATTGTCCGGTGAGCGAAACACTCTTTCATCGATGGCAACATGTCCGATCATTTACGGCCGAATCGCTTTCGGAGCTGTTGCTGAAATATCGGTTCTCCCCGATCGTTGTGCATCAGGTAGAGTTCAGACTGGATTTCTTTGTCCCCTATGATCGCCTGTGGGGCGGTGACCAATTCGTCGCCGACACGCCTTCGTACCTCAACGCATTGCGAATGGATACCCCGGTTCAGATCGGCAGCGGTTCGAATCTTCTGTTCATTGGACGCAAGGTGTAGAGCACTACTCGGCTCACCGCTGGGTCCGAACCGCGAGACAGAGCTCGGTCAGACGCGCGGCAGCCATCCGAAGGGAGAATGATTCCTCCGCCTGGCGTCGAGCCCGGCGGCCAAGGGTCATACGCAATCCGCCATCTCCGAGAATGTGGTCCAGCGCTAGTGCGAAGGCCCGCGAATCATCAGGGGGGACCAGCAATCCCGTCTCCCCATCGTGAATGAGATCGACCACCCCGCCAATGCGGGTGGCGACGATTGGCAGGCCGGTGGCCATCGCTTCTAGGATGGCGTTCGGGCTGCCTTCGAGTCGGGAGGGAAACGCAAAGACGTCCATGGCGCGGAGCCAGGGCTGAGGATCGTTCCGTAGACCCGCCCAAACCACCGATCCGTCGACCATCAGTTCCTGAGCGAGGTGCTTGAGATCTGCGCGCAGCGGGCCGTCTCCGACAATGAGCAGACGAGCATCGTGCGCCCGAATCGATGCCGAGGCGAATGCGCGCAGGAGGATATCAAGCCTCTTGCGCGCGACGAGGCGTGCGATGGTTCCAATCGTCAAGGCGTGCGCTGGCAAGCCGAGGCTGCACTTGGCCTCAAGTCGCTCGGTCGGCGTGACGGGCAAGAAGCGATTGTCATCGACCCCATTCGGTTGGATGACAATTCTCCGCTCTGGGAAGCCTGCCTCGATGAGCTCATTGCGGATGGCAGCACTTGGTGCGATGACCGCCGAAGCCTGGCGGAGCAGGTGAAAAAATAACGTACCCTTCCGCGAATCCGCCTGTCGAAACTCGCGCACGTCATTCTCGGTTGCCACGCGAACGATCACCGGGCTCCGGATAAGTTTGGCACTGAGAACGGCCAAGCCGCTCAAGTAGCTGAAGGTCGGACAGTAGATGACGGAACACGCCAACCGCCGCCTGAGGAGAAACACAAAGAGGCGAGGAAAGACGCCCAACAGCGTGCGGCGACCCCGGACGGCGATGCGGGTCACGCCGTCGATGGAGTGAGCGTCGGTGGTGGCGTCGGTCGCGGTGGTAATGGCCGCGACGCGGATGGCCTGGGAGCGCAGCTCCCGGATGAGGGCGAGGGTGGCAAGCTCATAGCCGCCGATTCGATCGAGCTCGGGAGCGACGACGCAGAGGCCGCGAAGCGGCGGCGTTAGCCTATCGCGTGCGGCGCCGTCCACGTGGGTTGCCACTGCCGCCAGAAGAATTCAAGGGCGAGCATCGTCCAGATCACGTAGCACCAATTCACGCGCCCGGACCAGTGCTCTTCGAGGATTGCGGCCACGGCGCCGGGCTGATACAGGTGCGCCGTCCTGGCGTCGTGCAGAAGCAAATCCTGGAGCATCGGCCTCAGCTCTCGGCAGAACCAGACATCGATCGGAATCCCGAATCCCATCTTGGGCCGATCGACCACGGAGGCCGGGACGAGCCGGCGCGCGATGTCCTTGAGAAGCTTCTTCCCCGAGTGTCGGTCGACGAGACGGCGAGTCGGGATCCGGGCCGCCAGCTCCGCCACTTCGTGGTCGAGAAACGGGGCGCGCGTCTCCAGGCTGACCGCCATGCTAGCCCGGTCGACCTTGACGAGGATGTCACCCGGCAAATAACTCTCGATGTCGTTCAGCTGCATCCTTTGAGTGAGTGGCAAGCCGTCGCGCGCCAGGATCGCCTCCCACCGGAGGAACGGATCGTAGCTATTGGCGAGGTCTGGCCGGAGTGCGCGGCGCCCGAGGTGGCGCCCGAACAGTCCCAGCGTGCGCTCGATATAGTTCCCATCGCGCCGACCGGCGGCGATCCGTTCCAGCCGTGACTTCCCCCGCAGCCGGGCAGGCCAGCGACGAGCGAGACGGCCAAAAATCGGCCCCCGGGTCCATTCCGGGGCGGATGTCTTCGCAACTTCGTCGAGAGTCTGCATGTAGCGGTTGTACCCACCGAAGATCTCATCGCCACCGTCCCCGGAAAGGGCGACGGTGACCTCGGTCCTCGCGAGCTGGCTGACAAGGAACGTCGGAAGAGCCGAGCTGTCGGCGAACGGCTCGTCATAGAAGGTGAACAGCTTCGCGACCAGCTCGCACTTGTCAGGCCGAACGATGAGCTCGGTGTGGTCGGTGCCGAGGTGTTTCGCGACGGCTCGGGCGTGGGGCAGCTCTGAGTACGCGGCCTCCTCGAACCCGATCGAGAACGTCTTGACCGGTCGCGAGCTCGCTCGGGTCATCAGGGCCACCACGGTCGAGCTGTCGACGCCCCCCGAGAGAAAGGCGCCGAGGGGGACGTCGCTGATCATGTGACATGCAACGGTTTCGGCCAGCTTGGATTCCAGGCGTTCCCGCCATCCGTCGGCCGAGAGGCTCGGATCGGGGCGGAACTCGAAGCGCCAGTAAGGACGTGCCCGAGGCGCGTCTGCGGACATCGAACGCACGGCGAGGCAGTGCGCGGGCGGTAGCTTCCTTGCGGCCCGGTAGATGGAGATGGGATCGGGAACGTACCCGATCGCGAAGTAGTCGCGCAGGCCCCTCCAATCGATATCCGTGGGAAACACGGCATCGGCGCGCAACGCCTTCAGCTCGGACGCGAAGAGGAACCGGTCGGGCAAGTCCGCATAATAGAGCGGCTTCTGACCGAAGCGATCCCGAGCAAGAAACAGGACGCGGTCTCGACGATCGTAGAGTGCAAGCGCGAACATGCCGCGCAGGTGATCCAGCATCCGCTCGCCGAAGAGCTTCCAGAGATGCAGGAGCGTCTCCGTGTCGCTCTGGCTCCGGAGCGCAACACCGCGCTGCTGACAGAGCGCGCGCAGGGCTGGATAGTTGTATTGCTCTCCGTTGTAGACGATCCAGACGTCACCCTGTGGATCGCCCATCGGCTGGTGTCCGGCAGGTGAGGGATCGAGGATTGCGAGTCGACGGTGAACGAGTCCGACGGGCCCCTCGCTCCAGATTCCGGCGTCGTCGGGACCGCGGTGGCAGATGATGTCCCTCATGGCCACGAGCAGGTCCCGATCCGGAGGGGACCCGTCCTTCATGACGATCCCGGCTATTCCGCACACGGGGCACGCCGACGCGACCGAAAACCTCCGAGCACGCGTCCATACACGCGTTCGGTCCGCCTCGCCAGCATCTCGGCGGTGAACTCGTTCCGGATCTGTTGCTGGGCGGCCCGGGAGATCCGATCGTGAAGCGACTTGTCGGTGAGAACTCGAACAAGCGCCGCCGCGAGGGTCTCGTGATCACCGATCGGGGCCAGGAGACCCGTCTCGCCATCACGGATGAGATCCACGGTCCCACCCGCCCGGGTCGCGATGACGGGCACACCAGCCAGCTGGCTCTCCATGATCGCGTTCGGCATCCCCTCGATGACGGACGTCAGGAGGAATGCGTCGTACGACTCGACGATCGCCGCCACGTCGGTGCGTTCGCCCAGGAACTGGACGACCCCACGCGCGAGACCCAGCGCGACGGCGAAGGCCTCCAGCTCGAGGCGTAGCGGACCGTCGCCGACGATCAACGCGCGAAGGATCGGAAGTCGTTCGCGGGCCATCACGACAGCCCTGAGAAACGTCGGAAAATCCTTCTCCTTGGCCAGCCTCGCCACGGTCCCGACGACGAGATCGTCCGGTGCGAGCCCGAGCGCCAGCCGCACCGCCGCCCGCCGGCCAGACGGTCGCGAACACGCGGTCGCCAGCTCGATCCCATTCGCGACCGTCACGACCTTGTCAGCAGGTACCCGCGCAAACGCCCGATAGTCGTTCGCGACCGTCGGCGCGTTCGCGATGATCACGTCCGCGAGTGCTGCCGTAACGCGCTCGTGGACAGGCTGCCACCGTGGATCGTAATAGTTGTAGTTCACGGCTGATTGGATGTTCCGCACCGAGGTGATAACTCTGCGGACGCCGGCGAGCCGGGCGGCGGGGGGCCCGACCACATTTGCCAGGAGAAGCCAGCAATGGAGGACATCGGGACGGGGCTGGAGGGAACGCAGGTAGAGCGCGAGACTGAGCGCCTGACCGCAAACCGGAAAGCAGTCCCGCGTCGAAAGGACGAGCGGCCAGACCCACGCGAGCCGCCGCTCGCGGCCGCACTTCACCGCCTCGAGGTGGTGTCGGACGAGATCCTCTGCCGAATCGAGGTACGTGACCGGAATGCCGGTCTCGGCCACGCCGCTCGCGGAAAAGCGGTCGGTCGAGGAGAGGACCAGAAGCCGGTGCTCGTACTCCGCGGACCGGTTCCTGAGGAAGAGCGTCAGTTGCCTCTGCGCCCCTCCCATCCCGATCGTGGGAATCAGATGGACGATCTCTGGCTTTCCGTTCGCTCGTGGTCCGGCACTCCGGCGCGGGAGGAGTCTCATGGCTGTCGCCAGCGCGATCAGGAGGACCGCATCGAGCCATGTGAGCGCACGGATACCGCGCAAGACTGCCGCGGCGATCGCGAATCCGAGGAACGACGAACGATCGAGCGCTGACGGGATCCCCGAGATCGAGCGTGGGAGCACGTAGTACTCGGTTGCCGGCAGCCGGAGCGCGAACACCCGATAGCGTAAATTCTCATGGCCGGTACCGGCGAGCACGAGGATACACGCCTGGATCGGCCGCTCGCTGAGGGCTCGCCGCAGCGCTCTGGCCCTTCGCGCGAAGGGACTGAACGGGTGCTGGGTCACGAAGACGCGATTGTGCGCGTCTTCCGTGAGCCAACCGCGGCATTCCGGCTCGGTCACGAATGCAAAGTCGTGGCTGGGATAGAGCTCGCGCGCCTCCGCCAGAGCCGCCTCGACCCGTGGTCGGGGGCCACTGACGAAGACGACGACGTGCTCGCGCCGGGGCGCTCCGGTCGCTGCCTGCGTCGGCGGTCGGGCCGCTTCCTCAGCGGCTGACAACGACTCCGTACTCACGGGCGGACGCCTCGCATCGCCGTATTCCAGGGCCCCGGGTTGTGAATATCGGTCAGGCCCGCGTCCTTGAACCATTGCTCAACCTCGGCCGGAGCATGGATCCCGTGAAATCGCGGCGAGTAGCCGTCGAACGTGTCGAGGATGTCGTTTTCCAGACCGAGTCCCTGACGGCTGAACGGGAAGATGCGGTAGATGCACCCGAGCAGCGGATTGTTGGGGTGGCGGTGAGCCAAGGGGACGAACCAGCGACACCACTCATAGAACATGCGATCGGGGATCCGGCACGTGAAGGGGATCCACTGCTTCCGCGTCACGAAGTCGCCCTCGGCCGGGTAGACCCAGATCGCGATGGTACCTCCGTGCTTGACGTAGGGAACCAGCGCGCCGAAGTACCTGGGTGTATCAGGCGTGTGATGCAGAACCCCGATCGAGACGACGACGTCGAATGTCTCCGGCTTGAACGGAAGGTGGGCGATGTCGGCCTGCGCCACGAGAACGTTCTCGAGATCGCGGAAGTTGTGGTGAGCCGCCTCGACGGCGAAGCTCAGATCGATGCCGACGACGTCGGCGCCCCATCGTGCCATGACATCGGTGAAGCGGCCGGCGCCGACCCCGGCGTCGAGCACAAGCTTGCCCCGCAGATCGTCGGGACCGAAGCCGGTCTTCTTGCGAAAAATCTCCTCCGAGGACGTGTCCTGACGGAACGTGTCGAGCTGAGTCGTCTTGTGCGTGTTCCATTCGAAGCTGAAGGAGTCGACATAGTCGTCGGTCGCCACGAAGCGTGGGATCTCTCGGACGACGGGAAACGCGTGAGCCGCCGAGCACCGGAGTGCGTCGCCGCGGAGCGTGAGCGACGCCTGGCAGATGGGACAGGCCAGCGCGTCGAAGAGGCGGCGATTCTTGACGACCGCCACCTCACGTCTCGCGGACAGTGTAGCGGCGACCGTTGCAGGACGGGTCGGTGTTGTCCCGTGACGAGAAGAAGACCGCCTCACCCCAGTGAGAATAGCGCCCCCCGCCCCGCACGCGTATCTCATCGCGGTTCGAATGAGGATGTGGCAGCGGCTGGCCGTCCTCGAACACGACCAGCGCCGATCGGCCGTCACGGTCCGACATCGGCCGCGCTCCCAACCGAGCGATGTGGCAATACCCCTGCTCGTGACGGATGTCGGTCAGGACACCGCTGAACCTTGGGACGACGGATCTGGCAAGCGCGCGCATCACGCCTCGGGGATTGACACGAATCCGTCTCGAGAGGAGCAAGAAGACGGCGACGCTCGCGAGATAAGCCGACACGAGACCGATGGAAGCGATTCGGATCATATCACTGTGCAGATGATGAACCACCTGCGACCCACCTGCTCAGGAGTGTTGCAGAAGCATGGCCGATGATAGCGCGGGGAGGAGGACTGTCAAGGCGTGTGGCCGCGCGGACTTCCACTCGACTGGATCTCGTCATCAGTAGACGAGTCCTCTGCAGGATGAGTAAGATCTGCACCCAAGGTGCGCTGGTGAAAAGCCGAGCCCTCATCATTTCGAGCGAACCTATTGGCCCCCGGCTCGCGGGGCCGGCCATCCGGGTTCTAGAACTCGCCGGTGTGCTGGAGCGCACAGGTCACACGCCGATCGTCGCGGCGCCCGACGTTCATCACGACACTCCGCCAACCGGGTTCCGGCTTGTTCGTTTCGACAAGGAGCACGCGGCCCCCGTGCTCGCGCCCTTGCTGAGGGAAGTCGACGTCGTTCTCCTCCATGCGCACGCGCTGTTCGAGTTTCCCTTCATCGGCCGTACGGACCGGCCTGTGGTGATCGATCTGTATGATCCAGTGCTGTTCGAGAGTCTGGAGGTCGACGTAGGACATTCCACGCCGAGAAGGGAATTCGCGGCGCGGACGCAGGTCGCCGTCCTTCGAAGTCTTCTTCGCCGCGGAGACTTCTTTCTGTGTGCCTCCGAGCGACAGCGTGATCTCTGGCTCGGCTGCCTGGTCATGTCTGGTCGCGTGAACGCCATGACGGTCCACGAGGATACAGCGCTGCGCGGGTTGATCGATGTGGTGTCGTTCGGCATTCCAGCAATTTCGCCCCGGCCCACGGCGCTAAATCCCGGCCTCAAAGGAGCGGGGCGAATTCGGCAATTGGACAAGGTCGTCCTGTGGGGTGGTGGGATCTGGGACTGGCTCGATCCGCTCACGCTCATCCGCGCCTTCGCGCGGATCGCGGCTGCTCGGGATGACGTGCATCTTGTGTTTCTCGGCATCACCCGGCCGGATCAGCGCGCTCCGGTGATGCGGACGGTCTCCGAGTCCATGTCGCTCGCAGAGTCGCTGGGGCTTGCCGGAAGCCGGATTCACTTTCGCGAGAACTGGGTCCCATACGCCGAGCGTGGTGCTCTGCTTCTTGACGCCGACGTCGGCGTGACCACGCATAGACAGCACCTCGAATCACGCTTTGCTTTTCGCACTCGCGTTCTCGACTATGTGTGGGC
>Ga0075431_100005346_pt1 | contig 12671 bp, 10 predicted proteins | sample RhiMetdeltSRZDD5_FD_75297 | JGI IMG/M metagenome (GOLD analysis project Ga0075431, IMG submission 75297) | Populus rhizosphere microbial communities from Tennessee, USA - Rhizosphere MetaG P. deltoides SRZDD5 | ecosystem: Host-associated > Plants > Roots > Rhizosphere > Soil | place: USA... | reverse complement strand
ACTTGGTGAGAAACCCCATGGTCTTCTTGGTTTGACAGAGGTGTTGCCTTTCACTCCGGCAGTATTTGCAAGAGCCACAGGTGATCGAACAAATCACCACGACGCGGTCGCCGACGCGAACGCTCTCGACATCCGGGCCGACTTCGACGACCTCGCCCAGTCCATCGTGGCCGATGGTCATCGGCAGATCGGGAACCGTCTTCACCTCCGGGCTGTACTGCACGGCATCTTCGCGCATGTGCAGGTCGCCGTGATTGAGACCGGCGCGCAGCACGCGAATCAACACCTCGCCGGTGGCGAGGTCGGGAATCGGCACGTCGTCGACGCGGACAATTTCACTCGAGCCATGGGTGCGCTCGAAACCGTGCAAGCGAGCCGCTTTCATCGTGCGTTGCATGTTCGTTGTGTTTCTATTGCGCTTTGATCAGACGAACTCAGTTTCGAGTCGCGGGTTCAATTCGGCTCTTCAGAGGATTTCAGGTACGACCCTGTAGGCTCGGTCTCCATGACATGAGCGTCGGAATCCGAAAACTTGTTTCGGAGCCGATCGTCAGCATCGCTACAAATGAAGAGCTAGACCACTCATGAATCTGAGCTTATGTACCAACGAGGGGATACCCTGTCAACATCGTCGGAGCGATTGGATGAGCCAATCAAAAAGCGTGAGAAAATCGGCGGCGGGCCGCAACAATAGGATCGAAGACATCGGCTTGACAAGATGTCAAAAGGTGGGTTAAGCACCATCCGAGGTCCTCTTCCGGCTGCAGTTTTATTGCTACATCGGGAGAGCCGTGTGTTCGGCGGACGAACAAGAAGCGTTATCTAGAAGCGGCTCCCAGTCCCGCAAATCCGTCTATCGTCTCAGGGAATTTTCTCGCAAGACATGACCAAGGACCTCCACTCTTTTCTGCAAGAATACGAGCGCGACTTTGCCGCGGAGGTTGTTCACATCGAGAAGGAGGTGGACGCGCGCTACGAGATCACGGCGCTCGTCTCGAAGCTCGAAAAACAAAAAAAGTTTCCTATTCTTTTTTTTCACCGGGTTAAGACTGCGAGCGGCATTTCATCCTTGCCGCTCATAGTTTTTCTCTTATCGAGTCGAAAACGCCTCGCTCATGTCTTGGAGAGCGGGGTCGAGGGCGTCGGTGTCGCGACCTTCGAGCGGCTGAGCCGGCAGATCGATCCCGTCGTCGTTACGAAATCCGCAGCTCCGGTCAAGCAAATCGTCTCGACGGGTGACGACATCGATCTCACGGAGTATCCCGCCCCCGTGCATCATGAGATGGACCCCGGTCCTTATATTACCGGAGGTTTTCTCACCGCTTATTTCCCAGACAGTCGCGTCGCCAATACCGCACTGCAACGGGGCTGGATCAGCGGTCCAAAAGAAATCCGTCTTTGCATCGAATCCTTTAGCCATAATTTTCTCATCTTGAGTCAAAATGAAGCCCACGGAAAAGACACTCCGGTGGCGATATGGGTGGGACACCATCCGCTGGTTATCCTTGGCTGCCAAAATCGCATACCCGTAAGCGTAAGCCACTTCGCCGTCGGCGGTGGCTTTGCCGGGGAGCCGATGCGGCTCGTGGGATCTGAGACTCTGGGCGAGGATTTTCTCGTTCCGGCAGACGCCGATATCGTGATCGAGGGCTTTATCCCGCGCGGCAAAAGAAAGCCCGAGGCGCCTTTCGGTGAATTCACCCGTTACTACGGCCCGCAGCGATGGAATCCGTATATGGTGGTCACGGCCGTAACCAGAAGAAGCGAAGCTCTTTGGGACGATGTCATGGTGGGACACACGCACTGGATCTCGAGTCCGGTGCGCGAGGGACATATTTTTCAAAAAGTCAAAGAAGTCGTGCCGACTTTAGTAAACGTCCACGTTCCCATGTCGGGATGTGGTGTGCGGCATGTCTACATTCAGATCCGCCAGAATGTGGCCGGCCAAAGTCGAGCCGCTCTCTTGGCGGCGCTCAACAGCCATCCGAGCGTCAAGCATGCCTTTGTTTTCGACGACGATGTCGACATCTTCGATGAGAAAGAGGTGCTGATGGCGCTCGCCAATCGCTTCCGCGGCGACCGCGATCTCTTGGTTCTTCATGAGTGTATGACCGATACGTTGGATCCGTCGGTTGCCGGCAACACGGGGCCGAAAGTCGGTTTCGATTGTACCAAGCCCGCCGGCAGGCGCTTTGCATTGCGCCTCGGGATTCCCCAAGGGGTTATGGATTCCCTTCGTCTTGAAGATCATATCCCTGAAGAAGTCTTGGGACGGATTTCCGTTGAGCCTTACGGGTAGCGGAGTTTACCCATGGAAATCATCTACCTCGACTGTCCGAAATGCGGTCGGGAATTTTATATTTCGCCGGAATTCTTGCTGCACAGGGAGTCCTATTGTGAGTGCCCGTTCTGTCACGCTGAGTTTGCGCCGGTGATCGAGAACGAAGGAACCAAGGAGAAAATCGTTGGCAAATAATCTTGAGGTGGGTATTCAGTTCTGGCCCTGGTATGACCTGCCGACCCTCATGGAACACGCCAGGATGGCTGTCGGGAGGTTTCAGTACGACCAAGTATGGATGTGCGACGAATTTCAGTACGAGGATACGCTTACGGTCCTTACGGCGATGGCCAAATCGCTCGATGTCTCACTTGGCACGATGGTTACTTTCCCTTGGCGCAACCCCCTCGAGCTGGCGCAGCGCTTTTCAACGATCGCCAAGATCCTTGCGCCAGGTAGACACATCGCCGCCGGCATCGGCGCGGGAGGAGCCGTTCAGGAACTGGTCATCGCCGAAAAGACCAATCCGATAAGCGTCGTTGAACAGACTGTCCGGCTGCTGACGGGTTTGTTCAAGAGCGAGAGCGTGCCGCTTGCCGATTTTCCCGAGCTCGCGCGCCGCTTTCGCTATAACGAGGCCACAAGCGCTCGGCTGTATTTCCCATCAAAAAGTCCTGTTCCCGTAGTACTGGCGGCCGGAGGCATTAAGACGACGAGACTGGCGGCGAGAATTGCCGACGGCGTCATCCTCACCCAGATTCATCCAAGGACATCCACGACCGCTATGACGACCGGTCTCTTCGATGGCGCCTTCGCGGACCTCGAAGCCGGGAAGAAAGAGCGATTGGAGCCAAGCTTCAAAACGATTTACAACCTTCACCTCTCGGTATCCGCGGATGGAAATCGCGCGCGGCAGTGGGCCAAGCGAAACACTTCCTACGGCCTGGCGAGCTATCTTGCCATGTACCCAAAGTGGCTGGAGATGGCGGGGCTGGACATGGAGCGCACGGCCCATGTGCGCGAGGCCTATCTCCAAGGCCTGGGAGTCGAGGAGGCCGCGGCGCGAGTAACCGATGAGATGCTGGAGCAGGCGGGATTTATCATCGCGGGAACGCCCGACGAGTGCCTGCGGAAAATCGAAGCCGTTCTTTCCTATCTTTTACGGTACCGCTTCGATCAGCTCGTGGTTGGAGTGCCGTTGGGCCCCGATGTCCCGGAGGCCGTCGGTCTGATCGCAAGCGAAATTCTCCCGCAGCTTCTGCGCTGGCTGGAAAAAGGAAGATCCCAGTAAACGGCAAAGCCTGCCCAATGTTCTGCCTACACCGAGGTTCACAAGAGTTAGAATCTTCAGCATCAAGCGAATTTTTTAGGAAGGCCAAGCCATGAATATTAAACTCACAGGCATCAGCCTGCGTGCTTTTTTTGTCGGGCTCGGTGTTGTTATCGTCTTGGCCTCAGAGGCTTTTAGTCAAGCCAAATGGGAAAAGGTTCTCGCCGACGCGCAGAAGGAAGGCAAGGTCGAAGTTTGGGGACCGCCTGGGGCGCTCATCAGGCAAAACGTCGTGGCTGCGTTTGGCAAGGCGTTCCCTAAAATCGAGCTGGAATGGCAGGGTATCCGCCCCGCATCGCAGGCCGCCAAGCTCCAAACCGAGAGGCAAGGAGGTCTCTTTAGCGTCGATGTGCTCCTCACCGGCACTACCACTGCCTTGACCTCGCACAAGCCCATGGGTGTTCTCGAGCCGATCCGCCCGGCTCTTATCCTGCCCGAGGTCACGGACCCGAAGAACTGGGTCAACAACACCATCGAGTTTGCCGACGACGGGGGTTATTCGCTGGTCTTCGTCAACTTTGTTCTGCCCCGGCTCGCCTACAATCCCGAGCAGGTCAAGCCCGAAGAGGTGGACGAGCTATACAAAATCCTCGAGCCAAAATGGAAGGGGAAAATCGTCGTTTATGATCCCATCCCTGCCGGGGCAGGACATGCCTTTGCGCGCTGGTTGTGGGAGCGTCTTGGGCCCGCCGAGGCCACTAAATATCTAAAAGCTCTGAAAGCTCAAGCGGGCGCGGTCTCGAGAGAGACGCGCACGATGCTCGAGTGGGTGGGGAGCGGGAAATACGCGATCGCCACGAATCCCGACGTCGAGCCGTTGGAGCAGCTTCTAAAACTCGGCCTTAAGATCGGCGTACAGGGAGAATTCAAAGACTATGGCAGCGAGGTTACGCCCGCCTCAGGCACTATGGTGCTCATGAACCGGGCTCCTCACCCCAATGCGGCACGAGTCTTCATCAATTGGCTTCTGGGCAAGGAAGGTCAGACGATATGGAGCGTTACACTCAATCAAGCGAGCAGACGAGTCGATGTTCCGACAAGCCACTTGCCGAGCTATATTCTGCAAAAGCCGGGAAGGAAGTACGACCGCTTCTATCTTGAGAAATATGTTATGAAGCAGCCGGAATTCGAGAACTTGCTTTTGGAAGTGTTCGGGAAGTAACGCACGCCGAGTAAACCTGCTCTGGGAGGGAGCAAAAAGCCATGGCGAATTTAGAAATTGGCATTGAGTTCTGGCCCTGGAACGATTGCCGGGAGCTCCTTTCCAACGGCGCCCGAGCACTCAAAAGCTATCCCTTTTCTCACCTCTGGATGTGCGATGAGTTTCAATATGAAGACGCAATAACGACATTGGCGGTGATGGCCATGGAGTTGGATGTTTCCGTGGGCACCATGGTTACCTTTCCGTGGCGCAACCCGCTTGAGCTCGCGCAGAGATTTGCATCGATTTCAAAGCTGGCCCGCCCGGGAAGGAGAGCGTCGCTGGGCATCGGCGCGGGCGGCGCGGTGCAAGTTCAAGTGATCGGCGAAAAGAAAAACCCTGTCGACGTAATGGCCGAGAGCGTGCAGCTCTTGCGCGGCCTGTTGAGAGGGGAGAGCGTTCCGCTAGCGCAGTTTCCCAAGCTTGCGGCGCGCTTTCGCTACAACACCAAGACAAGCGCCAAGCTCTATTTTCCTCCTCCCATGCCGGTTCCCGTCTATTTGGCGGCGGGTGGTCCCAAGATGTTCGAGGTTGCCGGCAAGCACGCTGACGGCGTGATCTTCTCTCAGATTGTCGCCACAACATCCTTGCCGGCGGTCAAAGCAGGGTTTCTGAAAAATGCCGTGAATCAAGTCGAGGCTGTGCGTGCACACGGCGATGCTCCGCTCAAGAAGCTCTACAACCTCCATATCTCGGTCTCACGCGATGGGCACAAGGCGCGGCAGTGGGCCAAGCGCAATGCGTCTTATGGTCTCGCGGGCGCCTACATCCGCTACCCGGAAGTCTTGAAGAGAATCGGCATTGACCCGGAGGAAGTTGCTCCTGTGGCGGAGGCTTATCTTCAAGGGAAGGGAGTAGAGGAAGCCGCGCGAAGAATCTCCGACTCGCTTCTGGCCCGATCGGGCATGGTCTTTAGTGGAACGCCGGAAGATTGCATAAGCTCTTGTCGGGAGCTCAAAGGTCATCTGGCCGAGATGGACTTCGACCATCTTGTTATCGGCGTTCCACTCGGTCCCAACATTCCTGAAGCCATCGATCTCCTGACCACAGAGGTCATCCCTAACATTCTGAACTGAAGCATAGACGTTGAGGCTAGAGTAAACATGGGTTTCGTCATCGGCCTTGATGTCGGGGGCACCTTTACTGACTGCGTGGTCATTGATGCCGCGGGAAAGGTGGTTACCGACAAGGCCTTCACCACGACTCCGAATACGGCTCTCGGCATGGTCCAGGCCATCGAGAATGCCGGACGCCTGCTCGGAAAAACTTTGGCCGAGCTTCTCCGCGAAACCGACACGTTGGCTCTGGGAACGACGATCCTGACAAATCTTTTCATCAAGCGCAGCGGAGCCAAGATCGGGCTGCTTACGACTCAGGGGCATGAGGATGCGACGATCATCGGCCGCGTCATGGCCAAGACCGATGGCCTTGCGGAAAGCCAGCGGCTCGATGTCCTCGTCTGGGGCAAGCCTGAGCCGTTGGTTCCACGTGGGTTTATAAAAACGGTAACCGAGCGCATCGACTACAAAGGATCTGTTCTCGTTCGGCTCGATACCAGTGGCCTGGAGAAGAGTTTAGATGAATTGGTCCACGCGGGAGCGGAGGCGATTGCCGTCTGCTTTCTCTGGTCCTTTATGAACCCGGAGCATGAAAATCGAGCGAAAGAGATCATCGCGAAAAAATACCCGCACCTTTACGTCGCTCTCAGCAGTGAAGTTGCGCCTGTGATAGGCGAGTACGAGAGAGCGATTACGACCCTACTCAACGCCTATCTGGGTCCGGCAGCCGTGCGCGAAAAAGAGGCGATGAGCGGAGCCTTCGCCTCCAGCGGTTTCTCGCGCTCGCTTTTAGTGATGCAGTCGAACGGCGGGGTGATTTGGGACGAAGAGGTCCCGGCCAGGCCCGTCAATATCTTAGCTTCCGGCCCTGTCGGCGGCGTGATGCAAGCTGCCAGGATGGGCGAGCTTCTCGGTTGTCGAAATCTCATCGCGACCGATATGGGCGGGACGAGTTTCGATGTCGGTTTGGTGATCGACGGCAATCCGCGCTTCGCGGGGACAGTTCTTTACGAGCGTTTCCGGCTCCATCTGCCGGTCGTCGAGGTAACCTCGATCGGCGCCGGCGGCGGGAGCATCGCATGGGTCGATCGCCAAACTTCGACGCTTCACGTCGGCCCAAACAGCGCAGGCTCGGACCCCGGGCCGGTATGCTACGCACGCGGTGGAAAAGACCCGACTGTCACCGACGCGAACGTGGTGCTCAACCGGATCTCGGCGGAAAGCTTTTTCGGTGGCAGAAAGCATTTGGATCGCGAAGCCGCGCTCCGCGCCATCGAAGAAAAGATTGTCTCTCCTCTTGGGTTCGATGTCTTTAGCGCCGCGAAAGGTATTTTGGACATCGTCGACGCGCGGATGGCAGATCTCATCCGTAAGCTCACGGTCGAACGCGGCTTCGACCCACGCGACTTCGTGCTTCTTTCCTACGGAGGAGCGGGGCCGGTACATGCAGGCGCCTATAGCAGGGAAGTTGGGGTCAGCCGGGCGCTGGTCAGCCCTTTTTCCCCGATGTTCTCGGCTCTGGGGATCGCGTCTTCCGACGTCGCGCGCCACTATTCGAAATCGGCGCCGATGCAGCCGCCGTTTTCGCCCGATGGAATTGAGCACGTCTTTGCCACTCTCGAAAGGCGAGCGCTGGACGATCTCGGCAAGAGCGATGTAAAAACCGGCGAGTGCGCGCTGCAGCGTTTCATCAACATGCGTTTTCGCTATCAGGTGCACGAGATCCGGGTCCCGGTTCGCTCGGGCTTAACGTTGCCGGGAGCCGTTGACCGTCTGGTGGAAGATTTCGTGGCCCTCTACGAAAGAAACTTCGGGGCGGGAACCGCTCTGCGCGAAGCCGGCGTCGAGATGCTGACCTTTCACCTAGTCTCCGCAGTGAGCACACCGAAGCCCGCGCTGCAGAAATTTCCGCGCGCCGGCTCCGACCCAAGCCGCGCTTTGAGCGGCGAGCGGCCTATTTACTGGAAGGACGGCTTCAGCGCGACACCGGTATTCTCCTTGAGCCGCCTGGCGCCGGGAAATCGGCTTTCCGGTCCGGCGGTCATTGAGGCGCCCAACACGACCATCCTCATTCACCCGGAGCAGCAGGGTGAGGTCGATGAATATTTAAATATGGTGATCGAGTTTTAACTATGAACGCCAATCTTGACCCGGTAACCTTCGAAGTCCTGCGCCACCGCTTTTCGAGCATCACCGAGGAGGGAGCGCTCGTGCTGCGCAATGTATCGGGCTCGCCGAGCGTCGCTCACTCCAACGACTGCAACGTGGCCTTGTTGACGGCGACGGGCGAAGGCGTGGCGATCGGACCCAATATCGTGTCCCATGCGCTCTCCTGCATCCACACGGTTCGTTACGTGCTGAAAGAATATAGTGAGAACCCCGGGATCGAGAACGGCGACATGTTCATCACCAATCATCCTTACATCAGCACGCCCCATCAGACCTGCGTGGTCGTGGTAGCGCCAATCCATTGGGAGGAAAAAATCATCGCTTGGGCGGGCGCCGGCATTCACGTCGCAGACGTCGGCGGACCCGTGCCGGGGCAAATCTCGGTCGGGGCACAATCGATTTGGGAAGAGGCGCTTCCTATGGCGCCGCTGAAAATCGTCGAGCGCGGGAAAATCCGCAAAGACATCGAGCAGGAGTATCTCCTCCGATCGCGGACTCGCATTCAGAACTCTATCGACTTGCGCGCGAAAATCGCCGCGAACCACACGGTGCGCGAGCGGATTGTTGAGATGGCGACGCGCTATGGCGTGGAGACTGTTCAGGCCGCCATGGAGCAGGCGCTCCAGTACTCCGAAACCAAGCTTGTCGCCATCCTTGAGTCGCTACCCGACGGTAGCTGGTACCACAGCCATGCTTTGGACTACTACGATCAGGACCGATCTCAGACCTTCGTTTGCCGGCTGAAAATGACCAAGCAGAGCGGGAATCTGATCTTCGACTTCCGGGGCTCGTCGCCACAGGCGGGAGGTGTGATCAACGCGACACACGTGGCGCTTCAGTCTTCCGTTGTGCGCATGCTGTTGGCGCTTTTCGGCTACAGCGTCGGGCTGTGTCCAGGGGCGGTTTTGCGCGTGATGCGGATCGAGAGCGAGGCGGGAACTTTTGTCGATTGCTCTTGGCCGGCGGGAGCCTGCAAAGGCACCACGGCGGCAACCTACAGCATCATGGCCGCCGCCGCCGCCTGCCTGAGCAAGATGCTTGCGGCAAGCGAGCCCTTGAGCCAGAGGTCGGCGGCGCCGTTTAAGGGTCATATGGAGATCGCCGAGATCGTGGGGACGGATCAACGCGGTCATGGTTTCGGAACGGTTTTCATCGACGGCAGTTTGGCGCAAGGGAACGGGGCCTTGAGCGCCAAGGACGGCATCGATACGGGAGGTGGAATGGATCCGGCGGTGAGCATCCCGAACATTGAGACCAACGAGTTCCGTTATCCCCTTTTGTATCTCTATCGTAGAGAGGTGCCCGACACAGGCGGTCCGGGTAGCTTCAGGGGCGGCGTCGGTCTCGCCACGGCCATTACGCCGCATGACGTGGAACGGATACCCAACGTGACATTTCACGGCCACGGCTTGGAATTTCCAACGGCGGATGGACTCTTCGGTGGTTACCCCGGAAGCACCAACCAAATTTGGATCAAGCGGCGATCGAATCTCGGGCAGCTCTTCGCCCAAGGAAGCCTGCCACGAAATATAGAGGAGCTGGACGGGGTTGACGAAGTGCCTAAGCCGATAAGCCGATCTTTTCTCGATCGTGGCGACGTTTGCCATTTTGGCAGCTGTGGTGGTGGCGGATATGGCGATCCTATCGAGCGCGATCCGGAGAAGGTCGCGCAGGATGTAGCTTCTGGTCTCGTTTCGCACGAGTGCGCGGAGAAGCTTTATGCCGTCTGTTTTCAGCCTCTATCATCTCTGGTGGACCCGGCGGCTACGGAGAAACAGCGCAAGGAGATCCGGCATGCTCGGCGACGGAGTTCGCGCCGTTCGCGCGTGTTTTCACCCTCCGGTCTCCCCCAGTTTTTCGGCGCACTCCTGAGAGTAAACGCCCATCTCTCTATTGTGCAAAGCAACGACGGAGCTGTCTTTCGTTGTCGTTGCGGCGAGCTTTTGGCTCGGGCGGAAGAGAACTACAAGGAATACCTCGCCTGGGCGGAGATGCCCTGCTCGGCCGCGGGGCCCTACACGACGGCGGCTCCTGAATATGTCCTCCGGGAGTTCTACTGCCCCGCTTGCTATGCTCTTTTGGAAGTAGACGTTGTCGAAAAGGGCGAAGCCATCTCGAAAGAAGTCGAGTTAAAGTTAAGTTGAGGTGCGGTGCGAGAACTGGACTGCGCCCCTGGAGCTGGAAATTTTTACTCATGAATTGTGGACCTAACGTCAGGGTGCTTTGCCAAGGTTTGGAACCTCGTTCCAATACTTTGAGCGCCAAGGAGGATCTCCTATGAAGTTCCGTCTCATTTTCTCGCTGGTCATCATTGCGGTTCTCATATTTCCTCCGACGGGGTTCGGCGCTCAACTGCGTGTTTCCTATCCCGACATCGGCCCATCGTCGGCGTTTCTTTGGGCGGCCAAAGACCGAGGTTATTTCGCAAAATATGGATTGGACGTCGATCTCATCTATATTGTCGGAGGGCTTTTGACCATACAGGCCCTTCTCGGCAAGAACCTCGACATGGTTTCGGTCGCCGGCGAAATTGTCATCCAAAGCGCCGCGCGCGGCGGCAACATTATGATATTCGGTTCTTTTGTCAACGTTTTGGGTTATTCCCTGGTCGTCACCAAAGATATCAACACCATCGCCGACCTCAAAAACAAATCCATCGGCATCAATCGGTTCGGCAGCTCTTCCGAATATTTTACCAGGTTCATACTCGAAGAAGCGGGCCTCGACTCCGGCAAAGACGTTACTCTCATACAGACCGGAGGGTCGAGCGCCAGGCTGGCCGGTCTATCGGCCGGCGGGATTCGGGCAGCCTTGCTGACGCCGCCTCGCGACCAGACCGCGATCAAGATGGGCATGAAAATCTTGCCGATTCCCAAGATGGAATATTTAAGAAACTCCCTGGTCACTCGGGTCGATTTTTTGAATCAAAATGCGGATATGACGAAAAGGTTTCTCGAGGCCTCGCGGGACGCGACCGCATGGCTGATCGATCGAAAGAATAAGCCGGAGGTTTTGAAGATCCTAAAAAAATACATGCGCATTGGGGATGGTCCGGAACTGGACTACACCTATGAGTTCACGGTCGAAGGACATCAAACCGATCCGCGGCCGTCGCGACAGGCGGTCGCCAACACGCTTAAGCTCGTGCGCATGATGAGTCCCGACCTTAAGGATATCGACGCGGCGCGCTTTCTAAGGTTGGATATCGCGGAGTCGATTCAAGCGCCTTCACGGTAGAGCGCTTCGCGCGGTTTTTCTGAGCCGGGCCTGCGGGCCGCCGGTAATCAATCAAAGACGTTAGATCAGCTAAAGCTTTTTGACACTTGGAGGGATTCATAATGGCGCTTCACAAGATTCGCGTGCTCTGCAGCGATATGTCTCATCTGCCCTTACACTTCACCATGCGCGACTCGGGTGTGCCGCAGAAGCATGGATTTGACCTGGAAGTCGATTACGTGGGCACCACGGGGGAGCGCCCACTGCGCGGCCTGGCCGAGCGCGCGAGCTGTTTGTTGGCCGGAGATTGTGAGTTTTTGAGCGGGCTTCACCATGAACCCTACGCCTATCGCGCCAGGGGCGACAAGCGATTTGTCTACCTGGCGCAGACTCAAAATGACTGGGACGACCGCCTGATCGCCCGGCAGGGAATTACCAGCGTCAAGGAGTTAGAAGGAAAAACGGTTCTGACGAACGGCGCTCCGTGCGTCGGCGGAAACCTGATAGCCGGCCTGAAGCAAATGGGCGTCGACACGGCTCAAATCAACTTTATCATGGTAAAGGGCTCGCAGGGCGAAATGAACCATATTAATTTCGAAAAGGTTCGACGCGGCGAGGTCGATGCCACGACTGTCGACGTTCCTTTCGACCTTCGGGCACGGAAACTGGGCATGAGCGTCATAGAACTGCCCAGCATTCCCGTGATCCATAACACGACCGTTTGCGCCAGCATGGATTTCGTGTCGAAGAATGAAGAGGTGGTGACGGCCTATTTGAAAGCTTTGATCGAGGCAATCCACTTTTTTAAAACCCAGGGGCAAAGAATGTGTGAGATCTTAAACCGCGACCTCGCGCCGTTGATCCATCTAGAGGGGGACGATGAAGTGGAGTATCTTCATCGAGAGTGGTCCCGGCTTCTCAGCAGCAAGCCTTATCCGCACCCTGTGGCGGTATGGAATGTTTACAACCTGGATGTCGGCCATAATCCCGAGTTGAATTTCATTAGTCCTTTCGAAATCTGGGACACGCATTATCTTCGCATGATCGACGACAGCGGTTTTATTGACTCGCTCTATAGTTCCTGACGACTAATTAGGAGTTAAGCCTTTTTGATATTCACTTCGAGTAGGCTTCCGCACTCACCACAAATTATTTTTTCCGCGCGGAAAATTTTTTCTTTCACTGTAGAGAGAACGAACCGGCCCAGCCCGTGTACTTGTTTTGTTTGAATCAATAGCTTCTCAGCCGGCACGAGGGCGTCGCAGCGGCGGCATTTCAGTTCAGCCTGGGCGGGGACCTTGGACCGGTCGCCGGACCCATCGGACTTGACCCGCGCGACCCTTTCCCCGCGCATCTGTTTTCGGTATCAGATAAACTCCCTGCCGCAGCCCCTCTTGGTGAAGCCGATGCTCCAGCGAA
>Ga0075431_100005344_pt1 | contig 12671 bp, 16 predicted proteins | sample RhiMetdeltSRZDD5_FD_75297 | JGI IMG/M metagenome (GOLD analysis project Ga0075431, IMG submission 75297) | Populus rhizosphere microbial communities from Tennessee, USA - Rhizosphere MetaG P. deltoides SRZDD5 | ecosystem: Host-associated > Plants > Roots > Rhizosphere > Soil | place: USA... | reverse complement strand
ACCTGTTCATGGTCTCCAGCATGGGGCTGCACTCGCAGCGCTGCATGGAGCTGATCCGCGACGCCCGCCGGATCGACCCGGTCCACCGGCCGCTCGTCATTGCCGGCGGCCCCCACGCCGTGTACCAGCCGTACGAGCTGTTCAGCGCCGACCCTTCCGACCCGACCAGCGCGGACGTGGCCGTGACGGGCGAGGAGTTCGTCCTGCTCGAACTGCTCGAGGTCCTGCTGTCGTTCCGCGCCGAAGGCGAGTCGGTGCGGTCGGCATTCTTCCGCGCGCGGGACGCCGGCGCCCTCGACGCCGTGCCGGGGCTGGTCTACGGCCGGGGCGGGCGGGACGGGCTGCCGGAGGAGCTGGTGGACACGGGGGTGCAGCGCCTCGTCGGCGACCTCGACGAATTGCCAGACCCGGTCCTGGGCTACCGACTGCTCGAGCCGCCGAGCCGCGCGTCCACGCTCGCCCCGGCGGCGCTGGAAGCGGGCCGCGTGCGGCGGCTCAGCCCGATCGCGTCGATCGTGCTCACCTTCGGCTGCAAGTTCGCCTGCCAGTACTGCCCGATCCCCGCCTACAACCAGCGCCAGCACCGCGTGAAGAGCGGCGGGCGCATCGCCGAGGACATGTGGCGGCTCAACGAAACCTACGGCATCCGACACTTCTTCGGCGCCGACGACAACTTCTTCAACCACAAGCAGCGCACGCTCGACATCGTCGAGACGCTCGCCCGCCAGGAGCGCAACGGCAAGCGACTCGGGCGCACCGCGCGGTGGTACACGGAAGTGACGGTCCACGACACGCTCCAGATGAAGGACCACCTGTCGCTCGTGCACGACGCCGGCTGCCGGGCGCTGTGGCTGGGCGTGGAGGACATGACGGCGACGCTGGTGAACAAGGGCCAGAGCGTGGACAAGACCACCGAGGCCTTCGGGCGGCTGCGGGCCGCCGGCATCTGCCCGATGCCGATGATGATGCACCACGACTCCCAGCCGCTTTACTCGCGGGGGACGAACTACGGCCTTCTCAACCAGGTGAAGCTGCTGCGCCGGGCGGGGGCGGTGTCGCTCCAGGTGCTGATGATTACGCCGTCGGCGGGAACGAAACTGTACGAGGGCACGTTCGCCGGCGGGCAGGTGCTCGCCGCCGCGGGCGGCCGCCGCGTGACGCCGCACATGTACGACGGCAACTACGTCGTCGCGTCAAGGCACAAGCGCCCCTGGCGCAAACAGCTCAACCTGCTGGCGGCATATTTTTACTTCTACAACCCGGTGTGGCTCGCGGTCGCGCTGCTGCGCAAGCGGACGAAGGTGTCGCAGAAGGCGGCGGGGATGCAGATCGTCGGGATGCTGGGGCTCACACAGTCCGTCCGCCGCACGGCCGGCTGGGCGCTGCGCCTGATGTTCGGCCGGATCGAGCGGCTGCCGGGCCCGCCGGTCTCCGCCCTGCCGATGCGCGGCGTCGGCGGCGCCGCCGCCTGCCACGGGACGTTCGAGGCGCCCGCTCCGGAGCCCGCCCGCCGCGGCAGGGCCGTGGCCCTGCCCGTCGCGGGGTAAGGGGTCGGTTGCCTGATGCGGGTCTAGTGGGGGCCGGGATTGGCCGGTACCGCCGGCGCGCCGCCTGGCATGCGGCGCATCATCTCGCTGCTGATCCCGTCCACGCGCGTCCTTCCGCGGACGCACCCGCCGTCCTCGGTCCGGACCACCTCGCCCACGTACATCTCCCCGTCCCGGTCGCCGCCGTGCTTGCGGTCCCGCTCGGGATTCATGCGCGTGACGTTCACGGTGGAGCCGTCCGTTTTGCGGTAGACGGATGAGCCGAACCGCATTGCCGAGGCCGAGGAAAACCACGCGTGAATCGTCGTCATGGCTGAACTCCTGTTGGAAGTGCACCGTCGTCCGCCGTCGCCAGGGAACGTGTCGCCCCGGCACGCCCGTTCCCGTTTGCGACCGTTCCCACCCCGCCAACGAGGACGGCCGGCGGACGACGCCGTGAGAGGTAGTGGCCGGCCAGGCGGTAAAGGATCAGCAGCAGGAACACCGCCGCCACCGTGAGCCACAGTTGCCGGAAGCCCGCCGTCACCACGACCTGGCTCTGCTCGGCCGCCACCCTCATCCGCGCGTCCGCCGAGTCACTGAGGTCTTCGACCCGCCGGCCCCACTCCGCCGAAGCGAGCAGCGCGTCGGACGACTTGAGCACGTCGTTCATGTTCTGGAGTGCGACGGCAAGTTCCTTCACGCCGTCGGTGTACTCGCGCACGTCGAAGGGGCGGGCCCGCGGGGCGGAGGGGTCGGTGCTCATCTCGTCGTAGCGCCGCAGCAACCCGTCGGCGGTGTGGAGCATGGTGTCGAGTGAAGCCCCCGCCTTTTCCACCGAAGCCGCCATCGCCTCCGCCTCGGCCATGGCGGCCCTCGCGTTACCGATCGTGTTGTCGGCGGCCTTCATGCGCCCGTCTACCGCCGCGACGATCGCCTCGCGCTCCGCCGCCACGTCGGACGGCAGGTTGCCCGCCAGGTCCGTTAGCCGGTGCACGTCGGCGAGGTAGGTTGCCACCTCGGGCGTGGCGAAGAGGTCGTCCTTCACCGCCTCCACCTCCCACCGCCAGAGCGTGGACTGTCGCTTGAGCATGTAGAACATTCGCTCGGTGAGCAGGCGCGCCTCGTCGACCGACCTGCCGGCGGTGCCGACGTTGGCGAACCAGCCCCGCGCCTTGAGGACTTCGGCGGTGGACGACCTGCCGCGGCCGATGGCGAAGTTGGAGAAGCGCACCGACGCCATCCGCACCATGTCCGGGTTGTCCCGCCGCCAGTCGAGCATCAGCGCGTCCAGCACCGCGAGCTGCTTCGGCCGCAGCACCCGGACCGCCAGCGCACGGGTTTCGGCCCGGCCGTGCTTCAGCGCCCGGACCAGGACGGGGCTCCGGTCCCCGAAGACTTCCAGCGCGTGGCCGTCGTCCACCCACACGCCGGCCACCAGGTTGGTGACGACGACGAGGTCCAGCATCCGGGTAAACGAGTCGGCATTGCTGGCGATGTCATAAACATTCGTGGCGCAGTTGAGCACCAGCTCCTGCGCCTCGCGCCGCTGCACCGCGTTGAGGTTGTCCTTCTTGAGCGCGTCGCACGTGGAGGAGAGCAAGCCGACGTACCGGTCGGCGAATGCCCGGGTGAGCTCGTCCAGTTCGGCGGGCCGGACACTCGGTCGGGCGTCCCCCTGGCCGAGCGGCCCGTGCCGGGATGTCTCACGCCAGGCCCTGATCGACGAACATCCCGTGCAAGCGTGGAATGCCAGGCACAGGACAATCAGCGGCCCCCACAGCCGGACGGTGCGGCGGGAAGCGTTGGACAGGAGTCCTCGTGTCATAGGGCCACCCCCAATCCTTCTGCCGTTGGCCGGAGCGGTCGCCCGGGTCAGGTGTTTTCCCACGCGTTGCGGTAACGGTCGCGGCGCGCCCGGGTGGCGGCGGCCATCCGGTCTTCCGCCAGATTCGCCGCCTTCACCCGGTCCCGCTGCACACGCTCGGCCTCCTGCCGGACGCGCGCGGGGTCGTCGGCGCGACGGTCCCGGCGGATGGACTCGTTCAGGTCGGCCAGGGACTGGGTGCTCCACGTGGGCCGGGAAGTGAATTCACCCGTGCCGGCGGCGGGCGCCTGGCCGACGGGGCCGCCGTCGTCTTCCCAGCGCTGGCCCGAGGCCCACCCGCCTGACTGGCCCCGGCGCGCCGGCTCCTCGCAGCGCTGCTCCGATCCGTCGGACGTGTCGTACGACTTGCCGTATTTGGAAACGATCATCGTGCCCCTTTCGGTCAGGTGCGGACGAATGAGTGGCGCACGGCGCGCCCGATGAACAGGAGCACGACCGCGCCGACGACCGCGACCATCAGGCTCCACAGGTTGAAGCCGGTCGCGCCGGCGGCGCCCAGGGAGCGGAACATCCAGCCGCCGATGACGGCGCCGATGATGCCGAGGACGACGTCCATCACGACACCCTCGCCCCGCTTGTTGATCAGCTTGCTGGCGATGAAGCCGGCGAGGAGGCCGAGCACGATCCATTGGATGACGTCGATCAACATTTGATTCTCCTAAAAGTGGCCGGTCTCCCCGTCGTAAGTGCCCCCCGCCGCGCGGGCGGACTCGATGAGGTTGGGCCGGTCGAAGTGGTCCTTGCCGCGCTCGCCGTCGCTCCACGTGCCCGGGGGTACGCCGCGGGCGAGCAGGAACACCTGGACGACGGTGCCGCTGGCGAAGACGCCGACGACCGGGTCGGCCGCGGGCGGCACCTCCGCGGTCGCTTCCCGCACCTCCACGCCGGTGATCCGCCCGATATCCTGCCGCAGGGGGCCGGAGGCCGTGGCGAACAACTGCCGGTGAAACTCCTGGAGCCTGGACGCGCCCTCCGGCGTGGCCGTCATCGCCTTCTCGGCGGGCGACAGCGCGCCGTACAGCGTGATCACGAGGGTGTCCCCGCCGAGCACCACCCTCACCGCTTCGGGGTCGTGGCCAGTCCGCTGGCGCTCGAACGCGATTGCGGCCCGCCCGACCTGCCGTGCCATTGCCGAATGCGGATCGTTCATTGGGTTCCATCCCTCGTAGCCGTGGTGGAGTTTATTTGGGGCTGAAGGCAAGACCGCCCGGAGAGTCTCAATTGGCTGTGGCAGAGACTCCCCGGCGGCCCTTGCGCCGGGACGGCTACCGGTCCGCCTGTGCTCGCTCCTCACGGGTGCTGATCAGCACGGAAACGCGCCCGTCACGCCGGAGTTCGGGGTCTCCGAACGATCCCGCCTTGATCCTCGACTCCGGCACACCGGCCTCGATGAGCGCGTCGGAGATGGCGGCGACTCGATCGTCCACGAGGCGCTGGCCGCGCTGCCGGTTGGACTCGGTGGTCTTCTGAGAGGCGTCGATACCAACCTGGAGCGACGGGTTCTGCTTCAGGTACTTGGCGACGTCGGACACGGTGGCCGTCTGGGCGTCATCAAGTTCAATGGCGTCGCCCTTGAACCAGACTTCCCTGTAGGAGGTCCAGCGGTCCACGACGCCGGCGGGTCCTTGCTCGCCGGCCTGCCCGGCCGCGCCACGCTCGCCCGCCGTGCCCGTACGGCCGGTGGCACCGGCCACGCCTTCGGAGGTCTGGCCCCTGGCACCGGCCTCACCCGCCGCGCCGACTTCCCCTTCTGCCCCGGAACGGCCGGCCGGCCCGGTCGGCCCGACCAGCGTGGTGCCTCTCGCGCCCGTCGCGCCGGTCTCGCCACGTGGCCCCTGCGGTCCGGCGGCACCGGCCGCACCGGCGTATCCTTCAGTGCTCGCACCTTGCTTACCAGCGGGGCCGGCAGCGCCCTGTGGCCCTGCGGGGCCGGGGCGGCCGGCCGGGCCGGCGCGACCCACCACGACGGCGCCTTCGAGACCGGTGTCCCCCGTCAGGCCGCGCTCGCCGGCAGGACCTGCCGCTCCGTCCAGGCCGCGGGGGCCGGCGAAGACCGTGCCCGACTCGCCCGTCGGGCCTGACGGGCCCTGTTCACCGGCGGGACCGGCGGGACCATCGGCGCCTCGCGGCCCGACCAGGCCCGCGTATTGTTCGTCGCCGGACTCGTAGCGGCGCTCGTCGGACTGGCCGACGGTGCGCTCCGAACGTGACCCGGCACAACCCGCGACCGTCAGCACGACTGCCGACATGGCGGTAATCAGAAGTTCGCGTCTCATTGTCCTTGTCCTCTTCAGAAGATTGGTGGCCGGTGATCGCGAACACCGCGACACCGGAAACTGTTTTGCGTTCGGAGTTGCCGGCCGACTCGACCGACAAAAAAAGCCGACGTGGTCGAACGCGCTGTCGCGTCCAACCACGTCGGCTTACTCTTCAACGGGCCGCCCGAAACCGCCGGGCTGCCCTTCACCTAGTTTTCCGACAATTCGAGTTCGATCGGCGTCCGGCCACTTAGGACCGGGGCTGCATACACCATCGTACGCGGCCGACCACAAAAGTCAAACCATTTCGAATAATTGCTTGGCGGGCGCAGGCCCCGGCATTGCCCTCGTCTCAGGTGCGCCGGGCAAGCCTGCCGACAACGGCGACCAGCTCCGCCGGGTCGACGGGCTTGGCGACGTGGATGTCGAACCCGGCCAGCATCGCCTGCCGCCGGTCTTCCGACCGGGCGAACGCCGTGAGCGCGGCGACGGGCACGTCCCTGGCCTCACCCTGCGGCAGCGCCCGCACCCGCCTGACGAACTCGTACCCGTCCACGTGCGGCAGGCCGATGTCCGCCAGCACGACGTCGGGTTGGTCGCGGCTGAGCAGTGTCAGCGCCTCCGCCGCCGAAGTCGCGGTCGAGACCCGCGCCTGGCACCGCCGCAGGATGCGCTTGACCACTTCCAGTGCGTCCGGGTCATCGTCCACGAGGAGCACGTGCACGCCGTCCAGCGGCGGGGACAGCGACGGCGCGGCCACGTCGCGCTTCGCGGTCGGGTGCTGGCGGCCGCCGTCGTCGGGCGTCGCGTATGCGACAGAGATGGGCAGCGTCACACTGAACGTCGCGCCCCTGCCCTCGCCGGCGCTCTTGGCCCGCACGGAGCCGCCGTGCATTTCGGTGAGGCTCTTGACGATCGCCAGCCCCAGTCCCAGGCCCGGCTGCTTTTTCCTGGAGGAGGAGTCGGCCTGGCTGAGGCGGTCGAACACGTGGGGGAGGAAGTCGGGCGGGATGCCCTCGCCGTCGTCACTCACCGAAACTTCCACGGCGGAGTTCACCCGCTCCAGCGCGACCTGCACCTTCCCGCCCTTGCGGGTGAACTTCACGGCATTGGACAGCAGGTTCCAGAAGATTTGCTGGAGCCTTCCGGGGTCGCCGGTGACCGGACCGGCCAGAGGGTCCAGCACGGTCTGGACCCGGATCTTCTTCGCGGCCGCGGCCGGCCGTACCGCTTCCAGCGCCGCCTCGATGACCGCGGGCAACTCCACACGCTGCACGTCGAGCCGCAGCTTGCCCGCCACGATGCGGCTCATGTCCAGGAGGTCGTCGATGAGCCGCACCTGGGCGCGGGCCTGCCGCGCGATGACGTCCAGCCCCTCGGAGAGTTCGGCGGGGCTCACGTCCCCGGTCATGAGGAGCTGCGACCAGCCGAGGATCGCGTTGATGGGTGAGCGCAGCTCGTGAGACAGGTTGGCCAGGAATTCGTCCTTGAGCCGGCCGGTGCGCTCGGCCTCGCTCCAGCCCCGCCGCGCGGCTTCCAACTCGTCGCCCTCGGACAGTGGCGGGGCCGCGACAGGTGCCGACTCGGTTGTCTCCCCCGCCAGCCGAGTCCGGAGCGCCGCGAGCTCGGCGAGCAGCACGTCTCTCGTCTTGTCCGAATCGAGTACCGTAGAGTGAGACATCGTTCCATTAGAAACTGGCCTACGCGGGCCCGCGTCCCAGGCCCGCGCAGAACATTGCTGTTTTCGCGCACGCGTCCCCGCGGCGCGCGACCGCCGTCCCCAAGTTTTTGTGCGACGTGACACCTGTCATCGGCTGGACCCTGGCGGCCCGCGCCGGGCCCTGCGATACATCGTGAGGGCGATGAGCATCACGATAACGACGACGGCGATGACGATGAGGACGTAGCGGTTCATGGGCTCCTGGGCAGCCACATCAAACTCGGACAGGTCGTAGCTGACGCGCGGACGGGAACTCGACGGCAACGCCGGACCCGTGAATCTTCTGTTCAAGTCCCGCGGGATTCCCGCCGGTAGGCCGATGGCGTCATCCCGGTCTCACGGTGAAAGCTGGAGCTGAGCTGTTTGGCACTGCTGAACCCCGCGGCCAGGGCCACCTGGGCCATGGCCTCGTCCGTCTGCGACAGCATCCGCCTGGCCACCTCGACCTGCGCCCGCAGAATCTCCTGTGCCGGCGTGCGCCCCAGCACCTTGAGGAACCGCTGCTCCAGGGACCGGCGAGAAAGTTGCACCTCGCGGAGCACGTCCCCCACCTGGAGGTCGTCCCGGACGTGCAGGCTGATGTAGCGGACCGCCGCCGCAACGTCGGCGTCCAGGATCGCCGGGATGTCCGACGACCGTCGCGGGACAACCCCGGCCGGCGGGATGAGCAGCCGCCGCGCCGACGGCGCCTCGCCGGCCATGAGCCGGTCCAGCATCCGCGCCGCCTCGTAGCCGATCTCCTGGGTGGAGAGGGCGATGCTCGACAGCGGCGGGTTCGCCAGCTCGCAGAAGACGTCGTCGTTGTCCACCCCCAGGACGGCGACGGACTTGGGCACGTCGATCTCGAGCTTTCGACAGAGGGCGAGGAGCTGGAGGGCGAGGCTGTCCGCGCCCGCGAGGATGCCGATCGGCTTGGGGAGCTGACGAATCCACGCTTCGAGCGGAACTTCGTCGGCCTCCGGTTCGCCGGGGGCGCGGGGGGAGCCGCTGAGGAAGACGTGGCACCGACAGCCCTGACGCGCCGATCGACTCCTTGAAACCCTCCGCCCGCAACATCGCGTGGTAATCCCGCCTGGTCCCGAAGAACGCGAAGTGCGGGAGCCCCAGCGAGAGCAGGTGCGCGGCGGCAAGGCGCCCGACGGCGAGCTCATCGGTGGTCACACAGGGCAAGTCGGCTTCCGCCTGGAGGGGAGAGATGTCTACCGCCGGTATCCGTGCCCGCCGCACTTCGTCCCGGATCGCAGCGTCGGACAAGTGCCCGATGAATCCGTGTACGAACCCGCGAACTTCGGCAACCGGGTGGGGCGCGTCGGCCGGAAGCAGGATGCACTCCCAGCGCTCCCGTGAGCTGACCCCCGTCACTCCCAACAGGACGCGGCGGCAATAGGGCCTCACCGGCAACATGACGACCGCGACCCGTTTGACTTCCGGCATCCGCTCCTCGTTGCGCTCAGCGGAACACCATACCAGAATTCGTGACGGTTGCGTACGCCGCGCGGGGGCGGCCGAGGCCACACGGGGGCGATCCAGCCTCCTCCCACTGGCTGCGCAAAAACAAGAAATGTCCGCGCAAACGGAGGTGGAAGGCGGTGCGGGTTACCGGTCTGATACCCACCGCCATGTGGACGTGGCAACCCCCACCTCGTACCGAACCCCGGCACTCAAATGGACATCGCACCCAACACGAACCGTGAATACGTTCCCCCCCTTCTCGACCGATTCCTGGACGCAGGCGGCGCTGACACGGAGGCCACCCAGGAAGCAAGTTGTGATGAGGACGAGCGCGCCATTGCGGCACTCCTACGCCTCCTGAGCGACCCCCTCCGTCTCAAGCTTCTGCTCCTGCTCGTCGGCCGCGAGCTGTCGGTCACGGAGTTGTACCGGGCAACGGCAGTCCCTCAGCCGACCGTGAGTCACCACCTCGCGTTGCTGCGGGCGGCGCGCCTCGTTGTGTGCCGCCGGAGCGGCAAAAATGTGTACTACGCCCACGGCCCGGCGGTCGCGGGTGACGCCCGCGGGCTATCGGTCGGGAACGTGAATATCAGGATGCGCGGCGAAGGATAAGAGCTGAGAAGCGATGCGGCGGCGCAGCCGCTCCGGGGCAGATGGCGGTGCCGAGGGTGCCCGCCGGCGGCGTGGTCTTAAGCAGGAGGGGCCATCGGGTGGCGCCGCGCGGGGGAGCGCGCGGGCGGCCGGGGACGGGGGCGATCCATCGCCTTCGTCCCCGACCCCGGTCGGCCGCGGACCGGGACGAGTCGGTGAACTGCGGGAGACCATGGACGTGACAACAACTTCAAGCGCCCACTCCGCAGGGTTTGCGCCTGCCGATCGGGCATGCTTGACAACGGAATCGACCGCTGCACGCCCGATCACCGGGAGTTGTGCGCGGCGCGGCCGCTGACGTTCCTGCTGCAGGAATCCGGCGCTTCGGGGGTGGCGGAACCGCGCGTGTGAATGCTCGGGCGTCCTGGGAAACGTCGGGCACGTTTCTCGTGTACTTCACCCCGCGGCACCCGTACGATCGGACAGGTCGGTCCGACGACCGAGCCGCGCGGCCACTCCCCCGGCCTCCGACCGGCTCCCTCGCCCCTCCCTCCCGCCAAGTTGGCGACCCGCTTGGCCGTCCTGCGTCACGCCACGCGGCGCGCCTGCGCATAGCGAGTGCAACCTGAGAAACAACCTGTACGTCGGGAACCTGACTTCGGTCAGCGCCCCGGAGCTCGAAAGTATCCTCTCGCGGTTCGGCGTCGTGCGCTTCGCCGCAGTCGTCGCCGGCGCGGGGGCGCCCCCCGGCGACGGCTACGGCGTCGTCGAGATGCAGACGGAGCAAGAGGCGGCCGCGGCGATCCGGACGTTGGACGGGTTCGAAGTCCGCGGCCGGCCGCTGGCGGTCCGCTGGGCGACAGCGCCGGAGCAGACCGCGTGCGGCCACCCGGCGATGTTCGGTTCGATGAACATGCACGACGGGGGCGGGGCGGATACCACGCCCTGAGGGGGACGCGTGTGCAACGGGGTGACCGACGACGACGACGACTTCAAGGAGCCTTATGAACGACCGGCCTTTCGACTCCTTCCGCTCACTGGCGCTGGAGGAGGATCTGGCGGGCATGGCGGCGACGCTCGACGCGGGCTTCGATGTGAACACCGTGAACGCCGCGCACGAGACCGCCTTCATGCATTGCTGTGCGAACGGTAGATCGCGGGCGGCCAGGCTCCTGGTCGCGCGCGGCGCGGACGTCAACCTTTCCGACCTCGGCGGCACGACTGCGATGGACCTGGCCCTCCGCCACGCGCCGCGCGACTTCTGCGGCTGGCTCGGACGGGTCGGGGGCCGTGTGGGCGGCCAGGCCGACTATGCCAGCCGCCCCGCCGGAGAACACACGTGACGCAAGCGCCTGCCGGTCTGCCGGCGCGTGATGCCCTGAGGGAATTCACTGCCGTTGCTTCCGTCAAAGGTGTAGTGGACCCCATGATTCCCACCGCAACTCCGCTGACCGCAACGGCCGGTACTACGTCGCGGGCGCGATCGGCGTCGTTCTCGGCCTCGGCCTGATGGTCGCCGCCGTGGTCCGGACGCGGAACCAGCCGCCACTTGCCCCGCCGTCGCCGTGGGGTAGCAATTTTCTCATCTTCGCGGGCCAGGTGGTGGCCAGCGCCAGCGGGTTCGTCGCCGTCATCCCGGTGATGCGGCGGCGCGGGCGCGCGGCACGCCTCAAGGCCGGCCAGTGCCCCGCCTGCGGCTACGACCTGCGCGCCACGCCGGAGAGGTGCCCCGAGTGCGGGGCGGCGCCATGACCGGCACTATCCACGCTGCGACAAGGGGTCTGCGCAGAAACGGCAACCTTCTGCGCGAAAGGGGGGCGCAGGGCCGCACCGGAATTGTCTCTAATGTTGTATAATGAAGTTGAGTCTGGAACATCGAGGGCGGGAGCTGCAGAATCTCATCGCAATGCTGAGGCACGGCATGCGGCTGCCGGAGGCGACCGAAGCCGACCGTCATCAGTGGGCGACGCAGATTGCCGACGCCCGCCGCAACCTGGATGCCCTGTACGCCGACGGCCTGCGCCGGAACTTCCTCGATCGACCGTGGCGGCCACGGGGCTCCGAGCACGCGACCCGCGCGGAGCGCCGCCCGGTAAACGGACCTCCGCAATTCCGCAACGCCTCGTCTATTCCCACCACCTCGTCACCCGGCAGATAACATGACGTGGACTGCCGCGGTCGCAGGGCTTTAACGTGGCGCTACGGGGGGTCTAGCGCCAGTCATTCACGCGCACGACTCGCTGCTGTAGCCGTGACCGGTCATGCCTCCAAGAGACGCTGGCGGATCGGATCTTGAGCGATTGTTCCGCGCGCCGGTATGTTCGCTTACTGTGAAAACGCAGGGAGAGATCGAAGCCGCGATCTGCGACGGGGTGGCCCGCTTCGAGCTGGAGTACATGGGCCGCGGCCCCAAGGACATTCGCGCCCACCTCATCGGCGACCTCCTCGTCGTCCGGCTCAAGGGCGTGCTGACGGCGGCGGAGCAGCACCTGGTCAAGGCACTGCCGGCGGAGAAGGGCAGGGACCTGCTCAAGCAGGTGCGCGTGCAGCTCGTCGAGACCGCCAGGCCGTTCCTCGAGGCGATGGTCCAGGAGGTCACCGGCGTCAAAGTGGTCAGCCTGCACCACGACGTCAGCACCGTGACCGGGGAGGAGGTCGTGCTCTTCACGCTGGCCGAGGTGCCGCCCCACCGCGAGGCGAAGAAGAAACAGGGGATGTGACCCGCGCCGCCTGCGACTATGCTGAAGCGTCCGTCACGGCCGCGACAACCGGCGGCGTGGTGCAGACCCGGCCGCGAGGCCGGGGAGGAGCGACGGCATGGGCACGAAAGGCAACAAGGCGGCGGACAAGGCGGCCGCCAGAGGGGGTCCGGCGCCGGGCAGGCCGGCCGGCCGCAGGTCGGCGACGGACGCGCTGCGGGAGGAGGCCGAGCGCAAATGGGCCGAAGCCGACCGCAAGGCCGCGCGTGGCAAGAAGCGGACACAGGCCCGCGCCAAGCGGCGTGACGTCGCCCGCCAGCGCGACGCGGAGATCCTGCGACTCAAGGGGAAGCTGTCTCAGGCCCAACGGGGCGGCGCGCGCGAAGCGAAATAAACCTTCCGCGGGGGTTTTTAAACTGGAGCAACCTTGCGAGACTTCAATGCCGTCGCCGTCAAATTCGCAACCCCCAGCCCGACGGACCCGTCGAAGCAGACGCGCGTGCTCCTCTCGCTGGCGCACGTCGTGCGACTGGTGCC
>Ga0075431_100005339_pt1 | contig 12676 bp, 8 predicted proteins | sample RhiMetdeltSRZDD5_FD_75297 | JGI IMG/M metagenome (GOLD analysis project Ga0075431, IMG submission 75297) | Populus rhizosphere microbial communities from Tennessee, USA - Rhizosphere MetaG P. deltoides SRZDD5 | ecosystem: Host-associated > Plants > Roots > Rhizosphere > Soil | place: USA... | reverse complement strand
TGGGGGAGACCGACCAGCCCGCCCGTCTTCGGATCGCGCGAGGGCGCCGCCGCATCCTGGGCGGCATTCAGCACCTCGGGGCCGAGCAGCGATGCCAGCGCGCCGATGCCGATGCCGCGCGCCGACAGCCCGAACAGCTGGCGCCGCGTGAGGTGAAGATCGAGCTCGCGATTGATTCCCATTGGCTTACTGCTTGGTGATGGTTTCGTCCAGGTTCAGGATCGCGGATGTGACAGTGGTCCAGGCCGCGAGCTCCACCGGGTCGAGGCGCGTATCCCGCGGCGATTCTCCAACGGCGATGAGCTTGGCCGCGGCCCGGGGATCCTTCCGGAAGCCGTCGAGGCGCTGCTGCAGCAACCGGCGGAGCACGCCCGATTCGCGGCCGGTCGGTTTGCGCGCGGTGGCCAGCCGGAACGCATAGTTCAGCCTCGCCGAGTCGTCTTTCCCGGCTTCGATGATGACCCGCTGCGCGAACGCCCGCGCCGCCTCGACGTAGGTGGGATCGTTCATCAGCACCAGCGCCTGGAGAGGCGTGTTCGTGAGCGCCCGCCGGGCGGTGCACTTTTCGCGATCCGGCGCGTCGAAGGTGGCGAGCGAGGCGGGCGGAACGGTTCGCTTCCAGAACGTGTACATCCCCCGGCGATAGAGATCGCGACCATGGCTCTGGATGTACGACTGCGCGGAGAAGCCCTCGCCGAACGCCATCTCTTCCCACAGGCCTTTCGGCTGATAGGGGAGGACGCTTGGACCGCCGATCTCCGTATTGAGCAGGCCGCTCGCCGCCAATGCGGTGTCACGCACCAGTTCGGCGGGCAGGCGGCCGCGGGGACCGCGCGCCAGCAGCCGGTTGTCGGGATCGCGATCGTGCAGCGCGGGCGTGACAGCCGACGCCTGACGGTACGCCGCCGACGTGACGATCAGGCGCTGCATGGCGCGGATGTCCCAGCCCGTCCTGATGAACTCGGTCGCCAGCCAGTCGAGCAGCTCGGGATGCACGGGCGCCTCGCCCTGGACGCCGAAGTCTTCCTGCGTTTTCACGATGCCAAGACCGAAGTAGGTCTGCCAGAAGCGATTCACGGCCACCCGCGCGGTGAGCGGGTGCTTCGGATCGACGAGCCATCGCGCGAGCGTCAGGCGGTTCAGCGGCGCCCCCTCGGGCAGCGGCGGCAGCATCGACGGAACGCCGGGCTGCACTTTTTCGGTCTGGTTTCGATAGTCGCCCCGTGCGAGCACGAATGTGTCGCGCGGGACCTTCATTTCCGCCATCACCATTGCGGTGGGGATGGTCTTCTGCAATTCGGTACGTTCGAGCCGCAACGTCCTCAGCTCGGCGTTTGCGGTCCGGAGCGTGTCGGGTGCCGCATAGGTGAGGAAGTAGTCCCGCAAGAACGCGGCTTCGTCGCGCGAACGTTTGCCGGTCACACCCGACAGCACCGCCCTCGCGCGGTAGTGCAGCGCGAGCTGTTCGACTTCGGCCGGTGCGAGAACGCGGGTGTAGAGCCGGAGGTCGTCGAGCTGGCCGCGGAATGGTGGACCGAGCGAGGGGCTGCCGACACGCAGCGGCGCGTCCGATCGCGTCGAGCCGGCGAGCGTGTCCCGCACGATCTCAGGCGTCAGCAGCTTGCCATTCAGGTACAACCGCAGTCCGGCGGCCTTGCCGCTGCCGTCGTACGACATCACGACGTGATACCAGTCGCCAAGAGTCAGCCGCTCGCGTGTACGGAGCCGGATCGCGCTCGCGGGCGTATCGCCGACGACCGTCACGTTCAGGCGCGCGGCCCACCTCTGGATGTCGACGAGGACGATGTCGTCGAACATCCATTCGAAGCCGTGGCGCTTGTCGGGGCCCGTGAATTTCTGGAATCCCGCCATCGGCAGGTTGCCGCGGCCGCGCAGCCACACCGCCAGGCTGAACGGCTCGGTGCGATCGAACGCGCCGACGTTCCCGAAGCTGACCTCGACGTCGCCGTCGAAGGTTGCGGCGCGGCCTATCTGCCCGGTATCGAAGGTCGGCTCGCCCGCGATCGTTCGTCCGTGTTGATAGCGGCCGGAGAGGTCGGAGAAGCTGCCGTCGAGCTCGTAGTGTGCCGCCGGCCCGTTACCGTCGATCGGCGGAACCGCCTCGGAGATGCGCCGCTCCCACTCGGCCTGCAGCGGCCTGACCACATCGTCGGCGATCGCTGCCTCGCGGGTGCGGATCGCGGCATTGAGGTTATCGAGCTGCGCCTGCTGCGCCGACGAGGGCAGCGGCAGGACCGGCGCCGCATTGCCGGTGCGTCCATCGAGCCCCTGCTCCGGTACCGAATTGAAGAACGCGAAGAACTGGTAGAACTCCTTGTGGGTGATCGGGTCGAACTTGTGGGTATGGCACCGGGCACAGCCCATCGTCAGCCCCATGAACGCCGAGGAGGTGGCTTCGACCCGATCGATTACGTACTCGACCTGGTATTCCTCCGCGATCGCCCCGCCCTCGAAGTTGATCATGTGGTTGCGGTTGAAACCCGAAGCGATCTTCTGCTCGCGGGTGGCGTCCGGAAGGAGATCGCCGGCCAGCTGCTCGATCACGAATTGGTCGAAGGGCAGGTTGCGATTGAAGGCATTGATCACCCAGTTGCGCCAGGGCCACATACCGCGCAGGCTGTCGATATGGTACCCGTGCGTGTCCGCATAGCGCGCGGCATCGAGCCACGGCATGGCCATCCGTTCGCCGTAGTGTGCCGACGCGAGCAGCGCATCCACGCGCTTCTCGTAAGCGTCGGGAGATTTGTCCGCCAGGAACGCATCGACTTCCGCCGGCGTGGGCGGCAATCCCGTGAGGTCGTAGCTGAGACGGCGAAGCAGCGTCGTCTTGTCGGCCTCTCGCGAAGGTTGGAAGCCCTCCCGCTCGAGCCGCGCCAGGATGAACTGATCGATCGGGTTGCGGACCCAGTCAGTCTGCCGGACGGATGGCAGCTCCGGCCGGGACGGCGCGGTGTACGCCCAGTGCGTATCCCAGCGCGCGCCTTCGTCGATCCAGCGCTTCAGCAGTGCGATTTGCGCCTCGGTGAGCGCATGTCCCGAGTCGGGCGGCGGCATCCGATCCTTGGGATCCGGCTCGGTGATTTTCTTGACCAGCACGCTCTTCGCCGCGCTGCCCGGGACGATGATCCCTTCCTCGAGGAACATCCCCTCCTTGGTGTCGAAGTGGAAGTCGGTCTCGCGCTTCTTCTCGTCGGGCCCGTGGCACGCGAAGCAGTTGTTGGAGAGGATCGGCCGAATCTCGCGATTGAAACTGAGGGGAGTGGGCGAGGGCGGTCCGGACTGTGCGCGCGCCGCCAGCGACGCCCCCGACACGAGCCCGGCCAGTGCCGCGCCGGCGGCGAGCATCTGAACGGTCCGTGTTCGCTGTGTCAGGCCCATCTGTTATCCCGAGCGCCTCGACCAGGTCGGCCCGAAACGGGTCGGAACATCGAGGGCAGAAAAGACGCCGAGCGATTCGACGTGCGCCGCGAATTCCTGGCGCCGCGCCTCGAGCGCTTTGATCTCGTCTTCGAAGTCGGCCACGTGCTTTTCGTACACGAGCATCTCGCTCCAGTACTCGACGAGCAGGTAGCGGGTCGGCGTGGCCAAATCTTTCAAGAAGGAGCTGCCGAGAAAGGAACGGCTCCGCCGCGACAGTTTGGTCCAGTCGCCGTCTACTCCGTAGAACCGCTCGGACTCCTCATTCGTGCCTTCCTGAACCGTCAATTGCCAGACGAATACGACCACGATCTTCCTCTTCTTCTCGCAAAGCGTAAGTATAAGCGCTACCGTTCCTTCCTCCCCCTTTCAGGGGAGTGCGCCTGCGCCGTTCGGGTGATGTGCGGCGGGAACCGCCAGCCTACACTCTCCCCATGTTCGCCACCCCGCGCCCGGAAGCGATCGACAGCCGCCTGGTGTTCCGCATCTACGCCTCGTGCGCCCTGCCGTTCGGCACCGTGACGTATATGTGGCCATTCATCCTGCCGATCCGGGATTCGCCGGCGTCGGTGGTTCGGCTGCGAGTCCTGGGGGCGGTCATAACCGCGCTCGGGTGTTGTGCGTCCGCCTTCGCCGCGATTGACGACCCGCTTGGGCGCCGCCGCGGGCTGATGGGTTTCGCGCACGCGCACCTGATGCTCGGCGCGATGCTGGGGATCCAGGCCTGGGCCCAGTACTCGCCGCCGGTTGCGCCCTCCCCGCTGGTTGCGTCGGCTGCAGCTATTACAGGTCTCGTGTTGATGTATCTCGGGGTCACGGGTCCGGGTGCGGTACCGTGGCCCAGGCTGCCGCGCCCCGAATCCGACCTCGCGGCGACGGGACGCGCGGGCCTCCACCTCCGGAACAGGCCCGCGTTGATGAGCCGCCTGCGCTCGGAATACGAGATGCAGATCCGCAACGCGGCCAGGCAGGAGGAACGCGCCCGGCTGGCGCGCGACCTGCACGATGCGGTCAAGCAGCAGTTGTTCGTGATTCAGACGGCGGGAGCGACGGCGCAGGCGCGGTTCGACACCGACGCAGCAGGCGCGCGTGCCGCAGTCGAGCAGATACGGAGCGCCGCGCGCGAAGCCATGACCGAGATGGAGGCGATGCTGGATCAGCTCCAGAGCGCGCCCATCAGCAATCAGGGCCTGATCGCATTCCTGCGAAAGCAGTGCGAGGCTCTCGGCTTTCGGACGGGGGCGACGGTCTCGTTCACGGCCGGGTCACTGCCGGATGAGCGCGCTCTGGATCCAGGCGCGCGCCAGGCGATTGCGCGCGTCGCGCAGGAATCCTTGTCGAACGTCGCACGGCATGCGCGAGCGCAGAACGTCACCGTTTCCCTCGGCCCGTCTGAAGGATGGACCGTCCTGACCATCAAGGACGACGGCACCGGGTTCACCCCGGGCCATCCCCCACTTCAAGCCGGAATGGGTATGGAGAACCTCGCGGTGCGGGCCGCTGAAGTTGGCGGGTCGCTGGACGTCACCAGCGCTCCCGGCGCTGGAACGGTGGTTCGATTTGCCGTGCCGGACGCCGAGTTCCTGTCGCCACGCTTCTACGTTGCCCGGCTCTTCGTGTCGAGCGTGATCCTGGTGGGTGGCGCAGCAGTCCTGGCGACCCACAATTACACCGCCAGATTGCTCGCCATTCCCCTGATGATCATCGCGACAATCGCGATCGCGCGGTACACGGTTGCTGCGTACACCGTGGAGCGACGCCGGAAATGAGCTCCATTACGATCGTGCTGGCCGACGATCATCAGGTCGTCACTCATAGTCTCAAGGCCTATCTCGAGTCGTTCAGCGATCTCAGCGTCATCGGGATTGCTTCCACGGGAGAGGAGCTGCTGTCACGTCTCGATGAGTGGCGTCCGCAGGTGATTCTCCAGGACCTGCTGATGCCGGGCGGCATCGACGGCATCGAGACCACGCGCCGCGTGCTGCAGCGGCGTCCGGAGATCGCCGTCGTCGCGCTGACGGCCTCGATGGACGAAGCACGAATGATCGGAGTGCTCCGCGCCGGGGCGCTCGGCTACGTTCGCAAGGACGCGGCACCCGAGACACTCCTGGCCGCGGTCCGTGCCGTTTCACGTGGCCGAACCTACATCGATCCTTCCATCGATCGGACTTCACGCCTCGCGTCGGCTGATGCGGAGATGCTGACGGCCAGGGAAACCGACGTCCTGCGCCACGTAGCGCTCGGCCTCTCGAACCGGGACATCGCGTCGGCGCTCGCGGTCTCCGAGGAGACGGTGAAGACGCACGTCACACACGTTCTCGCGAAGCTGAACGTCGACAATCGGGCGCAGGCGATCGTGCAGGCGCTCAAACGCGGCATCGTCTCGCTCGACGAACTGCACTAACACCTCACCCGCAGTCCGCAGCTCGCAGTCCGCAGCCCGCCGTCCGCAATCCGGCGCAACCTGGAGCGCTTCGGACCGCGGACCGCGGACTGCGATCCAAAGGGATTGACATAAAGAGCATATATATGCTAATAAACTATCCATGCGCAGGAAGCCTAACGCGCTGGTGCCCATCGAAGAGGCGATCTGCCGGGCGGCGATGGGACTGCGGCGCGACGCGATCGAGGAGTTTCACGGGTACGAGCTCGCAAAACAGCTGGCGGAGGATGCCGACCGGAAGCTGCTGACCGCCTACGGGACGCTCTACCGCGCGCTCGCGCGAATGGAGTCGATGGGGCTGCTCACGAGCCGCCGCGAGGATCCCGGGATCGCCGCACAGGCCAATCGACCGGGCCGGCGGCTGTACACCCTGACGGCGCTCGGTGAGCAGGCCGCGTGCGAGGTGGCCGCCGCACCGGTGAGACGTTTGCGCCGCGCCCGGCGCCGCGTGGCCCCCGCGTGATTACCACGCGCGTCGCGCTGGCCATGTCGGCGGTTCGCGCATGGACGCGGTTCTACACGTGCGGATTGCCGCCGGAGCTTCGTGATGCGCGCCGGGACGAGATCGAATCCGACCTCTGGGAGAGTTTCCAGGACGCCCATGGCGATGCGGCGCTCGCCTGGCAGATCTGGGCGCGGCTGCTCGGGGGAGTTGCCGACGATCTCGCGTGGCGGTTCGACCACGTGACGAGCATGCCCGTGGTCGCGATGAGGTTTGCGGTGACCTTCGGGCTGATTGGCATTCTGCTGCTGCTGATTGGCACGGCGAGCACGCGCCTGCCGGATCTTCCGGCATCGCCGAGATTCCCGCCGCTGATCGATCCGCCGCCGCCGCCTCCGCCGCCGCCACCACCGTGTGCGCCGCCAGGATTCCCGTCTGCGGGATCCTCGCCCTCCAATCCGGGTGTGAAGTGCACCAGATAGTGGGTTCGCCGTTTTTGAGAAAGAAGGATCAGATGAGCAGGCAGATGATCGGACTCGCGGTGGGCGTCGTGGTCGCGGTTTCTCTGGGAGCCGCGGGCCGTGGCGGGACGCAGACGCAGATGCCTCGTGACCAGCCACCGCGCCGCGTCGCCGAAGCCGCCCGGCTTCAGGGATTCGAGCAGGAGGTCGCGCTCTTCGAAAAGGCCGCGGCCAGTGACCCAAACAACGCTTCCGCACAGCACGTGGTCGGGACCTTCTATTTCGAGAAGACCAGGGACGCGACGCTCAGCGAGGATGACAAGCGCGCATGCATCGAGCGCGGCCTCGCCGCCGAGGACCGTGCGCTCGCCGCCGATCCCGATTTCGTGCCGGCGCTCGTCTACAAGAACCTGCTGCTGCGCGTGCAATCGACACTGGAACCCAACCCCGCGACGCGCGAGGCACTGATCAGGGACGCCGACGCGCTGCGTACGCGCGCGCTGCAGTTGCAGCGGGATGCCCCGTCGATGGCGGTTCCCGAAGGCACGATCGTCACGCCCGGTCCGCCGCCGCCTCCGCCGCCTCCGCCGCCACCACCGCCGGGTGGAGTCGCCGAAGACTTCAAGTGGGTCTACGCCGAGACCGATTACACGGCGCCCGGCCGCGTCCCCGTCAAGATCAAAGACGTGCGGCCGATCTACGCGCCGATGGTCATGGCCAGCGGCATCAAGGGCGACGTTGTCGTCGAGGCAACCGTGAATCCGCGTGGCAAGGTGGCGATGCTCCGCGTGGTGCGGACGCTGCCGATGCTGACGCAGGCGACCATCGACGCGGTCCGCCAGTGGGAGTTCGATCCGGCCACGGTCGGCGGAGAACCGGTCGTCGTGACGGTGACGGCGTCGTTCACGCCGCGATAGTGGGGGGACAGCCACTTCCTTCCGGCTAAAGCCGGAAGCCACCCATTTGAGTTACTGTGGCTTCCGGAAGGCCGTGGCTGTCGCCTCTATTGATCCGTGAGCGCGATCACCGGATCGATCTTCGCTGCCCGCCGCGCCGGCACGCCACAGGCAATGATCGCGACCGCGATCAGCGTGAGCGTGACCGCCGCCAGCACCAGGGGATCGAGCGGACGGACGCCGAACAACTGTGTCTCGAGCGCGCGCCGGATCGCGATTGCGCCGGCGAAGCCAACGGTCAGGCCGGCGCCGAGCAGCAGCAACCCTTCGCGCAGGACCAGCTGGAAGATGCGACGTGGCTCGCTACCGAGCGCAAGCCGGATCCCGATCTCGCGCCGGCGCTGCGCCACTTGGTACGCCAGCACCCCGTAGATACCCACGCACGCCAGGAAGACCGCGATACCAGCGAACAGCGCGCCGAGCAGCATCGGCGTCCGGCGGCTGACCAGCGATTGATCGACACGCGCCTGCATCGGCCGCACACCATAGAACGGCAGTTCGGGATCAATCGCGGTGATCTCCCGGCGGATGCCTTCGGTCAGCGCCTCTGGCTCGCCTGACGTCCGGGTGACCAGGGTCATGGTGCGAATCGCGTCCTGCGCCAGCGGGAAGTAGTACGCGCCGACCGGCGCCTTCTCGGTGAGCGCCCGCGTGCTCACGTTCCCGACCACACCCACGATGGTAAAGAAGTTGGAGGTCTTGCCGGGACCGCGGCTGAGTTCCTCGGGACTGCCTGGTCTCCACAAGCGCCGTCCGATCGGATCCTTCGTGCCGAAGAACCTCGCGGCAAGGCGCTGGTCGACGATCACGACTCTCGGCGCGCGCTCATCGTCGCTGTCCCTGAACAGCCGGCCGCGCACGAGTGGAACCCGCATCGCCTCGAAGAACCCGGGGCTGACGTCTGTGCTGTATGGAGAAATCAGCGACTCTCCCGGCGCCATCACGTAGCCTTCCGCCAGGATCACGCTGTCATTGAAATTGTTGCCGAGCGGAATGTTGCTGGTGATCCCGGCCGCTTCGACGCCGGGGAGCGAGCGCACCCGTTCGAGCAGCCGGTTCGCGAATGCGATCAGCTGCGGGTCGTCCTTGTACCGCGAAGCTGGCGGCGTTACCGCCCCGGTCAGCACGTGCTCGGCAACGAAGCCGGGTTCGATCGCGAGCACCCGCTGAAAGCTCGCGAGCATCAGGCCCGCGCCGGCGAGCAGCATGAACGCAAACGCCACTTGCGACGCAACCAGTACGCGGCGGAGCGTGCGCGATCCACGTGAGGCTGTGCCGCTCCGTCCTTCCTCGCGGAAGGCCTGGCTCAGATTGAGACGGCGCAGCCCCACGACCGGCGCGAGCGCGATCAGCAGACCCACCACGCCGGCCAGCACGATCGTGAACGCGACGACGCGGCCGCTCAGCGCGACCGCAGTGCCTTGCGGCGTCTGCTCGAACCCGAAGGTGCCCAGCATTCGCAGCCCGCCCCAGCCAAGCAGGAGCCCGAAGACGCCGGCAACGGTGGTCAGAATGAGCGTCTCGGTGAGCAGCTGGCGGGCGATCCGTGCCATCCCGGCGCCCAGCGCGTGCCTGGTCGCCAGCTCCTTCATCCGGCCCGACGATCGCACGAGCATCAGGTTGGTCACATTCACCACGCCGATCAGCAGGACGAATGCCACGCCGCCCCAGAGCAGGAAGAGTGTTGAACGGATCTCACGGACCAGGTGATCCTGGAGCGGAACGACAGCCGTGTGGAACCCGGCGTTGACGAGGATTTCCTTGAACTGTGGAAACCGATCGAGGTTGCGCCGATTGAGGGCGTCGATCTGCTGGCGCGCCTGCGCGACGCTCGCGCCGGATTGCAGTCGGGCGACGTAGGACCAGTTGTTGCTGTGACGCCGATCGTCGGCCTTGTCGGCCGCCGTGAACGCCACAGGCACCCAGAGCTTCACATCGGGATCCCGGAAAACGAAACCGGCGGGCAGCACCCCGACGACCGAATACGGCTCTCCGTTGATGCGCAGGTCGCTCCCGACGGCATTCTCGCGACCCCCGAACAGCTGGTACCAGGCCTCATGAGAAAGGATCACTTTCCGGTTCTTGTCGACTTCACCGTCCTCGTCGGTGAAGATCCGCCCGCGGAGCGGCCGAACCTGCAGCAGCCTGAGCAGCGATGCCGTGCCTGCCATCGCGGTGATACGCTGCGGGCTCCCGTCCAGCCCGATCGTCACCCCGCGGGTGTTGTAGAGGGCCTGCTCCTGGAACACCGTGGTCTCGCGGAGGCGGTCGTAGTAATCGGGGACGCCGGTCGACCCGGCGCCAGCCTCGACGCCGGCGCCCGGATAGGCGTTATACATGTGGACCAGTTGCTCGGAGTGCGGCACCGGCAGCGGTTGCAGCAGGACGGAATTCACGATGGCGAAGATGCCGGCGTTGGCGCCGATACAGATGGCGAGCGTGAGGATCACGGTTGCGGTGAAGCCGCGGTCCCTGATCAACACGCGGGCGGCGAACTTGAGGTCCTGAAGCAGACGGTCCATGAGGGCACCTCGATCTGCTGAGGATACGAAGGGCGCCGCCGGTCCGTTCCTGATGATCGCCGCGGAGGCCCGACCTCCGCGCTTTTCGCGCTAAGGCACGCTGATGAGCACATCGATTCTGGAGAGGCTCGCGCAGGATCTCCGGTATGCGGCACGGCGGCTCGCACACGATCGTGGATTCACCCTTGCCGCGACGCTGATCCTCGCGATCGGCATCGGCGCCTGCACGGCGATGTTCAGCATCGTCCATGCGGTGCTGGTGCGGCCGTTCGCGGTTCGCTCGCCTGAGCGGATCGTGATGCTGTGGGCCGTGGATACAAGACATCAGGCGGTCGGCGAGCTCACCTATTCGGCACGGCGGGACATGCTCGGGCCGATGCAGTCGTTCGAGGACATCGCGCTCGTAGGATCGGTCAACTGGAGCGGCACCTTGAGACTGCCAGGCGCCGCCCCCGTGGCGCTGTCGAGCAGCGCCGTGTCGGGCACCTTCTTCGAGGTGCTCGGTGCACCCGCACTCCTCGGACGCACGTTGACCGCCAAAGACGACGAGCCCTCGGCGGCGCGGGTGATCGTGTTGAGCCATGCCGCGTGGACGCAGTACTTCGGCGGGGATCCCACTGTCATCGGCCGCAAGATGCCGATGAACGGCGAAGGAGCGCCGGCGCTCGTCGAGGTCGTCGGCGTGATGCCGCCCGACTTCTTCTTCCCGCGCGGAGCCCAGTACTGGACACCGGCAGCCGTGGAGCTCTCCGCGATCGCCGCCGCCTCCGGCGACCCGCTCCAGAAACTGATGGAGGGTCTCGGAGTGTTCTATGGAGTCGGCCGGTTGAAGCCAGATGCGCACCTTGCAGCCGCCCGCGACGAGGCCGCGATGTTTCTGAAGGCCGAGGGCGAGAAGCATCAGGTGGATCTCTCGACTGTCCGGATCCAGCTGACGCCGCTCATCGACCACATGTTCGGACGGGCACGTTACGCGCTCGTTCTGCTGATGGCGGCGGTGGTGATGGTGCTGTTGATTGCCTGTGGCAACGTTGCCGGGCTGCTGCTCGCGCGCGGCACGTCGCGGGCACGGGAGATGGCGGTACGGGCGGCGCTCGGCGCCAGCCGCGGGGCGCTGGCACGGCAGATGTTGATCGAGAGTGCGCTGATTGCGGCTGTCGGTTCGGCGGCCGGCGTCCTGGCCGCAACGCTCGCCCTCAACACGCTGGTCGGCCTCAGTCCCGCGGACATCCCGCGGCTCGACTCATCCTCGATTGATGCGACGGTGCTGGCATTTGCCATTGCCTGCGCCGTGATCACGACGCTCGCCGTCGGGCTGGGTCCCGCGCTTCGCCTCAGCCGCCCGATGGTGGTCGACGACCTCAAAGGCGGATCGACCGGGGTGGTGCCGCGCGCCGGCACCATGAGCACACGCCGATGGCTGATCGGGATGCAGGTCGCCGGTACGCTGGTGCTGGTGATCGCAGCCGGCCTGTGCCTGCGGAGTTTCACCCGGCTGAATCGTCAGGACCTCGGTTTCAATCCGCGCAACGTCCTCACCTTCACAGTCGGTGGATTGAACACGGAGCGCTATCCCGCACGTGAGGCGCGACACCAGGCGATCCAGGAGCTGGTCGCCAGGTTCGAGCGTCTGCCTCAGGTCAGCCGCGCTGCGGCGCTCCTGCTCCGGCCGTTCGAGCATGGGCCGATCGGGATGGACACCGGTGTGGTGCTCGAGGGCCAGCCAGACACGCCCGCCACGGCGGTCGCGAATCCGGTCCTGAACTGGGAATGGATCACCAGCGGCTACTTCGACGCCATGAAGATCCCGCTGTTGCGCGGACGCGGGTTCGACGCCCGCGATACGTCGAATGCGCCGCTCGTTGCGATCGTCAGCGCGGCGACGGCCACCCGGCTGTGGCCCGGCCAGGATCCGATCGGCAAGCGTTTTCACCTGTCCTTGAGCAAAGACGGCGAGTGGCACACCGTTGTCGGCGTGGTCGGCACGGCCCGCTATCGCGAGATCGACCTCCCGCGGTTCGATCTGTACGTTCCGCTGCATCAAGTGGAGACTGACGGTCAGTACTTCGTGGTGCGGACCAGTGTGAACCCGCTGAGCGTGGCTCCGGCGCTCGCGGCCGAGGTCGCCGCCTTCGACAAGGGGCTCTCGGCTGACGGCCTCACCACGATGGAAGCCATCGTCCGCCGGACGCAGGGGCCGTGGCGGTTCAACATGCTGGTGTTCGGCGTGTTCGGCGGTGTTGCGCTGGGACTGGCCGCCGTCGGCCTGTTCGCGCTGGTCGCGTTCGACGTCGCGCAGCGGACCCGCGAAATCGGCTTGCGCATCGCGCTCGGGGCCGCACGCGGCGACGTGGTGCGACTGATGATCTGGCAAGGCGCCAAACCGTCGGCCATCGGCCTGGTCGCCGGCATCG
>Ga0075431_100005327_pt1 | contig 12685 bp, 10 predicted proteins | sample RhiMetdeltSRZDD5_FD_75297 | JGI IMG/M metagenome (GOLD analysis project Ga0075431, IMG submission 75297) | Populus rhizosphere microbial communities from Tennessee, USA - Rhizosphere MetaG P. deltoides SRZDD5 | ecosystem: Host-associated > Plants > Roots > Rhizosphere > Soil | place: USA... | reverse complement strand
GTGCCCGCGAGCGCGACGGTTCCCGCAACGGCCGCAACGGCCGCCGAGAGGGCAATGAACCTCATGTTCACGCTATTTCTCCCTTGCTTGATCGGCGGCGCGCACGGCCGCCCGTCGATGCCTAGCTCGTCATCGATGCGCGCTTGTAGCACTCGAGCGTAACAGTGCTGCGACAGGATAAGTTATTGAAATGGGATAATTTTCTTTAGATAACGACAAGCGGCGCCCGGACTCGGTCGCCGAGCTCGGGACGCTTATGCAAGGCCTGAGGGAACACCGCCGGGACGGCATCTCGTGCGTCCACACCTGCTAAAGCCCAGCAGTGTAAGACGCGTGTGACAAAGGGCTGCGCTCCACAAGAACCTTGCGCGGATGGTGCTGCCGGTGAGGGGCCGTCACGCAATCAACACACCTTTGTTGCGCTGCGGTCATCGAACTTTTCTAGCCTGTCGCGAATCGAAAGAGACCACTGCGGGGCAACGTGGCCTATCGACTTTCGCGGCGCCGCCTCCTCGCGGCGGCAGGCGCCTCGGTGCTGGTGCCTGCGAGCAGCACGTTCGCGCATCCGCTGGCGATGGCGCGGGGCGTGGTCTTCGATGACCGCCACGGCGACGGCCGCCGCCGCCCCGGCGACCCGGGCATCCCCGGCGTGATGGTCTCCAACGGCCGGGACGTTGCACTCACCGGGGCCGACGGGAGCTGGGGGCTGCCGGTCGAGCCCGGCGACAACATCTTTGTCGTCAAGCCTCCGCAGTGGGCGACGCCGACCTCGCTCGGCGGCGTGCCGCGCTTCTCCTGGCTGCACGAGCCGGAGGCCAGCCCGGAAGATCTGAACGGCCCCTACCCGGTGGCGGCACCCGGCAGGCCGCTGCCGGCGTCGATCGATTTCCCACTGATTCGACAGGAGGAACGCACCGCGTTCGAGGCGCTGCTCGTCTCCGACACCCAACCCGAGAACGTCACCGAGCTCGCCTATGTGCGCGACGACATCGTCGCCGCCATGCTGGGCTCCGGCGCAGCGTTCGGCATCAACCATGGCGACGTGGTCTCCGACGACCTCTCGCTCTACCCGCGCTATCTGCAGATTCTGAACTCAACCCGTCTCGTGTGGCACCACTGTCCCGGCAACCACGACGTCGACTATGCGGCCCCGGACGACCGCCGCTCGCGCGAGACCTGGAAGCGCACCTTCGGCCCGCGCCACTATGCCTTCCAGTACGCGCAAGCCACTTTCTTCATCCTCGACAACGTCGAGTATCTGGGCCGCGGCCGCTACCGCGGGATGTTCGGGCGCAGCCAGCTCGATTTCGTGCGCAACGTGCTGAAGCACGTGCCGCAGGAGCACCTCGTAGGGCTCTCCATGCACATTCCGCTGCGCTGTCATCTCGACCCCGCCAACCCTGCCGACACCACGGCCGATTGGGCCGAGCTCCTGGCGCTGCTGGCTAGATACCCGCATGCGGTGAGCTTCGCCGGACACCTGCATGCTACGGAGCATCACTATCTTCCGTGCGCCGGCCGGGCACACCATCACCACGTGCTGACGGCGGCGTGCGGGAGCTGGTGGAGCGGGGCCTGCGACCATCGCGGGATCCCCTTCGCCGACAGCACCGACGGCACACCGAACGGCTTCCACGTGCTCTCGGTGGCGGGCAACCGCTATACCACGCGCTTCGTCCCCTCTGCCGCCAAGACGCCGGCGCAGTTGCGCGTGCTGGTGGACGGGCCGCATCGTCGGCTTGGAACGGCGGGAAGGGAGCAGAGCTCGCACAGGCTGGGGCTCTGCGTCCCCGTCGCTGCGCTGGGAGCGAGCCGCGTCGTTGCCAACGTGTTCGACGGTGGCCCGAGGACGCGTGTGGAGTACGAGGTTGCCGGACACTGCGGTCCCGTAGCGATGCGCGCGACGCCCATGCCGGATCCGCTGATGCTCGAGCTGTTCACGGGTACAGCGCCGCGCAAGGCCTGGGCGCACGCAGTTCGATGCTCGCACATCTGGCAGGGCGAGCTCCCGGCGGGGTTGGCGCCCGGCGCCCACGCGCTCGTGGTGCGCGCGCGCGACGAGTACGGCCGCGAGCACGTCGCCCGCGCCGTCCTCGAGGTGACGTGAGCACCCGGGGGGCGACGCCTCATCGAACCACGAAAGAGATGGGCAGCCTGAAGGAAAGCGTATCGCCGGGAGGCGGCGGAAAGCGCACGCGCCCGATCAGCGCCATGGCCTCCTCGTCCAAAACGGGGATGCCCGATCGTTTCGCGATGTGCGTCTCCACGATCTGGCCCGTTCGATCGAGCGTGAAGGCGACGACGGCCTGCCACCGCCCGGTGCGGAACCTGGCGGCGTCCGGAACCCGCTTGGCGCGGTTGATCTGGCGCATCACCTCGCGCTGCCAGGTCGCCTCGGCACGCGCGCGCGCAGTCTCGTCTCCCGCGTCAGGCGCCGCACTCGGCGTCGGCTCCGCCTCGACCCGCGGCGGAGCCGTGGCCTGGGGCGCCTCGGTGTCCTGATGCGGGACCTGCCTGTCGGGAAGGGGGTCGCGCGGCTCCTCCCGGGGCTGCTCCTTCTCCTCGGGCTGCGGCTTGGGGAGCGTCACCTCCGGGTCGGACGCCGGCGACGGGTCGACCTTGGGGATGTCCTTCTCGAGCTTCTTCTCCACGACCTCCTTGACAGCCTCGGGCGTCAGCTTCACCTCCTGCTGCACAGGGCCATGCGCCACATCGGGGGAATCGACCGGCGGTGGCACCGGCAGCAGCGCCACCTCCACCGCGAACGCGCCAACCGCGTCGTCGACGACCTCCTCCTGGTGCCACTGCATGACGGCGAGCGTGGCGCCGGCGACGTGCAGGGCACAGACGACGAGGGTCGCTCCCGCCCAGCGGCCGATGCGCGCGCGCCACGATTCCAGAAGGGCGGGTGAGGCGGTCATTTGGTCGCTGCGGGGGCCGGCTCCGTTCGCGGCGGCTCGTCTCGGGTCGGAGGCGCCTCGCCCGGGCCGTCCCCGCCCTCCAGGCCGACCAGGGCGACCTTGAGATACCCCGCGCGGCGCAAGAGGTTCATGACCTGCATCAGCTCACCGTAGGGGACGGACTTGTCGGCGCGCAGGAACACGCGCTGCTGGCGGTCCGCCTTGGTGGCCGCCTCGATCGCCTCGGCGAGGCGGCCGGGCGCAATCGGGTCGTTGCCGAGCGCCAGCGTATGGTCGGCCTTGATCGTGAGGAACACCGGCCGGTCCGGGCGCGGCTGGGGCTTGGCCGTCGACACCGGCAGCTCGACGGCCACGTCCACGGTGGAGAGCGGCGCCGCCACCATGAAGATGATGAGCAGCACCAGCATCACGTCGATGAAGGGCGTGACATTGATCTCGTGATGCTCGGATAGCTCGTCGCCACCGCTGTCGAGACCGCCGGCCATCGCGCGCTCCGCCGCTACTCCGCCGCCCGCGGCAGCTCTTGCACCACTGGCCCGACGCCCCGGTCGAGGTCGCGCGAGACGAGCCGCAGCACCTCCGCCGAGGCGTCGCCCAGGAGCCCCCTGTAGCCGCCGATCGAGCGCGCGAACTGGTTGTAGACGATCACTGCGGGGATCGCGGCGAACAGGCCGATGGCGGTGGCGAGCAGAGCCTCGGCGATGCCCGGCGCCACGACGGCGAGGTTGGTGGTCTGCGCCTTGGAGATGCCGATGAAGCTGTTCATGATGCCCCACACGGTCCCGAACAACCCGACGAAGGGTGCCGTCGAGCCGATCGTGGCGAGCACGCCGGTGCCCCGGTTCATGTCGCGCGCGGCCGCCGCCTCGAGACGCGCCAGCCGCGAGGCGACGCGGTCCTTGATGCCCGCGCGCTCCGCCACGTCCGCGGAGAGCCGCAGCTCCTGCTGGGCCGCAACAAGGAAGGCGGCAACGGCGCCGCGGCGCGCCGCGAAGCGCTCGGCTGCGGCGGCCAGCCACCGCTCGTCCGCAATGGCGGCCAGGGCAGCGCGCACCCGCCGGCGGGCGACGACGAGCTCGAGGCTCTTGGCGAGCCACACGGTCCAGGTCACCACCGAAGCGAAGGCGAGACCCACGATCACAGCCTGCACGACGATGTCGGCGGAGGCGAACATCGACCACGGCGAGAGATCGCGCGGCAGATGCAACGACTGCGCCCGCGCCGGCCCGCACAACGGGGACAGGCATCCGACGATGGCAGTGGGAATGTGAAGAGCCGCGCCGGCACGGCGCCGGTAACGGGAGTGCCCCTTCGCGTTTCTCTCAGCCGCTGACACAGTGCATTCCTCCGGCCTCCTGCCACGTTCGGTCGTCTGCGCCCGAACGGCGCACGGGATCGAAACATCTTCGAGCGCCACCACGCCTCGACAAGGCTCACGCATCCGCCCAGTAGCGGATCAGATTGTGGTAGATGCCGGTCAGGCGCACGCAAGCCGGGTCCTCCAGGCCGCGCTCCCCTGTCAGCTCCTGGATGGTCTGGTCGAGGTCGAACAGCATCGAGCGCGCGTTGTCGTCGCGCACCATGCTCTGCAGCCAGAAGAAGGAGGCGACGCGGGCGCCGCGGGTGACGGGCTTTACGCAATGCAGGCTGGTCGAGGGATAGAGCACAAGGTCGCCGGCCGGCAGCTTCACCTCCTGTGTGCCGTATCTGTCCTCGATGGCGAGCTCGCCGCCGTCGTACTCGTCGGGCTCGGCCAGGAACAGCGTCACCGACAGGTCCGTGCGGATACGGACCGGCGTACCGGGCACGGCACGGATCGCCCCGTCCACGTGCGTGCCGAACGCCTGACCGACGCCGTAGCGGTTGAAGAGCGGCGGAAAGATACGTAGCGGGATGGCGGCGGAGATGAACAGCGGGCTGCGCGCCAGCGCGTCGAGCACCATGTCGCCCAGCTCCCGGGCCGCCGGCGATCCTTCGGGGAGCTGCATGTTGCGCTTGACCGAGCCCGACTGCGCGCCCGCGGTGACCCGCCCGTCGACCCACTCGACCTCGTCGATCGTCCGCCGAAAGTGCGCGACCTGATCCCTTGTCAGGACCTCGGGGATGCAAAGCAGCACGTCTCGCCTTTCTGATATCGATGGAGATGTCGTCGAGCTCGCGCTCCGCACAGGGCGGGGGTCAATCTAGTAATTGTATACTCTATGCGTCAAGTATCATGCACGACGGTACGGAAAGTCCGGCGGGCCAGTTGCGGCAGCGCGACATGTCGGCCTTCCTTCGCAGAGCGACACCAAAGACATGCATTGTGCGGCGTGAACGCTTCATCCGCATGATGTTCGGCGGGGGGAGCCTTCAGACCGAAAGCATCTCAGTTCTTGAATCGGATCGTGAGATAGCCGGCGCGGCCTGGGGCCACGAAGGCGAAGGAGTCTTGCGCCTGGTAGATGGCATCATAGTAGAGCTCGTCCGTCAGGTTGAGCACCGAGATTTTCAGGTCGATGTTGCTCGTGAGCTTGTACTCCGCGAAGGCGTCGAAGCGCCACCAGTCGACGGTATGGTTGTTGAACGCGTTGGCCGCCAGGTGGCCCCCATAGACCTCGCCTCCATAGGTCGCGGCGCCGGCGATCGCCAGCTTGTCGGTCAACTGATATCTCGACAGCAGCGAGAGCTGGGTCAGCGGGATGTTGGCGAGCCTTTTTCCGATGTCCTGGGCATTGCTCGAGTCGAGCACCTCGGTGTCGAGGAGAACGAGCCCGCCGTACACGCTCCACTCTTTGGTGACGTTGCCGGCAGCGCCCAGCTCTATGCCCTGCACGCGATACCTGCCTTTGAAGGCATTGGTCGGGTCCGCGGCCGTCACGGTGTCGTTCGTACGCGCGTTGTCGACCTCGGTCTGGAACCAGGCCGCCGTCGCAAGCAAACGCTTGTCGAACAGCAGCCACTTGGTGCCGATCTCGAGGCTGCGCGCTTCTTGCGGCGGGACGTTCACCAGCGTGGTGCCGAGGCCGTTGTACTGAGCGCCCGTCGAGTCGAGCTCGCTGCCGATCGGGCTCTGCGACGTGGCATAGGCGAAGTAGAAGCTCGAGATGGGCGAGGGCTTGTACAGGATACCGGCGTGCCAGCTGAAAAGGTCGGCATGTACTTTTGCAGTGTTGGTTGCTGGATCCGTGGTTCCCGTCGGGCCCTTCCCCCCAACCTGGTCGCGTGAAAAGTCGTCCCACCGGATGCCGAAATTCACGCTCCACTCTTTTGAAAGATGGACGGTATCCGTCAGATAGAACGCAGCCGTGTCGATTGTTGCGTCGTAGACCTTGCCTTTGCCGAGGATCGTGTCGATCTGGACGAATGGATTGGGCGGGAACGGCCGCAATAAGTCGAAATTGTTGGTCACGTTGTAGCCATATCTCTCGATTTCCTCGCGAGAAAGCTCAACGCCGAAAACAAGATTATGGAAGAGGAAGCCGCTATTGAATTTGATATTCAGCTCCGTCTGACTGGCAAATATCCTTGCGATCTGGTCGCGGTTCGGATGATGCACGTCGGGATAGCCTTCCATCGACGTGGCAACGTAGTCGACCTCACTCTCTCCAGCTCTCACCCTGTTGGTCAGCGTTATGCCATTGGTCAATTTGGAGACCGCTGTGGCCGTGACGATGTCGGCCCTCTCCTTGAAGAAGTCGAGGCCGGCCATGCCGACCCAAAGGGAGCGGTTGACGCCGGGCAAGCCGAGCTCGGTGACCGGGACGTTGTCGATGTCGCGAACCGGCACGCCCCAATCGGGCGTGGCATTGTTGCGGTAGCGCAGGTAGTCGATGGTTAGCTTGAAGCTGTCGGAGGGCCGGAAGGTCGCCGAGATCAGGCCGCCCCAGCGCTCGCTGTCGGCGACGTCGCGCCCCGCCACATCGTGCTGGTCGTACATGATATTGGCGCGTACCGCGACATACGGCGAAAGTACGTGGTTCACATCGAGAACGGTGCGGAACGTGTGGTCTGTGCCGATCGTATTCGTGACCTCGTAGAACGTCGAAGTCAGGTCCGGTTGCTTGGAAACGATATTGACTGCGCCGCCGATCGTGTTGCGGCCGGCGATACCGCCGCTTGGGCCCTTGTAGATTTCCATCTGCTGGACGAAGAACGCGTCGGGGATGAGATTGCCCGGATTGCGGATGCCATCGACGAAAATATCGTTGCTGGCCTTGAAGCCACGGATCGCGAAGGCTCCATAGGCATTGCCGCCCTCGGCCGAGCCGATGGTCAACCCCGGAACCGAGCGGGCGAGATCGCGCAGGTCCTTGGCGCCCTTGTCCTCGATCACCTCCTTTGGTACCGCCGTGACCGTGCGCGGGGTGTCGACGAGCGGCTCCGTCAGCTTGCCGGAGGCCGACTTGTCGACCTTGTAGGGCGCCCAGGGATCGGCGTAGGGGTTGGCACCCTTGTCCAGGCCGCTGGGCGGCTGCTCCGGTTGCTTCTCCGCCGGCTTCGGCGCCGCCTTCGCCTTCTTCTTGGCCTGCGTGGTCTCGACGCTGACCGGCGGCAGCGTCCCCTGCGCGATGGCGAGGCTCACCGGGCTCGCAGCGGTCAGCAGTGCGGCGGTGGCGAGAGTTGCAGCCTTGGCGTCCTTCCTGGGCGCGACAGGCGCTGTCGAATGATGCCCGGAGCCTGCGCAACGACGCAGCGAGCCTGGTACGCGAGTTGACTTCATCCTATCCCCCAGCACGACACTCAGTGCCGTCACCAATGGCAACACCGCCCTTTGGCGTCGGCTGGGGACGACCTGGCTAGCCGCAAGGACGGAACCAACGCTAGTAATTCTGTACTCTATCAGTCAAGTATTATGCGCCGTCGTCTGCAGGGGCGGGAGCGCGCGTTGCCGCGGAGATACATGCGGGGGCCGTTTTTTAGAGCTGGACCAAGAAGCATTCGCCGCTCCGGGCGGTCGGGGCTCGCGCCGTCGAATGCAAGCTGAGCATCTGCGCGACGCTCCGACGACGGTGGCGGCCCGGATGCGGACCCCCGTGGGCGCAGCGTTTGCACTCTCGCTCGAGGCGTCTCCGAGGGGACGTAGCCGAGCCTCGTCCCATCGGCCGGTCTCGACCGTGCCGTGCCGGTGCAGGCAGCCGGCGCCCGTCGCGCGATCACGCGCGCGTGATCGGGGTGCATGCCCGCCGCGCGGTTGCGACACCGTAAACCCCCGATCTCCCCGGTGGCTTGCGTTCCGGGGCTCCGGACCGGCAGTGCGGCAAGGACGATGCGCACACCCCTTTCTCTTCGCGGCCGTTCCCTACTATGCTGCGCGATCCTGGGGGATGGGTCGGGCCGCCGGGGCATTTGCCGACCCGCGGTTTCATTGCCGGAGTAGCGGGATGCGTAGCCTTTCGGGCAAAGAGCTGGAGTTGAAGCTCGACCTCACACCACAGGAGCTGCAGCGCGTCGGCGCGCACCCGGCCCTCGAGGACCTCACCGTCGGCAAGCCCGTCACCAGGACGCTGCGCTCGATCTACTTCGACACCCCCGATCATCGGCTGTGGGCGCGCGGCATATCGCTGCGACTGCGCGCGATCGGCGACAAGTGGGTGCAGACCGTCAAGGCCGGTACGCGCGTGAAGAGCGGCGTCTCCAATCCGGACGAGGTGGAAGCCGCCGTCGCCAAGCCGGAGCCCGACCTCGGCGCCATCGGCGACCCCAGGGTCCGTCGCGTCATCGAGAGGGCGGTCAAGGCGTCGGCGCTCGAGCCGCAGTTCGAGACCATCGTCACGCGCACCACGCGCAAGCTGCACTCCGACAAGGGCGACCTGGAGCTCGCCCTCGACGAAGGCGTGGTGCGCTGCGGTGCGTCGGAGGACAAGCTGTGCGAGGCCGAGTTGGAGCTCAAGGCCGGATCGCCGGAGTGCCTCCTGGAAACCGCCACTGTCCTGTTCTCGGCCGAGCCGATACGCCTGGCGGAGGCGAGCAAGGCGGAGCGCGGGTACAATCTCGCGCTGGGGCGCCAGGCCGGCAGCGCCGCCCCCTCCAAGGCGCAGCGTACGGCGCTCACCGGCGAGGAGACCTGCGGCCAGGCCCTGGTGTCGTTCGTGGAGGCCGCCGCCACCCAGATCGCGCTCAACCGCCGGGCGGTGCTGGAGACCGACGATCCGGAGGGGGCCCATCAGATGCGCGTCGGGCTCCGGCGGCTGCGCAGCGCGTTGCGCGCGTTCCGGCCGCTGCTCGATACGCCGGCCACGCGGGAGCTGGCGCAGCATGCCCGCGAGATCGGTCAGAGTGTCGGCGAGCTGCGCAATGCCGACGTCCTGATCGAGAGCATCTATGCGCCGGTTGCGGGGCTTCGGCGCGGACAGCCGGGCTTCCCGGAGCTGCGCGAGGCCCTCGTGGCCCATCGGTCCGCGAAGCGCACCGAGGCGAGGGCCGCGGTGTGCGGCGAGCCGTGGTCGAAGCTGCAGCTCTACCTGGCGCTTTGGCCGCAGACCGTGCGCGGCCATGCCAGGCTCGAGAGGCCGGTGCGCGACTTCGCCACCTCCGCTCTCGCCAGAAGCTGGAAGAAGGCCGCGAAGCGGGGCCCGAGCCTCGCCACCCTCGTGCCCGAGGAGCGCCACGAGATGCGCAAGTCGCTGAAGGCCGTGCGCTACACGGCGGAGTTCTTCGACTCGCTCTATCCGCCTCGCAAGGTCGGGCCGTTCGTGAAGGAGCTGAAGCGCCTGCAGGACGTGTTCGGATACATGAACGACGTGGCGATGGCCGAGGGGCTCGCAGCGATCTCCGACACCCGGTGCGCCGACAACCGCGAGGCCCAGCGTGCGGCGGGCTACATCCTCGGCTGGCACGATGTGAAGGCCGAGTGCACCTGGAAGGAAGTCACCGAGGCCTGGCACCGCCTCGAGAAGCGCCCCCGCTTCTGGAGCTGATGCGGCCTCCCTCCCCCGCTTGCGCCGTCCTCGAGGCGCGCGCGGCGCCGAGGCTCCTCGCGGGTGGGCTTGCCTTGTGGACCCCCGCCCCCAACCCCTCCCCGCAAGGGGCAGGGGAGTCCCGGCGCGAGCGGCGCCCCGGGCCGAGGCTCGGAGGCGAGTGGTCCCGCAGCTGTGGTGAGTATAGTCCAACGGTAGCAAACCAGGCTCACCCTGTCATGCGTCGGCGGAGGGCATGGTCAACGGGGGGTTAAGGGGAGGCTAGAGGGTCGAGCGCGATCTCGCGTGTGCGTTTTCCCTCGAGGACCCCCACCCCCCGGCATTCGCCGGGGCAAGCTCTAACCCCTGCCCGCAAGGGGGAGGGGAATCGGTCGGCGCAAGGGGGAGGGGGCGGCGCTCGCCGCGCGGTGCCGTGTCAGTGCTCCAGGATCTTGGACAGGAACTGCAGGGCGCGCTCGCTCCTCGGCTTGCCGAAGAACTCCTCCTTCGGCGCGTCCTCGACGATCTCGCCCTTGTCCATGAAGATCACCCGATGCGCCACCTTGCGGGCAAAGCCCATCTCGTGGGTCACCACCATCATGGTCATGCCGTCCTGCGCCAGAGCGACCATCACATCGAGCACCTCGTTGATCATCTCCGGGTCGAGCGCCGAGGTCGGCTCGTCGAACAGCATGGCGATCGGGTCCATGGCGAGCGCGCGCGCGATCGCCACGCGCTGCTGCTGGCCGCCCGACAGCAGACCGGGGAACTTCGCGGCCTGGTCGACGAGGCCTACCCGCTCCAGCAGCGCCATCGCCTTCGCCGTCGCCGCCGGCCGGCTGCGGCCCAACACCTTCATCTGCGCCAGGCAGAGGTTGGCGATCACGGTCAGATGGGGGAACAGCTCGAAATGCTGGAACACCATGCCTACGCGCGCGCGCAGCTTCGGCAAGTCGGTCGCCTTGTCGCCCACCGGGACACCGTCGACGCGGATCTGGCCCTCCTGGAACGGCTCCAGTCCGTTGACGCACTGGATGAGCGTCGACTTGCCCGACCCCGACGGGCCGCACACGACCACCACCTCGCCCTTGGCCACCCGGGTCGAGCAGCCGCGCAGGACCTGGAAGTCGCCGTACCACTTGCTGACATCGTCGATCTCGATCATGAGCAACTCTGGGGGCCAACTCAACGGACGATAGCGGTGCGCGCCTGCAGCTGCCGCACCAGGCTCGACAGCGCGAAGGAGATCGCGAAGTACACGACAGCGACGAAGAGGTACATCTCGACGGGGCGGAAATCGCGGTTGGCGATCTTAGCTGCAGCACCCAGGAAGTCGGTGATCGACAGCACGTAGACGAGCGAGGTGTCCTGGAACAGGATGATAGTCTGCGTCAGCAGCACGGGGAGCATGTTGCGGAAGGCCTGCGGCAGCACGACGAAGCCCATGACCTGGCGGTAGCTCATGCCCAGCGCGTAGCCGGCCCCGACCTGCCCCTTGCGCACCGACTGGATGCCGGCGCGCATGATCTCGGCGTAGTAGGCCGCCTCGAACATCGTGAAGGTGATCAGCGCCGAGAGGAAGGCGCCCACCGGAACCGGTCGCTCGGCACCCGTCACCCATTGCCACACCCACGGGATGAGGAAGTAGAACCAGAAGATGACCAGCACCAGCGGCAGCGACCGCACCAGATTGACGTACCCCGCGGCGAGCATCGAAAGCGGCGCGAAGCTCGACAGCCGCATCATGGCGATCAGTGTGCCGAGCACGATGCCGCCCGCCGCCGCCAGCACGGTGAGCTGCAGCGTGAACGCCATGCCATCGAGGAAGAGGTAGGGCAGGGCGTTCCAGATCACCCCGAAATCGAAGTTGGTGAACATGGCCGCCTACCGCGCTCCGGCAATGAAGCCCGGCACCGCGACGCTGCGCTCGAGCCAGCGCATGGCCACCACCACCAGCAGGTTCAGGATCAGGTAGAGCACGGTCGCCACGGCGAACGCCTCGAACACCTGGAACGAGAACTCCTGCATCGCCCGCGCGCGCGATGTCAGCTCGAGCAGCCCGATCGTCAGCGCGACCGAGGTGTTCTTGAGGGTGTTCAGGAACTCGGACGTGAGCGGAGGCAGCACGATGCGATAGGCCATCGGCAGCAGCACGTAACGATAGGCCTGCCCCAGCGTCAGGCCGACGGCCAGGGCGGCGCGGCGCTGGCCCCGCGCCATGGAGTCGATGCCGGCCCGCACCTGCTCGGCCACGCGCGCCGACATGTAGAGGCCGATGCCGGCCACCGCCGTATAGAACGGCGCATACTGCAGCTGCTTGAGCCAGGTCCCCCAGGCGGCCGGCAGGAGCTCGGGCAGCACGAAGTACCAGAGGAACAGCTGCACCACGAGCGGAATGTTGCGGAAGAACTCCACATAGAGGAAGCCCGCCCACTCGGCGGCCTTCGACGGCAGCGTGCGCAGCACACCGACGATGGAGCCGAAGATCAGCGCCACGATCCAGGCGCACACGCCGGTGACCACCGTCCAGGCGAGCCCCCACAGGAGCATGTCGAGGTAGGTGCCCTGCCCCTCCGGCGACGGCTGGAGCAGGATGCCCCAGTTCCAGTTGTAGCTCACCCGCCCTCCTCGCAGCCCGAACGATATACGCCGCCGACTATGGGCCGGCGGCGTGTGCCGTGCAACAACCGGCGAGTCCCGCAGGCGCAATGGTTCCTAGCCCGATTGCGCCGAGCCAACCTGCGTCTCTAGCTCCGGCCCATTCAATTATACCGTCGAGCGCATCCTTCCACCCGTCATCCCGGACGGAGCGATGCGAGCCGCAGGCGAGCAGCGCTCCGATCCGGGACCTCGGCGATCTGACGTACGACTCGCTTGACGAGGTCC
>Ga0075431_100005325_pt1 | contig 12687 bp, 8 predicted proteins | sample RhiMetdeltSRZDD5_FD_75297 | JGI IMG/M metagenome (GOLD analysis project Ga0075431, IMG submission 75297) | Populus rhizosphere microbial communities from Tennessee, USA - Rhizosphere MetaG P. deltoides SRZDD5 | ecosystem: Host-associated > Plants > Roots > Rhizosphere > Soil | place: USA... | reverse complement strand
GGATCGGCGTCCGGATCTCGTGCCCGGCGAGCTTCCAGAGCGCCGCCAGCACCTCCTCGGAGAGCGCGATGATGTCGTCCTGGTCGACGAAGCTCATCTCGATGTCGAGCTGGGTGAACTCCGGCTGCCGGTCGGCGCGGAAGTCCTCGTCGCGGTAGCAGCGCGCGATCTGGTAGTACCGCTCCATCCCGGCCACCATCAGCAGCTGCTTGAACAGCTGCGGCGACTGCGGCAGCGCGTACCAGGAGCCGGGCTGCAACCGGGCCGGGACCAGGAAGTCGCGGGCGCCCTCCGGGGTCGACCGGGTCAGCGTCGGGGTCTCGATCTCGACGAAGTCGTGCGCGGCCAGCACGTCGCGGGCGGTCCGGTTCACCTCGCTGCGCAGCCGCAGCGCGGAGCCCGGGCCGGACCGGCGCAGGTCCAGGTAGCGGTGCTTGAGCCGCACCTCTTCGTTCACCGGCGTGGTGTGGTGCTCCTCGACCGGGAACGGCAGCGGCGCAGCCGCGGACAGCACCTCGACATCGGCGGCGACAACCTCGATCTCGCCGGTCGGGAGGTTCTCGTTGACGTTGCCCTCGGGCCGCTTCGACACCTCGCCGGTGACCTTCAGGCAGAACTCGGCGCGCAGCGGGTGCGCCACCTCCTCGTCCCGGATCACCACCTGCACCGCGCCGGAGCTGTCGCGCAGGTCGATGAACGCCACTCCCCCGTGATCGCGCCGCCGCGCCACCCAGCCCGCCAGCGTGACGGTCTCGCCGGTGTGCTCGGCCCGGAGCGAGCCTGCGGTGTGGGTACGGATCACGAGTTCTCCTTGCTCGTAGCAACGACCTGCGGTCGCAGGTCCTCGGTGGGCGGCGTCCAGGTCTCGGCGTCGGCGTCGACCTGGTCGCCGCTGCGGATGTCCTTCACGGAGTCCGGGTCGCCGGGGAACCAGACGTACGGGATGCCGCGCCGGTCGGCGAACCGGATCTGCTTGCCGAACCTGGCCGCCGCCGGCGCCACCTCGGCCGGGATCCCGCGCGACCGCAGCGCCGCCGCGGTCCGCATCGCGTCGGCACGCGCTTCCTCGTCGGCCAGTGCCACCAGTACGGCGGTCGGCGTCGAACGGGTCGCGGTGACCAGCCCCTGGCCGAGCAACCGCGCGAGCAGCCGCGACACCCCGATCGAGATGCCGACCCCCGGGTACGACGTCTTGCCGTCGCTGGCAAGCGCGTCGTACCGGCCACCGGAGCAGATCGAGCCGTACGACTCGTGCCCGACCAGCTGGGTCTCGTAGACGGTGCCGGTGTAGTAGTCCAGGCCGCGCGCGATCCGCAGGTCGGCGAGCAGCAGGCCGGGCGCGTGCTCGTTCGCGGCGGTCATGATCGCGGCCAGCTGCTCCAGGCCCTCGTCCAGCGTCTCGTGCTGTACCCCGAGCGCGCGCACCTGGTCCACGAAGGACGCGTCGGTGGTGGCGATCTCCGCGAGTTGCAAGGACGCCTTCGCCTGAGCGTCGGTCAGGCCGGACTCGACCAGCAGCGCGGTCACCTTGTCCGGGCCGATCTTGTCCAGCTTGTCGACCGTCCGCAGCACGCCCGCGACGTCCTCGATCCCGAGACCGCGGTAGAAGCCTTCGGGGATCTTCCGGTTGTTCACCTGGATCCGGAACTCGGGCACCGGCAGCCGGCGGAACGCGTCCGCGACCACCAGCGGCAGCTCGACCTCGTAGTGAAACGGCAGCGTTCCGGCGTCGATCACGTCGATGTCGGCCTGGACGAACTCCCGGAACCGGCCCTCCTGCGGCCGCTCACCCCGCCACGCCTTCTGGATCTGGTACCGGCGGAACGGGAAGACCAACTTGCCGCTGTTCTCCAGCACGTACCGCGCGAACGGCACCGTCAGGTCGAAGTGCAACCCCAGACCAGGGCCGTCCTCGTCGGCGCCTGCGGCCAGCCGCCGTACCGCGTAGATCTCCTTGTCCGCGTCCTCGCCCTGGTTGGACAGCCGCTCCACCGGCTCCACCGCGCGGGTCTCGATCGAGGCGAAGCCGTGCAGCTCGAACGTGTCCCGGATGACGTCCAGGAAGTGCTGCTCGACGATCCGGTCCGCCGGAAGCCATTCGGGGAACCCGCTGATCGGGGTCACCTTGTCACTCATCGGTCAACAGTCTCCAGGTCCTGCAAGTAGGGGTTGGTCGCCTTCTCCCGGCCGATCGTGGTCTGGCCACCGTGTCCCGGCAGGACGACGATGTCGTCGTCCATCGGCAGGATCTTGGTGGCCAAGGTATGCAGCATGACCTGGTGATCGCCGCCCGGCAGGTCCGTCCGCCCGATCGAGCCGGCGAACAGCACGTCACCGGAGAACAGCACCTGGCTGACATCCTCCGGCCCGTCGTACGGCATGGTGAAGGTGACCGAGCCCTCCGTGTGGCCCGGGGTGTGGTCGACGGTCATCGTCAGGCCGGCCAGCTCGAGCGAGCTACCGTCCGCGAGCTCGGCGACGTCGTCCGGCTCCGCGAACGTGTGCTCGCCGCCGAGCAGCATCCGGGCCGTCTCCGGGCTGATCCCGGCCATCGGGTCGGCGAGCAGGTGCCGGTCGCCGGGGTGGATGTACGCAGTCGCGTCGTAGGTGCCGCAGACCGGCAGCACCGACCACATGTGGTCGATGTGGCCGTGCGTGAGCAGGACCGCGACCGGCTTGAGGTTGTTCTCCCGGACCACCTGCTCGACCGTCCCGGCGGCTTCCTGGCCCGGGTCGACCACGACGCACTCAGCACCCTGCCCGGTCGCGACCACGTAGCAGTTGGTGCCCCACGCACCTGCGGGGAACCCGGCGATGAGCACGACTGACCTCTCTGACCGACTGCGGGGATGTGCGATCGCGCACCGGTCAAGGTTACCGGTCGGGACATCCCCGCCTCGCAGCGGCCGTCCACCGTCGGCTGCAGTGAGACGCACCCACAACACCGTTGCTTCTCGGGCCCGAGTTTGTGATGGTCAAGGCAGACGGGTGGGTCCCGGACGGCGTGAACCGACGACTGTCCAGAATGGGGCCACTGGGGTGAGCGCAGTTCATACCGCCGGAAGGGGCGAGTTGTGGCCGAGAGCAGCTGGGGCCGGGTGGGTGACGATGGGACGGTTTACGTCCGGACCAAGGAGGGGGAGCGCGCGGTCGGCCAGTGGCCGGACGCCGAGCCCGCCGAGGCGCTGGCGTTCTACACCCGTCGGTTCGAGGCCCTGGTGTTCGAGGTCGACCTGCTGGAGAAGCGGGTCAAGGGCGGCACCGTGTCCCCCGACGACGCCCGGGCCGCGGTGAAGAAGGTGACCGCCGCGATCGACAACGCGCAGGCGGTCGGCGACCTGGACGGCCTGCGCACCCGACTGGAGGCGCTCAACCCGGTCGTCGCCGAGCAGCGTGAGAAGCGCAAGGCCGAGCGCGCTGCGAAGGTCGAAGAGGCCCGCGAGGCGAAGGCCCGGATCGCGTCCGAGGCCGAGACGATCGCCGCCGGCACCGATTGGCGGCACGGTGTCACCCGGCTGCGCGAACTGCTGGACGAGTGGAAGGCCCTACCCCGGCTGGACAAGACCAGCGACGACTCGCTGTGGCACCGGTTCTCGTCCGCGCGCACGACGTACACCCGGCACCGCAAGCAGCACTTCGCCGAGCTGTCCTCCAAGCGCGAGGAGGCGGCCGTGATCAAGGAGCGGCTGGCCGCGGAGGCCGAAGAGCTGGCCTCGTCCACCGACTGGGGTCCGACCTCGGGCCGGTTCCGCGACCTGATGCGGCAGTGGAAGGCCGCCGGGCCGGCGCCGCGTGAGGTCGACGACAAGCTGTGGGCTCGGTTCCGCGCCGCCCAGGACCAGTTCTTCGGCGCCCGGGACGCGGTCCAGGCCGAGGAGAACGTCGAGCAGCGCGCCAACCTGGAGAAGAAGGAGGCGCTGCTGCTCGAGGCCGAGTCGATGCTCCCGGTCACCGACGCGAAGGCCGGCCGCGAGCAGCTGCGCGACCTGCTGGACCGCTGGGACGCGATCGGGAAGGTGCCGCGCGACGCGATGCGGCCGATCGACAACCGGCTGCGCGCCGTCGAGCAGGCGGTGAAGGACGCCGAGGACGAGGTCTGGGCCCGCAGCAACCCGGAGGCCCGGGCACGCGCCGAGGCGACCGTGCAGCAACTGCAGTCGTCGATCGCGGACCTGGAGTCCCGGCTGGCCAAGGCGACCGCACGCGGCGACGAGCGCAAGGCGAACGAGGCGCGCGAGGCCCTGGAAGCCCGCCGCGCCTGGCTCGCCGAAGCCGAACGAGCCCTCACCGACTTCAGCTGACCATCCCGCCAGCTGCCCCGAGCAGACCTCACACGCGCCGGCGCGGGGACCCCCGTTCATTCTGCCGATCATCGGTCACTTTTCCCTCGCCTGTGGATAAGCGCCGACGCGAGTGAGGGCGGATCTCGCATCCTGCGGGCATGTCGCTCGCCATCCCGCTGATGTACTTCGACGGTCAGCCGTTCACCCGCGCCGATGCGCTGGCCGCGGGGTGGACCGACAACCGGCTCAGCACGCTGGTCGGCAAGGGTCTCGTCCGCCGCCTGCTCCAGGGCGTGTACGTCGACGCGCTGGCGCCCGACACGATCGAGCTCCGGGCCGCGGCGCTGTGCCGGGTGGCACCACCGGACGCGGTGATCTGCCGCCGCAGCGCGGCCTGGCTGTACGGCGTCGACACGCTCGCGCTGCGGGAGCACACCGAGATCCCGACCGTCGACTGTGTCCGGCCGTCGAAGCGCCGCGCGACCCGGCTTCGGCCGTCCGGCACGCACAGCCAGACCATGCGACCCGGCGACGTGATCACTGTGCTCGGCCTGCGCGTGACCAGCCCGGTCGCGACCGCCGTACACCTGGCCCGGCATCTGGACCGCCCGTTCGCGCTCTCCGGGGTGGATGCGATGCTGCACGCCGGGCTTGTCCGGCTGGACGAGCTGCACGCGGCGGTGAAGTCCTTCCCGCACCACCCGGGGATCGTGCAGGCCCGGGAGATCGCGGGTTGGGCCGAGCCCCTGACGGAGTCGCCGGGCGAGTCCTGGCTGCGGTTGCGGGTGCTGGACGCCGGGTTCCCGCGACCGGTCCCGCAGGTCGTCGTACAGGGACCGTCGCGGGAGTACCGGCTCGATCTCGGATTCCCGGAGCCCGGGCCGGACGGGCTGCGGATCGGGCTGGAGTACGACAGCGACCGGTGGCACTCGGGCCCGGCGGCCGAGCTGCGGGACGCGACCCGGCGGGCAGAGCTGCGGGCGGTGGGCTGGATGATCCTGCCGGTACGACGCGGCGACGTCTGGGGACGGCGGCCCGACCTGGAACGAGCGATCGGCGAGCTGCTCGGGATCCAGCCGGTGCTACCACGACTGTGGTGAAGCAGGGTCCGGCTTATCCACAGGCGCGGGAAAAAGTGACCGATGATCGGCAAATTGGACGGGGACTGCCTGCCGTGCGTCCGGGGGTTACTGGGTGACGCGGTAGACGTCGAAGACGCCTTCGACGGAGCGGACCGCCTTCAGGACGTGGCCCAGGTGGGTGGGGTCGCCCATCTCGAAGGTGAACCGGCTCTTGGCGATCCGGTCGCGGGTGGTGGTCAGCGCCGCGGACAGGATGTTCACGTGGTAGTCGGACAGTACCCGGGTGATGTCCGAGAGCAGCCGGGCCCGGTCCAGCGCCTCCACCTGGATCGCGACCAGGAACAGCGACTGTGCCGTCGGCGCCCACTCGACGTCGACGATCCGCTCAGGCTGGTTCTTCAGGTTCTCCACGTTCGCGCAGTCGATCCGGTGCACCGAGACGCCGGCGCCACGCGTGACCCAGCCGATGATGTCGTCACCCGGAACCGGCGTACAGCACCGGGCCAGCTTGGCGAGCACGTCCGACGTACCCTTCACGATCACGCCGGCGTCGCCGCGGGCGGTGCGCTTGCGACGCTCGCGGGTGGCCGGCAGCCGCATGCCCTCGGCGAGGTCCTCGGAGGCGCCCTCCTCGCCGCCGTACGTCTCGATCAGGCGGCGTACGACGGCCTGCGCGCCGACGTGTCCCTCGCCGACACCGGCGTACAACCCGGTCACGTCCGGGTACTTGAGGGAGTTCGCGACCGCGGTCAGCGTCTCGTGCGACAGCAGCCGCTGCAGTGGCAGACCCTCCTTGCGCAGCTGCCGGGCGATCGCGTCCTTGCCCTGCTCGATCGCCTCGTCGCGGCGCTCCTTGGAGAACCAGTGCTTGATCTTGTTCCGCGCCCGCGGGCTCTTCACGAACGTGAGCCAGTCCCGCGACGGCCCGGCGCCCTGTGCCTTCGAGGTGAACACCTCGACCACGTCGCCGTTCTCCAGCGTGGACTCCAGCGGGACCAGCCGGCCGTTCACCCGGGCGCCGATGCAGCGATGCCCGACCTCGGTGTGGATCGCGTACGCGAAGTCGACCGGTGACGAGCCCATCGGCAGCGCCATCACGTCGCCCTTCGGCGTGAACACGTACACCTCGGACTGGTTGATCTCGAACCGGAGCGAGTCCAGGAACTCCGACGGGTCGGATGTCTCCCGCTGCCAGTCGACCAGCTGCCGCACCCACGGCATGTCGTTCGGGCTGGCCGCGTCGCCCTGCGCGGGCACCGCACGCGGCTCCGGCGCCGTCGCGGCCGGGTCCTCCTTGTACTTCCAGTGCGCGGCGATGCCGTACTCAGCCTTGCGGTGCATCGCGAACGACCGGATCTGCAGCTCCACCGGCTTGCCCTGCGGGCCGATCACCGTGGTGTGCAGCGACTGGTACATGTTGAACTTCGGCATCGCGATGTAGTCCTTGAACCGGCCCGGCACCGGGTTCCACCGCGCGTGCAGCACACCGAGGGCGGCGTAGCAGTCCCGGACCGACTCGACCAGCACCCGGATCCCGACCAGGTCGTAGATGTCGGAGAACTCGCGGCCGCGGACGATCATCTTCTGGTAGATCGAGTAGTAGTGCTTGGGCCGCCCGGTCACGGTGGCCTTCACCTTCGACGCCCGCAGGTCGTCGTGCACCTGGTCGATCACGCTGGCGAGGTACTCGTCGCGAGAAGGCGCGCGCTCGGCGACCAGCCGCACGATCTCGTCGTACACCTTGGGGTGCAGGGTCGAGAACGACAGGTCCTCGAGCTCCCACTTGATCGTGTTCATACCGAGCCGGTGCGCCAGCGGGGCGTAGATCTCCAGCGTCTCCCGGGCGGTGCGCTCCTGCTTGTCCTGCCGGACGTACTGCAGCGTGCGCATGTTGTGCAGCCGGTCCGCGAGCTTGATCACCAGCACCCGGATGTCCTTGGCCATCGCGACGACCATCTTGCGGATCGTCTCCGCCTGCGCGGACTCGCCGTACTTGACCTTGTCCAGCTTGGTCACGCCGTCGACGAGCATGCCGATCTCTTCGCCGAACTCCTTGGTCAGGTCGTCGAGCATGTACGGCGTGTCCTCGACCGTGTCGTGCAGCAGCGCGGCGCATAGGGTCGGGGCGGTCATACCGAGCTCGGCCAGGATCGTGGCGACAGCGAGCGGGTGCGTGATGTACGGGTCGCCACTCTTGCGCATCTGGCCGGTGTGGTACTTCTCCGCCGTCCGGTAGGCCCGCTCGATGATGCCGAGATCGGCCTTCGGGTGGGTCGCGCGGACGACCCGGAACAGCGGCTCGAGCATCGGCGCGCGGTTCGGGTGCCGGGCGCCGCCGAGTCGGGCCAGCCGGGCCCGGACCCGCGCCGGGGCGATCCGCGGCGGCTGGCTGGGCGCCGCCGAGCCGGCCGCATGCTTCGGTGGCTGCCGGGCCGGCTTCGCCGCCTGCTTGTTCGACGGCTTCGGCTGGGTCTGCTCGGAGGGGTTTGCGGGCATCGGCGGGGCGGGCGCGCGCGGAGGCTCAGACGGTACGACGTTCGGTACCGCCGAAGCGATCGCGGGGTCCTCGCCCACGCTGTCTCCTTTCACCGGAGAACATCAAGTCTAAGGCCGCGCACCAACCAGCACGTGAACCCCTGTGCACAACCCCTCCCGGCGCGCCGCCCCGTCACCCTCCGACTACCTCCCCTCCCCAGCCGATCATCGGTCGCTTGGCGACTACCTGTGGACAACCGGGACCCCGCACCGGCGGTCAGCCCCATGCTGTCCCGATGCCTCTCCTCGACTCGGCCGGACTGCTGTTCGGCGGCGCCCCCTTCACGCGTCAGGACGCCGCCGCGGCGGGCATTCCGGCACACCGTCTCGAGCGGATGGCCCGTCAGGGTCTGGTACGACGGATGCTGCGCGGCGTGTACGTCGACCCGCTGGTACCGGACACGCTCGAACTCCGCGCGGCCGCACTGGGGCGGATCGCGCCACCCGACGCCGTGATCTGCCGGCGTACCGCGGCCTGGTTGTACGGCGTCGACACACTCGCGTTGAGCGAGCACAGCGTGTTGCCGTATGTCGACTCGGTGGTGCCGTCCAAACGCCGGGCACTACGCCGCGGTGAGACCAGTCCGCACAGCCAGACCCTGCTGCCCGGCGACGTCACCCGCGTGAGCGAGGTCCGGGTCACCACACCCGCGGCGACCGCTGTACACCTCGCGCGTCACCTCGAACGGCCGTTCGCGCTGTCCGCGGTCGACGCGATGCTGCGTGCCGAGCTGCTCACCCTGGAGGCATTCCGCGCGGCGGTGGCGCGCTACCCGCACCATCCCGGCATCGTTCTCGCGCGGGACATCGCGCGCTTCGCGGATCCTGCCGCCGAGTCGCCGGGTGAGTCGTGGTTGCGCCTGCGGATCGTCGATGCCGGTTTCCCCAGACCGGTCTGCCAGTACGTCGTGCACGACGGCGACCGGCACTTCCGGCTCGACCTGGGATTCGTCGTACGGACCGCGAACGGGCGGCGGCTCGGACTCGAGTATGACAGCGACGAGTGGCACTCCGGCCTCGACCGGGACCGGATCGACACGGCCCGCAGGACGCGGCTGGCCGAGCTCGGCTGGGACGTGCTGCCGGTGCGTCGCGGCGACGTCTGGGGCCGCGATCCGCGACTTGAGCTGACAGTCGGCGAGATGTTGGAGATCGAGCCGCGCTTACCACGTTTGTGGTGAACCAGCCCCTTGTTGTCCACAGGACATCGCAAAACGGCCGACGATCGGCGGGGAGGGGAGCGGCGGGGAGGGGGTGCGGTGGGTCAGACGGTGAGGAGGGAGGTCAGGGGGTGGGCCGGGTTCAGGCGGGCGCGGCCGGAGAGGAAGGACAGCTCGATCAGGACGGCGGTACCGACGACGGTTGCGCCGCACTGCTCGAGCAGCGAGGTGCAGGCCTGGACCGTGCCGCCGGTGGCGAGGACGTCGTCGACGACCAGGACCCGGTCTCCGGGGGCGAAGGCGTCCTGGTGCACCTCGATGGTGGCCTCGCCGTACTCGAGCTCGTACGACGCCTGGTACGTGGCCGCGGGTAGCTTGCCGGCCTTGCGGACCGGGACGAACCCGGCGCGCAGGGCGAGCGCGACCGGTGCCGCGAGGATGAACCCACGGGCCTCGATCCCGACCACCTTGTCCACCGTGACATTTCCGTCGGCGTCACGGCCGGCGTCCGCGAGCGCCTCGACCACGGTCGGGAGCCCGGCCGGGTCGGCGAGCAGCGGGGTGATGTCCTTGAAGACCACGCCCGGCTTCGGGTAGTCCGGGATGTCGCGGATCCGGGTCTTCAGGATCTGCTCGAGCGACCCGTCCATCACTTGCCGCGTTTCGATCGCGGCTTGCGGGTCGGTTGCGGGCGGCCCGCGGTCGACGCCTTCATCGGCCGGGCCGGCAGCGTGATGCTCCCGGCCGTGGCCGGACGCGGCGCCGCCGGCTTGTCCTTGGCAGGCTTGTCCTTCGCCTGCTTGCCCTTGGCCGCCGGCTTGTCCTGCGGACGGTCCGGCTCACCGGACCCCTTGTCGCCCGACGCCCCGCCCGACGCCTTTCCAGCCGACGCCTTTCCAGCCGACGCCTTGCCGGCCGCCACGCCCGCGGGCACCGGCTCGGCCTGGGCGCCGGCCTGGCGGGCGCGGACCCGGCGGGCCAGAGCCCGCATCGCGGGCTCGCGCTCCTTGAGCATCGCGAGCAGCGCCGGCGCGATGAAGATCGACGAGTACGCACCGACGGCGATACCGACGAACAGCGCCAGCGACAGGTCCTTCAGCGGGCCGGAGCCGAGCACCCAGACACCGACGAACAGGATCGCGCCGACCGGCAGCAAGGCGATCAGCGTGGTGTTGATCGACCGCACCAGCGTCTGGTTGACGGCCAGGTTGGCGGCGTCGCTGTAGGTCTGCCGGTTCGACCCGGTGATGTTGCGGGTGTTCTCCCGGATCTTGTCGTAGACGACAACGGTGTCGTACAGCGAGTAGCCGAGGATCGTCAGGACACCGATCACGGTCGCCGGCGTGACCTCGAAGCCGCTCAGCGCATAGAGCCCGACGGTGATCAGCACGTCGTGCATCAGTGCGATCAGCGCCGCCATCGACATCTTCGGCTCACGGAAGTAGAGCCAGATGACGAAGAACACCAGCACAAGGAATGCGATCAGCGCAGTGATCGCCTTCTTGGTGATCTGACCGCCCCACGACGCACCGATCTGCGAGTAGTTCACCGTGTCGCTGGCGATGCCGGCCTGCTCCGCGATCGCGGACCGGACGTCGGTCACGCCCTGCTGGTCCAGCGGCGTGGTCTGTACCCGGACCTGCTTGTCGCCGATGGTCGTGACCACCGGCTCCTCGGCACCCTCGACGTGCGCGTCCCGGACCGCCTCGCGGAAGTCCGACACGGTCGAGTCGGTCACCTTGACGTTCGCGATGAAGTCCGCGCCGCCCTTGAACTCGATCCCGAGCGACAGCCCGCGGACGGCGAGCCCGCCGATGGACAGCACCAACAGGATGAGCGAGAAGGTGAACCACACCTTGCGCTTGCCGATGAAGTCGTACGACACCTCGCCGCGGTACAGCCGCGCACCGAGGTTCCCGAACTTGGACATCAGGCCTCCCCTCCTGCCGGGCGGACAGGCCGGCGCCACGGGCCCATCTGACCGGGCAGCCGCTCCACGCCGAGGTGCTTCGGGTCCAGTCCGGACAGCGGGTGGCCGTGACCGAAGAACTTGGTCCTGGCCAGCACCGTGACCAGCGGCTTGGTGAAGAAGAAGACCACGATCAGGTCGATCAGCGTGGTCAGCCCGAGCGCGAACGCGAAGCCGCGCACACCGCCGATCGCGAGCATGTACAGCACGACCGCGGCGAGCAGCGTGATCGAGTCCGCGGCGATGATTGTGTGCCGCGCCCGGGCCCAACCGGTCTCGACCGCGGTGCGCAGGCTGCGCCCGTCCCGGATCTCGTCGCGTAGTCGTTCGAAGTAGACGACGAACGAGTCCGCGGTGATACCGATCGCGACGATCAGACCCGCGATCCCGGCCAGCGTCAGCGTGAAGCCGAGCGTCTTGCCGAGCAGCACCACCGCGGCGTACGTGAGCGCCGACGCCACCAGCAGCGACAGTACGACGACGATGCCGAGGCCGCGGTAGTACAGGAGCGAGTAGATGACGACGATGATCAGGCCGATCAGACCGGCCAGAATGCCTGCCCTGAGCTGGTCGCCACCGAGCTGGGGCGACACGTTCGACACCTCGGACGGCTCGAACGCGAGCGGCAGCGCGCCGTACTTCAGCACGTTCGCGAGGTCGCGCGCCTCGCCCTCGGTGAAGGTGCCCTCGATCTGTGCCTTGCCGTCGGTGATCGGGTTCTTCACCGACGGGTACGACATCACTTCGCCGTCGAGCACGATCGCGAAGCTGTTCTGCCCCTCGGGCAGCTGGGACAGGAACGTGGTGGCCTTGCCGAACTTCTCGCCGCCCTGACCGGTGAACTCGAGGAACACCATCCAGTTGAACTGGTTCTGCGGCACACCCGCGTACGAGTCGGACAGGTCGGTGCCCTCGACCACGGCCGGGCCGAGCAGGAACTTGGTCGTACCCTCCCGGTCGCAGGTGATCAGCGGCTTGTCCGGCTGGTCCTCGGGCTTCTTGTCCTTGCCACAGGTGTATGCCGCGAACGCCGCCTGGGAGGCCTGGTCGGGCTGCCACTGCAGCGGGTCGCTGTTCGACGGCTGCGCGGGGGTGGTCGGGGCCGAAGGCGTCGGCTCGGGAGTCGTCGAGGGCTTGGTGGACGGGGTGGTCGACGGGGACCCGTCGGCCTGCGGCGGTGGGCCTGCGGCCGGGGCGTTGCCGGCCGGCGAGGCCGGGCTGGACGGCTGGACGGTCGGCTGCTTCGACGGGCTGGTCGATGGTTTGCCGGACGGGGTCGTCGACGGCTTGCTGCTCGGCGTGGTGGTCGGCGTGGCCGTCGGCTTCGGCGTAGGAGTGCCGGCTGCCGCGGCGTACACGACCCGGAACCGCAGCAGTGCGGTCTCACCGACCTGGCGGACCAGGTTCTCCTGGTTCACACCAGGGACCGCGACGACGATGTGGTCGGAGCCGGAGGTGGTGATCTCGGCCTCGCCGATACCGGCACCGTTCACACGCTGGGAGATGATGTCCTTCGCCTCGGAGAGCTTCTCCGCGGTCACTCCGCCGCCGCCGCCGACCGCGGTCGCGGTCAGCGTGATGGTGGTGCCGCCGCGCAGGTCGAGACCCAGCTTCGGCTTCCAGAGGTTGCTGAACGCCATGATCCCGAACAGCAGGGC
>Ga0075431_100005323_pt1 | contig 12688 bp, 4 predicted proteins | sample RhiMetdeltSRZDD5_FD_75297 | JGI IMG/M metagenome (GOLD analysis project Ga0075431, IMG submission 75297) | Populus rhizosphere microbial communities from Tennessee, USA - Rhizosphere MetaG P. deltoides SRZDD5 | ecosystem: Host-associated > Plants > Roots > Rhizosphere > Soil | place: USA... | reverse complement strand
CCACGAGCGCATTCAGGCGGTGATTGCCGACGACAGCCCGCTCGCCGCGCGCAAGGAAGTCCGTATTCGCGATCTGGCGAACGTGCCGCTGCTGTTGTGGGATCGGCACATGTCGCCGACGCTCTACGACCGCGTGCTTGAGCTCTACGCGCGGCACGGCATCGCGCCGCAGATGGTGCCGACGCCTGGGGCCGGTCCGTACAATCACTCCGGTCTCATGATGGTCGCGTCGGGCAGGGGTGTGTATCTCTGTCTGGGTGTGCCGCTGACCAGTCCGCAGCCGGCGAGCGGCGTTGCTGTTCTCCCCGTCGGCGATCCGGGGGCGACGATCGAGGTGTGCGTGGCGAGCCGGAAAGGCGAGGCCTCGCCGCTCGTCGTTCAATTCCTCGACTGCGTGTGGGATTTGTATCCGCAGCCGCGACGAGTGGCGGTCACCGCGCTCGGCGCGTAGCTTCATAAACAAGAAAGGCGGACCTGAAGGTCCGCCTCTACAAGCACGACAAGCCCGCCGACAGCGTGGAGAGGCGGACCGTCAGGTCCGCCTCTGTCGTTCGTCGACATCAGAAATCGAACTGTGCGCTGATCTTGAACATCCGCGGCAGCAGGATCGACTGCGGCGTGCGCCAGGCCTGCGGCGACGTCGCAGTCACGTTGTTCGGATCGGTGAACGTCGCATTCTCGGCGAGAATCGAATTCGAGTTCGTGATGTTGTAGAAGTCGAAGTTGACGCTCGTGCGCGTTCCCGCGAACCGGAACAGCTTCGCCGCTCGGAAGTCGATCTGGTTCAGTCGCTCGACGAACACCTCACCCGCCTCAACGATGTTGTAGTTGCGGAAGGCGCCGCCCGAGAAGGCCCGTCCCAGCGTGGTGCGTCCCGGCACGACGTTGAGATTCGCGTCGAGCTGCACGCCAGGCTGGTTCTGATACGTGCCGCTGACTTGCACGTCGATCTTCGGAATGGTGTACGAGGCCAAGCCGTTGACGCCAGTGAGCCAGCCGTTGTTCTGCTCGCAACGCTCGAGAGGACGCGCGGCGAAGACGAAGCTGCGGTTCGGATTACCCGCGAGCCCGTGCAGCATTTCCGGCAGGTCGTCCACGACCTCGCAATCGTTGGTGACGACGCGGCCCGGGCCAACGCCGGCCTGCACGAGAAGGCCGTTCTGGAGCCGGGCCTGAAGAGAAATGTTGACTCCGTCAAACACCTCGGTCTGCTCGCCGTAGTTCTTCGCCAGCGTGACGAAGTAGTCCGGTGCCCTGGCGGCGCCGGCTGCAGTCAGATCGAATCCGGTCAGCGTGTACCCACCACCACCCGGCAGCGCCGGATCGCTCGGCACATTGATCGTGAACCGATCGTAGTCGGCCACGGAGACCGCCCGGTCATCGGTGACGCGGAAGTTGCCATACCATCGGCGCGCGTACTGAACTGTGAGAGAGACGCGCGGCATGAGTTCGTGCTGGACGTTCGCCGTGAACTCCCAGTTGTACAACCGCTTGCCCCAGCCGGTGAGCAGGTCCGGATCGTACGAATTGCCGGCCGCGCCAGTGCCAAACGTCGCCGCACCCGTGAGCGCGCCGCACTCACCATTGGCTGTGAGCACGTTCAAGTCGCAGTCCGGCGTCAGGTTGCCGTTCCTCGGATCCCCGGCGGGGAAGGTCGTGGCGTCGTTCCAGGAACGTGTCGAGTTGGTGTTGATACCCGACAGCCGATTAATCGGATGCGGCAGTTCCGACACGTTCGCGGGTCCGAACCCGGTAGTGCCCTGCCCCTCGAGGTACTTGTTGAGCGTGACCTTGAGAGCGGTTCGTCCATTGCCGAAGAGGTCGTAAATCGCTCCGAGCTTCGGCGTGACGTCCTTCCAACTCAGGTTGTCAGTCTCCGGGAACTGCAGATTCAGGCTGCGGCCGAAGAACGTGCCGACCAGAGACGATTCAGGATATCGATTCGAAAAGGCGTCGAATCGAATGCCTCCCATCAACGTCCACCGGTTGAGGGTCCAGCGGTCCTGCGCGAACACACCGAAGTCATGCGGCACGTCGACGGCCACGGTTCGCGGTGTGATGCGATACGTGATCTGCGTGGGGTTGCCGTTGGCGAAGCTGTAGCTGAAGGGCGCGCTCGGATCGGTGTAGGTCGTGTTCTCGTGGTGGAGGAAGGCGTTGTTGAACCCGACCTTGAAGTTATGCGAGCCGGTGATGTACGACATCGCCGCTCGGTAGTGAACGTTCCAGTTCCACGAATTGTTGTACTGGTTCGCCGCGCGGTAGGTCAGGCTTCCGCCGGTGACCGGGTTCGGGTTGTCGGTGATCGAAATCGTCCCGGGCGAGATCGCGGTGACGTTGTCGCCCTTTCCCGTCTGGAGGTGCATGTTGCCCCAGCGTTCAACTCGATGGATGCCGCTGGCCTCGATCAGCAACCGGTTGGTGACTGGCGTCGTCCAGTCAGCGGTGACGAAGCGCTGGACGGGGAAGCGTCGATCGGTTGCGGCCTCGGGTGAGGTCAGCGCGCCGCCGGCGCCGGCCAGACCGAATGGGCAGCCGCAATAACGTTCCTGATCGAACGTCATTCCGAACTTGTTCTTTTGATTGGCTTGATACGTCAGGCGGAACTGGTAGATCTGCTGATCCTGATGAAGGATGGCCTGTTCCGTCGATCTCACGTAGCGCAAGTTCGAGGTGTTGGCGTTCTGGTTGAAGAAGAGTCCGCCCTGAAGGTTGTCGGCGTAGAGATATCGACCCGAGGCGAAGAACCACAACTTGTCACGAACGATTGGCCCGCCAACGCCCGGGTTGAAGTCGCCATTCTTCTTGATCGTGTTCGGGGCGGCCAGACGGCGCTGCCGCAATTCGTCCGAGTAGTTGTCGCTGGCGAAGCTCTCGTTTGCGAAGCTGCCGAAGAGCGTGCCACTGAACTTGTTGCCGCCGTCGCGCGGAATGAAGTTTACGCGGACGCCGCCAGTGGCGGCCTGGGCATCGACGCCCGAGACGTCAATGGCAAATTCCGCGGTGCCCGTCGCGTTCGGAACCGCTCCACCGCCCCACCCACCGGCGATCCCGGAACTGAGCGCGACTCCGTTGACCATCATGCGCTGGTCGTTGGTGCGACCGCCGTTCGCGGCAAGTGCCGCAACCTCGGCGACGACCGCGCCGCCGACGTCGCGGTTACCGAAGCTCTGGGAGACGCCGGCGATCAACACACCCAGCGAAAAGGGCGTGCGCGAGCTTGGAATCGACGAGACGACCTCCTGCGTAATCGAGACCTGCCGCGTCGTGCTCTGAAGATCAACCGTCGGCGTCGCGCCCGAGACGGTGATGGTCTCTTCGACCGTGCCGATTGCCAGGTCTGCATTAGCGGTAACGACGCTCGTGCCCTGCAGCTCGAGGTTCTCACGAACAACCGTCTTGAAGCCGGGGAGTGTGAACGCCACCCGGTAGCTGCCTGGCCGAAGATCCGCAATCGTGTAACGGCCGTCTCCGTCGGTTGTCGCCGAGCGGCTCTTCTCGATCAGCACCGGACTCGATGCCTCGACAGTCACGCCAGGCAAGACCGCGCCGGACGTGTCCTTCACTATCCCAGTGATCGAAGCCTGGGCGTAAGCCGCGGCTGGTAGCACGACCAGACACAGAAACGTGACCACACTTCGGGCTAACGCACGCGTCATTCTGCCTCCTGAGGGTGGGCCGGACCGGCTCTGACGGGCGCGATGTTACGCCTGAGAAGGCGTTTACGCAATCGTGACGCCGAGCAAAAGGCTGTCAAATGGCGGGTAAAGCCGGGTCTTGGACGCAAGACCCGGCCTATGGCTGCGTAGGGCGGGTCCTCTTCTCCGGACCCGCCGAACCGTCATCAAAAATCGAACTGGGCGCCGATCTTCCAGAACCGCGGCTGCAGGATCGCCGTCGGGACCTGCCAGGTGGCCGGGCCACCGGTGGCCGACGGGGCGAACCCGTTATTGAGCGTCAGGATCGTGTTCGAGTTCGTCGCGTTGTAGATATCGAAGTTGATGGTCGCCCGCGTCGTGCCGAGCCGGAATATCTTCGCGAGCCGCAGATCGAGCTGATTCAGCCCGTCGTTGTACACCGTGCCCGGGGTGACCAGGTTGACGGTCTGGGTCGCCGCCCCGCCCGCGAGGTTATGGCCGAGCGACGGCGCGATGGCGGTATTCGGTGCCGCCCAGTTGGCGGAGATTTCCGGTCCCGGCAGGTACTGATACGTGGCCGACGTCGAGACGTCGATTCGCGGAATCGTGTACGAGGCCGCTCCTTTGACCTGCGTCAGCCAGTTCGTGTCGACATGGCAGTAGGGAAAGTCGGGCGTGTTGGCGGCGACCGTCAAATACGCCTCCGGCACGCTCGCGAGGATCTCGCAGTTGTCGGTGGAGGTTCGTCCGGTACTGGTCCCGCCCTGGAGCAGGATGCCCCGTGCCAGGCGCGCGTTGACGCTCACGTCCACGCCGTTCCAATGATTGATCTGCTTGCCGTAGTTGTCGGCGAGCGTGGTGAAGTTGTTGGCCGGCAGTCCGAAGGCGGCCTGCGAAACCGTCTTGAACCCGGTGACCGTGTAGCCGCCGCCGTTGGGCAGCCGCGGGTCCGCCGGCGCAACGATGCTGAAGCTCTCGTAGTCAGCGGCAGATGTACTCAGGTTGTCCTGTACGACGAAGTTGCCATACCAGCGGCGGAAGTAGCCGACGTCCACCGACACACGGGGCAGAATCTCGTGCTGCACGCCGGTCGAGAACTCCCAGTTGTAGTAGCGCTTGCCCCAGCCGCTCAGCAATTCCGGGTCGAATCGCGTGTTCGGCGTCGGCCGCCCGAACGTCGCATCGTCGAAGGCGCCGCAGGAGTCGCCGCCCGAGGCCAGATTGTTCTGCGCCAGCGGATTCAGGAGATCGCAGTCCGGGGAGTAGTTGCGATTGCCATCAGTCCAGGAGCGGGTGACCTGCGTGTTCAGCGTGTTGATCGGGTTGGGACCGAGGGTCACCGGAGTGACGCCGTTGGTCGTGCCGAGACCGGTGAGGTATTTGTTCAGGCTCATCTTCAGAGCCGTCCTGCCGTTGCCGAACAGGTCATACGCCACCTGGCTCTTCGGCGTGATGTCCTTGTAGCGGACGTTGTCCTGTTCGGGGAACGTGATGTTGCGGTTCGGGGTGAAGCGCGTCGGCCCGAGCGTCTGCTCGGGGAAGCTGTTCGCGTGGTAGTCGAACCGAATCCCCGCCGACACGGTCAGGCGATTGATCGTCCACTTATCCTGCGCGAACAACCCGAGGTCCTGATCGACATGGTTCTTGATGGTGTGCGGCAGCGCCCGCATCGTGATCTGGTTGGGCACGCCGTTGTTGAAGCGATAGTGGATCGTGTTGGTCTGGTAGTTCAGGTTCTCGTGGTAGCCGTGTGCGTTGTTCATCCCGAACTTCATGGCGTGCGCACCGGTGATGTAGGACACGTTGAACCTGTAGTGCAGGTTGTTGTTCCACGAATTGTTGTTGGCGTTGGCGCCGCCGCGGGCCCGATAGTTCAGGTTGACGATGGTGCCGAGCCCTGGGACCGTCGCAGCCTGATCGGTTACTGCAACCATCGCCGGATCGGTCGAGAAGTCCTTCGTCTGCAGGTGCATGTTGCCCCAGCGTTCGACGCGGTGAATGCCGCTGGCTTCGAGGAGGACCTTGTTCGTCAGCGGTGAGGTCCAGTCGAGCAGGATGACCCGCTGGGTCGGGAACCGGCGGTCGTAGCCGGCCTCGGGCGCCGTCGTCGCGGTGATGGCGTCGTGGCAGGCGCAGAAATCCTGCTGCGTGTAGGTGACGCCGACCTTGTTCTTGGCGTTGATCTGGAACGACGTGCGCAGCTGCGCGTCGAGCCACGTCTTCTCGAGCGACGCCGGCTGGTTCAGATCCGGCTCATAGGTCCACTTCGTCGGGTCGTTGGCGTTCCTGTTGAAAAACATGCCCGGCGCGAGCACATACGCGCCCTGCGAGCGGCCGCTGGCGAAGAACCAGATCCGGTCGCGCCTGATCGGGCCGCCGAATCCGGGGTTGAAGTCCCAGTTCTTGTCCACCGTGCCCGCGTTGATGAGCGCCGGGTTGCGCGCCAGCAGCTCCGCGTTGACGTTGGTCGTCTGCATCTTGTCGTTCGCGAAGTTGCCGAACAGCGTGCCGTGATACTGGTTGCCGCCTTCACGGGCGATGAAGTTGATGCGCACGCCGCCGGTGGCCAGATCGGCGTTGACCGACGCCGTGTCGAACACCATCTCCTGGACGCCGGTGGCATTGGGAATCGCGCCGCCGCCCCAGCCGCCGCCGATCATCGAGCTGAGCGACACGCCGTTCATCATGAACCGCTGATCGTTGGTGTTGCCGCCATGCGCGACGAGGGCGCGCGTCTCGGGGCCGAGCGCGCCGCCCACGTCCTGCGACGCGAGGCCGCCCGTCGAGATCGAGATGCCGGGAATCAGCACGCCGAGGTTGAACATGTTGCGTCCCGTCGGCAGCGTGCTGATGGCTTCCGAGTCCATGACGCGCTGGCGCGTGGTGCTCTGCACGTCGACGATCGGCGCCTCGCCGGTGACGGTGATCGTTTCCTCGAGGGATCCGACGCGCATGTCGACGTCCACCGATGCCGTGAATGCGCCGGTCAGATTGATGCCGTCACGCTTCACGGTGTTGAAGCCCGGGAGTGTGAACGTGACCGTGTACGCGCCGGGCCGCAGCTCGGTGATGCGGTATTGTCCCGAGCCGTCGGTGACCGCCGTGCGCACTTTCTCGATGATGGCTGGGCTGCTGGCTTCGACCGTCACGCCCGGGAGCACTGCACCCGACGTGTCTTTCACGACCCCGGTGATTGATGCCTGAGCGAACGCCGCGGCGGGTACCAAAGTCAGAGACAGACACGCCACCACGCTTCGTACGAGTGCGCGCTTCATTCGTCCCTCCAGGAGTAGGCGGACCGGATGCCGCCGCGGATCCTACGCCTCGGGAAGGGCTTTCGCAATGCGAAAGGCTGAAGGCGGACCTGAAGGTCCGCTTCTACGCGGCCTTGCTCACGTGATCGATGACCGCGAACAGCTGGCTCGCATCGATGGGCTTCGACACGTAGCCGTCCATATCGGCGTCGAGGCACCGCTGCCGATCGCCCTCCATGGCGTGCGCCGTCAGGGCGACGATCGGCGTGCGGGCCCCGGTGGTGCGTTCCCGGGCCCGGATCGCCGCGGTGGCTTCGAATCCATCCATCTCCGGCATCTGCAGATCCATGAGCACGACGTCGAACGAGTCGCGCGTCAGCGCGTCGACCGCCTCCCGGCCGTTGACGACCATCAACGGCTGGTGTCCGCGCTGGCGGAGCAGATGCTCCGCCAGACGCCGGTTCACCACGTTGTCCTCGGCGACGAGCACGCGCAGCGGTCTGGCATCGACGACCGGCGCGGCCGGCGTGACCGCGGTCGTGACGGCAATCGGGGCCGAAGCGAGCGGTACGGTGATGGAGAAGAAGAACGCGCTGCCGCGGCCCGGCGTGCTTTCCACCTGGATGTGTCCGCCCATCAGCGAGACGAGCTGCCCCGAGATCGTCAACCCCAGACCGGTGCCGCCGTAGACCCGCGTCGTCGAGCCGTCGGCCTGCGTGAACGCCTGGAAGATGGCGACCTGCTTGTGCTCGGGAATCCCGATGCCCGTATCGACGACGCTGCAGTGCAGCGTCACGTGTGCCGCGTTCGGCTCCATGTCGTGGACGATGCGTACGAGAATCTCGCCGGCATCGGTGAACTTGAGCGCGTTGCTCACCAGGTTCACGAGCACCTGGCGGAGTCTGATCGGATCACCGACGATCCCGTCCGGCACCTCCGGGCCGACGTCCACCGTCAGCCGCAGACGCTTTTCCCCGGCGCGAATCGCCATCGGCTTCAGCGTGTCGCCGAGCAGCGAGCGTAGCGAGAAGTCCACCGCGGCAATCTCGAGCTTCCCGGCCTCGATCTTCGAGAAGTCGAGGATGTCGTTGATGATCACGAGGAGGGATTCGGCCGAGTTGCGAACCGTCTGCAGGTAATCGCGCTGCGTGTCGGTGAGCGGCGTCATGAGCGCCAGGTCGGTCATGCCGATGACGCCGTTCATCGGCGTCCGGATCTCGTGGCTCATGTTGGCGAGGAACTCGCTCTTGGCGCGGCTCGCCTCTTCGGCGATCCGCTTCGCCGCGAGCAGTTCGGAGGTGCGCTCGCGGACTTTCCGATCCAGGTCCGCGGTCATCACCTGCAGCTCGCTGTTGATCTGCTCGCGCTGCGCCAGCGCCTGACGAAGCTGCTCGTACGAGTCGCCGAGACGGCGCTGCATGGTGGCGACGTCCTCGATCAGCGTCGCGACTTCGGTGAGCGGGCTCTTCGCGCGCGGCACCGGCGCGTTCTGCGCCGTGACGTTGCGGACGATGGTGACGAGATCCTCGAGCGGCTGCGTCACCGCGCTCGAGAAACGGTGCGCGACGAGCACGGTCCCGGCCAGCGCCAGGCCGATGAGTCCCAGCGTGAGCGCGTAGTACCGTGTGGACTGCAGGCGCAAATCCATCACCGGGTTCTCGACGAGCACCCGCCAGCCGGTGCCCGGGACGTCGGCGAGCGCCACCAGAAAGTCTTCGCGTCCACCCTCGGCGCGCCGCCGCGCGTAGCCATAGACGCCGGCCCTGACAAGACCGGGCGAGCCGAGTGCCGGGTCCGAGGTCAGGTCGTCGAGGCCCCGGCGCCGGGCCGCCGGACTGGCGAAGATGACGCGATTGCGCTGGTCGAGGATCGTCACCGTCAGTTCCGGCATCGAGCCGTTCTGGCGCACCAGCCGCGTGAAGTACTCGAGGCTGAGGATTCCGCACGCCACTCCGGCCACCTCGCCGCGCTCGTCGACGTAGGGAGCGGCGATCACGACCGTCGGCGTGACCACGTCGATGCGCGACGCGATCACGTCGGAGATCGCCGTGCGACGTGTCGTGGTCGCGGCCTTGAAGTATTCGCGGTCGCTGACCCCCCGCACGAGCAACTCCGATTCCCGCGGCACATCCCGAGTGCTCTCGAGCACCATCCCGCGGCGATCGACAATGGTGATGTGATCGAACGTCGTGTGGAAGCGTGGATAGCTGTCGATCAGCCATTGCCGCCGCGCCGGATCATCTTCCCGCGACAGCGCCGCCGCCAGCGTCTCGACGACGGCGACGTGGGATTCGATGAATTCCTGGATGCGATCGCGCCGGGCGTTGGCAATGGCGCTGAGCTGCGAGCTGCCTTCTGCCTCCTGCTGCGCGGCAAGGAGTTGTCCGGTTGCGGCGCTGAGGATGACGACCGGGAGAATCGCCACGAGCACGAACGCGTGGAACGCATAGCTGCGCAGCCGGCGCGGCTGGCCGCTGTTGTATTGCGGCAGGCCGTACGACACCGCGATGGCCAGCAGGTTGGCGACGACGACCGGCACCATCTTGTTCAGCAGCTGCTGCAGGACGAACGACCAGCTCACCGGTCCGGCGCCATACAGACCGGGCGCGAGTGCGAACAGGATGGCGTTGGCAAGCCAGTACAGGCTCGCCGCGATCATGGGTGAATGCCCTCGTCGTGTCGCCACGCCGACGATCAGCGCTTCGAGCAGCCGCACGACGAGGACCGCTGGACGCAGCGGTCCGCCGAGGGCGGCCAGGAGGGTGGCCGCGATCCCGTGCCATGGGCCGAGTAAGATGGCCACCGGAAGGGTCGCGATGCGGCTTGGCGACACTTCGGCGAAGCCGCCGGTGGCGTACCACTGCAGCCCCGCGCCGGCGGCGCTCGCGATCAACGTGATGAGAAGCGGCCGGAACGCCGGTCTTCGCATAGAAGGACCGGTTCAACAATCGGCATCGGAGGGAGTTTCTTGAGGAAAGTGTCGCCGGATCGCCTCGTGATCGCCTGGCTCGCGCTCAGCCTGTGTCCCGGCACCGCCGCCGCGCAAGACGTGTTTCGACAGACCGTCGTCGTCACCGGTGCGGCGCGCCCCGTCGAACTGGGCAGCGTGACGCGCGTCATGACCGTCATCACCCGCGAGCAGATCGCGCGCCTGCCGGTGCAGTCGGTGGCCGACGTGCTTCGCCTGGCCTCGTCGATCGATGTCCGCATGCGCGGCGTGCGCGGCGTGCAGAGCGACTTCGCGGTTCGTGGCGCCAACTTCGGACAGATGCTCGTCCTCGTCGACGGCGTACGGCTGAATGACGCGCAGTCGGGTCATCACAACGGCGACATCCCGGTTCCGCTCGATGCCGTCGAGCGGATCGAAGTGCTGTACGGACCCGGATCGTCGCTGTTCGGTGCCGATGCGTTCGGCGGTACCGTCAACGTCATCACCCGGCGCGTCGTCGATCAGCCCTCGCTGATCGTGCAGGGTGGCAGCTTCGGCCTCGCCGCTGGACGGGGTCAGATTGGTTTCGAGCGCGGCAGCGTTCGTGAGGCGCTGGCCGTGTCCGCGGATCGATCGTCGGGGTTCATGTACGACCGCGACTTCAAGACGACCACCGTCAGATCACGCACCTCGCTGAGGGACGCGACGAGCCTGTCGGTTTCGTATCTCTGGAAGGAATTCGGCGCCAACAACTTCTATGGCGGGAATGCTCCGTCGCGTGAGTGGACGAATCAGACGCTCGTCGCCGTCGATCATCGCTTCGCCGATGTCTCGGGCTGGAGCCCGACCGCGACCGCTTCGTATCGCACGCATGGCGACCGGTTTCTGTTCAACCAGGTTCAGCCGCAACTTTCGGACAATCGCCATCGCACGCATGCCGTGCTCGCCGCCGTCAGCGGCGCCAGACGTCTCGGCGGCCTCGGCACGCTGACGATCGGCGCCGAAGGCGGCGGCGACTGGATTCGCTCGACGAACCTCGGCGACCACTCCACGGCCCGAGTGAGCGGCTTCGGCGAGTGGCGCCAGGAGATCGGGAGGCGCACGCAGATCGACGGGACGCTGCGTGTCGATCGCTACAACGAGTTCGGCACGTCGTGGAATCCGTCGGCGGGCATCGGCTGGTGGCCGTCATCGATGCTGCGGCTGCGCGCCTCGGGCGGGCGCGCGTTCCGGGTGCCGACGTTTACCGAGCGGTACTACTCGGACCCTGCCAACCTGGCGCGCGAGGAGGTGGGTCCGGAAACGGCGTGGGCCGGCGAGGGCGGCGCCGACCTGCTGTTGTCGGGCGGGTGGATCGTGCAGGCCACCGTCTTCGGACGTGCCGACGAAGACGTGATCGATTGGCTTCGGCCGACCACGGTGGATCGGTGGCAGACCTACAACATCCGCAACGTCGATACGCTCGGTGTCGAGTTGGGCGTGCGCAGAACGTTTTCCAGTGGCGCCATGATGCTGGCGGAGTACACCGCGCTCGACGTCCAGGCGGCCGCGGTGAACCAGTTGTCCAAGTACGTGCTCGATTACGCCCCGCACTCGTTCGTTGCGGCCGCAACGTTTCCATTGCCGGCCGGGTTCAGCGCGGCGCCTCGGCTCGAATATCGACGGCGGTCGCGTACGACTGGAACGTTCGACTACGTGCTGCTCGACGCGCGCATCGGGAAACGCATCGGCCGCAATCTCGAGCTGTTCGTCGACGGAGCCAATCTGCTGGACGAGAGCTACCAGGAGATCGCCGGCGTAGCGATGCCGGGAGCGACGCTGGCCGTCTCGCTGGTGGTTGGTGGTTGGTAGCTGGTGGTACCACTAACCACCAACCACTAACCATCAACCGCCAAGGGTTCCTGCTGCGTCAGGCAGTGCAGCGTGCCGAGCCCCCAGACCAAATCGACCGCGTGAATGCCCACTACCCGATGTGACGGCATCAGCTCGGCGATCGTGTTCAGCGCGACACGATCGTTGGGATCGTTGAACGTCGGCACCAGCACGACACCATTGGCGATATAGAAATTCGCGTAGCTCGCCGGCAGCCGCTCGCCGTTCATCGTTACTGGGCGCGGGAATGGCAGGGTGACGATCCGCAGTGGACCGATGCCGGACGAGCGCGAGGTGTGCTCGAGGCGCCGGAGGTTGTCGATCGAGCGCTGGTGATTCTCGTCGGCGGGGTCGTTCTCCACTGCCAGCACGATGGTGCTGCGATCCACGAACCGCGCGATATCGTCGATGTGCCCGTGCGTGTCGTCGCCGGCGCATCCCTCGCCGAGCCAGATCGTGTGGCGGATGCCGATCCAGTCGGCGAAGATCCGCTCGTAGTCGGCACGAGTCAGTCCCGGATTACGGACCTGCACGTCCGAGAGCAGCCATTCTTCGGTGACCAGCATCAATCCCTCGCCGTTCACGTCGATGCCGCCGCCTTCGAGCACGACGCGGCCCTGGCCGTCAGAGCGCGCCGGCTCCACACGCGGACGTCCGGTGATCGCCGCGATTGCCGCACCGACCTTCGCGTCCTGCGCCCAGTTGTCGTACTTGGCCCACGCGTTGAACGCCCAGTTCAACCACACCAGATCACCGGACTCGTCGTGCACTCCGGTGGGCGCCGAGTCACGCAGCCAGACGCGATCGGTCGGCACGACGTGCAGTTGCACGCGATCGCGACGGACTGCATGTGCATCGAGCACTTCACAGGCCGACGCGCGAATGTCCTCTGACGCGCAGAGGATCTCCACGCACTCATGGTCGGCGATGACGCGGGCAATCTCGGCATAGACCCATGGGATCGGCCCGAGTTTGCCCGGCCAGTCGGGTTCATG
>Ga0075431_100005321_pt1 | contig 12689 bp, 12 predicted proteins | sample RhiMetdeltSRZDD5_FD_75297 | JGI IMG/M metagenome (GOLD analysis project Ga0075431, IMG submission 75297) | Populus rhizosphere microbial communities from Tennessee, USA - Rhizosphere MetaG P. deltoides SRZDD5 | ecosystem: Host-associated > Plants > Roots > Rhizosphere > Soil | place: USA... | reverse complement strand
CGGCGCCGACACCAATCCAAATGGCGATGTTGACGACGCTGACGATTGCCCCGACGCGCCACCACATCCCGAGGGGCACGTGCCCGCTGCCAAAGAAGATCGGTGCTGGCCCGGTACCATAGTGCGTGAGGCCTGAAAACAGACTGCTCGAGAAGCCGAGCGCCAGCGCAGCCAGCAGCGGCGGCGTGCCGAGCGCGAGCGCGACCACGAGGAATGGCGCGTACATCGCGCTGACATGCGCCGTGTTGCTCGCAAAAAAGTAGTGGCTGTAGAAGTACACAATCACGAGACCGGCAAAGCCGGTGGTCCAGCCAACTCCGCCGAACAGTGATCTGACCTCGTCGGTGAACCATGCGATGAGCCCGAGCTGACCGAGATATGTCGCCATCGTGAAGAGGCAGGCAAACCACACGAATGTATTCCATGCTTCGCGATCGCCTGCGAGGTCATCCCATCGCAAGACCCCGGTAACCAGCAGCATCGCGACGGCGACGAGAGCCGCGGCTGTCGTGTCGATGCCGATCGATGGTCCGGCAATCCAGGCGGCGAGCAGAACCACCGCAATGCCGGCGATGATCCGCTCGCCGGTTGTGACCGGGCCCAATTGCGCGAGCGCGTCGGCTGCCAGGCGGGGCGCACCACCGGCGGCAGACGCCGACGCACACAGTCCGTAGATGAGCATCGGGACGACGATCAGGCTTACAACACCCGGCACCGCTGCCGCGAGCGCCCACTGACTCCACGTGATCGACACGCCCTGATCCGCCGCAAGTTGAACGATCAACGGGTTGCCGACCATCCCCGTGATGAACATCGCGCTGGTAATCGCAGTTCCGTTATACGCGGTCAGGGTCAGGAATGCGCGCGCACGCGCGTCTACGGGCGAGGCCGACTTCACGCGCGTGAGCGACTGCAGAATGGGAAAGATCACGCCACCTGCGCGCCCCGTGTTGCTCGGAACGAAGGGGGCCAGCATCAGGTCTGCAGCGACAAGGCTGTAGCCCAGACCAAGCGTGCTGTGGCCGAACGCTCTCACGAGCGCGTACGCGATGCGAGCGCCCAGGCCCGTCCTGATGAAGCTTGCTGCGAGAAAGAAAGCAGAGACGACGAGCCAGACGGTCCCATTCGCAAAGCCGCTGAGCGCCTCGACGATCGTGAGCGTCCGCGTCGCCAGCGCGGCCGCGATGCCGACAACCGCAACCGCACCCATCGGTAGCGGCTTCAGAATCACACCGACGACCGTGGCAACGAAGATGGCCAGCAGCCGCCACGCGCGCGGGTCGACTGCGTCGGGACGTGGAGCGGCCCAGATGACGACGCCGGCGCAACAGACGAACGCCAGTCGCCTCAGCCGAACCGCGGCCTCGCGCGACGAAGCGACTGGCGCGTCGACGACTACCAACTACTGACCACCATGTCGCCTCATGGCGAAACCAAGTCAACTGGCCACAGAGAAACAGAGAAACACCGAAGCTTTTCCCGGTCAGTCCGGCTGAAGCCGGACACCACGTACGAGAAAAGCTTCTCCGTGTCTCCGCGTCTCCGTGGCCCGTCGCGTTGCTCTGCTACTGCCAGGCGGAATAAACCGGCTTGCCGACCAGATACGCCGGGTTGGCACCCGGCCGCGGCACGAACTTCTGGAACCGGCCCGCATCGACTTCGGCGACGTAGAGGTTCCCTTCCTGATCCGTGCTGATGCCGTGCACGCCCCACAGCGTTCCGGGAAAGTCACCAACCGTCCCCCACGCGTACAACAGGCGACCATCGAGGTCGTACTTCAGCATCTTGTGCGTATTGCGGTCGAAGGTCACTCCTGCACCTGATACGGGCCTGAAACGTCCTGGGCCCCGACGGCATCCGGGACAGCGGCAAACGCGCTCGATGTCGTGCCGGTCGTTTCCTGGTCAGCCGGCGTCGACATGAGGCGTCCACCGAGGGGCACGCCGGCGGCAAGACCAACCGCCAGCGCCAATATGACAGTGACTCCCTTATTCATGGCTCTCCTCCGACAACAACCGTTCACGCTTCTTGCTTCTCTGTTCTCAGTTCGTGTTCACGTTCGCCGAACCTGAACACGAACCGAGAAGTGAGAACCCGGAAGTGTGAACGTCGCTATTGCCAAACCGCCTTGACAGGCTTGCTGATCAGATACGCGGGATTGGCGCCCGGACGCGGTACGAACTTCTGGAACCGCCCGGAGTCGACTTCCGCCACGTACAGGTTGCCTTCCTGATCGGTGCTCATCCCATGCACTCCCCAGACCGTGCCAGGAAAGTCGCCAATAGTGCCCCATGAATAGATCAAGCGGCCGTCAAGGTCGTACTTCAACAACTTGTGCGTGTTGCGATCGAAGGTCGCGACCGTGCGATCGGCGCCGATCTCCACCATGTGCAGGCTGGAGGGGCTGACACCAATCTTCCATTCCGACAGGTATTTGCCGTTCTCGTCGAAGATCTGGACGCGGTGATTGTCGCGATCGTTCACGAACACGCGACGTGTTTCCAGGTCCACCGCAACGCCGTGCACGTTGTTCATGTAGCCCGGACGCGTTTCCTTGCCCGATTCGCCGCGCTGGCCGAAATCCAGCAGGAACTTGCCGCTCGCGTCGAACTTCGCGACCCGCGTCCCGTTGTACCCGTCCGACACGTAGAAGGTGCCGTCAGGCAACCACGCCATGAACGTCGGCCGGTTGAAGTGCGTGCCGTCGGCGCCGGAGACGTTCGGCGTGCCGATCGTCTGGACGAGCTGCTTGCCGTCGTTGGTGAACTTGTAAATGGCGTGTGTGTGGTCGTCTACGACCCACACATGCTTGTCCGCGTCGTATGGGCTCACGTAGACGGCATGCGGGCGCTTGAACATCTTGTCCCACTGCGTCCACTCTTCGATGATGTCGCCCTGCGCGTTTACGACGATCAGCGTGTGTTCCCAGCGGGAGTCCACGCCGAGCTCGCGATACGGCGGCTCATTCCCCCGCCAGAGCTCCATGCCCTTGGCCGGATCCTGCCCCGACCCGCCGCCGCCGGGCGGCGCTGCCTGATTGGCGTTGCGCCACGGGAGCCCGCCGACAGGGAACTGCACGTTCGGGCCCACGTCGGGATAGCGCTTGCCCTGCGGCCGCTTGATGTTCGGCAACTCGCCGCCGCCGAGCAGGTACACGCGGTTCGGGCTTTCGGCAAAGATGCCGCGCGCTCCGCCGTACGTCCACTTCTCATGGTTGGGCAGCGTTGCGAGGTCTTTGGGCCAACCTTCCTGCACGTCGTACGGACCCGAGATGTCTTCGGCGCCTATCGCAGTCGTGACGGCTGCTGCAGTGGTGGCGGCTGCCGGAGCAGCGGCAGCTTCGTCTGCGCGCGTGGGCATCAGACGACTGCCAAGCGGAACACCAGCGGCGAGGCCGACAGCCAAGGCCAAGAGAACGGTCGCTCCTTTACTCATGACACCCTCCTTACGCGGGTCGGACTATACAAGGCACGAGTCACAAGGCACAAGGTTCAAGTCACAACTTGGGCTTTGGGCTTTGGGCTTTGGGCCTTGGGCTCTCGGCGTTTGGGGGTTGGGAGTTGGAATTTGGGAGTTGCACCCTCTACCGCTTCGGCTCGGGAGCGACCGTGACGCCAGCGAGATCGGCCTTCGCGAGCGAGGTCTTCACGAATCCGGAGGTGCGTACCTCCGCGAGGAATCGGTTTACTGCGTCGAGCTGTTGTTTCTTGCCTTTGGCCACCACGATCGACTGCAGAGTCGCGGTGAAATCGTCCGGCAGCACTCGGAGGCCGGGAACTTCGCGAACCATTTCTTCCATGCGCGTCCGGTTGGCGGCAAACGCGTCGAACTTGCCGTCGAGCAGCATCTTTCCAATGGCCGCGTTCGGTGGTACAGAAGAAAGCGATTCGACGCGGGCGTTCTTCGAATGTTCGCGGACGTACACTTCGGGACTCTGTCCCGCGATCGCACCGATGGTCACGCCGGGGCGGTCGACGTCAGCCGAAGACTTGAGCGTGGAATTCGCGCGCACGGCATAGGCGCTGCCCGAGCTCGAATACGGATCCGAGAAGTCCACTTGCTCTGCTCTCGCGGCCTCGTACGCGAGGAACCCGATATCCATCTTGCCGCCTCTCACACTCTCGAGCACGGCGCCGGCCGATGGGAGCGGCGTGATCTCGAACTTCACATTCAGACGTCGCGCCAGCTCCCGGGTCAGGTCGGCTGCGGGGCCAGAGACCGCGCCTGTCTTCGCGTCGACACGACCCTGCACCGGATTGTTCTCGATGAACGAGGCGCGCAGCGTCCCCGTCGGCGCCAATAGACTGGATTGCTGAATCGGCAGCGCGGCAAGGAGCGCGAGCACAATGAGCGCGAACGGCATGGGGTTACCTCTTTAACTACTGGCTTTAGGCGTTTGGCTTTTGGCTTTGGCCTGTGACTAAAACCTTTGGCCTTTTTGCCTTATCTGTCCAGTCTCTGTGTCTCCGTGCCTCCGTGGCCTGTCGTCAGCAGCTGCTGGTGGTGGCCGCGGCGTTCGTGTTCCCGTAGTGCGCAGGCTTAAGCCTGCGCACTACCTGATTGTTCTCTGTGTCTCTGTGGCTGTGTGGCCCGACGTCAGCGGCTGCTGGTTGTCGCCGCGCCGGTTCGGGGAACCGGCCGTCCGTAGACCTGGAACTGGCTGACGTGAATATACCCGCCCGTGCCATGACCGCTTCCGGGCATCAAATCAACGAAACCGACTTCGTCCACGCGGCCGAGGTCGGGCGTCGTCCAGATTTCGTTGAACGCGCCGCCCGTGCCGCCCATCGTCACCACGCGCTTCGGATCGAGCTTCGCCCATCGAATTGCGGCCGGCACGAATTCGCTGACGAGCAGCATCGGCACCGAGGCCGATGCGTAATCACCGACGAACAGGTTGCCGTCGGCCAGCTTGACGACCGGGCGAACGACGTGGAAGCCAGACGTCTTGACGGCCCAGCGAATTTTCGCGCCCGCGGTCAAATCCAGGTAGTTCGACTTGTGCCTGAAGAGCGTCGCGAACGGATCCTCACACTCCCCCGACCACACGCTGAACGGCGTCGTCTCACTGCCGGGGTTGCCTGAGGTGAGGAGACAGCTTTCGTGCAGTCCGTACTGCTTGAGCTCGAGGTCTGTGCCCGCGATGTTCTCCTGGACGACTTTGGTTTGCCCCGTCTGACTGGCAGGGCGCACCCAGTTCACATCGAGGACGAGCGCCGCGGCGGACGCGCGCGCAGCGCCGGTGCCGCCACCACCCCCACGACCGCCGCCCTCCTGCCTGCCCTGTGTCGGAGCCGCCTGCTGCGCAGATATTGTGCAGACCAGCCCAACTCCTACGACGAAACTCAACATCGAAACATGACGACGCATGGAGTCCTCCTTGGCGGCCGAACGCTTCGCCGAACGACGGAGGTGAGTCTACGCCAGTTCGGGTGGAAGGTGGTATCGTTCTGCTCACCTCGGAGGTAGCTGCATGACTCGATGGGCCATCGTGTTGACCGTGCTGCTCGTCGTGACCGGGGCCGCACAGGCGCACCACTCCATCGCAGGTGTGTACGAGAGCTCGCGCGAAGTGACGCTTGACGGAGTCGTTGCGCAGTTCCGCTTCGTGCAGCCACATCCGTTCGTCCTCGTCGATGTTCGTCGTGGAGGCGCCGCGGAACAGTGGCACCTCGAGCTCGACAACCGGTGGGAACTCGCCGACATCGGGTTCACAGAAACGACCCTGAAGCCCGGCGATCGTGTCGTCGTCACCGGGAGCCCGGCGCGCCGCGAGCCGCAGCGCATGTACGTGCGGCGGCTGGATCGTCCCGCCGACGGATTCGGCTACGAACAGGTGGGGACGCGGCCGCGTCTTCGAAAGTCCACCCGGTAGTCGTGCCCACTGTGTTCCGTCTTATCCGGGGGGCGAAGGACCTCGCAGCACTCGGTGACTATGAGAGCAATCCAGTCAACGTGGACGTGGCCTATGCAGGGGATGCTCAGTTCTACGGAACCGCCAAAGACCCGATGTTCGGCGGCAAGATCGGCGGTGTGAACGTATTCGGAGGCGGCCTCGCGCTCTACAACGCCGCAGGGACGCTCGTCGGCGCCATAGGGGTGAGCGGCGACACGTCCTGTACCGATCACATCGTCGCGTGGAAAACGCGCCATACACTGAACTTCGACAACGTGCCGAACGGTGTCGCGGGCGGAACAGATAACATCATTTTCGATATCCGGGGAAGCAACGGGAACCTTCGCCAGCAAGAGTGGATTCGGGCATCCTGAGTGCGGCTTCGGAGAGGCGCCGATCGCCACGGCGCTTCCGAAGACACACCCGACCGGAGCCGCTCAGTAACCAGGGTCTCGCTCCACGACGAAATTGCACGTAATTGTGAGCGCTGAGTTCTGAGGCTTACTCAGGACTCAGAACTAACGACTCAGAACTGAAAGTGAGGTAGCTATGGCAAACACAGGCCGAATCGGACTCGCGATAGCGGCGGGCGCTGCCGTAGTCGTGCTCTCCCAGGCGATCTACGCGCAGAGCGGCGGGTACCAGACGGTCGACGGCTTCTTCAAGCTGCCGGACGGACGGAAGATCGGATCCACCGCCGGGATCACGATCGATCCCGATGGCACGAGCATCTGGGCATTCGAACGGTGCGGTGACCAGTTCTGTGTAGGCTCGAACGCCGCTCCCATCCTGAAGTTCGATGCAACGGGCAAGCTGGTCAAGAGCCTCGGTGCAGGCATGTTCGTGCGCCCGCACGGCATCCACATCGATCGCGAAAACAACATCTGGGTCACTGACGGTGACGGGCCCGACGGAAAGGACGCCAGACGAAACGGCAAGGGTCATCAGGTGTTCAAGCTCAGTCCCGAGGGCAAGGTGCTGATGACGCTTGGCAAGGCCGGAGTCGCCGGGACCGGAACTGACACGTTCAACATGCCGTCTGCCGTGCTGATTGCGCCCAATGGCGACATTTTCATCGGCGACGGACATGGCGGCGATTCGAACGCGCGAATGTTGAAGTTCTCCAAGGACGGCAAGTTCATCAAGACGTGGGGAAAGAAGGGCACGGCCCCCGGCGATTTCGAAACCCCACACACGCTGGCCATGGACTCGCGCGGCCGGCTGTTTGTCGGTGACCGCGGAAACAATCGCATCCAGATCTTCGACCAGGAAGGCAAGTACCTCGAAGAGTGGAAGCAGTTCGGGCGCCCAAGCGGCATCTTCATCGACAAGAACGACGTGCTATATGTGGCCGATCACCAGTCGGATGCCAAGACGAACCCGGGATTCAACAAAGGCATCACGATCGGCAGCGCCAAGGACGGCAAGGTCACAGCCCGCATTCCCGATCCTGACCAAGCTAACGGCTCGCAGGAAGGCGTGGCCGCCGATGCAAAAGGAAATGTCTACGGGTCACTGACCGGTGGAATGGCGCTGAAGAAGTACGTGCGGAGTGGCTCGTAGTTGTGAGTTGTGAGTCTTGAGTCATGAAGTGCGCTCAGGACTCATTACTCAATACTCATGACTGCGGCTGAGGAACCGCCGCCGCGGATGGCGCGCGGTTCCTCAGCGCTACGTAAATTGCCGTGCCGACCAGCGTAGCCACCGTCACGGTTGCGACGCCCGACAGCCAGACACCCTGATATTCCGCCAGCGGGTCGGTGCTGCCTCCACCCATGAAGACACCCAGATAACCACTCACGGCCAGCGACGTCGCGCCGACGAGTTGTCCGCACATGTTGATGAAACCGGTGATCGAGGCGGTTTTCTGCGGTCCGTATGTTTCCGACACGGACGCCGTAATCAGCGTGAAGCAGTTGACCGACGTTCCCGCGAGCACGGCGATGATCGCCAGGAGCCATAGCGCGGTCACGCGCATCGAAAGCGCCTGAAACAGGACAATCACGAGCACCAACCAGCCGATCACAACGACCGTTCGCGAAACGCCCTTTTGCACCAGAATGTCCGACAGCTTGCCTGCGACTGGAACCCCAATCCCACGCCCGAGCAACGAGTAGGCCACGGTCGCGAAAATCCCCGCGGCGACGACCGCTGCATTGGTGTCGTATCCGTACGCCGAAGCGTAGACATCGGCCAGATAAATAGCAATCCAGGCCTGTCCTGTGCGAGTACCCACCATGAAGGCGGCAAACAATGCCGTGTAACACCACAGATGTGGATCGGCGAGCAATTGCCACGAGAACGGTTTCTTCGTCGTCGCTTGCTGTCCAGCCGGGGCCGACCGTAGAACGATGGCGCAAAGCACCGCCATCACGACAATCGCCAGGGCTATTGTGTTGGTCGCATCTCGCCAGCCCGATGCGAAGTAAATGGCGATTACAGGCAGCAGGAAGAACGCCGCGCCCTCGCCCAGCGCGCCGCCCATGCCGCCGAACGCCGCCTGGCTGAAACCGCGTTCGTGCGGAGGAAACCAGCGCGCGACTCCCCCGGCGACCGACACGTACGCGACAGCGCTGGCTACGCCCCCCGCCGCACGCCAGAACAGGAGTGCCTGCTCCGATTGGCTCGTCGCAAACCCGGCTGTCGTCGCCGCAATGAGAAGAATCCCGAACGTCGTGACGGCACGGCTGCCGAACTTGTCGGACGCCACACCCCACGGCATCTGGAACAGCGCGTACGGATAGAAAAACGCCGCGGCCAGTACCCCAAGCGTGCCCCGGTCGAGATCGAAGTCAGCCTGCATGAACTTCTGAATGCCGGTGTAGTTCTGCCTCGCGAAATGACTGGTCGCATACGCGAGCGTGCCGACCACGAGGACGATCCAGCGATAGTTGGACGTCTTGAAGAGTGGGACTTGTTGAATTTGAGTCATCGGCCGTGCGAAGCCTCGCTAGTACTCTCCTGGAGCGCCGGCGCGAACAACTCACCGAACGCCGTCACGTCGTCGGAATGGTCGATACGCCCAAGGGCCTCCCACGCCCGGTCGGCCGCGGCCGACGACAGCACTCGTTGGGCGCATGCCGAAAATTTGGCCCGCAGCTGTTCTTCCGATGCAGGACGAGCAGGATATCCGCGCGCGCCATTGGATGTCTGCTCGAACGTGCGGCCATCGCGCAGGCGAATCGTCACGCGCGCGTGAGAAAGCGGAGCGGTGGTGTCGAACTCCGGGTTCACGCGCATCGACACTCTGGGCATCAACGCTCGAATCGAAGGCGCCTGAATCCGATCAGGCTCGAACGTCGCAATCCCGACTTTCCTATCGACGATCGCGGCCGCCGCGCAGAACGGCATGCTGAACTTTCCCTCGAGGCCGGTGGATGGACGATCGTGGATCAGCAGGCGAGGCGTCATCGAATCAACCTGCACCTCAATCGACTCGACGTCCGCCGGCGCGAACCGCTCCCTGTGCACGAGGTCGAGCAACGCGTCGAGCGCCGGATGTGTCGCGGCACACGACGGGTACAGCTTCACGGTGATTCCCGTGGTGAGAATCTCCCAGTGGCTGCCGAGCTCAGCGACGGCATGATCGAGATTGCTGTGTTGCGCATCCATCGCGGTGAGAAAACCTTGCGGCCCGTCGAGCGAGCGTTCGCTCGCAAGATACCCACGCTGCGCGAGAATTGCTGCCATCACGCCGTTCCGCGCCGCCATCCCCGCGTGAAGCGGCTTCACCATGCTTCCGAGGTTTTCCTTCAGTCCACACGCGGACGACGCAGCGATCCCGAGCGCATGTTCGGTCTCACCTGGAGAAAGGCCGAGCACCCGTGCCGCAGCCGCTGCCGCGCCGACGGTCCCGATCGTGGAAGTGCAGTGCCAGCCCCGATCGTGATAGTGGCGGGGATTCATGACCTTTCCGAGCCGGCATTCGACCTCGAAGCCGACCACATAGCCTTCGAGCAGCGCACGGCCGGAGGCATGTGACCGTTCGGCCGCAGCGAGCGCCGCGGGGAACAGCGCGCAGCTCGGATGCGCAAGCGACACAAAGCACATGTCGTCGAAATCAAGCGCATGCGCCGCGACGCCGTTGGCGAACGCCGCCCAACTCGGACTGCTGCTCGCGCCCGTTCCAACGATGACGCATCGGCCGAGCCCCTCTTCTGTCGCCATGGACTGCGCGATGCGGGCAGCCGGTTCGACCGCTCCCGCGAGCGTAACACCTACGGTGTCGCGGATCGCCGACGCGGCACACGTCAGCGCCACCGCCGGCGGAGCCGCCGACGCCACGAAATCGGCGAGCCGTGCCGCGCCGGACGTCTTGAAGGCTGGAATTCTTTTCATCGGACTCATGTCTTCAGACGGCTTCAAGACGTCCCGCCCCGCCGGAGCCGGGGCCCCCAACACGCGTTTCCCAGCGTGTTGGGGTGGAGGAGGCGGGGCAAGTCGACACTGTGGCGAGCGAGGCGGAGCCACATTGCCCATGTTCGTCGGTTCGAGGCGTAGCCTTGCTAGGCGTCATTAGTAGGACCGCGGCAGTCCGAGTACGTGCTCGGCCACGTAGCTGAGAATCAGATTCGTGGAAATCGGCGCAACCTGATACAAGCGCGTCTCCCGGAATTTGCGCTCGACATCGTACTCCTCCGCGAAGCCGAACCCTCCGTACGTCTGGACGGTGACGTTCGCGGCCTCCCACGACGCGTCGGCCGCGAGCAGCTTCGCCATGTTCGATTCGGCCCCGCACGGCTGTCCTGCGTCGAAGAGCTCGGCCGCGCGAATGCGCATCAAGTCCGCCGCCTCCACGTTAACGTGTGCACGCGCGATCGGGAACTGCACGCCCTGGTTCTGCCCGATCGGCCGCCCGAAGACGACGCGCTCCTTCGCGTACCGCGTGGCCCGCTCGATGAACCACCGGCCGTCGCCGATGCACTCAGCCGCAATGAGGATCCGTTCAGCATTCAAGCCGTCGAGCAGATACCGGAATCCCTTGCCCTCCTCGCCGATGAGGTTTTCGACCGGCACTTTCAACCCGTCGAAGAACAGCTCGGTGGTGGCGTGATTCATCATCGTGCGAATAGGACGAATCGTGAGGCCACGGCCGACCGCCTCGCGCATGTCCACCAACAGCATTGACAGGCCGTCGGTGCGCTTTTTCACCTGTTCGACCGGCGTCGTCCGCACCATCAGGAGCATCAGGTCGGAGTGCTCCGCCCGCGATATCCAGACCTTCTGGCCGTGCACGACGTACGACCCACCCTCTCGCACGGCCATGGTCTTGAGCTGTGTCGTATCGGAGCCGGTGGTCGGCTCGGACACGCCGAACGCCTGCAGCCGGAGCGTGCCGTCGGCGATCCCGGGAAGATACGCGCGCTTCTGCGCGTCGCTGCCGTGGCGAAGCAGCGAGCCCATGATGTACATCTGCGCGTGGCAGGCCCCCGCATTCGCACCGCATCGATTGATTTCCTCGAGGATCACTGCCGCCTCGGTGATGCCGAGACCAGCCCCGCCGTATTCCACAGGTATCAGGGCAGCGAGATATCCGGCGCCAGTCAGCTCCCGGACGAAGTCCTCCGGATACGCACGTTCCTGATCGAGCTGCCGCCAATAGGCGTCGGGAAACCGCGCGCATATCTCGCCAATGCTGCGCCGGAGATCGCGGTGCAGATCGATTGTCTCGGTGGTCGTCATTCGACCGCCTGTTCCCCGAGCAGCGCCGTCCGGAATCGTGCCTTGATGTACGTGCCATCGCGCGGCGGCACCCGAAGGATCGGCTGGCTTGCCTGCACCTTGACGACTCCAAGCACGGGCCCTTGATTGCCGTACACCGAGGGCAGCCACGCCTCGAGCTCTTCCGCGGAGTAGACCGTCGTCACCCACGGGAACGCGGCCGCACGGGCGATGCCCGCCAGATCGACCCCACGCGCCGTATGCGATGCCTGCATGCCGGTCTCGCCGTAGTGCTCGTTGTCGAGGACGACGATCGACAGGTTGGGAGTGCGGTCCGCGCCAATGGTCGCCAGACTGCCAAGCCCCATCAGCAGCTCGCCGTCGCCCGTGATGACGACCACCCGGCGACGAGGCTGCGACATGGCCAGCCCCAACCCCACCATCGCGGCTCCGCCCATCGCCCCCCAGAGATAGAAATTCAGCGGCGAATCGCCGGCTGCAGCGACGTCCCACGTCGGGGATCCAAGTCCACTGACCACCAGCGCATCACCGCGCGGCCGCAGAATCGCTGCCACCGCGTCGCGCCGTTCGAGAACAATGTGAGGACGGCCCATGGCGTTTATTCGAACTTCTTGGCGCCAATCATGCGCTGGCCGATGAGCACCGCGACGGCACGGCTGGACGAGTACGCCATCTGAGCTGCGGCCATTACGCCTGAACCAAGGTCACCTGCGGCGTCCACGTTCTGAACGATGACGCCCGATCGCTCCAGCACGGCGGCGACACTTTGACCCATGGGTATCTGCCACGGGTTGGTCTCGCCCCACTGCCCCCGCATCGTGATGAGCATCAACAGTGGAAATCTGCACTCTTCGATCAGCGACAGCATGTTGATGCAGTTGCCGACCCCGCTCGACTGCATTAATAGTGCGCCGCGCTGTCCCCCGAGCCAGCCGCCGGCCAGCAGCGCCACGCCCTCTTCTTCCGTGGTCAGCGGCACGGCGTGCATCCGCTCGTCCGCTTCACAGAGCTGTATCAGCTCCTTGTGTCCCGCATCGGGCACGTATGCAACCTGTCGGATAGCGGATTCCTGAAACGCGCGATGGATGTATTCAGCCCAGACGGACTGGGC
>Ga0075431_100005318_pt1 | contig 12692 bp, 8 predicted proteins | sample RhiMetdeltSRZDD5_FD_75297 | JGI IMG/M metagenome (GOLD analysis project Ga0075431, IMG submission 75297) | Populus rhizosphere microbial communities from Tennessee, USA - Rhizosphere MetaG P. deltoides SRZDD5 | ecosystem: Host-associated > Plants > Roots > Rhizosphere > Soil | place: USA... | reverse complement strand
GGCCTGCTCCAGCGCCGCCGTGGACGTGACCGACCGCTCGTGCAGGGCAGCCGCCTGTTCGGAGTTGACGCCGATCCGCGAGCCGCCGAGCGGAACCAGGACCTCATGTCCCAGATAGCGACGGATCCAGCGGTACTGCTCGGTCCAGTGGCCCTCGTCGGCATCGATCGCGGTTCGCAGCACAGGCCCCATTCGCTCGAGGAGACGCGCGGCTTCAGCACCGAGCGACTCGTTCTGTTGCGCCGCCGTGACGTCGTACCCGTCCGGCTGGACACCGATCACGCCGGCCATCCGCTTCCACAGCAGCGCCGGGTCGGATCCCTTAGGCGGGACGGTGACGACATGGACATGGCTCGGCGGCAGATCACCGGCCCACCGGGCGACGGCGAGCGCGGGGTCCAACGTCCACCAGGACCATTGCGCCTCGTCGTCGTCGAGCCCGGCGATGAAGTCCGCCAGCGACCAACCCCGGCCGACCTTCAGCGTCTCCTGCCAGGCGGCCGGGATCTGGTGAACGAACGCGCGCGCCGTGTGCACGATGTGGAGTTCGACGCCGCCGAGTTCCTCGCGGGCCTGCGCCGCCTGCTCGTCGGTCGCCCGGACGAACCACTCGTTGGTGATGATCGCGTCGCCCGACCAGTCGTCGATCTCCTCGCGGAGCCGTCGCCACGTGGCCTTGGCCTTGCGTTGCAGGTTGTTGCGCGGCCGCGGATTGCGGATCGCCGTGATCGCGAGGTTGTAGTCGAAGAGGTTCTTGCCGGGCAGCAGGACGTCGGCTGAATCGAGTTGCGCACGGTTGTTCCAGAGCACCGTCTGGAGGAACGTCGTCCCCGACTTCGGTGCTCCGATGTGCAAGAAGACTCGTTTAGCCACGGAGCATCATGCTCTCAAACGTTGTGTCCGATTCGTTCGAGGGGCGTCGTCGTCCGCGCGTCGCCCCCAGGCGACGGCTGACGCGGACATCGGAGCCGAAGCCACCTCGGAGAACGCGTAGCCCTCACGGTAGCAGCGCGTCACCGTGATCGGCGGTCCCGGCCACGCAGCTCTCGTACGCGCTCTCGCAGGTTCTCGATCTGGTCGAGGTCGCGGCTGCGCTGGTCGAGAAGATCCGCCAGCGCGTCGACGGCCAGACTCGCGATCTCGGCCTCGGTCACGTCACGGGGCGCCGCCTCGAGCCGGCCGAGATCGGGACGCAGCTCCTCGAGGTCGCCGAGCACCTCGTAACCCGCCGTCCGCAGCTCCCCGATCAGGCGGTCCGAGTGCTCCCCGCACCACGACGCCATGTCCGCCGGCAGAGCGGGTCGATCGCCGCCCATCGGGGCGAGCACCTGCTGGGCGAGGTAGCGCTTGCCGACCCGGCCGAAGCCGGCCCGCGGATGCGGTAACCGTTCGCCGAGCGCCGTGTTGACCCGGCGCAGCAGTTCGAGCGGCACTCGGCCGAGCGACTCGTTGGCGACCGAGACCGACTGGGCGACGGTCGTCATGTCGACGCCGAGGACAGCGCAGAACCGCTCCAGCAGCAGGTCACGCGGTGCGCCCGGTCGCGGCACCGTCACCACGTGAACCCGATCGGCCGGGAGATCCGCGGCCCAGCGGCGCGCCACGCTGGCGGCGTCCTGAGCGGGCAGGAAGTACGCCGCGGGCTCGGTGCCGTCGCGCAGCGACTGCAGGAACTCGGGCCAGGTGATGGTCCGCCGATGCTGGATCTGCTGCTGCCACTCGGCGGGGACCTGCCGCGCCAGATCGCGGGCCGTGACGACCAGCTGGGGCTCGGCGTCGGGAAGCGATCGGCGGAGCAGGCTCCACAGGCGTTCGGCCTGCTCAGTGGTCGCGCCGGCGAGCACCTCGTGGGAGAGGAGGACGGTCGGCGCGGTCGTCTCGTCGAGCGCCGCCGCCAGCCGGTCCATGACGCGGAAGGCCCGCTTGGGATCGAACTGCGGATCGAGCTGTTCGCGGACGGCGAGCGCCAGGTGGAAGTGCGAGACGCGGTCGAGCGGCAATTCGACGCCCTCCGCCTGGAGAGCGTCGCGGGAGCGCCACAGGGTGCTCTGCAAGAAGGTCGTCCCGGTCTTGGGACACCCGACGTGGACGAACACCTGTCGCGTCGGCGGGCTCACGATCTGCCACCCCGTCGTCCGCGGCGACCCTCCAGCCGGGTGATCCGCTCCTGTTGCCGGGAGATGCGGCGGGCGTCGCGGTGTCGCTGGTCGAGCAGGTCGGCCAGGGCCGCGACCGCCGAGTCGACGAGCTCGGCATCGGCGACCGTGGGCTCGGCGAGCTCGGCCGGCGGCGTGGCGGGCAGCAGGTCACGCAGGTCACCGACGACGTCATAGCCGGCCGCGTCGAGCCGTTCGACCATCCGGACGCTCGTCTCGTGGCACCACTCGTGGAGTCGCGGCGGCAACTCCGGGCGCCGGCCCGCCTGCGGCACGAGGACCAGGCGAGCGAAGTAACCCTTGGCGGTCCGGCCGTGCCCGGCGCGCGGATGCGGCAGCCGGTCACCGAGGGCGACGTTGACCCGCCGCATCAGCTCGGCCTGGACGAGACCCAGCGACTCGTTGCGCCGCGCGACGTCGCGGTCGAGAACCGCCGGATCCGCCTCGACGACCTGACAGAACCGCTTCAGCAGCAACTCCTGGTCGGATCCGGACGGCGGCACCGTGACGATGTGGACGCGATCCGGCGGCAGGTCGCCCCGCCACCGCTCGGCGATCGCCGGGGCGTCCTGCCGGTCCCAGAAGTACGCCGTGCTCGCGTCGTCGTTCACGACGGCGTCGAGGAACGTCTCGTACGAAACGAGCCCACGCTGCTGGATCTGCTGCTGCCAGGCGGCGGGGATCTGTCGCAGCAGATCCCGCACGGTGAGCACGACGTGGATCTCGAAGTCGCTCAGGCGCGCGCGCAGTCGCTCCGCTTGCTCGGCGGTCGCCGGAGCGAAGAGCTCATGGCTCACCAGCACACGCGGGGCCTCGACCTGCGAAAGATCGTCGGCCAGCCGGCTCACCGCGTGATGGGCCTCCGGCGGATCCATCTCCGGGTCGGCCTGCTCCCGTACCGCGAGGCTGACGAAGAAGTGATCCTTGACGTCACGCAGCGGGAGATGCAGGCCGTCCGCCTCGAGCGCGTGCCGGGACGCCCAGAAGGTGTCCTGCAGGAAGGTCGTCCCCGTCTTCGGACACCCGACGTGGAGGAAGAGCCGTCGTGTGGCGTTCACGCAAGCCATGATCGCGCACCCAGAGAGTCGCCGGCCTAGGCGACCGAGTCGAGGAGGCTCCGCCAGCGCTGGATGATGTGAGGCATCTGATAGGCGTGCGCGTCCTCCCACGCGGCCCGGCCCATTCGGACCCGGCGATCGGCGTCGTCGATGAGGTCGAACAGCGCCGCCGTGTACGCCGCCGCGTCGCCGTCCGGGATGAGCCAGCCGTTGCGTCCGTGGTCGATCAGATCGGCCGGACCGCTCGGGCAGTCGTACGCGATCATCGGCAGGCCGGTCGCCATCGCCTCGAGGAGCACCATCGGAAAGCCCTCGTGGATCGAGGTCATCGCATAACCGGACGCCTGCCGCAAGGCCGCCGGCATGTCCTGCGTGTAGCCCCGAAGCTTCACCTGGGCACCGATCCGATGGTCGCGGATCTGCTGGCGCAGCTGGCGGCGATGCTCGCCGGTGCCGTAAATGTGCAGTTGCCAGTCCGGACGCTTCGGCGCGACCGGGGCGTAGGCGTCGATCAGGCGGTGGAACGCCTTCTGCTCTGACAGCCGGCCGGCCGCCACGATCACCTTGTCCGCCAGCAGTGCCGGCTCCTCGATCGGCCAGCTCAGCGCGTTGGGGATCGCGGTGATCACCGTGTCGGCGCTGCCGGCGAGCCGGCGGTAGTCGTCGGCGTCCCCCTCGGTCAGTGTCACGAGAACGTCGAGGGCACGCACCATCCGTTCGGCCAGGTCGTGCGTGGCCGGCTCGGCCGACCGGACCTGCAGGTTGAGGTGCTCCTGCCCGATCGTGACGACGCCAGGAGGTGCATGCTCGGCCGCGATCAGGTTCAGCGACGGCCGGGAGGAGATCACAACACTGTCCGGCGGCACGGTGGCGAGCGCGTCGACGACGCGGCGGTCACCGGCGGCCGAGAGATAGGAGTCGACCGGCACCAGCGACGACGGCTCCTCCAGGCCCGGATCGCGGTCGGCCGATCCGGGGCGCAGGTCGATCAGGTGCCTGACGGTGATCCTCGGATCGAGCGGGAAGACCGGCTCGTCCCGCTTGCGGACCACGCTGATCAGATGGACGTCGTAGGACTCGACGAGATGGTTGGCGAGGTTGATCACCGTACGTGCGATGCCGCCCTGACCGGTCCCGCGCAACAGCACGAACGTGACACGTCGTCGCGCGGTCATCGTCGGCCCCTTCGTCCGCTGTCGGGATCGCCCGCCCGCATCATTTCGCAGCGTCAGCGCGACGCGACGGCCGACCCGACCTCGTGCGCTACTCCTCCGGCGGCGACCAGCGGTCGCTACGGGACATGCCGGCGGCGCGGCCCTTGGCGGCCACGACCAGCGCCATCTTGCGCGACGCCTCGTCGATCATCTCGTCGCCGAGCATGGCCGAGCCCTTCATGCCGCCGGCCTCGGAGGTGTACCACTCATACGCGTCGAGGATGTTCTCGGCGTGGTCGTAGTCCTCCTGCCGCGGGCTGAACACCTCGTTCGCCGCGTCGACCTGACCCGGGTGCAGCACCCATTTGCCGTCGAACCCGAGCGCCGCGGCCCGCCCGGCGACCCGCTTGTAGCCGTCGATGTCGCGGATCTGGAGGTAGGGCCCGTCGATGGCCTGCTTGTCGTAGGCCCGGGCCGCCATCAGGATCCGCATCAGGATGTAGTGGTAGGCGTCGCCGACGTCGTAGCCCGCCGGCTGCTCTCCGACGACCAGTGACTTCATGTTGATGCTCGCCATGAAGTCCGCCGGGCCGAAGATGATCGTCTCGACCCGCGGGCTCGCCGCGGCGATGGCGTCGACGTTGATCAGGCCTATCGCGTTCTCGATCTGGACCTCGATGCCGAGCCGGCCGACCTCGTAGCCCATGGTCTTCTCGATCTGGGTGAGCAGCGTGTCCAGCGCGACGACCTGCTCGGCGGTCTGCACCTTTGGGAGCATGACGCAATCGAGGTTGGCGCCGGCGCCTTCGACGACCTCGATGACGTCGCGGTAGGTCCACTCGGTCGTCCAGTCGTTGACGCGTACGGCCCGGATCTTGTCGCCCCAGCCGCCCTCGTTGAGCGCGGCGACGATGTTCTTGCGGGCCTCGGGCTTGGCCAGCGGCGCGACCGCGTCCTCGAGGTCCAAGAATACCTGGTCGGCCGGGAGTTGCTTGGCCTTCTCCAGGAAGCGCGGGTTCGAACCCGGCACCGCCAGGCACGAACGTCGCGAGCGCGGTGCTTGCGTCATGGTCACCTCGTACGCGATCGGGAGCGGTCCCGGTGAGCGTACCCACGGCGACCCTGTCACGGCATGGTCCAGGTCACGCGCGGCGCCGACGGATCTCGAGACCTTCGGGCAGTCAGGGCTACCGCGAGGTCTCGAGATCCGTCGGACAGTCAGTCGATGCGGAGCCGGTGGACGCCACTTTGAGCGGTTCCGGCGTAGAGCCATTGCCCATCGGGACTGACCGCGAGCGACTGGACCGAGAGGTTCTGCAGCCCACCCGAGACGTTCACCCACGTACGACCGCCGTCGGTGCTGCGCAGCACGCCACGGCCGCCCTTGACCAGGCCGTTGGCCGCGTACGCCGCGGTGCTGGCGTACCACGTCCCGGACTCCGACGGGACACTCGTGACCTCGGTGACCCGCATCGGCAGCCCACCGGAGTCGGCATCGCGGAAGGTCGCGCCGCCGTCGGTACTGAGCAACATCCGGTCGCCGCCCGCGACGATCCGCTGCCCCTTGATCGTCACCGCGGTCACCCGGCCCGCCGCGACCTGGGTCACCGACTCGCCGTAGTTGTCGGAGCGATACAACCCGGACGCGCTACCGAGCCACAACCGGTCGGGGTCGGCGGGGTCGGTCGCCACGGTGGTGAACACCTGGTCATGGAACAGCTTCTTCCACGTCTCACCGCCGTCACGGGTCACGAACAGGCCGGGCCGGCCGCCTTCCGCGAAGGGCACGACGACCCGGTCGGGGTCAGCCGGCGAGACGGCCAGGTCATAGGCCAGATTGCGGTCCCGACCGCGTACCTCCCACGTCGCTCCACCGTCGTCGCTGCGATAGACCCAGAAGGTGCTGGTGGCGTCGTGCCGGATCTTCCAGACCACACTCGGCTCACTCGGCGACGGCACGACATGGTTGACGGTCGTTCCGTGGTAGCCCTCGTAGCCGGACAGCCCCCACTCGGCCGTGGACGGCGTCACCTTCTTGGCCGTCGGGAGCGACGTCCGGTAGGTGTCCGAGTCGGTCCCGGTGACCAGCACCGGCTCGCCGTCCGCACCGGTGCTCACGGCGAGGTCGTACGCGGTCACGCCCTGCACCCCGATCCGGGTCGACGTGCCGCCGTCGGCTCCACCGTGGAAGAGCCCGGCCTGCTCGGACGCGTACAGCAGCGATCCACCGGTCCACGGCGTGAAGTCCATCTCGACCGGGCCACGCATCGGCCGCGGTACGGACGCCCAGGTCGCGCCACGGTCGCGGCTCACGAAGTTGTCCGCGTTGTAGGTGCTGACGACGATGGTGCCGTCGCGCATCCAGATCGACTGCGGTCCGAACTGCGGGAACTCGTGGATCGTCGCCCAGCTCTCGCCGCCGTCCTGGCTGCCGATCAGCCGGTTGTTCCGGTCCAGGATCCCCACGAGCTCGTCGTCGGCAATCAGGCCACGCACGCTGGTCTCGGAGCCGTCGTAGACCTGGTCGACACCGTCCACGACCCCGTCGAGGATGCCGCGCATCGCCCACACACCGTTGAAGGTCGCGAGGTAGAGGTCGCCGTCGCCGATCGCCGCGCCGAGCAGATCAGCGCCCGGAACGGGTACCGCCTGCGACGACCACGTGGTGCCGGCGTCGCGACTCACCATGACCGCGTCCGCCGTCACCGTGACGAGCACGTGGGTGTCCGCGTCGCTGACGAACGCGTAGACGTGGGCGTCGGGGAAGTCCAGCGTCGTCCACGTGCGTCCACCGTCGACGGTCCGCACCACCTTCCCCTGGTACGTCGGGTCCAGCAGCACCTTGAAGAAGCTGCCGATCTCGCCGTTCACCGCGTACCACATGCGGTCGGAGTCGTCGGCGTCGACGATGACGGTGCCGTTGCCGTCAGCCACCGGCAGGCCGCTGAGCTGCCGCCACTGCTTGCCGCCGTCGGCCGTCACCCACGGGCCGAGCTTGGCGTACTGCGTCACGACCATGGCGTCCGGGTCGGCCGGCGTCGTCGTGATCCAGCCGGCCTCGCCGTTCGGCCCGATCGGCTCCCATCGGTCACCACCCGGCCGGTTGTCCGGCGGCAGGACTTCAACGGTCGTGGAGCCGATCAGGCGCCGCTGCTTCGCGGTCCAGGCCTGGGCGTCGAGACGATAGACCCCCGGCGTGCTGCCGACGACGCGGGCGCGATACCAGGAGCCGTGGTCGTGCCTCATGTCGATCGTCGTCTGCTTGCCGCGGGGCGGGGTCACCGTCAGCACCGGCGGCCGGGCCAGCGTCGCCGGGCTGTAGACGAACGCCTCGCTGGTGCCGGCGCTCGGATCCGGCGACGACTGCACGATCAGATGGCGGACGGACAGGAGGTACGGCACGCGTACGTCCGGTGCGTCGTCGACGCTGGCGTTGATCCAGCCGGCGACTTCGGTGTCGGTCGTCGGCCGTTGCGCCGACACCCGGACCGAGACCGGGATCGAGCCGCCGGCCGGGATGGTCGCCGACCTCGGCGTGACCGTCACGGTGCCTGGGCTGTCCGGCGCCCGCTCACCCGACAACGACACGCTCAGCGGTGCCTCGGAGTGGTTGTAGAGCCGGACCGAGCCGGTTCCGTCCACGGTGCCGCGCGACAGGTCGGCGAGCCCGATCGAGACCGACGACGGCCGCGAGGTCACGGTCGCATCGGCCGCCGCGGCGACATCCAGCCGGCCGGCGCCCTGGATCGTCGGGCCGAGCCCGTCCAGGGGCGTGGCCGAGCCGATCAGGGCGCCGGACGTGTCGGTGACGCTGTCGTTGGGCCGAAGCTGCCGCAGCAGAGCGGCCGCGCCGGCGACGTGAGGGCTGGCCATGCTGGTGCCGGAGATCCGGAACTCGCCCATGTGCCACTGGGCCGACGGCCAGGTCGAACGGATCTCGACGCCGGGAGCGACCAGGTCGGGCTCGAGGGTGAAGCGCGGACTCGGCCCCTGTGAGCTGAACGCCGCGACCCGGTCGGTGAGGTCTTCGCCCGTGACGCTGATCTCCACCGGCCCTTCGGCGAGGAAGCCCTCGAGCTCTTGCCACTGCAGCGCGTCGATGCCGAACACCACGATGTCGTCCAGCCGGAAGCTGTCTCCGGAGGCCGCCGTACGCAGCGGAACGTCGGCCAGCTCGTCGTCGGCCGCCACCTTCGCCTTCTCGGCGGAGAGCACCGGACCGCCGGCGCTGCGGAGGTAGCCGACCAGCGCGATCGCGCCGCGCTCCTCGGCCCGCCGAGCCTGCTCGACGGAGACGTGGCTGGTCTGGTCGATCGACCCCGGGATCCACGACTCGATGGCCACGACCTTGCCGGTGACGTCGCCGACCCGTTCGTAGTCCGCATCGGTGCCGTCCCCGACGTCGACGAGCTCACCGACGACGGTCTCCTCGGGCGGGTTCGCGGAGTACGGCGCGCGATAGGCCTGCAGCAGCTGCCGCTGCGGCGACTCGACGTACGCGGTCGGGACTCGCAGTCCGCTGATCGACGCACCGACGCTGATCACGCCGTCCGCCGCGGCCGGCGAGCCCACCGTTCCGGCCGCCGGGCCCGAGTTGCCGGCCGACGCGACTACGACGGCGCCCTCCTGGGTGGCGGCCGTCGCGGCCTGGCCGAGCGGGTCGGTGCCGTCTCCCGGGCCGCCGAGGCTCAGGTTGATGACGTCGGCGCGATGGGGGTTGTCCGGCGCGACCGCAGCCTCGAGTGCGGCGATGATGTCGGACTCCCAGCCAGCGCCCCACCCGTCGAGCACCTTGTACGCCATGAGCGACGCGGCCGGGGCAACACCGGTCACCGCACCGTCGCCCGCCACGATGCCGGCGACGTGGGTGCCGTGTCCGTTGTCGTCCATGGGGTCGTCGTCGCGGTTGACGAAGTCGTAGCCGCCGACGACCTTGTGGTCCGGCCCGAACCCGCCGCCGAGGGAGTCGAGGTCGTAGTCGATGCCCGTGTCCAGGATCGCGACCGTGACGCCCTCGCCCCGGATCTGGCGGCCCTCGTCGTCGGTCCGCTCCCACACCTGCGGCGCGCCGACCAGCGGGACACTCGTCTCGGTGTTGGCCCGCATCGACTCGTCGGGATAGACGGCCCGAACGCCGTCCAGACGCCGCAGGTCGTCGACGCCGCCGGCCGGCACGCTCACCGTGAGCGCCGTGATCAGGTCGGTGTACGCGTGGATCTGGCGGATCTGGAGGCCGGCGTCGCGAGCGGCACCGAGCAGGTCGCGCTGCTCTTGCCGCAGCTCCTCGCGAGTCGCGTCGAGTGACTGCAGCGCCGCGGGGCCGGCCGCGTCGAGCGGCTGGCCGACCCGGCCGGTCTGGCGCAGCGCCGCCGGATCGTCGAGTTGGACGATGACCCGCTGGCGCGGACCGTCGGCCGGCACAGGGGCGACGGGACCGCCGACAGCCGGGGCCGTGGGCGTGAGGCCGGCCAGGCCACCGATCGACACGACGGCGGCGAGGGCGGCAGCGAGTGAGCGCAGCGGGTAGCGCATGGGGCGACTCCAGAGTCGATGACACCGGCAGGTACGGCTCATGCCTGTCCTATCCGCCGGGCGCGGGCCGCCACAATGTTCCTGGGTGGCCTGTTGTGGACGTTGGCACCGGTGTGCCACGGTCACCGGATGACCGATCGAGCCACATGAGGGATAAATCGACTATTCCTGACGATTCTGTGACTCAGTCGCCCGCAACGCTGACCGCACTCGGACTCTCGGCGTTCGAGGAGGACGTCTACCGGGCCCTGCTGGCCCATGCCGACATCGCGCCCGCCGAGCTGGCCGCCGAGATCGACGCCACGGACCGTCGGGTTAGCCGGTCGCTCGACCGGCTTCGCGACCTCGGCCTCGTCAGCCGGCTGTCGGGCCGCCGGCGCCGCTACACGGCGGCCGATCCCGAGGCCGCGATCGAGGCGCTGATCCGCAACCGCACCGCCGACCTCGAACGAGTGCGCTCGCTGACCGTGGAGCTGGCGGCGGGGTTCCATGCCGCCCAGCGGGCCGGTGGACGGGGCGACGTCGTCGAGCTCGTCCACGGCGCCGAGGAGCTCGGACGGTGGTTCGTCCGTCTGCAGCAGCAGGTGCGCGAGGAGATGCTGGTGCTCGACCGGCCGCCGTACGCACTCGCCGCGAGCAACCCGGTCGAGCCGGTGAGCCTCGCACAGGGCGTCCGCTGGCGGGCGGTCTACGCACCGGAGGCGTTGGAGATCCCGGGCGCGCTGGAGGAGATCACCGAGCTGGCACGCCGAGGCGAACGCAGCCGGGTGCTGCCTGGCCTGCCGCTCAAGCTCGCGATCGCCGACGCCAAGGTCGCCCTGCTCCCGCTGAGTCTCGACCTCGAGACGACCCAGGTGGCGGTGATCCACGAGTCGACGCTGCTCGAAGCGCTGGTCGACCTCTTCCAGACCTACTGGGACCTCGCGGTGCCGATCGGCGAGGACGCCATCGACCTGACCGGGATCGACGACGAGACCCGGCAACTGCTGACCCTGCTGGCGACCGGACTCAAGGACGACGCGATCGCGCGGCAGCTGGGCCTGTCGACCCGGACCATGCGCCGCCGCGTCCGCACCCTTCTCGACGAGTTGTCGGCCGCGAACCGCTTCCAGGCCGGCGTCCAGGCGGCCCGGCGCGGCTGGCTCTGACCCGCCACCGCCCAGAGTTGTCAGCTTCTATTCGGCCCCCGGCCCGAATAGAAGCTGACAACTCGGCGGGCTAGTCGACCGGGGCCTCGGCGTGCCGACTCGGCTGGCGGACGACGACGATGACCAGGCCCGCCAAGACGAGCACCAGCCCCACGTACACACCGAGCGGCGGCGCCTGCCCCAAGAAGATCGACGCGAGCAAGGCAGCGCCGGGGACCTCGAGCAGCAGGACGAGCGACACGACCGTCGGGCTCAGCACGGCGAGCAGGTGGTTGAAGATCGAGTGACCGAGCAACTGCGCCGACACCGTGACGGCGACCAGCCCGAGCCAGGTCGTCGCCTCGTAGCCGGCGAGCGGTTGCCGGCCGATCAGGCAGCAGGCCAGCATCGTGATCGCGCAGGTGCCGTAGCAGAGCGTGGTGTACGCCGTCGTCGACAGCGACTGCCGGATGGCGCCGCCGAGCACCACGTACGCCGCGGCGAACACACCACCCGCCACGGCGAGCAGGTCACCCATCAACGCCCGGGTGGACAACGTGAGGTCGACGCCGGACACGACGAGCACGCCGCTCGACGAGACGACCAGGCCGACGAGCACTGCCTTGCGCACCGGCTGTCCACGCAGCCGGTCGATGAGCACGACGAACGCGACCTGCAACGCCTGCAGCGCCGTCGCCGACGCCACCGACGTCAGCTTGAGCGAGGACACCCAAGTCGCGAAGTGACCGGCCAGCATGAGCCCCGCGAACGCCGTGCCGGCCAGCGCCCGCCCGTCGAGCGAGCGCAGCTCCTCTCGCCCCGTGGTCAGCGCCGCCGGCAGCATCACCGCCGTCCCGAGGGCGTTGCGCCAGAACGCGATCGCCAGCGCCGGAGCGGCGATCCATGCCATCAGCGGCCCCGACGCCGACACCCCGAAGACGCCGACGACGCTGAGCAGGAAGGTCACCGGACACAGTGTCCTGTATCGAGTTGTGCCAGGCTGACCGTGTGGACGACGTCGAGACGGCACTCGTCGCCGAGCTCGCCAAGAAGTCGTGGATGTGCTGGATCGCCTACGGCGACCCGTCCCATGCCCACCCTGTCTGGCACTCCTGGGTCGACGACGCGATCTGTGTCGTCGCGGGCGGCGACGAGCAGCCGCTGCCGGGCATCGAGGAGCAGGCCGAGGTGCTGGTCACCTTGCGGACCAAGACCACGCGGCAGCGGCTCGCGACGCTCCTCGCCCGGGTCGAGCGGGTCGGCCCGGACCATCCGCAGTGGGAGACGATCACGGCCGCGCTCGTGACCGGGCGGCTCAATCTCGCCGATGCGCCGGGCGCGCCGGATCGCTGGGCGCGAGACGGTGTGGTGGTACGGCTCGTGCCGGTCGAGGTGGTCGAGGCGCCCGGCTCGCTGCCCGACGACCGGGCAGCGGCCGAGCCGATCGACTCGCCGGCGACGACGGTGGGTCGGCCGCCGCCGGTGCTACACCGTCGGCAGACCCGGCGGCGGCGCTTGTCGTGACGGATCACCGCGCCACGAGCGACTGATCACCGCGCCACGAGTGACTGATCACCACGCCACGAGTGACTGATGATCGTCAGGGGGTGGGTGGGGTGAGGCGGCCGGAGGCGACCGGGACGACGCCACCACCGACTCGGACCT
>Ga0075431_100005317_pt1 | contig 12692 bp, 12 predicted proteins | sample RhiMetdeltSRZDD5_FD_75297 | JGI IMG/M metagenome (GOLD analysis project Ga0075431, IMG submission 75297) | Populus rhizosphere microbial communities from Tennessee, USA - Rhizosphere MetaG P. deltoides SRZDD5 | ecosystem: Host-associated > Plants > Roots > Rhizosphere > Soil | place: USA... | reverse complement strand
GCCTCATACATTCGGATGGGCTTCAAAAATCCTCTTCGTTCCCCACTGTGCGAGCCCCGTCGAAAGGCGGGGCTCGTTCTTTATGTCTGTTCCCGCCGCCCCCTCACCATCTGAAGGAACACGCGCGGCGCGGCCGGCGGTCGCACGATGAACCAGAGCACTAACCCAACGGCCCATGCCGCATACACCAGTGTAATCTCCTCACGCCATTCCGCGCGAAGGAACTGGACGAGCCAGAGAAAAAAGAGCAGCGCAGCGTTCCACCACTCGAAGCGCATGTTCGCGAGCAGAAGCACGGCGACGACGCTTTGCATGATCGTCAGCAGGATCTCCATCCGCTGCTCGCCATCGAAGGGAAGCGCGGAGGCCTCGCCGCGCGCGATCGAAAAGACAATGGGGATCATCGCCGCGAGCACCGTCCACTGATTGACGTTGCTCGACAGCATGTTCATCAGCCCCATCGGAGCATGCGTGACACGCCGCGCCCACGCGAAGGCGGACACCTTCTCGGGAAACTCGCTCAGGAACGGAGCGACCCATTGCACGAAGACGAACTGGCTGATGCCGAGGGACACTGCCAGGGCCAGCATCGAGTTCAGGAAGGGGTGCGCGGTGAAGTACAGCAGCACGCCGCCGACCACGAAAAAGCCGACGATGGTCGCATGGCGCCACGCGCCCGGTCGCGTGTAGGCCCAGCGCGCCGGCGCCGGCGCATCGGCGAGGTTCTCCTGATCCTGCGGCGGGAAGCGCCAGAGAATACCCAGGTACACCACGTACATGGCGATGAGGACGCCGGCGTCGACGAGACTCAGCGAGCCCTTGTACCACACCCAGAAGAAGTAGAGGACCGGGGGTACGGTCGCGAGCACCTCCACCGAGTGCTCGTCCTCGAGCTGTATCGCGCGCAACGCCTTTCCCGCCTTTCGGCGATAGAAGGCGGCCACGAAGTAGATCATCGGCCAGCCAAGGCCGATGAGCAGCCGGATCGCCCCGGTATAATTCGCGATCGCGAGGTGGGAGTGACAGCCAATGGGAGGGTTGGCGACGAAGCACTGCACGGGGTCGTTGCCCGCCTCCCACGCGATCACCGCCTCGACGGCGAATTCCGGCAGCGTCTGCAGCCACGCCAGGATCGCGAGCGCGAGCCCCTGTGAAATCATGAACTGCGCCGCCTCCGCGCCCCACGCGATCATGAACGCGCTGAACAGGATGCTGGGGAACGTCCACAGGGCCGACCAGGCGGACGACGCGCCCTGCAGGATGGCGACCAGCAGCAACTTGACTTTCAAATGGGCGCCATCCAGATAGGGGTGATCCCGGCGGTGAAAAGTTGCGTCAAGTTAGACGTGCACCGCGGGCGACTCAAGCTGGACGGGTGCGCGTGCCTGCGCGCCATACGTTCGCGAACCAATACACGCCCCATCGCTTCGTGACTCAACGACGAAACTCGCGCCCGCGCGCCGCCGCGCGCCGCGCGAAAGCCCCACCCGCGCCCCTTTCCGACCGCCGTGTCGATACGGACTCGCTCGAGCTCGCCGAGTTCGATGCCGGTCTCGACCTCGATCCCGGGCCGGTGCACAACGCGGAATTCGAAGCCCTCGTCCGCCGCATCCTCGAGCTGATCGGCGAAGAGCCATCACGCGAAGGGCTGCTTCGTACCCCGACGCGCGTCGCGAACGCCCTCACCTGGCTCACGCGTGGCTACGCCCTCAACGTCGAGGAGGTCGTGGGCAAGGCCGTGTTCGCCGAAGCGCACGAGAGCATGGTCATGGTTCGCGACATCGAGCTCTACTCGCTCTGCGAGCACCACCTGCTCCCGTTCTTCGGCAAGGCCCACATCGCGTACATTCCCGACGGACACATCGTCGGACTCTCGAAGCTGCCGCGTATTGTCGACGTCTTTGCGCGCCGGCTCCAGGTGCAGGAGCGTCTCACCGAGCAGATCGCGCAGGCCATTCAGGACGTCCTCTCGCCGAGGGGCGTCGGTGTCGTGATCGAGGCATACCACCTGTGCATGATGATGCGGGGTGTCGAGAAGCAGAACTCGAAGACGATCACCAGCGCGCTGCGTGGCTCGTTCCGCTCCGACGCGCGGACGCGAGATGAGTTTCTCCAGCTCGCGCACGGCAGCTCGACGCCCCTGCGGTGACAGGCGCCTCTCTCCTGCCTGACGAATAGCCATGTTCATCGAGCTGGTCGAGTCGCTCCGCTGCCCCCGCCCGCACGACTTCACGTGGCTGGTGGCCTCCACGCTCGAGATGGCGGGGCGCGACATTCGACGCGGGCTGCTTGGCTGTCCCGCGTGCAGCGCTCGCTACCCGATCCGGGATGGCATCGTCGATTTTCGAACGCGGGATGGCACGACACCGCTTCCCGATTCCCCTCCGCTCGCCAGCGCGCCCCGGGACCCGGACCTCGCGACCCGCGTGGCCGCCCTGCTCGACCTAACGAGTCCGGGCGGGTTCGTCCTCCTCGCCGGGTCGTGGAGCCTGGCCGCGCCGGCGCTCCGGGACCTCGCCGAGGGGGTTGAGCTCCTGGTTCTGAATCCGACGATCGCGCTCGCCAGCGGCGACGGTATCTCGCTCGCGCGCACCGACGGATCGATCCCCATTCGGCCGGCAGCCGCGCGAGGCATTGCGCTCGACACGGGGCACGCCGCGCACGTGGATGGCGCGGCGACCGCCCTTCGTCAGTTCGGTCGTCTGATGGCGCCTCTCAGGGCAACGGTGCCGTCGGGCCTCGAGGAGCTGGCTCGCGACAACTCCGACTGGGTCGCGACCAAGCGGGTGGCGACATCGGAAGCCGTGCCGCTACGAAGAGGCTGAGGTGGTCGAGGGTGTCGAGGGTGTCAAGGCAGTCAAGGAAACCCTCGACACCCTTGACACCCTCGACACCCTCAGCCTTTACAGCGAGTCCGTCCCCGCCGTTCGCGCCGGAACCGGCGTCTGCCCCGCTTCGCGAGCCTTGTCAACCCGGTGCCACACCGAGCTCGGTGTAGGCGCCATCCCGACGGGAGGCGCAAACACCATCGTATTGTCGGCCGCGCTCGCCAGGACCTGAATCGTCTCTCCCGCGAGAAGCGGTGGCCGCCCTCCCGAGGCGGTCGTCGTGACATTCTCGGGGGTGAGCGTCAGCAAGCCGCTCGGCGTAACCGTAGCGCCCCCCGTGGCGACGAACTGATCCCCCGCCGGGTAGACCGCCACCATGCGGAAGCTGCTCGGGGTGAGGCTCAACTGCACGCGTCGGGCGCCGACGAACGCGGTTTGGTTCGGGTCGGTAAAGAGCACCCACTCGCCATACGGGCTCGAACTCTGAGCGGGGGTGTGCGCCGGCGTCGAATCCGTCAGCTTCGCCTTACGGAACCAGCTGCACGCGGGAAGCGCCGCGAGCAGCGCCAGTGCCAACACCGTCCTGCGCATGTTCAACTCCGGTTATGGTCTGCCATCTCCATCCGGAAGTGCACCAACTATGCCGGGCCAGCCACCCGCCGCCCGGGCGGTCAACCCTGGGCGGCGGTCTCCCGGTCCTCCTCATAGAGGCGGTTGATGCGGTCGGCGTACCGCTTTTCGATGATACGCCGCCTCACCTTGTGGGATGGGGTCAACTCGCCGCTCTCGATCGTGAAGTCGGTCTCGAGAAGGGCCACCTTCTTCGGAGTCTCGAACGACGCCAGCCCAGTGAGCTTCCGCAGCACCTCCTTCTCCATCTTCGCCAGAACGAGGGGCAGGTTGATGAGCTGCCGGCGGTCGGTCCAGATCAGGTTCTTGATCTTCGCCCACTTCTCGAGGTGCTCGAAGTTCGGCACGACGAGCACGATCGGGAACTTGCGCTTGTCGCCGAGCACCACCGCCTGCGAGACGTACTTGTTCGTCTTGATCATGTTCTCGATCGGCTGGGGCGCAATGTTCTTCCCCCCCGCCGTGACGATGATGTCCTTTTTCCGATCGGTGATCGCGAGGAAGCCATCGTCGAGGACGCCGATGTCGCCGGTATGGAACCACCCCTCGTCGTCGATTGCCTCACGAGTGGCGTCGGGCTTGTTGAAATACCCTTTCATCACGTGCGGGCCGCGCGTCAGGATCTCGCCATCCGCCGCGGTCGTGACCTCGACGCCCGGGATCGGCCGGCCGACGGTGCCGATGCGAAAGTGCCGAGGGGTGTTGACGGCGATGACGGGCGATGTCTCGGTGAGCCCGTACCCCTCGAGAATCGTGAGGCCGGCGGCGTAGAAGAACTTGTTGATCTCCGGTGCCAGCGGTGCACCGCCCGAGACGAAGTACCGCATGCGCCCGCCCGTGCGCGCCTTGAGCTTGGAGAACACGAGCAGCTGCGCCACTCGATAGGCGAGGGCCAGCGGTCCCCGCGGCGTGCGCCCCGCGAGCGTTTCGTCCGCCCATTTGTCGGCGACGTGTCGCGCCCAGAAGAAGATGCGCTTCTTCACCGCGCCCCCCGCCAGCGCGTTCTCGAGGACGCGCGCGTAAATCTTCTCGTAGAGCCGCGGGACCGACATCATGACGGTCGGCCGCACTTCCTGCATGTTCACCGGAACGGTATCGATCGACTCGGCGTACGCGATCGAGACCCCGCAGGCCATCATCAGGTAGTCACCCATCCGCTCGAAGACGTGCGAGAGTGGCAGAAAGCTCAGCGCCACGTCATCCCGGAACGGAAGAATCTCGCTGCACACCTTCACGTTGGAATGGAAGTTGTCGTGCGTGAGCATGACACCCTTGGGCTCACCGGTCGTGCCCGAGGTGTAGATCAGCGTGGCGAGGTCGTCCGGCTTCGCGGTCATCGCCTCCTGGCGATACCTCGCCTCCGTGTAGTCCGGTACGGCCTTGCCCCGCGCTTCGAGCGTGTCGAAGGTGAGGTCGACACCGGGCCAGGCTGCCTCACCGAATCCGATGACGTGCCGGAGCGTTGGAACCTGCGACCGCACCTGCGCCACCTTGGCCGCCAGCTCGGCCGTGGATACGAAGAGCGCCGCGACGCCGGCATCCTTCAGGATGTAGGCGATCTGCTCCGGTGGCAGCGTCGGGTAGACGGGAACATCGATCACGCCCGTCGTCAGGCAGGCATAGTCCGCGATCGCCCACTCCGGACGGTTCTCGGAGAGAATGCCGACGCGCGCCCCACGCTCGACGCCGATCGCCCGGAGGCCGAGGCCGACGTGCTGGACTCTGCTCGCGAGCGTCCGGTGCGACATTGGCCGATACGTCCCCTGGACCTTCCACTGGAGCGCGTTGGGGCGGTCGTATCGATCGACGGCATCGAAAAAGATCTGAACGAGCGTGCCCGGAGCAGGAGGGGGTCCGCCGCTCACGATCTGACGAGACACGATGGCAGTGGCCATGGATCAGCGGGGACGGATCACGGTGGTGAACAGAAATGGGGAGCCGGGAAGCGGCGTTCCGTCAGGACGCAGCACGACGACCTCCGTCACGAACGTGCGTAGAAGCGTGTCGCTCACGACAGCGAGGGGAAACCGAATCCGCCGTCGCACGATCCCACTCGCATCGGTCGTGTCCACCCGAGAAGGCCTGTTGGCGTCATTCGCGATGTACACGTCAGTCGTGTCCGCGTTCTCGGCGAGGCCTGGGGGCGTCGTAATGGTGTACCGCGCCCGCCAGAACGGAACGGCGAGCACGGTGTCGCGGCCGTCCACGATCGTTCGCTGCGCCACGGTCACGGCGAGGGCGCGGGCCGTATCGTCGGCCAGCCCATAGAGGACGGTATCCTCGAGCGGTGAGATGGCGAACGCCGTATCGGGTGCGAGCGTGACCCGGAGCGGCAGGCGCACCGACTGTAGCCCCGCGATTCGAGCGATCACATCCTCATCCCCGACGCGCAGCCCCGCCACTTGCCCCGTCGTGCTGTCGACCTCGATGATGGCGGTGGTGTCGCTCTGCAGGGCGAAGAACCGGATCGGCGCATCCGCGATCACCTCGTTTCGCGAATTCAGCGCCCGCGCGACGAGCGTGGCGACCGCGCCGAGTGTATCGCGCAGGCTGTCACCGGCGGCGATGGCCGGGAGGATCGGCGGCTCGATCTCGATGGCGACCGGGACGTCCGGGTCGGTTCCGACTTCCGTGCACGCGAACGCCGCGCCGGTCAGGGCGACGACGAGCAGCACGCCCGGGTGCCTCACGAGAGCCGCTCCGCCATGATCGTCGCGAGGTTGACGTAGGCCTGCGACGCCGCGTCGGCCGGGTCGCGAAGCACCACGGGCTGGCCCGCCGCGAACGCGTCCGCGGTCGCGGGGGTGCGTGGTACCAAAACGTCGAACACCATGTTTCGCGGCAGATTCTGCTTCACGTAGTCCACCACGCGCACGCACGCCGCATTGTCGGGCTCGTACATGGTCAGCACGAGACCATCGAGGGTGAGGTCCTCGTTGACGGCGATGACGTCCTGAATGCCCCGGAGGATCTGCGGCGTCGTTTGTAGCGCCAGCGGCTCGCATTGCAGCGGCACGATCACGTGCTGGCTGCCTTCGAGCACCCGGTGGACGATGTCGCCCAAACCCGGCGGCGTGTCGACGAGCACCACGTGGCAGCGTTTGCGCGCTTCCTCGAACAGCTGGAGCAACAGCGGCGTTTCCGTCAGGAGCTCGTGATAGAGTCGCTGGTCAACCTCGTGGGTGACATTCCCGGCGAGCACCACGCGCATCCACGGCAGCGCCGTGGGGAGGACGATCTCGCGAAGCGACTTCACCCCGTTGAGGTAGTCGGAGAGGCCATGCACCGCATGACCCCGGCGCAGCCCGACGCCGTATCGCACCGCGCCCTGCGGATCGGCATCGACGATCAACGTCTTGAGCCCGCGCCGCGCGAACGCCGCCGCGAGGTTCACCGCGGTGGTGGTTTTTCCGACGCCGCCCTTCTGGCTGACGACCGCGAGAACTTCTCCCACGCGCTACTCGAGCTCGGGGGCCGCGTCCACGGAGCCCTCGCTCGATGCCAGCTGATCGAGCGTCTGCTGCGCGTGCCGAACCCACCGATCCGCTTCGGCGCTCCTGGGCGGATTGGAGAGAAAGGCATGAAGGTGTCGCTGCGCGCCGGCGAGATCGCCACGCTTCAGCAGGAGGAACGCCAGCCCGTAATGCGCGCCCGACAGCTGCGGATCGAGCTCGAGCGCGCGTCGGTACGAGCGCACGGCGTCGTCGAGCTGACCCGTCTTGGAAAACGCGATCGCCATGTTCTGGAGAATGCGCGGGTCGTTGGGCTGATCTCGCAACGCGAGGCGATACGAGGTGAGCGCCGCATCGAAATCGCCTTGACGCTCGAGCGCGAGCGCCTCGGTGAGATAGTCGATGCGCTTCGGCCTGATATGCTCGGAGTTGCCGCCGAAGACCCGGCGCCACCAGGACATGGAATACGGGGCGATGAGAGCGTGCGCGGCGGAGGCGCGAAGGGACATGCGGAACACTGCGGGACCCGCTCCGCTGCCCGGCAAAGTTACCGACCGGATAGTCGGCGGGCAACCGCGCTCCCCTCCGGGAAACCGCTTGCGTAGCTTATGGTTCGGAGGCCTCCGCTGGTGTCGTGCGTCACTTCGGGCGCCGCATCTCGCCGCCTAACCGCTCTTCAGGAGTCGTCGCGCATGAGCCCTCGCCGCGTCACCACCGACCCAGCCCGGGGCGTCCTGGAGATCGAGTGGCCTCTCTTCGGCGAGCTCTCGCGTGCGCTCGCCCTGAAAGTCGCCCGTTCGTATGACCCCGACCTGGTCGTCGGCATCGCCACCGCGGGCGTCATCCCGGGCGCCGTGATCGCCGCGATTCTCGATGTGGACTTTCATTCGATGATCGTCAGCCGTCGCTTCGGCGCCGACCATCCGCGCGACACACCGGCGATCCTGGGTGCCGCCCCGACGGGCGTGCGTGGTCAGCACGTGCTCGTCGTCGATGAGACCTGTGATTCGGGAGACACGCTGCGCCTGGCCGTGGCCGCGATCGTCAACGCCGGAGCAGCCGACGTACGCACCGCGGTGGGCTTTCGTACCGGCACCTATGCGCCGGATTTCGCCGCGCTCGAGACCGAGTCACTGATCATTCTCCCCTGGGACCGGGAGGTCCTGGTGGATGGAGAGCTGGTCATCAGACCGGAATACGCGGACGCGCTCAAGGACAAATGAGGAATGAGGACGAAGGACCGAGGCATTCGAATCCTCGGTCCTTCGTCCTCATTCCTCGTTCGCCCTAAACGTTCTCGAGCGCGTCCTCGTATCCGGCGCCCGCTCCCATTTGCTCGTACACGGTCGACATCACGGCGTTGTTCCCGAGCAGGAAGCGGCAGCGGGGGTCGCCCATCGAGCGACACTCGACCTCCAGCACCGCGATCTGCGCGTCGGCAATGCGCCCGAAGAAGTCGGCGAACATGCCCGTCGAGAGATGACATCCCGGGTGGTCGATGCCCGCGTCGGGATCGGCCTCGCCCCAGTCCGGCGAGTCGAGGGTGGCGACCGCGTCGCGCAGTGAGCCGATCTTGAGCGTGCCCCAGCCGGCGTCGCGGAAATACGCGGAGGCATGCTCCTCGAACTCTTCGATCCCCAGTTCCTCCGGCTCATCCAGCCCTCGTGTCGCGAGCCAGTGGCGGAACGACGCGAACAGCGTCTCTCCGCCGGCGTACCCAGCCTCCTGGAGGTAGGCGGCAGCGGCCGGGCCGGCGTCGCGAATGAGCGCCGTGCGAAGCGCGGCGAGGGCAGGGCGGCTCAGCGCCACCATCTGGTGTCCGGTGAGGTCGAACGAAGGCATGGAAGACTCCTAACCCGAGTCGCGTATGCGGCGGAGCAACGAGGCTTCATCGATCACCTCGACGCCGAGTGCTTTCGCCTTGTCGAGCTTGCTGCCGGCGGCGTCACCCGCCACGACGAAATCTGTATTCTTCGAGACCGAGCCCGCCACACGGCCGCCATTCGCCTCGACCAGCTCCGTGGCCTGCTGCCGCGAAAGCGTTTGCAAGGTCCCTGTGATGACGACCGTCTTCCCGGCGAGGGCACCGCCGGTCGTGCGCGGGCGCGGCTCCTCGAGCTCGACGCCCCGCCCGCGAAGCTTCCTGATGAGCTGTCGGGTCGTCGGATTCTCGAAGAAGGCCACGACGGCGCGCGCGGTCGTCTCGCCAATCCCGTGAACGGCAAGAATATCGGCTTCCGTCGCCTTCGACAGCGCATCGAGCGATCCGAAATGCCGGGCGAGCAGCTGTGCCGCCCCGGCCCCCACGTGACGGATCCCGAGTCCATTCAGGAGACGAGAGAAGGGCCGCGTCTTCGCCTCCTCGATCGCGGCGATCAGATTCTCGGCGCTCTTCTCGGCGAACCGGTCCAGCGTCACCAGGTCATCCACCGTGAGCGCGAAAATGTCGGCAACATCGGTCACCAGCCCGGCGTCGACCAGCTGCTCGATACGCGCGTAGGAGAGGCCGCGAATGTCCATCGCGCCTCGTGAGGCGAAATGCACGAGCCCTTCGAGGCGTCGCCCGGGACACGCGACATTGGGACAGTACACGGCGACGCCATCCTCGTCCCGCTCCACCGCCGTGCTGCACGCGGGGCATTTCCGCGGCATCCGCCACCGGCGCTCCGAGCCATCCCGACGATCGGGAACGGGGGCGATGACCTGCGGGATGACCTCGCCCGCTCGCTTCACCTGCACCCAGTCACCGATCCGCAGATCCTTGGCGGTGACCAGATCCTCGTTATGCAGCGTCGCCAGCTTGACGGTAGCGCCTCCGATTTCCACCGGCTCGAGAACCGCGAACGGGTTGAGCGCTCCCGTGCGTCCCACGTTCACCTGGATGTCCAGCAGCTTCGTGGTGGCGATGTCGGGCGCGAATTTTCGCGCGATCGCCCATCGCGGCTCCCGCCCTCCGACGACGCCCAGCTCGTCCTGGAGTGAAAAGGAGTTGACCTTCACGACCACGCCATCGATCGCGAAGTTCAGTGACGGCCGGAGCTTGGACTCCACACCCTGCACGAAGCCGATCACCTCGTCGAGGCTCTCCGCGTGGATCCGGTTGGGCTCCACCGGAACGCCCCACTCGACGAGCGCCTCGAGCAGCTCCCACTGCGTCTTGAACGGCTTTCGCTCCCCGTCGGGCACGGCGGCCGAGAACCCGTAGAAGCGGAGTCGGCGCTCGGCGGTGATCGCCGGGTCGAGCTGTCGAAGAGACCCGGCAGCGGCGTTGCGCGGATTGGCGAACAGCGACTCGCCGGCCGCGGCGCGCTGTTGATTGAGGTGCTCGAAGGCGTCGAACGGGAAGTAGACCTCTCCTCGTATCTCGAGACGTGGTGGCGGCCGCTTCGCGCGCAAGCGCAGCGGCACATCCCGAATGGTGCGCAGGTTCGGCGTGACGACTTCGCCGATGGTGCCGTTTCCGCGCGTGGCGCCGACCGCGAGCACGCCATCCTCGTACGTGAGGCTCACCGCGGCTCCGTCGATCTTCAGCTCGGCGGTGTAATCGCGGCGGGCCGCGTCTCCGGCGATACGCGCGATGCGGACCGTCCACTCGCGCAGCTCGTCGTCATCGAACGCGTTACCGAGCGACAGCATGGACACCAGATGCGTGTGTTTCGCGAGCTGCCCTTGCGGCGGCGCCCCGACTCTCTGCGTCGGCGAGTCCGGCGTGCGCAGCTCCGGATGCGCGCGCTCCAGCTCGAGCAGCTCGCGAAACTTGCGATCATACTCGGCGTCGGAGATCTCCGGTCGATCGAGAACGTAGTATTCGTAGCTGGCGCGCTCGAGCTCTTCACGCAACGTCGCCGCGCGAGCGGACAGCTCCGTCAGTCCATCAGCCATGGTCGTGATCGCTCAGAACCCCGCGTCACTGGCCGCACATCGGATGTGCGGGCGGGGACAACGCGTGGGACGTTCAATTTGGTGAGGCCGCCGGGCGCGGGCCAAGTGGCCAGACCGTGCGCCCGCCCAGGTTCGCGCCACGCCCGTGGCTCCTGTACATTCCCGCCTGATATTCCCGGAGCCTGTGGCGGGAATGCCTCGAGCAACAGGAGTCGAAGTGGACGAGAGCGTTTTGGCGGCCGCGCGCGCCGCATTCCCCGCGGGTCAGTCGTCGGTCACGCTCGGCGCCGTCGTACACGGCGGTCACACGCACCCCGAGCCCACCGTGCGGCTCGCGCTGCCGATGATGAACCGCCATGGGCTGATCGCCGGCGCAACCGGCACGGGGAAGACGAAGACTCTCCAGCTGATGGCTGAACAACTCTCGGCGGCCGGAGTTCCCGTGTTTCTCGCCGACGTGAAGGGTGATGTTTCCGGCGTTGCCGCGCCGGGTGAGTCATCGCCTCGTGTCACGCAGCGCGCCACCGAGACGGGATACACCTGGACGCCCACAGGGTATCCAGTCGAGTTCCTGAGTCTCACCGGCGCGCACGGCGCGCAAATGCGCGCGACGGTGTCCTCGTTTGGCCCGCTCCTCCTCGCCAAGGTGCTGGGCCTCAACGAGACGCAGGCATCGGTGCTGGCGATGGTCTTCAAGTACGCGGACGATCGCGGCCTGCTGCTGCTCGACTTCAGCGACCTTCGATCGGTGCTTCAGTACCTCTCCGGCGAAGGCGCGTCGGAGCTGGCCGAGTATGGTGGCATGGCGAAGCAGACCGTTGGAGTGCTGCTTCGCGAGATGGTGCAGCTCGAGCAGCAGGGCGCGGGCGCGTTTTTCGGCGAGCCCGAGTTCGACCTCAACGACCTGCTTCAGGTGGCGCCCGACGGTCGCGGCGTGATGAGCGTTCTCGAGCTGCAGGACGTGCAGGACAAGCCGGCGCTGTCCTCGACGTTCATGATGTGGATGCTGGCGCGTCTCTATCACACGCTCCCCGAGGTGGGGGACCTCGACAAGCCGAAGCTGGTGTTCTTCTTCGACGAGGCGCACCTCCTGTTCGAGGGTGCGAGTCCCGCGTTCCGGGAGCAGGTCGAGCAGGTCGCGCGACTGATCCGGTCGAAGGGCGTCGGCGTCTTTTTCGTCACCCAGAGCCCGAAGGACGTGCCCGCGGACATCCTCGCGCAGCTGGGCAATCGCGTGCAGCACGCGCTGCGTGCATTCACGCCTGACGACGACAAGGCGCTCCGCGCCGCCGCGCGAACGTTTCCGAAGACGAAATTCTACGACATCGAGGAGACGCTGACGACGCTCGGCATTGGCGAAGCGCTGGTGACGGTCCTCGACACGAAGGGCGTGCCGACGCAGCCGTTCGCCGTCCGGATGATCCCACCGAGCTCCCGCATGAGCCCGCTTGCTCCCGCGGAGCTCCAGCAACGCGTGATGTCCTCGGCGCAGGTGCGTGAGTACGCGAAGCCGGTGGACCGCGAGAGTGCTCGCGAGATGCTGGCGGCGCGCGCGGCCGAAGCGGCGCGGGTGACGAGTGAGGTGGAGAGTCGCATTCCGACGCAGTCACCACAAACGTCGCGAGGACGTGCGACCCGCGAGCCGCCGACCGCACTCGAGCAGGCACTCAGGTCGCCGCTGGCGCGAACGGTGGCGGGCGTCGTCACCCGTGGGTTGATGGGAGCGCTCCTCGGCGGAACGCGCCGTCGTCGGCGATAGGCACCGGGCTACTTCGGCGGACTCTTCGGCGAGTCCTCCAGCGCGCGAATGGGGCCGGTCAGCTCGACCCGCACGGTGTATCCCTCGAGGCGGCTCGGAATCACGCGGCGACTCGCGGAGATGGAGTCGGAGACGAGGACT
>Ga0075431_100005311_pt1 | contig 12700 bp, 13 predicted proteins | sample RhiMetdeltSRZDD5_FD_75297 | JGI IMG/M metagenome (GOLD analysis project Ga0075431, IMG submission 75297) | Populus rhizosphere microbial communities from Tennessee, USA - Rhizosphere MetaG P. deltoides SRZDD5 | ecosystem: Host-associated > Plants > Roots > Rhizosphere > Soil | place: USA... | reverse complement strand
ACCCCTCGATACTGCCGACATCACCAGCCAAGCCGCGATCCGCGTGATCTACGAGGTCTTCGCCTGGGTGAGGGATCGGATGCCGTAAGCAGCGTCAACCGCCGTTTCACCTCGCCCTTTGGGCGAGGTCGGATGTACTCATCCGAGAGAGGGGTCTCGCAAGAACGGCTAATCTCCTTGAAAGGACTCATGGTGTCCCCTCAAAAGCCACAAACTGATCCTGACCGGATCGCCAAAGTATGACTCCCCCTGAACGCCGACTCTGGGCACTGCTGCGACGGAACAGGTTCGGCGTTCGCTTTCGCCGCCAGCACCCAATTGGCCCATATGTTGCTGACTTCTATTGCCATGCCCATCGTCTGATCATCGAAATCGATGGGCAGACTCATGACTACACCACCGAACAAGATCAGCGCCGCACCGAGTGGTTGGAATCGCAAGGCTACCGAATTCTGAGATTTTCGAATGAACAAATCCGGGACAATATTGAAGGTGTTGCCTATGTGATTGAAAGTTGGCTGAAAGAACAAGCTGGCGATGAAGCGTGATCCCCCTCCCGGACGGAGAGGTAAAAGCGCGGTCTATCAAGGGCGTTGACACATCTCCCAACTCCACCTAACATGAAGAGAGCCAACGCCGGTCCCCAACGATCAGAGGGCAGCGCATGGATTCCTCATCACCCGACACTTCGACCTTCCAGAAATCGGCGGCGTTGCTGGCGCTGGTGGCCTTGCCTGTGTTCGTGGGCGCGCTCGATCTCACCATTGTCTCGGCGGTTCTCCCCAAAGTCCTGATCGATTTCCAAATCCCGTTCCTCACCGGGGCGGATGATGCGGCGTGGGTGCTGAGCGGCTATCTGCTTGCGTACAGTGTGAGCGTGGTCATGATGGGCCGCCTCTCTGATCTGATCGGGCGGCGGCGTACGTTCTTCATTGCGCTGCTGATCTTCATCCTCGGCTCATGGATAGTGGCTGTCGCGCCAAGCGCTCCCGCCGATTGGATGCGCCGCCTCGTCCGGCTGTTCGCGGGCGGGCGTCCTGATCCCGGTTTTATGGCCCTCTACGCGATGATTGCCGGGCGTGTGATTCAGGCGTTCGGGGCCGGGGCGATGGTTCCGGTCAGCATGGCACTCGTAGGCGACCTCTTCCCGGCGGGCCAGCGTGCAACGCCGCTCGGCGTGATCGCGGCTGTCGATACGGCGGGGTGGGTGCTCGGTCATCTCTACGGTGGGCTGATGGTGCAGATCGTCAAGTGGCCCGTGCTCTTCTGGATCAACATCCCGCTCACGACCGCCGTTGCGGCGCTCACGTGGCGCAGACTTCGCCCCATTGCAGATCGCCATGACGAAGGGGGATTGCCCCGCGCCGCGTGGATCATGATCGCGGCTGGCTTACTGATCGTGAATGTGCTTTCCCTCATGGAAATCGCTGCCGCTATTATCCCGACCCTGACCTCTTTCAGCACAAGCCTTGTGAGCACGCGCTGGCTGGCTGCGATCACCGGGCTGGCGATGCTCGGCGGTGTGATTGCGGCATCGATGGGCGCTCGACGTGTCGAGGCCAACCACACCTTCGATCTCCCCGGTGCGATCCTGATCGCGGGGGCGCTCACGGCTCTGAACGTCGCGCTCGGTGGCGGCGCGGAAACGCAGGCTGCTTTGCCGCCTTATGCATGGGCAGTATTGATCCTTGCTGCAATACTTTTCGGCGGATTTATCTTCGTCGAACGGCGCAGCCCGCAGCCGCTTCTCTCGTTGGATCGCTTCCGCGAGCGCAACGTGTCGCTGGCGGTGCTGATCAATCTGCTGGTCGGCTTCTGCCTGATGGTCGGGCTGGTTTCCGTACCGATCTTCGTCAACGGCGTGATCGAGCCGGGTGATCCTGACCGCGCCGCCCTGATCAGTGGGATCATCCTCGGCGCACTGACTATCCCCTTAGCGCTTGCCAGTATTCCCGGCGGACTGCTCACCTCGCGATTTGGGTATCGCATCCCGACTGTGCTGGGGATGGTACTGGCGGCGGGTGGATTCTTTGTCGCCCGCACCTGGACTCCCGGTATCCCCGCACCAATCATGAGCCTGCACCTTGCGCTGGCGGGGATCGGGCTGGGCCTGACCCTTGCACCCATGGGCGCAACGGTGGTCGATGCTGCTTCAGCCGGAGAACGTGGGATCGCCTCGTCACTCGTCCTTGTGATGCGCCTGATCGGGATGACCATCGGCGCATCAATCATGACCACCTACGGTCTGCATCGCTCGGTTGCCCTTACCGAATATCTGGTCTCGTACCTGACCAATCCGAATTTCAGCCAGCTTGCCCAGATCGCAACGGCGGCTGCGACAATTGTGATCAACGAGATGATGATCATCGCCGCGATTGTGTGCCTTGTGGCCATTCTTCCAGCGGTGTTCTTGCGTCCGCGTCTCGAACCGGGCGCATCTGTGTCCGAGTCCTCAACAGTCACTCAAGGAGAATCATCATGAAACGAATCGCCCTGCTGCTTGCCATCGTGTCGATGCTGACCGCATGCGGCCCGAAGGCTCCCAATCCTGTTGATCTGGCGAATGAGTCATCCACCGCCATGTCGGGCCTCAAGAGCGTTCAGTTCACAATTACCCACGAAGGCGATCCGATTGTGGTCAATCCTACCCTCGGCGTGACAACCACTGGCGGATCGGGCGAATACGAGGCCCCCGATAAAGTGCATGCCACTATCAAAGTAACATCCGGCACGACCGTCTCCGAGGCCGAGATTTTATGGATTGCCGATAAAACGTACCTCAAGCTGCCCCCATTCATGCCCACATTCACCGCGTTTGCGGTTCCCGACAGCTTCAACCCTTCCCGGCTGTTCAATGCGGAGGTAGGGATTCCGCACGTCCTTTCCAAAGAACTCACCGACCTTGCCCTGGCTGGCGAGGAAGATTTGGATGGCGTGCCCACCTATCACCTGACCGCGAAGGCGGCTGGCGAAGCGATGTCCGGGCTGGTCGGTGGGACTGTTAAAGAGGGAGACGCCAACGTCGATCTGTGGATCAACAAAGATACTCATCAGCTTGCGCGCGCCAAAGTCACCGAAGCGGATAGCAGCAGTTGGACGGTTGACTTCTTCGGCTACAACGAGCCTGTTGACATCCCAACGCCGTAAGCACAATATGAATACTCCTTCCCTCACCCTGACCCCCTGCACCCTCGATCATGCCAACGCCCTGATCGAGGGGCCGGAGTCCTTCGAGCGCGCATTCAACCTGCGGGTGATGTCCGGCTATCTGGAGGATTCCGACGCGCTGATCTTCTTCCGCGATCAGCTTCGCGATCACCCGGAGCAGTCGCGCTGGTGGACGTACCTCGTGATCCACCGCGCCGACTCCGCGCTGATCGGCATGGCGGGCTACAAAGGCCCACCCGACGATCAGGGCGTAGTTGAGATCGGCTATGGCATCGCCAACGATTACCGGGGTCGCGGCTACGCCACCGAAGCTGCCCAAGCGCTGATCGATGAAGCCTTCACCGATCCGCAGGTCAGCGCGGTGATCGCTCACACGATGCCCAACGAGAACCCGTCAACCTCGGTGCTGGGTAAGGTCGGCATGGTGCGTGACGGCGAGATGATCGATCCCGAAGATGGGTTGGTGTGGGGGTGGCGCGTTGAACGTAGATAAGGAACAGAATGCCGATTTTGCACTAATTGCGGCTTCGTGATAGACTGCTGCCAATACTCAGATGAAAGGAGGGCTAGATCAATGATGCGCTATAACGATTTCCATCTTCGCGGAATGCCCTCCACAGCCACGCGGATTCCTGAGTAGCAGTTTCTACGACACGGATCGATGCGGCCTGGGGTATTCCCTCAGGCCGTTTTTGATTCTGCTGCTGAGGAGATACACCTGATGCAAGACCAACATGCTGTACGCGAACAACGTATTTTGGAGCCGATCCCCGGCCCTGATCCGATCATCGGGCGGGCACTCGCGCGGATCAATGAGACACGGGGCCGGACACTCCGCACGCTGGAAGGACTCACCGACGATGTGCTCGATCACACATTGGAGTGCGTGACTAACAGCATCGGCACGCTGCTGTATCATATTGCCGCCATTGAACTGGATTATGTGCAAGCGGATGTGCTCGAAGGCGCGCCGCTCCCGGACTCATTGTGGGCGCTGTTCCCCGTCGATGTGAGGGACGAGCAAGGGCGATTAACCGTCGTGCGCGGCGAGTCGCTGGATCAGCATCTGGCGCGGCTCGCTGCCGTGCGGAAGATGCTGATCGAGGTCTATTTGAGGATGACAGTGGACGATTTCTTCCGCCCACGCTCGCTGCCAGAGTACGACATCACGCCCGAATGGACGATCCATCACCTCATTCAGCACGAGGCAGAGCATCGGATTCACATCACGATTCTGAAAGAGCGCTGGCTGTTGGCATCTGGGGAATCGATATGATCCCGGATAACGTGATCTCTACCCCGGATCAAGTGACTGCCAGGTGGCTCACAGATGTTCTCACAAAAAGCGGTGCGCTGGACACGGGCGCGGTCGAGTCGTTCAATTTGGACACCAACCGCCGCGAGTTGTCAACGAATATCAGGCTCGAATTGAAGTACACAGACGGGGCACGTGGGGAGATGCCTCGCAATCTGTTCCTGAAGATGGTTAACATCGATATGGAGGATGAGTTCTTCGGGCCTTCGGAGGTGACTTACTACATTCGGGACTATGGTGGTGTGCCGGATGTACCTATCTTGCGATGCTACGATGCGGCATACTCTGAGTCGTTGGGACGCTATCATGTGCTGCTCGACGATCTTTCCGCAACGCACGTCCCGTCCTATGAAAGAACTCCCACACTCGAATTCGGATTAGCGCTGGCAGACGGGTTGGCTGCCATGCACGCGCATTGGTGGGGAAGGGATCGCCTTGAGCAGGCAGGTGAGCCAATTCCGACCGCAGATCAGATCAACCGCTTCGTCAGTATTGCCCGGCCCGGTGTTGAGCCGATCCTCAGGGGCTGTGCCGATCAACTGGAACCGCATTGGCCGGGTGTCATCTGCGAACTGTACGAGAAACATCCGCCCTTGATGATCAACCGAACACAGGATGGAAACGGCTTCACGCTCATTCATGGTGATACTAATCGGGCGAACATTCTCGTTCCCATCGAAGGGGATCGGCCCATCTACCTGATTGATCGCCAGCCGTTCGACTGGAGCCTTACGACGTGGCTTGGGGTATACGATCTGTCCTACAATCTAGTATTGAAGTGGGATGCTGCTATCCGCCGGGAGTGCGAGATACCCATCCTCAAACATTATCACGAGCGTCTTATTGCGAAGGGTGTTCGCGGCTATTCGTGGGAACAGTTGTGGTACGACTACAGGCTTTCGGCGGTGATGAGTGTCTATGTGGCGACGGAATGGTGCCGGGGAGGGCTGAACCGGGAGACGCTCCCGTTATGGCTGCCGATGCTGCAAAAATCCATGATCGCCTTTGACAATTTGGACTGCGGTAGCCTCTGGTAGGACAGATAAACGGTCTTGTTCGCAGCCAGAATCCAGTGGATCGGCTACTGATCGGTTCTGGCTAATTTGCTCACCACACTGTCTGGCCCCACGAAAATCGAGCCGCCACTTTGCACCGTCTCGCGGATCAGGCCGATGATCTCCTCGCGATTGGCCCTGACCGCCGCGACCCACTCCTGAGGCGCGCCCGTTTGTGGATCGTGCCTGGCGCTCCACGCGGACATTTCAAGGAGAATCGGAATTAAGTCCAGACCCTTTTCCGTGAGGGAATAGACCTCTCGGCGCTTATCCGTATCAAGGGTCTTTTTGATCAGAATACCATCTGCCTCTAGCTGGGCAAGGCGACTGGCGAGGATATTAGTGGAAATCCCTTCCTCAGATTCACTAAACTCTCGATAAGTCTTCTTACCGAAGTATACGATGTCACGGATGATGAGCAGCGACCACGTGTCGCCGAATGTTTGCAGCGCAAAGTTGACCGGACAGTCAGAGCGCCTGACTTGCTTCTTCATGAGGGTTTAGGCTTCAAAACTTGTTCCAACACGGCCCACGCTAGAACATTCGTTCTTGACTTTTCAGTCAAAATCTATTATCCTTAATTTACTTGCATCCTGCAAGTGATCGCCCCTCTGCCAAAGGAGTAATCATTATCAACGCAAGCCTTCTTCATCCACAACAGGCACATCCTGATCAGCACCATCGGCATCAGCGTTTTAATCCAATCTTCATCCAATCATTGGTACGATCCATTCAGCCCTGAAAATCTCTGCACGCATAGCAAGAGGATCAGGCACGGATCGGGCTGCTACTCAACGATCTGGACGAAGGGCTAGACTTGCCTGTCCAATGGAACAGTTTTCCTTGATCGGTGCAGACGCCCCACTAAACTCATCCCTGTGCAGCAGCAATTTGATGGACATGATTGCAGGTTTTGATCGTGTCAAAGGAGAAAGTAATGTCACTTGATAACAAAAATTCCACGGCCACCCAGGAGATTTCCATCCCGCAGCTACGCGTCGCCGTCAAGGGCCGGGTGATCACACCGGCAGATTCTGATTACGACGAAGCGCGCACTCTGTTCGTTGGCGGTATCGACCGCCATCCGACGGTCATAGTCAAGGTTGCAGACGCCAATGATGTTGCGCAGGTGATTGCATTGGCACGCGAAACCGGGATGGAGTTAGCGATCCGAAGTGGCGGCCACAGTGGGGTGGGCCACAGCGTCTCCGAGGGAGGCATTGTGCTCGATCTAGGCGATATGAAGGGATTGGACATTGACCTCCCTAACCGTACCGTTTGGCTGGAGACAGGCTTGACCGCCGCCGAAGTTACCTCGGCTTTAGGTGAACATGGCCTCGCGGTCGGGTTTGGTGATACCGGCTCCGTTGGGATCGGCGGGATCACGTTGGGCGGCGGGGTCGGATTTCTGGTACGCAAGTTTGGCTTGACCATCGACGACCTGTTGGCTGCCGAGATTGTGACGGCGGATGGTCAGCTTCTGCGCGTCGATGCCAACACGCATCCTGATCTCTTCTGGGCGATTCGCGGCGGCGGCGGCAACTTCGGCGTGGTGACGCGCTTCCAGTTCCGGCTGCATGAGGTTCCGCAAATCGTCGGCGGGATGCTATTCCTACCCGCTACGCCTGAGGCTGTCCGCAAATTTGTCGAACTGGCTGAGGCTGCACCGGAAGAACTCTCCACCATCGCCAACGTGATGACCGCGCCGCCGATGCCTTTCATTCCCGAAGAGGCGCACGGCAAGCCGATTATCATTGGGATGATCACCTACGCCGGGGATGTCGAAGCAGGCCAGCAGGCCATCGCACCGTTCAAGGCGATTGCTACCCCGTACGCCGATATGATCCAAACCATGCCCTACTCTGGAATGTACCAGCCAGACCCGGAAGATTACCATCCCATCGCGGCGAATCGCACCATGTTCCTCGATTCCTTCGGCCAGCGCGAAGTAGATGTCATCTTCGACTACATCACCAAATCGACCGCACAAATGGCCGTGACGCAGATTCGCGTGCTCGGCGGCGCGATGGCCCGCGTGCCCAATGATGCGACCGCCTTTGCGCATCGCAAGCGGAAGATTATGGCGGTCGTCGCAGCGATCTATGGGAATCCCAGTGAGAAAGCCACGCATGAGGCGTGGGCTAACGATTTCATGGCGGCGCTGCGCCAGGATAGTAAAGGTGCATATGTGAACTTCGTCGGGGACGAGGGCGAGGATCGAATCCGTGAGGCGTATCCGAACGGAACGTGGGATCGGCTGGCGGCAATCAAGGCCAAGTACGATCCAACGAACCTGTTCCGGCTCAACCAGAACATTCAGCCGTCAGCGAAATCATAGAAGTCGATTTTGCTAACTGCGAACTGCTAATCGCCAACCGCTATTCTCAAAGGAGAGAAACGATGTTCAAAGATACGAAGGCATTTTCCGGTTTCTCAGTAGACGATGTGGAGAAGGCGAAAGACTTCTACGGTAACACCCTCGGCCTTGATGTTTCCGAAGATATGGGCATCCTGCATCTGCACCTCGCAGGCGGCGGGGAAGTCATTGCCTACCCGAAAGGCCCGGCCCACACGCCAGCAACCTTCACCATCCTGAACTTCCCGGTAGAGGATGTTGATAAGGCCGTCGATGAGCTGACCCGTCGCGGGGTGCGCTTTGAGCACTATGACACGCCCGACTTCAAGACCGATGAGAAGGGAATCGCACGGGGCAATGATGGCCCGACGATTGCGTGGTTCACAGACCCCGCCGGGAATATCCTCTCGGTGATCGAAGCGGAGTAATCGGCAAACCCATCACGCAATCACGCTGTAGGGGCGAGGCATTGCCTGGCCCCTACCAAAATCAGACTGGTAGTGTAACGGTAACCAACATGACCCAACTCTCGAACCCACCTCAATCAAACGGCAGCAAGTTCGCCTCCAACATCCCGAAATACTTCGCGTATATTGCCCTCAAGGGACTCGGCTTTGCGCCGTTCGGTGTTCTGTGGGTGATCTTCTTGCAGCAGCAGCGCGGCATGACGCTGGCGCAGGCGGCACTGGTTGATGTGACCTTCTTTGTATCCGCCGCTTTTGGCGAAATACCCACTGGCATTGTCGCAGATACACTCGGACGCAAAACGTCGATGGCGATTGGGGCCGGTCTGATGGCACTCGGCGCGCTGGGCTGGACGTTTGCCCCGACCATGCCGCTCATCATGTTGGCGTACACGGCAATGGGCATCGGCTTCACGTTCCAGTCTGGTGCTGAGGATGCACTGTTATATGAATCGGTGCAGCTAGCCGGGCGCGGCGACGACTATACCCGCCTCACCGGGCGTGCCAATGCGATCTTCATGGGCGCGCTGGCAGTCGGCAGTGTGGCGGGTGGGCTGCTCGCCTCTATCAAGCTGGTGCTGCCCTTCATCATCGCCATTCTGCTGATGCTGTGCATGTTGGTAGTTGTTCTGACCCTGAAAGAACCCCAGGCCAAAGAAACAAGTGTGCATGAGCGCAAATCCTTCGGGCAGATTCTGCGCCAGTCCGTCGCTCTGATGCGCGCTCGCCCGACGCTGCGCTACCCCATGATATATCTAGCGCTCGTACCATTGGCTTCCTTCGTGGTCGAGCTTATCTTCTTGCAGCCGCAGGCGCTGGCATTGGGCGTGCCGATTGCAGGTATCGGCGTGCTGGTCATGGCGCTGCAAATTGTCAACATGTTCGGATCAAACGGGTCAGACTGGATCAAGACTCGCTTTGGCGAAGAACGGGTGCTGTACCTTGCCCCAGTGATCATCCTCGGATGCGTGCTGCTATTGGCAGCGTTTCAGGTGTTCCCGGCGCTGCTGCTGATCGCGGTGGCCGCGTTCTTCAACGCTGCCCTGCGACCTATTATCTTAAACCGTATTCAGAGCGAAGTCTCCGATGAAGTCAGGGCGACGATCCTCTCCATGCAGTCGCTGATGTTCACCGTCGTGGGCGCGATTGCCCAACCCACCCTGGCCTATGTCGCTGACCAAGCCGGGTTGCCCACAGCTTATCTCGCGTTGGCAGGTAGTCTCACGGCTGTCGTTTTCCTCTTATTCTGGATCAGCCGTCCGTATTTTCCACGTGCTGAAGCAGTGCCCCAAGCGCAGGTGGATTTTGGCTAGATTATGCAGTCTAGGATCGACGAAATAGATGAGCGAACTCATATTAAGTTCTGACCCTGGTGCGCCTGATGAGGATAAACGCATCATCCGGGACGGGCTGCGGCAGTACAACATCGCCATGACAGGCAACCCGGATTTCCGTTCGATTACTCTGTTTTTGCGCGATGCGGAGGGTATTCCTCAGGGCGGTCTGCTCGGTGATATGTGGGGCGGACGTGTGTATATCAACACTCTATGGGTTTCTGATCGCTATCGCGGGCAGGGGTATGGAAGTCAGCTTCTTGAAGTAGCCGAAGCGGAAGCGCGCGCCGCAGGCTGCCGGGGAATTGATCTCGGCACGTTCAGTTTTCAGGGGCGACCGTTCTACGAGAAACACGGCTTTGAAGTTTTCGCACAGATCGATGAATTTCCGCCGGGCCACACCTTTTACTATATGCGTAAGGCACTTGATTGACTCGGTAACACTTCCAAGCCATGAACGGAGAACGACTATGCGTAAAGTAATTTTGTTCAATATGATGACGCTCGATGGCTTCTTCGAGGGGCCAAACAGCGACATCAACTGGCATCAGGTGGACGAGGAGTTCAACGACTTTGCCATCAAGCAGTTGAACACCGCCGACGGCATCATCTTTGGGCGCGTCACCTATGAGGGGATGGCAAGCTACTGGCCGACTCCGATTGCCATTGAGGACGATCCAGAGATTGCTAACAAGATGAACGCAATCCCCAAGTTTGTGTTTTCCCGAACGTTAGATAAAGCCGATTGGAACAATACCACGCTGGTCAAAGGCGATGCCGCCGAAGAACTTTCGAAGATCAAGCAGCAGCCCGGCAACGATTTATTCGTGTTTGGCAGCGCCGATCTCGCCGCATCGTTCAGCGAACACGGCCTCATCGACGAATACCGGATCATGTTGAATCCGGTTGTCATCGGTAAAGGTACGCCTCTCTTCAAGAACGTGAAGGATCAGATCAACCTGAAACTCCTCAACACTCGGACGTTTGGCAATGGGAACGTTCTTCTGACTTACGAGCCTGCTGGCAAAGGAAGCTAAATTGCTGCGTCGGTGAGGTGTTGTCAAAGTGCCCAATCCTGCAAGTCTCCTACTACAATAAGATAGGGTTCAGTCACTCTCGATGGTTTAACCGATTTCTCAGAGAAAGGATGCGTTCGATATGTTAAATCTCAATTCCGTCATGATCGGAACAAAACGACCTGAGGTGTTAGCAGCCTTCTATGAAAAGGTCGTTGGCAAGCCGGCAGACATGGCTGATAGTGAGAATGGTTTCTTTGCCTGGCAGGTTGGAAGTGCATCTCTTTCGGTCTTAGACCATTCCGAAATGGGAGGCAATACCAAGGACCCCGGACGGGTGATGCTCAATTTTGAAACCAATGAGGTCCAGGAAGAGTTTGAGAAAATCAAAGGCATCGGCGCTGCGGTCATCCGGGAACCTTATGAAATGGGCGGCGGATGGATCGCAACACTGGCTGACCCGGACGGCAACTATTTTCAACTGGTAACACCGATGTAAGGGTAAGGCCCCGCCCAACCGTAGGAGACTTGCAGGATCGGGCACGAGGTAATATCAAGGCTCAAGTATGCAAGTCTGCACCAGATTTGCTCTTGAGCCAGTATCAATTATTGGAACCGAAACTGAGGCTGGACTGATTCCTCCATTTAGATTGATGGATGTTTCGTTCCAATAATCAGGGAGAGTTGAGACATGGACGACCATCACGACCACGTGAAACAATCACCCGCGCTTGGCCCTCTCATAGTTTCAGAGGCAAACCCACGCTACTTCTCGGTGAAACCGGGCAGCACCGCCGATGGTCAAGCGATCTACCTGACGGGATCGCACATCTGGAACAACTTCCATGACGGCATGGGCCCCGGCCCGGACTGCGCCGATCACCCGGAGCAGTTGAGCTACACGGCCTACCTGGATTTCCTGAAGGATCGCGGCCACAATTTCATCCGTCTCTGGCGCTGGGAACAGTTCAAGTCACAGGCGGCAGGTGGCGGCTACCACCTCTGCATGACGCCGCAGCCCTGGCCTCGAACAGGGTCGGGAACAGCCAAAGACGGCAAGCCGAAGTTCGACCTCTCCCAGTTCGATGAGCACTACTTCGACCGCCTGCGCAACCGAGTCATCATGGCGGGTAGCAGGGGGATTTACGTCGCGGTGATGTTCTTCGACGGCTGGGCGATCCACCTCAGCCCCGCACCTGATAACGTCGAGGGGCATCCGTTCTACGCGGACAACAACGTCAACGGGATCGGGATCAAGTCGATTGTCGATTATCAGGTTCTTCCGCTCGATCCACAGGTGCAGGCGATTCAGGAAGCGTTCATCCGCAAGGTCGTTGATACCGTTCAGGATTTGCCCAACGTTCTCTACGAAGTCGCCAACGAGTCATCGGGCGGTGGGCATGTCGATGATGACATGGCTGCCGCGCTGGGAGTTCCCGTTGGAACGGAGTGGGGCGATTCGACCGAGTGGCAGTATTGGGTAGTCAACACGGTCAAGCAGTACGAGCAGGAGAAGGGTTACGAGAAGCCCCCCATCGGGATGACCATGCAGTTCCCCGTACCGGATCAAACCAAGGTCAACGATCCGCTCTACAACAGTCCCGCCGATTGGATTTCACCCGGCTACGACGACGAAATCTTTGCGCATGGTGGGCACCCGGCAGCACCGGGCGGCCCTCCCTCCCGATGGTTTGACAACCCGCCCGCCAGCGATGGCAGCAAGGTCATCATCACCGATACCGACCATTACGCCCCCGGTCAGGGGAATGCGCTGTGGGCATGGAAATCCTTCCTGCGCGGTCATCACCCAATCCTCATGGACTTCGGGATCATCGGCGGTGTGACTCCATCCGAGCCAGCGCCGGGAGTCGCGCCCTTCGAGGTGTTCGAACCGGCCCGTTACGCGATGGGCGATACCCTCCGCTTTGCCGAACGGATGAACCTCGTTGCCATGCAGCCTCTCGGCGATCTGAGTTCGACCGGGTATGTGCT
>Ga0075431_100005310_pt1 | contig 12702 bp, 10 predicted proteins | sample RhiMetdeltSRZDD5_FD_75297 | JGI IMG/M metagenome (GOLD analysis project Ga0075431, IMG submission 75297) | Populus rhizosphere microbial communities from Tennessee, USA - Rhizosphere MetaG P. deltoides SRZDD5 | ecosystem: Host-associated > Plants > Roots > Rhizosphere > Soil | place: USA... | reverse complement strand
TTAAAGGCCGGGCGGGCCTTTCGGGGATGGTTCCCGTTGGGGAATCGCGCGAACCGAGAATCTCCATCTATACCGCGTAGCGAATGCGAAGCGGTTAGGTGGAGAGCGTCAATGGGTCTGTCAACATCGGTCGTGAGCAATTCGTCCCGCGCCAGTTTCACGTCGAAGGTTTTGTCAATCAGTACGCGCAGGACCGGGCGGCGAGCAGTGATAAGACGTTAGTCTTGTCACCGAAAGCATAGAGAACATTCCCGCGGGCTGGCGCGCAAAAGAGAGATATCGAATCTTGAACAATGACGAATTCGTCGGGACTTTTGAGCTGGCTGCGCCGGGTAAGGAGTGTTAGGTCTACGACGAGAATCGCTTCAGGCGAAAAAAGTAGTCAGACATTTCATCTCCTGCGGACGCCGAAGCGCGCGAAGCCGAAATGAACGGAAATAAGTGAGTGGGCGGAAACAGACTCGAGATCGGCGTTCAAGGCAAAGTGGGTTTGGAGATCACTGGCGGCTCTCCGGTGAGAGATTCCAAAAACGCCACTATCGCCGAAATTTCCGAATAGCTCTGCCCGAGCAGCGGCGCAATGTCCAGCGGCATGCCGTCAGGCGATTGGATCGGCGCGCCACGGTAATAAAACTCTACGACCTGAGCCAGCGTCTCCAGCGAGCCGTCGTGGAGATATGGCGCAGTCCGCGCCACGTCGCGCAGTCCCGGTGTGCGGAAGGCGTAAAGGTCTCGCTTCTCTCCTGTGACCGCCCCTCGCCCACGATCGCGAAAGGTGGTTCCGAGTCGGTAGAATTTACTATCGCTGAAGTTGGGGCCGTTGTGGCAGCGGATACAATCGGCGGCGCCACGGAACAACTCCCATCCGCTCTGGGCTTCTTCTGAAATCGCGCTCCTGTCGCCGGCAAGATAGCGGTCAAAAGGCGAGTTGCGGCTGACCAGCGTGCGCTGAAAGGCTGCCAGCGCTTTGGCGATATTGTCTGTAGTCACGCGCGTCCCGAACACGGCCCTGAATTGAGCCGCATAGCCCGGAACGGAATTGAGTTCTTTTTCCAGAGCAGGCAAGTCTTGATTCATCTCCTCCGGCGACTGAATCGGAAAGAGCGCCTGTTCTTCCAGACTGCGAGCCCGCCCATCCCAAAAGTAAGCGGAGTAAAAGCCGACGTTGAGCAGTGTCGGAATGTTTCTGGACAGTTCTTTGCCTCCCGACCCTTTGGCTCGTGGCAGGGCGTCAGTGAAAGCCTTTTCCGGCAGGTGACAACTCGCGCAGCTTTTAGAGTTGTCGCCTGAGAGTCGAGGGTCAAAGAAGAGTTGCTTACCAAGGGCGGTCTTCTCCGGGGTTGTAGGGTTGTCCATGGGCGATGGCGCGGTTGGCGGAACAGGCGCCGTCTTTTCGCCCGGCTCCTGAGATTGAGCCGTTAGGAGATCGGCCTGCATCGCCAAACCGATTCCGACACTGAATATGATCGCGCAGAATAAACCGCTCCTCAGTCTGGTCATTTTTTCTGCTCAGATAGGACGTCACTATCAAACTCGTCCATGAAGAAGTAAACCTATAATTGCTCCGCCGAGCACTAGCCAGGCGGATTTGAGACGATAGCGCGTCAGCAAAATCAGGCTGGCGATCAGCAGAGCGAAGGTCAGCCAGTCGCCCAACGCCGCGCGGCCAAGTTGCCAGGTGACCACCGCCATCAATGACAGTGACGCTGCGTTCACGCCGTCCAGAAACGCGCCCGCCGTCTCCGACCTTCGGATCCGCGGTACCAGTGGGCCGCTCACCGCCACGAAGAAGAACGCCGGGAGAAATATGCCGGCGGTGGCCACGACGGCCCCAGTGTACCCGCCGAGCACATATCCGATGAACGTGGCGGTGGTGAAGACAGGTCCCGGAGTCACCTGACCGACGGCGATGGCGTCCAGCAGTTGCGCTTCGGTCAGCCAATGCAAGCGTTCAACCAGGTCTGCCCGCAGAAAGGCCAACAAAACGTAGCCGCTCCCAAAGAGCACCGAGCCGGCTTTGAGGAAGAAGAGAAAGAGCGGCCACAAGCCGAATGACGCCGCCGCGCCGCCCGTCGCGGTCGTCATCTGGGCGAAGAGGGGAAGCGGCGCGCCTTGAATGATCGCAAGAATATGACGGCCACCCCGCCGCCTCCACGCCTTGAGGCGCCTCCAGAATCCGGCCGCAAGCCCGCCTCCGAAAATAATGGCCAGTTCGTGGACTCCGAGAAAGCCGAGAACCATTCCAGTCGCGCCGACCATCGCCAACCATCCGGTTTTGAGGGCGGTGGTTCCAAGCCCCCACAAAGCTTGCAGGATGATGGCGATGATGACAGGTTTCACCCCATACAGAATGGCGTTTGTCTCCGGCAGTGAGCCGTAGCGGACGTAGGCCCAGGCGAGAGCGGTGACGATGAAAGCCGCCGGAAGAATGAAACAACTTCCAGCCACGAGAAGCCCTGTCCACCCCGCCTTGCGGTGTCCGATATGGATCGCCAGTTCGGTCGAGTTCGGACCTGGAATTAAGTTCGCCGCTCCCAGCAGATCAAGAAATTCGTCCCGCGTAAGCCAGCGCCGCCGGCTCACGACTTCATCCTCCATCATCGCGATATGCGCCGCCGGTCCGCCAAAGGCAATGGCGCCGAGTTTTAAGAAGAGCCAGGCCAATTGCCCGAGTGGAACTTGCGAGGTTGATGCGCGGGAGGCTTCCTCTCCCTCAGTCTCTATCATACTTTACCTGCCGGCCTGTCTGCTGAGGCGTGCGTCTAGAGACCAGGCGCCAGCCCCGACGATCAGCAGATAGATCGAGCCGAGCAGCATGGCGAAGTCCGTGCGCGCTTCGTGGGCCATCCCCCAAAAACCGTAATAGGGAAGTGTGCGGAGACTGAAGCCCCAAAACCCATGGCCGAGCAGAATCGGTAATTTGGTGGACAGGATCGCCACCAACATGTCAATTATCAGTGGGATTGCCGCCAGCCGGGTTAGCAGCCCGATCAGGATGAGCGCGCCGCAGACGATTTCAACGACGCCGACGAAAGGGGCCATTACTTCAGGAGCAGGAATTCCGATCTTTGCGAAGCGCCCGACCCCGTTTTCCGCCGGATAGAGGAATTTCTGAATCCCCTCCGAAAGGAAGACCCCGCCAGCCACAAGGCGGATGAGGATTACCGAGGCCGGGGCGCTTGTCGCAATGATGTTTTGGCGTAGAGTCATTTCAGATTTTTCGATCAAATCTTGTAACCGTCGAAGGCTTTGATCAGGCCTTCGATCACCGCCGCCGATGTTTCCAGCAAAGCCTGTGTCTTAGGCTCTTTCACAAGGCTTGCGCTGGCGCGCAATTCGATGACCAGACCTTTCATCAAATCCCTGGCCACTGCCGGTTCTCGCAGCCCACTTTCAGGATGTTTATCCTCCAGCAATTCGGAAAACAGCTCGCGGACTTTCACCTTTGCGGCGGCCAGCGCCTTGCGGCCTTTCGGAGTGGCTCGATATACGCGACGTGGCTGTCACCCGCCACCTTCCTCCGATGAGCGCAAGTAGCCTTACTCTTCCAGCCCGTGGAGTGGAGGATAGAGCGTATCGGGACTCAGCCTGTAGCCATGTCGCGCCAGTTCCTCAATAATATCCGCGCCGAAAATCGGCTCCCGGCACGCGTGATGAAGAACGTGGAGCCAGATTAAACCCGACCACAAATCCTTGTCGTCCATATCCGTATATGGTCTTCGACATCGAATCGAAATCCGATACTATTGACCTGAAAAAGTCCTTGTCAAACGCGGCATGGCGATGAACCAACCAGGCGGTGATCTGGTCGAGGTCTTCGGCGACCTCGCCCTGGGCGACCAAATAGCGGCGCGCGGCACGGACGAGTTGCGTCCCGGCTTCCGAGTCGCAGTGAAGAAAACAACTCCCTCACGATAGCAGAGGCCCTCGTCACGATGTTCCACCTTTGTTACACCCCGGTCTCGCCGCTGATCGACTTCGTCGATAACTTCTGGCTCTACGACGGTTACACGCAGCCGCATTTCAAGGAACGCATTCTACCCAGCGGGACGATTGAGCTGGTGATAAATCTTCGCGACGACGAGCTGCGAATTTACGATGCCGCGCAACCCGAGCTCTGCAATCGCTTTTCCGGGGCGCTCGTCTCTGGGGCCTACGGCGGGTTCTTTGTGATCGACACCGCGGAGGAGGTGTCGATCATGGGCGTACACTTCAAGCCGGGCGGCGCGTTTCCGTTTCTAGGCTTACCGGCGGGCGAACTGGCCGACGCTCATGTCAATCTGGAAACGCTCTGGGGACGGTCGGCCGTCGATCTCCGCGAGCGACTCTGCGGGGCGGCCACTCCAATGGAAAGGTTTCGCCTGCTGGAAGAGACGCTCTTGGCTCACCTGTTTCGCCCACTAGAACACCACTATGCCGTGCCGGCGGCGCTCGATAATATTTTGCGAACGGACGCCCGAGCGACTGTTCGCGACATCGCCCGACACGTCGGCCTCAGCCAGCGACGGTTCATCCAGGTCTTCACGGAGGAAATCGGCATGACGCCGAAACTCTTCTCCCGCGTGCAACGGTTTCAGCGGACGGCGCCCCGGCCATCCAGAATAGCCCAGGCGGATAGTCCATCCGCTAGACCACATTCTGAGCCGGCAGCGTGAGTCGCGCGCGCGCGCCTCCCATTGGAGATTCCTCGAGCGAAATCGATCCGCCATAAATCTCGGCCAGGTCGCGAACGATCGCGAGGCCCAGGCCGGACCCCTGCGCTGTTTCGTCCGCCCGGACGCCGCGCCGAAGGACGGCCTCGCGCATCGAAGGGTCTATTCCAGGACCGTCGTCATCAACCGCGATCACGACCTGTTCGCCTTCTTTCGAGCTGGTGAGTTTGACCCGTGCGCAAGCCCACTTGCACGCGTTGTCGAGCAGGTTGCCGAGCATCTCGTCGAGGTCTTCATGCTGCCCCCGGAAGGCGTGCGACTCGGGCGCATCGATCTCGATGCTGAGGTCTCGTTCGGCATGCAGACGCTCGAGCGCGCGGACAAGACCTTCGGCGGACGTGGCAATCGACGCGCGCGCCGCTGGCGACGCCGAGGCGGCGGCGGAGCGCGCGTGCGCCAGGTGATAGTCGATCTGCCGCCGCATGCGGTTGATCTGCTGATCGATTTCGGCGGCCATTTGTTCATGTCCTGCCGCACGCGCCCTCTGAGCCTCATGCGCCAGCACAGCCAGCGGCGTCTTCAGACCATGCGCCAGGTCGCCGGACTTTGCGACGGCGCGTGCGATGCGACGCTCGCGCTCTTCGAGCAGCGCGTTCAGGTCGTCGACCAGCGGCTGCACTTCCACCGGATAGCCGCCCCCCACGCGCGCGGCGGCGCCTTTATGCACGGCCGCGAGGCGGTCGCGCAACTGATTGATCGACGACAGTCCCCGCCGGACCTGTAGAAAACCGAGCAGCATGCAGATCGCAGCAACCAGAGCCGTCCCCGCCCCATACCGGAACGCCCAGCGAAACACGCCATGAGCGGACGGGGGAGGAAGCGCGAAGTGGAGAATGAACACCGCAATCATGAAGAAGCCGATCGTCCAGAGGATTGCGCCTAGCAGGATGCGCGCTTTGAGCGAGAGGATGTTCATTGGATTCGGTAGCCGAGGCCGCGCACAGTCTCAATGAGTGAAGCGCCGAGCTTGCGGCGCAGGCGCCCGATGAACACCTCGACCGTGTTCGAGTCGCGGTCGAAATCCTGCGCGTAAATGTGTTCGACGATCTCCGCCTGAGGGACGATGCGCCCGCGATGGTGCATCAAGTACGAGAGAACGCGGAACTCGTGGCTCGTGAGCTTCACCGGCGCGCCGTCCAGCGTTACGCGCGCCCGCCGCGGATCCAGCGTGATGCCGCCCGCGCGAAGCTCCGGAGTGATCTGACCACTCGCCCGGCGCATCAGCGCTCGCAGGCGGGCGAGCACTTCCTCAATACGAAACGGCTTCGAGACGTAGTCGTCTGCGCCGCCGTCGATCCCCCGCACCTTCTCATGCCAACTGCCGCGGGCCGTGAGCACGAGCACCGGCGTCGCGACGCCTGAGTCGCGCCATTTCTGTAACAGTGTGAGGCCGTCGATCTTAGGCAGCCCCAGATCGAGGACCATTGCGTCGTATTGCTCCGTTTGCGCCAGGAAATCCGCGCGCTCCCCGTCGGCGGCGTGATCCACGGCATACCCGGCCTCCGCGATGGACGACGTGAGCTGCTTCGCGAGGGACGCCTCATCTTCAACGATAAGAATTCGCATCTTGCCCCTTCATGTTTATAGCACACTCGAAGCTGAACAGAACCTGAACGGCGTGTTCACGTCCCGTTCAGCCACGCCCGCCTACACTGTTAAATCACACGCTAAATGAAGAGGGAGAACAATGCAACAGCACAATCGGAAGACAAATAACGGCCGCCAGTTTTTTGCCGGCCTGGGATGCCTCGCGTCGTCCCTTTCGCGAGGCTATCGGATATGAGTAGTCGATCGATTGTACGCATGAATCTTTCGTGATTTCGGGTGAATGCTGCTCCCGTATGTCTTTCAAACATTCAATCAAAGGAGAAAAACAATATGCGTTTAAGAACTTCTGTGATTTTGGTCGCGCTTACACTTATTACAGCCGCCTCTACAGTGTCAGCAATGATGCCATGGCTGCACACGCCCAAGCAGCACAAGTCCAAGGCGGACGCTATCTCAGGCGCCTGGGACGCGGTACTCACCGCCGATGACAATACCAGGCAACTGACACTCACGCTTAAACTCGAAGGTAACAAAGTGACGGGCAGTTTCGAGTCATCCCATTTGGGAAGTGGCGCGGTTAACAACGGCTCGTGGGTGAACAATAAGCTGACGATCACCGTGGAGACCAGTCATGCGCCGCTAACAATGACCGGCGCACTGCAGAACGGCAAGCTGGTCGGCGAATGGGATGCGGGTCATATGCAAGGAACATGGGAAGCGAAGAAGAAATAGACCCCTCCGCCCACTCGCCCTGTTTCAACCCTTGACTCGCATCAATGAATCGAATCATAGGAGGACAAACATGACGGAGAAAACCACACTGTCTCTCGCATTCGCGTTGCTGGTTACAGGCGCATCCGGAGACTGGCTAAGGCCCGTGGACACAGGCGCTATTGAGGTGACGAACGCGAGCGAGAAAATCGCGGCGCGCGAGATTAACTCGCCGGCCGGCCCGGGGAGCGGCGCTCCCAGCTTGAGCGTGGGGACTGATGGACGCGTCTATTTGAGCTGGATCGAGCCGATCCGGCCAAAGGGGTACGAGCTGAAGTTTGCTTTGAGATCCAGGGGCGGCGCCTGGTCTACACCGCGTATGATCACACAAGGGGAGAACCGGTTTGACTCCTCCATCCTGGCATTGCCGGACGGCTCTCTCGCGGCTTATTGGTTGACGAAGAGCGGGCCGGGTATGCACGCAAATGACGTGAATCTCTCCATTTCGCGCGACGGCGGCCGGACGTGGGGCGAAGCAATAGTCCCGCACCGGGATAGAACTCAGACAGGGCGCGGATTCGTATCGATGATTCCTGCCAATGGAGGCGTTGACGTCGTCTGGCTCGACGGACGCAAGAGGACGAGCGGCGATCATGGCGTAGCGGCGCGCGGCCCGGCTGACAGATCGAGCGCCGGAGCCAATCAACACACCGGCAGCGGCGATCACCAACACGCCGGCGGCGATCATCGCGCGGCAGGACACGGCCCGGCCGACTCCAAGATGGAAATGTCGCTCATGCACGCCACGATCGGTCTGGACGGAAAGCTCGGCAAGGAAGTCCTGCTTGACGGCCGCGTCTGCGAGTGCTGCCAGACGTCGGCGGCGCCGACACCGGACGGCATGGCGGTCGTCTATCGCGACCGGTCTGAGAAGGAAGTGCGCGACATCTCTATTGTCCGATTGAAGGACGGGCAGTGGTCCGAACCTCAGCCGCTTTCGAAAGACGGCTGGGAAATCCAGGGCTGCCCGGTGAACGGCCCCGCGATTTCGTCCGCCGGATGGAACCTCGCCGTGGCATGGTTTACGGCGGCGCGCGATCAACCCAGGGTTTACGCCGCGCTCTCTGCCGACGGCGGCGTAACCTTCGGGCCGCAGATTCTCGTGAGTGACGGGAACCCGATCGGCCGCGTGGGCGTCATCGCCCTTTCTTCGGGGAACGCTCTCGTAAGCTGGGTCGAGAGGACGCCGAGCGGCGCCGAGGTTCGGTCACGCATCGTGAGACCGGATGGCGCCAAAGCGCCCGAGATCGTTGTCGCAGAGACATCTAGTGGCGTCCCGCGGATGAGGATGTCAGGCGGTGAAGTCGTTATCGCATGGGTGGATTCGCGAAATATCAGAAAAGTGCGGACTGCAATCCTGAGAATGACCGGCAACTGAGGCGAGATCGCGCCGCACATCGCGCAAACAGGCTGACAGCCCGCCGGTGGACGTGCTAATCGATGACAAGCAGCATCTCCCGAAGGAGTTACCGGCGCCGAGGCACGCAGATGCTTCATGGCCCTGCTATACCAATTCGCGGTGGGTGGGTGTTCTTTGTCTTTGCGTGTCGATATAACAGGGGTGATATTTTCTTATCAGGCTTAGTCTTTGACGCATGGCGCCGCGTGGCTTGCCGTCCGGCGCCTGGAATATTCAATTGTTAAAACCGTCGCCCGGCGAAAAGCATTAATCGCGAAAGGTTCCGGAATTGTTGATTGCCTTGACCTAGCCCGGCGCCTATAATAGCGCCGACATGCGGATCGCGAAATACACATACCCCCCAATGGTATTAATTCTCAGCCTGGGATTGCTGTATTCGCAGGTGTGCAACGTCATTTGCTCGTACTCTAATTGTTCGGCCTGGGCTTCGGTGAGGAGAGCGGCGAGCGTCGAACATGCCGGGCACTGTCATCAAAAACGGCCGTCATCGCAGCAGGAGCGGCCGTCAGACGATTCGCAGAATTGCCCTGGACACCACTCGGTGGTCTCGATCCTGCCCTCTGATACACTCTCGACCGCCGTTTCGCATCACATTTTGCAGCCCGCCGCGGCCGAGCTTGCTTATACGCTCGATATTCTGTCCGATTCCGCAGGAAGCAGGGCTGATCGCGGCGGCCATTTCAGATCGCCGCGAAAGCAAACGCAATTCATAGTCCTCCGCATTTAATCCAACGCTCAATTCTCGACTCACACGCAGGTGAAGGGACAGGTGTGTCCTTCATCGACTGACAGTTTTCATAAAAAGCAGACAACTGGAGGATTGAGCCATGGACAATGGCAAATCGCGCGTGGCGCGCTTTCTCTGCGCCCGCGCAATTCGCAAGATCGCGACACTACCTACTTCATTCATTTTTCTGGTCATTGCGGTGTCGCCTCAGCGGGCGATCAACGCCGCGCCGGCGCCGCAAACTGAGCTGGCGCGGAAGCAACCTTCTCAATCGCCGCAGTCACAGTCGAACAGCGGCGAGCGCGAGCGACATCAATCGGACGAAAATCGCGAGCAACAAGCCGTCATCACAGGCCCGGCGCTGAGTCTGGAAGACCTGGAGCGAATGGCCTTGCAGAACAACCCGACAGTCGCGCAAGTCGAAGCCGCCATTCGCGCGGCAGAAGGACGCCGCGTACAGGCCGGACTTATGCCCAATCCGATCATCGGCTATTCAGGCGAAGAATTAAGCCCGCGCGCATTCGGCCAGAAGAGCGAGCATTACATCTTCGCCGAGCAGGAGATACCGCTCGGCGGCAAGCTTAAAAAGAGCCGCGACATCTTCGCCCGGGAGAAAGCGCAGGCGCAAGCGGAGGCCGCCGCGCAAAGACAGCGCATCCTGAATGCGGTGCGGATGCTTTATTACGAGGCCCTCGGCGCGCAGCAACTCGTCGAAGTGCGCGGCGAGCTCGCCAAACTGGCGGGCGAGGCCGTCGGTGTGACGGGCGAGCTGTTCAATATCGGCGCGGCGGATCGACCTGACGTGCTCGAAATCCAGGTCGAGGCGCGGCGCGCCAGGCTCGATCTCGTCATGGCCGAGAACGATCGCGATCAGGTCTGGCAGCAGATTGCGGCCGTCGTCGGCGACCCGTTCTTGAAGCCGGCGCGGCTCGCCGGCGATTTGGAAGAACATTTACCCGTTCTCCGACAAGAGCAATTGCTGGCCACATTGCTGCGCGAGAGCCCGGAGGTCAAACGCGCGCAGGCGGGAATTGAGAGGGCAAGGGCTTCGCTCGCCCGCGCCGAGGCTGAGCCGAAGCCTAATCTCTTCCTCCGCGGCGGAATGGGGTACAGCACCGAGTTGCTCGAAACGTTGCCTCCGCAACCACCCGGGCGAAAGTCCGGGCCTGAGGCGTTTATGGAGGTCGGCGTGCGAATCCCCCTGTTCAACCGCAATCAAGGCGGCATCGCTGCGGCGAGCGCCGAGTTGGAGATCGCCGAGCGTGAAGCGCGGCGCGTGGAGTTGATGTTACGCGCGCGGACGGCGGCGGCGTTTCGCACTTACCAGAACGCCTTTAGGGTGGCGACGGAGTATCAGGAACAGATCATCCCCCGCGCACAGCAGGCTTACGAGTTATACCTGACGAGCTTCAAACAGATGGCGGCGGCCTATCCGCAGGTTCTGATCTCGCAGCGCACTTTCTTCCAGTCGCGAGCCGAATACATCCGCGCGCTCGTGGACGTGTGGCAGAACTCGACGCAACTCCAGGGCTTCCTGCTCACCGGCGCGCTCGACGCCCCGGGCGGAATCTCTGCGGGGACGGCAGAGACCGGCGCCACATCGCACCAAGGCGATCAGCGCTGAAGCGTCATTCACTGAGCGTTGTTTTTATCGGACGTTTTAAAAGGAGTTTTGAAATGAGTAACGAAACGAACTGGATGAGGCGCAAGTTTTTGCAGGTCTCCTCGCTGCTCGGCGCGGGCTTGCTGCTTAACCGAACTGCTTCCGCCCAGCATGAAGGACATCAAACGCCCGCACAACCGCGTAAGGACGTCAAGACAAAGACCGGAAAACCCGCGCAGCCCGAGCACATAAAAACACCGGTGGAACAGGCGAAGCAGGCGGCCGGCCAATATCTATCGGTGCAGACGCCCGATCTGCCGAGGCTGGAATACACGCTCGACGGCGGGGTGAAGGTCTTCAACCTGCGCGCCGAGGTGGTCGAGTGTGAGTTGATGCCCAAGACGCATATGGGGCCGGCGCGCAAGATGAATGCCTGGGGCTACAACGGCAGCGTCCCGGGGCCGATGATCGAGGTCGTCGAGGGCGACCGCGTGCGCGTCATCTTCGAAAACAAACTTCCCGAACCGACGACTGTGCATTGGCACGGGTTGGAGATCCCGATCGAGATGGACGGCACGCCGTACATCAGCCAGCCGATGGTCGATCCCGGCGGCGTGTTCATTTACGAATTCACGGTCAATCAGAACGGCACGTACTTCTATCATTCCCATGGCGCGATGCAGGAGATGTTGGGGATGATCGGGCTGTTCGTGATTCATCCCAAAGTCCCGCACACGCCGCGCGTGGATAAGGACTTTGGGTTCGTGTTGCAGGAGTGGGCTCTCCTTCCCAACAACAACACGCCGAACACGCTGGCGATGGAGTTCAACTGGCTGACGATGAACGGCAAGGCCGCGCCCGCGACGACGCCGCTGATCGTCAAACAGGGCGAGCGGGTGCGCCTTCGCCTGGTGAATCTCGGTATGGATCACCACCCGATCCACCTGCACGGCGTCCAGTTTTACGTCACCGGGACGGAAGGCGGGCGCATCCCCGAATCGGCCTGGTATCCGGGCAACACCGTGCTAGTCGGCGTGGCGCAGGCGCGCGATGTCGAATTCGAGGCGAAGTACGTCGGCGATTGGATGATCCATTGTCACCTGCCACACCACATGATGAATCAAATGGTCTCGATGGTCGGCCCGATGATGATGTCGCACGGCAGCGGCTCGCAGACTGGCAAGGGCATTCAAGAAGGCATGGGGGTCGTGCGGCAGGGGCATGCTCTAAGCGAAGACCTCGGTCCGGGCTTCGGGCGCGGAATGGGGATGACCACGCAGGAAAAGAACGTCTCCAACGCGGTAGGGGCGCCGATCCAGGCGCATGCGGGTACGATCTATTCCTGCCCGATGCATCCCGAAGTCAAATCGGATAAGGAAGGCAAATGCCCGAAATGCGGGATGGCGCTGGTTAAACAGCAACCGCCGCAGGAAATCTATACCTGCCCGATGCACCCGGAAGTCGTATCCACAAAGGAAAGCAAATGCCCGAAGTGCGGGATGGCGCTAGTCAAGAAACAGGTGTCGGGCGTCGCCCTGACAGAAGCTGAAAAGAAGAAAGTGCCCGGCTACCCGCAAGACATGATGATGATTGTGGACGATGACGTTGCGAAGCCCGAAACCTACGGGCTGGCTGCGGGCTGGACGGCCTCGATGATGGGAATGATGACGCTCGTGCGAGTGTTGCCGGAAGACAAATACAACGAGATCATGACGATGATCAAAGAAGGAAAAAAGGAGAAACCGAAATCGCCGCATGACCATCACAAACATGGTGAATGAAGACAGGGCGGCGCAGCAGGTCCGGCTGCGCGGCTTCATTTTACGGAGGAGCCTGTGATGAATCTTTTTCACCGCTGGTTTTGCCGGACGAGTATTTGGAAAAAGGCGCTCGCGAATGAAATCATTCCCTGGGCGCTCAA
>Ga0075431_100005307_pt1 | contig 12703 bp, 11 predicted proteins | sample RhiMetdeltSRZDD5_FD_75297 | JGI IMG/M metagenome (GOLD analysis project Ga0075431, IMG submission 75297) | Populus rhizosphere microbial communities from Tennessee, USA - Rhizosphere MetaG P. deltoides SRZDD5 | ecosystem: Host-associated > Plants > Roots > Rhizosphere > Soil | place: USA... | reverse complement strand
GCCGTGCTGGCGCGACATCCGCTTCACCGCCTCTCGCGCGCACAGAAAGGCGCCGACGATGTTGATGGTGAAGACACGCTGCAACCTGGCGGCGTCCATTGCCTCCAGGCGCATCTGCTTCTCGAGGATGCCGGCGTTGTTCACCAGGCCCGACAACGTTCCGAGCTCCCGGTCGCAGGTTTCAAACAGGCGATTCACGTCTGATTCGACACCGACATTGGCTGAAACGGCTATGGCGGTTCCGCCAGCCGCCGTGATTCCCTGAACGACCGACTCTGCAGCTTCGCGGTTCTCACGGTAGTTGACGCAGACCGCGTAGCCGCGCTCCGCCGCGAGGCGCGCCGTCGCGGCGCCAATCCCCCGGCTCGCACCAGTAATCAGGAGGACCTTGTTCATGTGGCCTGAAGGCGGCCAACGAAAAACGCGGTGGCCGCAGCAAACGGCAGCGACGAAATGAGAGAGAGCCTCGGCGCCTCCGACACCAGCAGCACGACGACAACCGCGCAGGTCAGCGCGACCAGGGTCAACAGGCTGAGGAACCGCCAGCGCCGATCGGCGATATCGAAAAAAAGAGAAAGCAGAAACGCCCCGACCCCCAAGGCTCCGGCCAGCGACATCAGGGCCATGGCGTTACTGGCGTCCTGCAGCGAGCGCAACGCGAAGGGAACGGCCACCCCGAGCGTGACGGTCGATTGCCCCACGCCGAGCAGCACGATGCCGAAGGTCAACACGATGAGCGCGAGACGGGTCTTGAGATTGCTCATGAGCGAATGACGCTATGAGGCGATGACCGACAAGGCGCACACATCGTATCGCGTTTCCAGCGCCTGGCCTGGCAGCAGAAGCGGCCGGCGGCCGCATGACGGTTACGCCGTCGAGCGATTCACCGGAATCGTCAGATACGCCAGCAGCAGAAACAGGACGATCAGGCCGGTCAGCGCGATCGGCGGCAGGAAGGTCAGCGCCAGCATCACCGCGAACATGCACCCGAACACGAGCAGGTGAATGCCGACGACGCCCTTGAGGATGTCCGCGGCCACGCGGCGGCGCAGCAGATAGGCGTTGGTAAGGCCGCCGAGCACGCAGACGAAGGTGAAGCAGGCGCTGAGGGCGGTCACCAGGTTGTTCATGGTCGGCCGGAAGCCATCACCGATATCCAGGCGGAAGGTGGACATCAGGTCGCGCATCTGACGCTCGGTCTCGTTCGCCGGCGGTGGCTGCGCGAACAGGCCGAGGGCATGGACCGCGCCGGTGATGAACATGAACGCGATGGCAGTCTTCAGCCAGAGTGTGTGTCGAGAGCGCATGCGCCTCCTTCGCTGAGGCGGCAGTTTAATCCAATTGACATAAAGTTCAAATTTTTACTTAAATGGATTATATGCCCAGCCGATCGCACCAGGACACGCTCGTGCTCAACCGCCGCCAGACAGGCCTGCTCATCTCGCCGGCCCGGCTGGAAATCGTCGAGGCTTTCGCCGCCCTCGGCCGCGCGTCGGCCCGCGAGCTGGCGGCACACCTGCGCCGGCCGCCCGGCGCCGTCTATCACCACGTCCGGGTGCTCGAGCAGGCGGGCCTGCTCGTCGAGGTCGCGCGCCGGAAAGGGCCGCGCCGCCCGGAAGCCCTCTACGCGCCTGTCGCCGAGCGGCTCGCAGTGGCAGCCGGCAGCTCGGCCGACGCCGACCGGCAGGCGCTGCAGACGATGCGCGCGGTACTCAGGCAGGCGGGGCGGGATGTCGAGGCCGGCTTTGCCCGCGGCACCGCGACATTGAAAGGGCGTTTTCACGGCATTCAGCTGAGCGCCGCGCTGAAACCGCGCGAAGTCAAGCGCGTGCTTGCCCTGCTCGGCCAGATCGACGCGATGCTGCGACGCGCCAAGCGCGTGCGCCCGGGGCCGGATGACGACATCTTTCGCTGGACCAGCGTGTTCGCCCCGCTCGTCCGCGCGCAGCGCGGCGATCGTGGAAAAGTGCGGAGGCGCCCATGACCTGGTTCGACCATCTCTTTGCGCTGACATTGCTGGTCGGGCTTCCGGCCTATGCGGCGTGGGATGTCCCGCGTCTCGCGCGGCGCGTCGTAAGCGATCCGTCAAACGCGCGCACCAGCGATTACCTCTTCACCATGACGCTGCAGTGGGGATTGACGCTCGCCCTTGTGGCGTCGTGGATCTACGCAGGCCGGGCGTTCGGCGATCTCGGTCTCGTCAGGCCTGAGGGTACCGACCGGTGGTGGACCATCGTCATTTCCGCCGCCGCGATCGCGTTCTTCGCGTGGCAGGCGTACTCGGTCGCGCGTTCGCCCGACGCCCAGGCGAAGGTGCGGACGCAGCTGGACTCGCAGCCGTCAGTTCGGGTGATCCTGCCAGTGAACGCCAGCGAGGCCGGCGTGTTTGGCGCCCTTGCGCTGACGGCCGGCATTTGCGAGGAAATCCTGTACCGCGGCTACATGCTGCACTACATGCGGGCATGGTTGCCCGGCGCAGCAGCAATCGTCGCGGCGATCGTCATCTTTGGGCTCGCACACGCCTACCAGGGCGGGCGCGGGATCCTGCTGACCGGCCTGGCCGGCGCCGCGGCGATGGGCCTCTACTTGTTTACGGGCTCGCTGGTCGCGCCGATGATCCTGCACGTGACCGTCGACCTGGCGAACGGCTTCATGGCCTATCGATCGCTGAGCGCCGCGGGGTCGCTGACGCGGCGCTGACGCTCCAACGAGGCGGTCGGGGCGCCAGTCCCGCTCGTTGCGCAAGGTCAATGGTGGACGATTCGCGGCGCGTCGAGCTTGACGGTGTAGCTGTAATCCCCGCACTTCACCGATGGGTTGATCGGCTTGAACAATCCAGTGGGGTTCTCCTTCCAAAGCCAGACATGGAGGTCATAGTGGTGAAGATCGAGCGGGAGCAAGGGATGATGTCCCTCCATCGGACCATCGAATTGAGCGCCGAACAGCACGGGACGAGTCTTGACTCCGGTGGCCAGAGGCACAAACCACTCGGCCCCAATGAGCCGGAGTTTTCCGTCCACTGGCTCGTAAAGGAGAATCTGCGGCCGGTTCGGGTCGACCTCAGGGCCAAGCAGAGCCGGGTTGAGGAAGTGGATGCCCATTCCGCCGACCCCGTATGGGACGGCTCCTGGACCTCCCGCCTTCGGAATCTCGACGCATCCAAGCGTCGAGAAGTAGCCATCGCGAACGGCGGCGATGGGATCTTCATACTTCTGCAGCGCCACGCGGATCTTCTCGAGATCGGGCGGTACTTTCGGCAGAGGGGCTGGGGCTGAAGACTGCGCGTCGGCGATTGCGGCCACCGCGGCAATCACACCGAGAAGCGCCAAACACCCGACTAGACCCTTCGTCCAGGTCCGAATTCTCATAGTTGAACTTTCCTTTTAGATATGGGCGCGGACTGCTGACGCGGCGCTGCCGAGTCAGCAGTCGCAGCCACCGACCCTCACCGTATCCGTTCGCGAATTCTGCCGACCGTCGCCTGCTGCTGCCCCCCCACATCGACCGTGATCCGATAATCGCCGGCGGGCATCAGCGGGCCGCCAACCCCGCCACGGCCCCCGCCTCCACCTGCGCCCCGCCCGCCCGCAGGCGCCGATCCGCTTCGCATGTTCCACTGCACGCGGTTGATGCCCGCGCTCGCAGGTCCCTTCAGCTGAGCCACGCGTTCGCCGGCGATGTCGGTGATCGTCACCACTGACCCGCCGTCGAATGCCGCGCGCAGGAAATAGGTGATCGTCAGCGCGTCAGGCTCGTTGGGCACCTCGATGTACTTGCTGCCGAACAGGTGGAAGTTCCCCAGCGCGCGAAAGCTGTAGGGTGTTCGCGGCTCGACGGCGAACAGGTGGAAAGGCTTGGTGAGCGCTTCGGACGAGAGCCCCTGCAGATGCGCGATGTCGCCCACGAACAGGCCACGGCCGTAGGTGCCAAGGACCAGGTCGTTCTCGCGCGGATGAATCGTGAGGTCGTGCACGGGAACCGTGGGGAGATTGGCCTTGAGCCGGGTCCACACGGCGCCGCCGTCGATCGACACCCAGACGCCGAGATCGTTTCCGACGATGAGCAGATTCGGGTTCTTCCGGTCCTGCACGACGACGTTGATCGGCGAGCCGACGAGATTGCCGGCGATCGCCGTCCATGAATTGCCGAAGTCGGTCGTGCGATAGAGGTAGGGGCGGAAGTCGTCGTTGCGGAATCCGTTCTTGGCGACCAGCGCCGTGCCAGGCTGGTGCGAGGAGGCAAACACTCGGCTGACGTATCGATCGGCCGGACCACCGGCAGCGGCGATCGCGCCGGTCAGATCCGTCCACGTGGCGCCGTGATCCCGCGTGACCTGCACCTTGCCGTCGTCAGTGCCGACCCAGATCACACCAGCGGTCAGGGGCGATTCCGAGACGGAGGTGATCGTGCAATAGGGAACGTATCCCGAGTTCAGCCCGCATTTCGATTCATTCGAGCGGCCCGAGGCCGCCTGGGCGTCACCTGTCGTCAGATCGGGACTGATCTCCTGCCAGCCGTCGCCGCGGTTCAGCGATCGGAAGAGTACCTGCGCGCCCGTGTAGACGATCTGGGGGTTGTGGGGAGACAGCACGATCGGTGTGATCCAGTTGTAGCGCAACGCCGGAGCACCCTCCGGGCGCTGCGGTTGAATGTTCGCCGCCTGCCCTGTCAGCTGATCGAAACGCCGCTGGCCGCCTGTCTGGAAGCTGTTGTAGACCCACCGCGAGTCGGTCGGGTCGACCTGATTGTACATCCCGTCACCCGTGCCGACCGTGGTCCAGTCCTCGAGCGTGATCTGGCCGCCGCGGGAATTACTGGGTCCCTTCCAGGAATCATGATCCTGAAGTCCCGCATAGACGTTGTAGGGATCGTCCATGTCGACCCCGACGGCATAGATCTCACCAACCTTCATGTTCAGGAAGTAGTCGGCTGTTCGCCCGCCGTCGTACGACACGTTCACGCCGCCGTCGCTGCCGAGCATCAACCGCTGCGGGTCCTGCTCGTCCCACCACATCGAACGGAAATCGCCAAAGACACCTCTGAAGAACTGACAGGTCCACGTCTTGCCGCCATCGCGTGACTCGTACATCGAATCGCTGTTGACGATGATCTGCGACGGATCGGCGGGGTTCGTCTTGATCTGATTGAATGAGTACGGCGCCTTCGAGCCGGCGACGTCGATATCGTCAGCGTGAGTCTTCTTCCACGTCCGGCCCCCGTCCTCGCTTCGATACACTTCGTTACCGATGGGGCCACCCGGCCGCGGCGGTGCGCCGCGTCCGCCGCCAACAGCGCATGCATCGACACGCGCCGGCATTCCGGTCCGCCGCTCGTTCAGGTTTTCGACAATCGCGGTGAGCAGATTCGGGTTGCGCGCGTTGATGTCGAGGCCTATCCGGCCGACGTTGCCCGACGGCAGGCCCTCGAGCTTCCGCCACTTCCCTCCGCCATCTTCGGTCTTGTAGACGGCGCTTCCCTTCCCGCCGAGCACGAGCTGCCACGGCGTCCGATGTTTCTCGTACATCGCCGCGTAAAGCGTATCGGGCGATTTGCGATGCATCACGAGATCGATTGCGCCAGTGCCATCGTCCACGTAGAGCACCTTGTCCCACGTCTTGCCGCCGTCTTTCGTCCGGAAAACGCCGCGTTCGGCGTTCCGCGAAAACAAGTGGCCCATCGCCGCGACGATGACGACGTCCGGGTTCGTCGGATGGATGACGATCCTCGCGACGTGATGCGAGTCTGGCAGGCCCATGAGCTGCCACGTCTTGCCCGCATCGACGGACTTGAACACGCCCTTGCCCGAATACGACGATCGCGCGTTTGCCTGATCGCCCGTTCCCATCCAGAGAATATTCGGGTTGGATGGCGCGACGGCGACGGCACCCACCGCGGCCACCTCGACGCTGTCGGAAATCGGATCCCAGGTGATGCCGTTGTTGGTCGTCTTCCACAGGCCGCCCGTGCGGGTGGCCGCGTAGATGGTGTAGAGGTGGTCGCGCAACGGCGCGTCAGGCACGGCGATCTCGGTCACCCACGCCGAAGTCCGGAACGGACCGATGTTGCGGAAACTGGTGGCATCGATCACGTCCGCGAGCGCAGGGTTCTGCCTCGCAGCAACGGGCAGCACCCACACGGCTGCCGCGACCAGGAGGATCTGGAGCCTTCTCATCGATGGTGTCCTTTAGTTCATCGTGCCAAACGCGTGCAGAAAATCGACGTACCACTTCTCTATCTGCGCCAGTCCCGCGACCTTCGAGCCGGTGCTCGGCTCGATGACGATGTACTCGTTGGGAGCGTGAGCGCCGCTGCCGTGTCCCATGCCGCCCATGACCATGGGGAGCTTCAAGCGATCCGTGAAGATGTAGTACGGCGCGCTCCCCGCAAGCCGCGGCATCACCGTCGGCGTCACGCCGTGCTTGTTGAAGACGCCGATGGCCGCGCGAACGATCGGCGTCTCCACTGAGGTCTGCGCGGGAGCATATCCGGCAAGCTTGGTGACCCTGACGTCGCTGAATCCCTTCGCTGCCAGGTGCTTCCGGATCAGATCGAGCTGCTGGTCTGGCGTCTGGTTGGGAACGAGCCGTGAGTCGATCCGTGCGCGGGCGACATGCGGCAGGATCGTCTTCATCCCTTCGCCGGTGTATCCGGCCCAGATCCCGTTGATGTTCATCGTCGTGGTGAACAGCCAGCGCGCGAACAGGTCGCGCCCGCTGAGACCATCGATGAACCGGTCGACGCCGATACCCTTGCGCATCGCCTCTTCGCGAGCGGGCGACGATCCTCGAACCACGCCATTGACGAGCCGTTCCTCTTCGGGACTCGGCTGTCGGATCTGGTCGTAATAGCCGGGCACGAGGATCGTGTTGCCATCCGCGCTGACGAGGCTCGCCAGCGCCTGTGTCAGACGCCACGCGGGCGCATCGACGATGGCCTGCAGCGAGCTGTGGATCTCGGCGCGGGTCGGCCCGCCCCTGACACCGCCTGAGGCCTCCAGCTCGATCGACAGGTTCCCTTTGACGCCGAGCGGGAGCGACACCGCTCCGGTCTGATCCTGCGCGTTGAGGGGAAAAAAAACACCATCAGCCTTTCTGAGCCGGGCTTCGTACTTCTCGATGACCTCGGAGTAATTCGGCGACCCCAGCTCCTCTTCACCCTCGGCCACCACGAGCAGGTTGACCGGCAGTTTCCCCTGGACCTTGATGATGGAATCGAGCGCGTTCAGAAACGCGCGCTCCGGCCCCTTCTGATTCGTTGCGCCTCGGGCCATCAGCACTCGGCCGAGCTCCGTATCCTTCAGCGTGCCGTCGAACGCCGGTGTTTGCCAGCCAGTCTCCTCGGGCTGGACGTCGTACATCATGTAGACGAGCAGCGTTCGAGGCATTCCGGCATCGTAGAAACCGAACACCCCGGGGTGCCCTGATGTCGGCACGATTGCGACTTCCTTGAAGCCTAGCGTGCGGAGATCGTCTGCCAGCAGCTTGGCCATCTCCGCAATGCCGCGATTCTGGGCGCTGACCGAGGGCTGCCGCACCCAGCGCTGCAATTCACTGACATGGCCCTGGATGTTTGCCTCGATGTGCTTGTACACCTCGTCGTGTTTGCCGGCATAGGCCGGCACCGAAGCGGCATCGAAGGCCTCCTCGGTCGTGAAGCGAATGGCCGGCGGCCGGACCTCCTGTGCGAGCATCGATACCGTCAGCAGCGCCGCACCCGCGAGCCCCACGCCTGCGGCGAGCCGATGGGTGAAACGATCCAGTTGCATCAAGACCTCCGGGTGTGCGGGCCTGATTGTAGCGGACTGACCGTGGTGCGCCGCTCTACCCATTCTTCGCCACGGGTCTTCACGGGGTTCTTGTGCTTACGGGGAATCGCTCGGAGGACTGGTGTCGACCGGTCTGTTCCCGGTGCAATTCCTCGAGAATGTCGACGGGAGGCACGGGCCGGCTCAGGGCGCGGCCTTCGGACGTTCGTCGCTTCGCGCCTGCGCGATCGCGAGGATGAACACGCCAAGCAGGACTGCCATATCCGCCACGTTGAAGATCCCGGTCCGCAGCGGACCGAGGCCCACGTTCAGGAAGTCGATGACGCTGCCTCGCGCGAGTCGGTCGGCCAGATTGGACGCACCGCCTGCCACGAACAGGCTGAGCCCCACGAGCGCAGGACCTGACCACGTCCATCGAACGGCGATGGCGATCGTGAGCAACAGCATGAGCCCCGTGCCAATCGTGAACAGACCGGTGCGGACCGCCGGCGGCCAGTCCTCACCAAGCCCGAGAAAGCCTCCCGTGTTTTCCGCATATTCGAGGCGTACGGTGTCAGCCAGATAGGACTGGCCGGGCTCGCCGACGAGCGTCGACGCGTAGTGCTTGGTCACGCGATCGCACCCAATCGTCAGGGTGATCAGCATCAGCAGCGCGGTTCGCTTGGCCGCGAAGGTCATTCGATGTGCTCCTTCATTCCCGTCTCCCGTCCTTCGTGGTTGTCAGCGGGCATCCAGGTGAATCCGGTGAACCAGACGATGCACCCAGGGGGCTATGATCAGGCTGGCGACCGCCAGCAACACCAGGCCACACAGCAGCGCGTAGATTGCGGCGAACAGCTTCCCCGAGGTCGTCTCGATGCGATCGACGGGACCCATGCCGCTGAAGATCATAGACGCGTTGACGAAGCCGTCGATCCACGCGAGCCGGCCGAACACCCGGTACCCAACGGTGCCGGCGCCGACGAACCCCGCCACGACCAGCAAGGCCCAGATGGCGTGACGCCCGGCGCGGCGCAGGAAGTGGGGCCACGGGAGAAGTGGCTGGCTCCGGTGCTCGTACATCAGCCGGCCGTGATTCAACGGACCGTGAGCACCCACAGATCGGCATCCGTTCGCGGTCGCGAGAAGTAGAGATAGCGATCGTCGGACGTCAGACACGGGGCGCCAAGATCTTCCCCTGGCAGTGACATCACCTCGCGCGTGAACTTCCAGATGGTCTCAGCCATGTAGATGCGTCCTTCGTTGATGTAGATCAATCGCGTGCTGTCGGCGAGCCAGGCCGGCGAACTGCCGGCGGCGATCCGTTCGAACGTCCGCCGGTGCAGGGAGTAGGTCCACACCGCGCCGGCGGCGGTGCCCGCGATCGTCGCGCCATCACGCGACCACGCGCCCGGCTCGAATTCGCCGGTGGTGAAGTCGGGCGCTGTTTCGAGTGGCGCCGCGGCGGGTTGATCGAGCACCGGATAGATGCGAAGGCGCCTCCCTTCTCTGTCCCAGACCGCGATTCTCGAACTATCAGGTGACCACACCGGGTGCACGAGCTCGCCGACCGACCGCGCAAGCATCCGCATGCCGCTGCCGTCTGCATTCAGAATCCAGACCGTGTTGAAGGCGCCGCGATTGGACTCCACGGCAATCCGCCGGCCGTCGGGCGACCAGCGCGGCGCCGATTCGCGCGAGCTGCCGTCAGTGATCTGGCGCAGGCCCGTGCCGTCGCTGCGAGCGAGATAGATGTGCTCCGACGGGGGGCCCGAAGCGAGGACGACCATGGAACCATCGGGCGACGGATCCACCGCCGTGAATGGCGACGCGGCGCGCACGACCACGGTCGCTGCGCCCTCGACCGATCGCGCATCCGCATTGAAGGCCATGCGGTAGATGCTGCGGCTCGAGGCAAACGTGGACCAGGCGAATCGCTGATCGCCGGCGGACCGCGTGAGCGAACCAGCGGCGCTCGGCAGTCCGGACACCGATTGTGGCGGGCCCTGCGGTCGGCCGGATCGCTCGTCGATCTGCACGCGCCAGATGCCCTGCGAGCCGCCCCGGTTGCTGACAAAGTAGAGGTAGCGGCCGTCGGACGACCAGATCGGGCTCCAGTCCATTGGATCGTCGTCGGTCACCCGCACCGGCGCGCTGCCATCCGGCTTCATCGTCCAGATGTCGGCACGCGGGCCCGGGGCGTCACGACGAAACGTCGCCGCATGTCCCCAATAGGCGATGCGGCGGCCGCTTGGAGAGACCGAGGGGTACCGGAAATCGTGGCGGGTGATCCGCGCCGCTGTCGCGGTAGCCACGTCCACCTTCCATCCTTCGCTGGTTCCTCCACGCGACGACGTGGCCGCGATGCCGCTGCGCGTGGCGAAGAAGATGGTTCGTGAATCGGGGGACCAGGTCGGCGTGACGCCGAACTGCGTCAGCCTGCGCCTGGAGCTGCCGTCGCGCTTCATCACGAAAATGCCGCTCATCTGGCCCGTGGTGCGGAAGGCAATCCACTCGCCGTCCGGCGAGAACGCTGGATCGGTTTCATCGCTCTGCAAACTGTTCGTCAGGTTGACCGCATGCTCATCGCCGATGCGACGGATGAAAATGTCGCCGGTTCCCGCTTCGTCGCTTCGGTACGCCAGCGATTGACCGTCCGGTGAGAGCGTCGGGGAGGTCTCCGTTGCGCCGCTCGACGTGATCTGTTCCACGTCTCCGGCCGGCAGGGGCCGGGGGCCTCGCCAATCCGAGACGCGCGCACTGACGATCGCGATCACAACCCCAAGTGCCAGGCACACGACCATGACGATGAGCGCCGCACGCACGCGGCCAGGCCGGGGCGGTGGTGGATCGGCGTCAGGGACGGTGAGGATGGAGTTGGTGCTGAAGGACACGATCCGCGGCCAGTTCAGAGATGGGGCAGATTATAACGTGGGGCAGCGACCGGGATGAAGATGAGTTCGGCGGCCAGGAAGTCGCCGCCGCCGGCCGAAAGAAAGAAAATGCCGAGGCGGGGACCATGCGGCGCAGATGGCGGGTGAAATTCGTTGCGGTGTTCACCTGCCAGGATCAAGAGCTCTCGCAGAGGTCGCAGAGAGCAGAGCACGCTGGGAATCCGAAATACATGCGCCAGAACAGGCGGCCGGTCGGTCCGCGCACCTCTGCGGTCTCTGCTCCTCGGCGCTCTCTGCGTGAGCTTTTGATCTTGGCAAGCGGATAGCGTCCGAAGAGAGAACTCTCCCCCAATACGAACAGATGCCTGGTTGGGGATCAGCCTGGAACGCCTAAAGATAGACGCGCTCGTCCCGTCTGAGTGCCCGGTAGCGTTCGAAGACGGCGCGGTCGCTCTCGAGCCGCAGCCACGATCGTAACGTGCTGCCGCGGAACGTGTGGGCGAACATCGCTGGGCCATGACGCAGCACGAACCACGGATCGTGGCGGAGAACCGGCCAGAAATGGCGGGCCTTCATCCAGCGCTCGGCGCGCCAGCGCATGAACTCGATCTCGCCGGCCTCGAGATGCTCGCTGCGGACGACGGCGGTCGTCCCGTCGTACTCGTTCACGTTCTCGTTGACGACGAGATTTCGCTCGCGGAAGTCCTTGGTCATCGGCGTCCCTGGATATGGCGTCGGATGCTGGATGTACGGCCAGTCCACGTAACGCCGCGCGAACTCGAGGTTCGCTTCGATCGATTCCCTCGTGTCTCCAGGATTCCCGACGATCAGTCCACCGACGACGAACATGCCGTGCCGGTGCAGCAGGTGAATGGCCTCGAGCGTCGCGTTCCCAACCTGACGGCCGCCCTTGCGTACCGCGTTCTTGCTGCTGGCACGCAGAAACTCCAGATCCTCCTCCAGGATGTTTTCGATGCCCAGGAACACGTATCGGAATCCCGCCTCGCGCATCAGCGGCGCCAGCGAATCGCCGCGCGCGGCGATCGATGACGTCATGGCCTGCACGATGTAGTCGATGTCGTTGAGGCCGGCAGCGGTGATCGCCCGGCACAGCGCCTCGAAGCGCGCGACGTTCAGCGTGATGTTGTCGTCGACGATGAAGATGGCCCGGGCACCGCGCGCCCGCGCGTCGGCGATATCTGCGAGAACGCGTTCGACGGACCACGTGTGGAAGTTCCGTCCGCGCATCTCGATGATCGAGCAGAAACTGCAGTCGAAGGTGCAGCCGCGCGAGGTTTCGACGACATCGATCGGGCGGCCGATGAACGTGTAGCCGCCCAGCACACGCGCGGCGCGATTCGGGAGGCGCACCTCCTCGCCGGTCAGCGTGCTCACCGCCCGCGCCGGCGTCCGCACGAACCCGCTCGGCGTCCGGTACGAAATCCCGGCAATGGACTCGACACCGCTCCCCCGCTCGAGGGCGCGGACCAGCTCGCGGAGCGTGATGTCCCCCTCACCTCGCACGATGAGGTCGATCTCCCAGTCGCCTGCTTCGTACACGTCGGTGGCGAGGCTCGGATCGTACCCGCCGACGACGATGGTTGCTGACGGGGCAAGCGATCGGATGTGCGCGGCCAGCCTCTGCGCGGTGCGCCGCTGAAACGTCATGATCGACAGCCCGACGAGATCGGGCTGGCAATCCCGGACGAGTCGCTCGATCGTTTCGCGGACGCGGCCGTGGACCAGAATCAGATCGGCTATCGCCACACGATGGTGCGGGTCGATGTTGCCCGCCAGCGATCCCAGCGCCCCGTTGGGCATCCGCATCGTCACTGGCGCGGTGTGCTCGAACGAGTCGGGCATCGAGAGCAGCAGAACGTTCATGGGACTTACCCTGCCGGTTTGGCTCGCAACACTCCAACTTGGACCAGCAAGCCTGTGAAGTCAAGCACGCGGCGCTCGTGAACGATGAGACCGTCGTCCAACCGGTAGATGAACGCGCCGGCGACCTCGATGCGCCGGCCGGTCGGCGCGACGCCAAAGAATTCACCGGCATGGCTTCCGG
>Ga0075431_100005304_pt1 | contig 12709 bp, 9 predicted proteins | sample RhiMetdeltSRZDD5_FD_75297 | JGI IMG/M metagenome (GOLD analysis project Ga0075431, IMG submission 75297) | Populus rhizosphere microbial communities from Tennessee, USA - Rhizosphere MetaG P. deltoides SRZDD5 | ecosystem: Host-associated > Plants > Roots > Rhizosphere > Soil | place: USA... | reverse complement strand
ACTCCGTCGCTCGCCTGGCGGTTCGGCAACAGCAACCAGGTCAACGTGTACTACACGTTCACGCGCGACAACTTCGCCGGCGACGCCGGCGTCCCGCTCTTTCCTGGCGCCGAGGGGAATGTCGCCGACTTCTTCCCGGACATTCCACGCGACCGCAATTTCAGGACCCCGCTGGACTTCGCAACCTCGTACGACAACAGCGTTCAAGTGGCGTATGCGCGTCAGATCAACAACTCATGGGGCGTCCGCAACACGCTGTCGTATCGGCCGGTCAACGACGACTACTTCCTCGCCGAATTCATGTTCGTCGAGGACGACGAGACGACGGTGTATCGCGAGTTCCTGCAGTTCAAGCACTATCGCCGGCCGCTGATCAACCTTGCGGAAGTGACCGGCCGTCTCCAGGGCGCGGGCGAACACAATCTCGTCCTCGGCTGGGAAGGCGAGCACTACACGAATCACACGAACACCGTCGGCGACATCGGCGTCGTCTTCGCCGAACCGATCGATCTCTTCAATCCGGTCGAGACACAGGGGCCGGTTGACGAGCCGCTGACCCGCATCGCCTATTTCACGCACAACACCAACGCGTTCTACGCGCAGGACAACCTGACGCTCGGGCCGAAGGTGAAAGCCATGATCGGCGGGCGCTACGACGTCTTCCGCCGCACCAGCCACAACAATCCCGTGAACGACGGCGTCGAGACGGAAGGCACGCTGCTGCATCGCGAAGCCGAAGCATTCACCGGCCGCGCCGGTGTGGTCGTGCAGCCGGTACCGGCCGTCGATCTCTACGGCTCGTTTGCCAACTCGTTCCGCCCGCTCACGCAGGCACAGCCCGATGGGACGACGCTGGAGCCGGAGAAAGGCCGGCAGATCGAGTTCGGACAGCGCCTCCATCTGGTTGGCGACCGGGTGCAGGTGAACACCTCCATCTTTCACATCGTGCGTGAGAACGTCGCGTTCTCGCGGCCCGGCGGCGTCTTCAACCAGGCGAGCGAGATGACGTCGAAAGGATTCGAGGCCGACATCCTGACCTCGCCGGTCTCGAACTGGCGGATCAACGGCGGCTATGGATTCACCACTGTCGAGTTCGGCGACTTCCTCGTGAACGCGACGACCAACCTGCGCGGCAACTCGTCGGTCATGGCGCCGAAGCACACCTTCTCGATCTGGACGGCGTATGACTGGCCGAATGGCTTCGGGATCAACGCCGGCGCCCGGGCGCAGAGCAAGGTGTTCATCGACAACGCGAACACGCTGACCTTCGACGGCTACGGCGTCCTCAACGTCGGCGCGCGCTACCGCCGCGGCGCGGTCGAGTATGCAGTCAATGTAAATAACCTGACTGATACGGAGTATTTCGCTTCAGTGCTCTATGACACGCAGCTCTATCCCGGGGAGCCGATCAACGTGCTCGGGACAGTGCGAGTACGCTTCCGCTAACATGAGTCGCGCATGAGAACGGTGCACTGGCTGTTTCTCGTAAGCGCAGCCCTCTTCATCTCCGGGATCGGGTTCATCATCGCCAGCGCGCGGACGCCTCGGGTCGAGGCGGCCGCGCCGGCGGCGCCGTCCCTGCCACCGGTCGCCAGCGTCAAACAGATCATGGCCGGCATCGTGATGCCATCGGCCGCGACCATCTGGGACTCCGTCAGCACCATCGTCGACGCCAAAGGCGTGCAGGACAACCAGCCGAGGACCGATGAGGAATGGGCTGCCGTGGGCGCACACGCCGCGGCGCTCGTCGAAGCGGCCAACATGCTCACCGTCGGCACGCGCGCGGTCGATCAAGGCGACTGGGTGAAGATGTCCAAAGCGATGGCCGATGCGGCGCAGACCGCACTGAAAGCCACCACCGACAAGAGTCCTGAGGGGATCCTCGCCGCCGGCGAGACGATCAACGAGACATGCGACAACTGCCACCAAAAATATTCGCGCTGACGCTGGCCGCGCTCGTCGCGGTCCTCTCAGCGTCGCTCGACGCGCACGGCGTGTCGGGCAAGGACGCCGTCTACCTGCAGGGCCTGCAGGGACGCGCGATCGGGCCGCTGATGTATCTCGGCGCGAAGCACATGGTCACCGGCTACGACCATCTGCTCTTCCTGGTCGGCGTGATTTTCTTCCTCTACCGCTTGAAGGACGTCCTCCTCTACGTCAGTCTCTTCACGATCGGCCACAGCGTGACGCTCCTCGCCGGCGTGCTCGGCGGCATCCACGCGAATCCGTTCCTCATCGACGCCGTCATCGGCTTCTCCGTCGTCTACAAGGCGTTCGAGAACATGGACGGCTTCAAGCGCTTCCTTGGCGTGCAGCCGAACACGCGCGTCGCGGTGCTCATCTTCGGTCTCTTCCACGGCTTCGGCCTGGCAACGAAGCTGCAGGAATTCGAGCTGTCACCGAATGGCCTCGTCGCCAACATCGTCAGCTTCAACGTTGGCGTCGAGATCGGACAGGGCCTCGCGCTCACCGGGATCCTGATCGCCCTGACCTGGTGGCGCACGCACCGCGCTTTCTTCGATCACGCGTTCGCCACCAACGCGCTGGTCATGGCATGCGGGTTCCTGCTCGTCGGCTTTCAGCTCTCAGGGTATTTCCTCTCATGACGACCGCACCTGAGATCGACCAGAGCGTGGAAGCGAAACAGCGGCTCGCTGTTGCCGCGGGTGCGGCGCTGCTCGGCGCCGGTCTGATCCTGGTGATGTTCGTGCTGCCGGCGGAGTACGGCGTGGACCCGCTCGGCACGGGCAAATGGGTGGGACTCACCGAGCTCGGCGCGACGGGCAAGCAGATCGAGGCGCTCGAGACCGCAGCACCCAACACCGCGGCGGCGACGACCGTCGTCGGCCAGGAGTCCCCTTTCAAATCCGAGACAGTCGAGTTCGCGATCGGTCCGCGTCAGGGCATGGAATACAAGTACCGTCTCGACAAGGGTGAGGCGCTGCTCTACTCGTGGAAAGCATCTGCACCGGTGAACGTGGAGTTTCACGCCGAGCCCGATGGTGCGCCGCGCGGATACGCGCAGACCTATGAGAAAGCCGACCGGCAGACCGCCGCGTCGGGTACACTGACCGCACCTTTCCCCGGAATCCATGGCTGGTATTGGGAAAACACCACGGATCAGCCAATCACCGTCACGCTGACGTCCGCTGGGTACTACAACCTGTCGCACGAGTTCCGCAGCGGGCAGACCACGAAGAACAAGACGTTCTGATCGGAATCGAAAGGAGCCGGACGCGATGACACATCGATGTGCCACCTGGTCTCTCCTTGCGGCGCTCGTCCTCGCGCCGCTGACAGCAACGGAGAGTGCGGCGCAGGACGGGCTGGCCGTCGGGGCGCACGACGATCGCGAAGGCACCGACGTGCTCGGCGCCTTCGCCGACTCCTTCAAGCTGACGATGATCGAACACGCCTGGCGCATCGGGATCCAGGAGGAGACGCGGCGCGAGCTGGGTGGCCCATTCTGGCTCGACTACAAGAGATCCGTCCGCATTCCTCGTCAGTGGGGAGACACCGACGGATGGTGGGTCAATTACATGAACCACCCCATTCACGGCGCCGGCGCCGGTTACATCTGGCTCGATCACGACCCCAGCGCTCCCTACGACATCAGCCGCGATCGCCGCTACTGGATGTCGCGGCTGCGGGCCATGGCCTGGGCCGCCGGCTACAGTCTGCAGTTCGAGATCGGGCCGCTCAGCGAAGCGTCGATCGGCAACGTCGGGATGCGGCCGGAAACGACTGGTTGGGTCGATCACGTGGTCACGCCGATTGGCGCGTTCGGGCTGATCGTGGCCGAGGATGCCGTCGATCGCTATGTGGTCCGGTGGACGGAGGAGCGGATGAGGAACCGCTTCTTGCGGATGCTGCTTCGACTCGCGGCCAACCCTGGCCGCACTCTGTCGAACAGCGCAAGCGGCCGCGCGCCCTGGCACCGCGATGGGAGACCTCTCGCCTGGCGCTAAGTTAGTCCTTGGTTCTTCGTTCTTCGTTCTTGGGTCCTTGGTTCGCGACCGAACGAATCCGGCGGTATGGATCAGCCGGAGTTGTCGATGACCTTGGGCTTCATCTTCTTCGCGGCAGATCGATACACAATTTATGGGATCGACACGCAGCGCGGAGGGCACATGAGCAGGAACATCCTCGTTGGTGGAGCGGTTGTCGCGGCTGCAGGCCTGATGGTGGCATCGAGCCTGGTTGCGCAGCAGCAGGCGAACCCTCGTCAGCAGCCTGGCGCACCAATCACGATCTACGCGCCCGACCAGCACGATCTCTACGACGGACGCTTCATCGTCTCCGCCAGCCGTGTGCACATGGTCGGCAGCCTGAACGATCCTCCGGGCTGGAACCACATGGACAATGAGGCAAAGACCGTAAAGCCGGTGTCCGGGACCGCGGAGATCGACGTCGATGAAATCAAGAACACCGGGAAGTTCGAAGCGCGTCTGAAGATTCCGGAAGGCGATCTCGTCCTCGCCATCGACAAGTTCAACGAGTTCGCACCATGCCAGAACGGCGGCATCGTCGCCTACCTGCACGAGCACGGAACCGATTCCGGCTGCGGCGACAACAACTGGCCGAAGACGTTCGTGTATCTCGCCGGCTGGGGCTTCGGCCATGCGACGCTGAACGGCAAGCCGCTCTATCAGGACTACGAGATGCACTTCATGGTCACCCAGGGCATTCGCGACCGGAAGACGCTCAAGGTCAACTATCCGATGCCCGGCAAGAAAGGCCCGGCGGGCGAGGTCAACCCGGCGACGCAGCAGCTCGACTTCTACATCCGCAGCCCGAAGCAGGAGCCGCGCAACACCCCGAACCGCGAAGTGTTCGCGCACTTTTTTGCGATGGAAGTGACCTGGAAGTAAGGCACAATTGCGCCCATGCGGCGCGCCTTGTTGCTCGCGCTTCTGCTCCTGGGTTGGGGCGCCGCTACTGGCTCGATCGTTTACACCTCAGCCAGCCAGTCTGACCTCGCACTCTCGCACCCTCGCACCGTCGCACCCTTCCTCGAGCAGTACTGCGTCACCTGCCATAACCAGAAATTGAAGACCGCCGGTCTCGCGCTCGACACGCTCGACGCGACGAAGCCGCAGGCGAATGCCGAGACATGGGAGCGCGTCATCGGCAAGCTTCGCGCGCGCTCGATGCCACCGCCCGGCCGGCCGCGACCGGACGCAGAGACGTATCGCGCTGTGGCGACAGCGCTCGAGACCGAGATCGATCGCGCGTGGGCAGCGAGCCCCAATCCGGGCCGGATTGCGGCGGTGCACCGGCTCAATCGCACGGAATACACCAACGCCGTGCGCGATCTGTTCGCTCTCGACTTCGATGCCCGGCCCCTGCTGCCAGGTGACGAGACCGCCGACGGGAGCTTCGACAACCTCGCCGACGCATTGTCGATCTCGACCGCGCATCTCGAGCGCTACATGTCCGTGGCGCGGCAGGTCAGCCGGCTGGCGATGGGTCTGCCTCCCGCGAGCCCCCGGCTCGAGACATTCGAAATTCCGATCCATGTGATCCAGGAGGATCGACAGAGCGAGCAGCTCCCCTTCGGGTCACGCGGCGGGATCGCGATCCCGTACACCTTCTCCGTCGATGGCGAGTACCTGATCAGGGTCCGGTTGCAGCGTCAGTATCAGGACTACCTGAAAGGCATGGGATGGCCGCAGCAGCTCGACGTTCGCCTGGACGGAAAACTCATCAAGCGCTTCACCGTCGGAGGCAACGCCAAGGGGCGGCCCGCGGCTCTCAGCTACGCGGGTGACGGCGAGCCGGGCTTCGCCGGCGATCCCGAGTGGGAGAAGTACATGCAGGTCACCGGGGACGCGGGCCTGGAAGTGCGCGTCCCCATTCAGGCCGGATCACGCGTCGTCGGCGTGTCGTTTGTCCGGGAGCTCTGGGAACCCGAAGGCCTGCCTCACCCGCCGCAGCGTGGACGCACGATCGCCAATGACAACACGTACATGGGATACGCCAACGTGGGGTCGGTGGAGATTGGCGGGCCGTATAAGACCGGCGGACCTAAAGGTCCGCCTCTACGAGACGGAGGCGCGCACGACACGCCGAGCCGCCGGGCGATCCTGACCTGCCGTCCGCGCTCACGCGCCGAAGAGGCGTCCTGCGCAACGACGATCCTGTCGCGGGTCGCCCGCCGTGCCTATCGTCGCCCGGCGACGAGCGCCGAGCTCAAGACGCTGCTCGAGTTCTTCGCCCGTGGCCGACGGACCGGCGGAACGTTCGACGCCGGCATACAACTCGCCCTCGAGCGTGTGCTGGTCGATCCCGGGTTCCTCCTCCGTGTGTATCGCGACCCTTCGACTCGCGCCGCTCGCTCAGGGCAGGCGCCTTCTACCGGCACGCCACGCCGGCTGAGCGATCTCGAAGTCGCTTCGCGTTTGTCGTTCTTCCTGTGGAGCAGCATTCCCGACGAGCGGTTGCTCGATCTCGCCGACCGGACGCAACTCACCACTCCCGCCACGCTCGAGCGTGAAGTCCGCAGGATGCTGGCCGATCCGCGCGCCGCCGGCGCACTGGTGGACGGTTTCGCGGCGCAGTGGCTCAACCTCCGCCGCCTCGCCGACGTCGTCGTCGATCCGGATCGATATCCCACCTACGACGAGAGTCTGCTGCAGGCGTTCGAGCAGGAGACGAAGATGTTCGTCGCCGACACGCTTCGCGAGAATCTCAGCGTCCTCGATCTGCTCGACGCCGACTACACATTCGCGAACGAACGGCTCGCCCGACACTACGGCATTCCGGGCGTGTACGGCAGCCGCTTCCGCAGAGTCATGCTGCCGAATCACGAGCAGCGCGGCGGTCTGCTGGCACACGGTTCGCTGCTGGCGACGACCTCCTATCCCGATCGCACGTCGCCGGTGCTGCGCGGCAAGTTCCTGTTGAACAACATTCTCGGTCTGCCGACGCCGCCACCGCCTCCGGGTGTCGATACGAACCTGGCCGAGATCAAGCCTGACGCGCCGCCGCCGACCATTCGTGAACGTCTGGCGCAGCACCGCACCAATCCGAGTTGCGCGAGCTGCCACTCGGTCATCGATCCGCTTGGCTTCGCGCTGGAGCAGTTCGACGCCATTGGCGCATGGCGAACGAGTGATGAAACGGGCAAGCCGGTAGACGCCCGCGCCACCACCCTCGACGGCACGACGCTCGACGGCATGACGGGACTTCGCAGCCGGCTGCTCGAAGACCCGGAACAGTTTCCGCGAACCGTGACCGAGAAGCTGTTTGCCTACGCGCTCGGCCGTCGTCTGGAGTATTTCGATCGGCCCGCCGTGCGAATGATCGTTCGCGATGCCGCCAGCAGTCGCTACAGCTGGTCGTCGCTGATTGTGGGGATCGTGAAAAGCCCCGCGTTCCTGACGCGGGAAGGACGCAGGGCGGAGGCTTCAGCCTCCGCGGGAGAGCCACGATGACATTCCTGACCGGACGGTCGCTGCCGCGGCGAACGGTGCTTCGCGGGCTGGGCGTGACGATGGCGCTGCCACTGCTCGAGGCGATGACGCCAGCGGGCAGGAGCGCGAGAGCCGCGGCGCGGCCGGCACACCGCTTTCTCGCGTTCTACGTGCCGAATGGCATGGCCATGGAGTACTGGGCGCCCAAGGGCGAAGGGACCAGCTTCGAGCTGTCGCCGATTCTCGAACCGATGGCGCCGTTCAAGAATCAGATGCTCGTGCTGACGGGCATCAACGCCAGCTGGAACTACATTCATGCCGGCGCATCCGGTTCGTTCCTGACCGGCACGACACGGGGCGGGCGCAACGAGGTGGAGATCCTCGCCGACGTGTCGATGGATCAGCTGCTCGCGCGGCACTTCGCGCGCGACACGCAAGTCGCCTCGCTCGAGCTCGCGATGGATGCACCCGCGAACGCGGGGGCCTGTACAGGCATCCTGAGCTGCGCCTATACCCACACGATTTCCTGGCGCAGTCCGACGCAGCCGCTGCCGATGGAATACAACCCGCGCGCCGTCTTCGAGCGGCTGTTCGGCGACAGCGGCAGCACGGGACGCAAGGCGCGTGAAGCCAGGCTCGCCGAGCAGAAGAGCCTCCTCGATTCGGTGAACGACTCGCTGGCGCGGCTCACCCGCGAGCTCGGCGGGAACGATCGCACGAAAGTCGAGCAGTACACCGAAGCTGTCCGCGATATCGAGCGCCGGATACAGAAGGCCGAGGAGCAGCGCGACGTCGAGCTGCCCACACTCGATCAGCCGCAAGGCGTGCCACCGGTATTCGAAGATCATCTGGCGCTGATGCTCGACCTGCAGCTGCTCGCCTTCCAATCCGATCTCACGCGGGTCATCACGTTCATGATCGGCAAGGAGCAGAGCGCCCGGCCCTATCCGCAGATCGGCGTGGCCGAGGCTCATCATCCGCTCTCGCATCACAACGACGTGCCGGAGATCATCGCTCACATGTCGAAGATCAACCGGTACCACATGGAGCTCTTCGCAAAATATCTTGCCAAGCTCCGCGCCACACCGGATGGCGATGGCTCGCTGCTCGATCACATGACGATCATGTACGGCTCGGGCATCTCGAACAGCACCCGTCACTCCGGAGTGAATCTGCCGCTGATGCTCGCCGGCGGAGGCGCGGGCACGCTCCGCGGCGGCCAGCACGTGAAGTATTCCGACAAGCCGACGATTGCCAATCTGCTCGTCACGCTGATGGACAAGCTGGGCGTGCCGGTCGAGAAGATCGGCGGCAGCACCGGGAAGCTGCCGATCGAAACTGTGGCAGGTGTCTAGGATGGCGATGCGCCGGCCTGCCCTCTACATCCTCGTGATGTGCCTCGTGTTCGGCGGGCGTGCGCTCGCGAGCACACCGCTGATCGAGGCCGCCAGGAACGCAGACACCGAAGCGGTCCGTCGTGTTCTGCAGGGCAAGGTGGACGTCAATGCCGCCGAGCCCGACGGGACCACCGCGCTTCACTGGGCGAGCTATCGCGATGACCTGACCAGCGCCCAGCTGCTGTTGCGAGCCGGTGCCAACGCCAACGCGGCCAACGACCTCGGCGCAACGCCGATCTGGACCGCGAGCGTCAACGGCAGCGCCGCGATGGTCCGCCTGCTCCTCGAAGCGGGCGCGAACCCGAACGCGGCATTGTTGCTCGGTGAAACCGCCGTCATGGCCGCGGCACGCAGCGGCAATGCGGATGTCGTCGGCCAGCTCTTGAAGCGCGGCGCCAATGCCAACGCGCGAGCGGCGCGGGGACAGACGGCGCTGATGTGGGCGGTCGCGCAGCGTCATCCCGAGGCCGTCGCGGTGCTGCTGGCTCACGGTGCCGACGTTCACGCGCGATCGGACAGCTGGACGCAGGTGATGGCGGTCTCGCCCCATGGCCACTCCGAGTACAACCGCGCCATCCCTTTCGGCAGCAACACGCCACTGATGTTCGCGGCACGAGCCGGCGATCTCGCGTCGGCGAAGCTGCTCGTCGCCGCCGGGGCCAACGTGAACGACACGGATGCGTGGGGCATCAGCGTGATGGCGCTGGCGGCTCATTCCGGCTTCAAGGATCTCGTGGAGTTCCTCCTCGACAAGGGCGCCGAGGTCAATGCGATCGGTGCGGGGTTCACCGCCCTGCATGCGGCCATCATGCGGCGAGACGAGCCGCTGGTGCGCACCCTGCTCGCGCACGGCGCCGACCCGAACCTTCCGCTCAAGAATTGGACGCCGACGCGTCGTCAATCGAGCGACTTCCACTTCGAGCCCGAACTGGTCGGAGCCACCCCGTTCTGGCTGGCGGCCCGCTATACCCAGCCGAGCGTGATGCGCCTGCTCGTCGAGCGTGGTGCCAATCCGCGATTCGTCCACAAGAGCGATCGCGTCGTCGACGGCCGCGGCGGCAAGGCCTACGATCATCAGTATCAGGCGACGACGGCGCTCATGGCGGCGGTCGGCATGGGTGGCGGCGGCCAGGCGTGGGTACCCGTCGAGCGCAGTCAACGCGAATCGCTGATGCTCGAGACGGTGACGCTGGCGATCAGCTACGGCATCGACGTCAACGCGGCCAACGTGGACGGCCGCACCGCACTCGACGCAGCCAAGGCGCTCAAGTTCGAGCACCTCATCGACTACCTTGTCAAAAATGGCGCAAAGCCTGGCGTCACGGACAAGAAGAGCTGAAACCCGCGAACCGAAATCCACTCTTCGGCGTCTAACCCTCACAGTTGACTGGCCCCCTTGCTTCTTCGCATCGAGCAAGCCCAGTCCGGGGGTGTGGTCCTGCAGGCTCTCCTGCCTCCCAAACTGGGAGCGCCTGCAGGCCCGCCCGTTTTTCGACTGGCCACAAATGGCGCTGAGCGACAATGGTTCGCCATGCGCCACTCACCTAAACAGGTAATCTCGCGACGCCGCGTGCTGCAGAGCGCTGGTGGTGTGCTTGCCGCCGCGAGTCTTCCCGCTGCCGCGCCTCGAGCAGCAACTCAAGAGTCAGATGCCGCGTCGACTGATCTCACCGGTCGCGTCGCGCGGTACATGGCATCGGCGCGCGAACGGGCGCTGCCACCGGACGTCGCGCGCGAAACGAAGCATCGCATCCTCGACACGATTGCGGCGATGGTCTCGGGCGCACGGCTCAAGCCTGGCGAGGCGGCGGTCCGCTTCGCGCGCGCGCAGGGCGGCGTGCCGGAGGCCTCGGTCCTGACGACCACGATCCGCACGTCGGCGGTGAACGCGGCGCTGGTCAACGGGATGTTCGGTCACGCCGACGAGACGGACGACTTCGAGCCGGTGACGAAGGCGCATCCCGGCTGCGCGGTCGTACCCGCAGCGCTGGCGATGGGTGAACGCACGAAGGGATCGGGACAGGACCTGATCCGTGCGGTCGCGCTCGGCTATGACCTCTGCTGCCGCTGGCTGATGGCGCTCGGGCCCAATCACGTCCGCGCCACGCATCGCAGCGCCGAGGGTGTCAGCGCGACGATGGGCGCGGCCGCGGCGGCGGCATCGATGGCCAGGCTCGACGAAAAAGGCATGCGCTATGTGTTGTCATACGCGATCCAGCAGGTGTCGGGTGTCTGGAGCTGGGAGCGCGATGTCGAGCACGTCGAGAAGGCGTTCGATTTCGCGGGGATGGGCGCCCGCAACGGCGTCACAGCCGCGCTGATGGTGCAGCTCGGATGTACCGGCGTCGAGGACGTGCTCGAAGGCGAGCACAACGCCATCGAGGCCCACTCGCGCGAGCCGAAGCCGGAAGAGATGGCTCGCGATCTCGGTTCGCGATACTTCGTGACCGAGACCGCGATCAAGACGTTCTCGGTGGGCTATCCCATTCAGGCGGCGCTCGACGCCTTCCTCTCACTGCGCCGCGAGCATTCGCTCACCCCCGGCACGGTCGACCGCATCGTCGCGACACTCCCCGAGGACGGCGCTCGCATCGTCGACAACCGATCGATGCCGGACGTGAACCTCCAGTACCTGCTGGCGGTCGCGCTCGTGGACGGTACCGTATCGTTCGATGCCAGCCACTCGTACGAACGGATGAAGGATCCGCAGGTGCTGGACGTGAAGCGACGCGTCGAGCTCGTCGGCGATCGCGCGTTGATGAATCCTGCGGCGCCGCGCAGCGCGCGCGTCGACGTGCGGCTGCGCGATGGGCGGAGCGTCACGCGCTTCACGCGTCATGCGCCGGGGACCAAGGAGAACCCGCTCGACACGGCCGGCGTCAACGCCAAGGCGAAGAGCCTGATGGAGCCCGTGATCGGCGCGCGGCGCACGGGCGCCGTCATAGAGCACGTCCACGCACTCGAGACCGTCAGTGAAGTACGCGATCTCACCGCGTTGTTGCGGGTGTAAGAACGCGGAGGAAGCTGAGGACGCGGGGAAGCCCAACGCAGAGATCGCCGAGGCGCAAGAGGACCGCGGAGACTGACTTCGCGAGATAGCCGGGAAGTCACCAGCCGCAACGCGTGGCCCGCGCTTCGCGCGGCATGGATCGAGTGGCGCGCCAATCACAAGCGCGGCGCGTATCATGAGGCGCTTGCGATTGGAGCGCCACTCGATCCATGAAGGCGGCCGAAGGCCGCCGGCCACACGTTGCGGCCTCCGCGGTCCTCTTGCGCCTCGGCGTGCTCTGCGATTGGCTTTCTCTGCGGACTCTGCCGGCTCGGCGACCTCTACTTGCCCTCCACCGAAAACGCCAGCAGCACATTTCCCGGGATGCCGTTCTGCACGTAGCCCGAGTTCACGAACAGCATCCCGCCGCTGATCGCCGGTCCGCCGACGTTGAGGGATCCGCCGCGGCCGGCGACGCCGTTCACGGTCTCGTAGGTCTTTACCGTGTCGAAGTCCCACACGATCTTGCCGTCCGCGGCCGCGAACGCGCGGATGTGGCCATCGACCGCTCCCGAGAACGCGACGCCGGGGATGGCGCTGACCGCCGCCGACTGCGCGGGACTGCAGCGCTCGCGTCCCTTGCATGCGTCAGCGGGCGGAGGCGTATGCCACACACGCTGACCAGAGTCGAGCCGCAGCGCAAACATGCCTCCGCCGGTGCTCGGGTCGGGAATCGTCGCCTGGCTGTTCGGTACCGGCGTGCGCGCGATGTCCGACAACGCCACGTACATCGTCGATTGATCTGCGGCCGATCCCCACTGCACGCCGCCGTTGATGCCGCCCTTTCCAACGCGTTCCTGCCACAGGATCTCGCCGTTGCGATCGGGATCGAGCGCGTGGACGACGCC
>Ga0075431_100005290_pt1 | contig 12722 bp, 10 predicted proteins | sample RhiMetdeltSRZDD5_FD_75297 | JGI IMG/M metagenome (GOLD analysis project Ga0075431, IMG submission 75297) | Populus rhizosphere microbial communities from Tennessee, USA - Rhizosphere MetaG P. deltoides SRZDD5 | ecosystem: Host-associated > Plants > Roots > Rhizosphere > Soil | place: USA... | reverse complement strand
AAGGGCGCACGGCGTGATGCGTTGCGATGTACTCATCGCCAGCCATCGGAGTGCGCCCTACAGAATGGCGGCGGATTAAGGAGTCCCTGCCCTCATCAATGATGCGAGTGTATTGACGCGCTTCTGCGATAACTGGTATACTTTTGCCAAATTGTGAAAGGCGTCATTTACGAAAATCCGAACCGGAAGCGCGCCCTCACAGGCTCCACTCATGCCACCAACTCTGAATACTGAGCTTATCCTGTCTTTTTGTGCCAGCCCTGTTATTGGGATTTAGGAGGCCAGTTTACGCATGGCAGATCAAACCGTTCAGGAGTTACTTAATCCTGATTATCCTATTCCAGAAGAATTGAAAAACAACATTGCGATCACTACACTGGATCGTCTATACAATTGGAGCCGCGCTCGCGCTGTGTGGCCGATGCTGTTTGGATTAGCGTGCTGCGCGATTGAAATGATCGCAACTGCGGCAGCGCGCTATGATCCATCGCGGTTTGGGATGGAAGTGATGCGCCCCAGCCCGCGCCAATGCGACCTGATGATCGTATCGGGGACGGTCACAAAGAAGATGGTTCCGCAGATCGTCCGCCTCTATAACCAGATGGCCGAACCGCGCTACGTGCTGGCGATGGGTGCGTGTGCATCCGGCGGCGGCCCGTTCAAGGAAGGGTACAACGTCGTCGATGGCATTGATAAATTCCTGCCCGTTGATGTCTACGTCCCCGGATGCCCGCCAACGCCACAAGCACTGCTGCATGGCTTCATCACTCTGCACCACAAGATCGAGAATCAAAGTTTGAGCACCGTGCCCTGGTATCGCAAGGGGGGCAGCGAGCCTATCCCTGTTCCGGTGCTTGGCCCTGATCTGATGGATATGCGTCAAATTGGATTGATCGATGCGATGGCAAATGCGAGAAGCGGATCGCAGGAACTTGAGCCAGTTAGCCCAGAACCAGCCGCATAGCTCAGATAAGAGACGATGATGAGTGATACAACCCCCGAACCTGTAGCAAATACCGCCGAAGACATTTTGATGCAGAAGTTTGGCGACGCGGTACAGGTGGATACACGCAGTGGTTACGAAGGCGTAGTTGTCAACGGCGATCAGCTTGTCGATGTGGCCCAGACTGTGCGTGACGAATTGGGCTACAACATGCTCAGCAGCCTCAACTATGTCGATTACATCAACGAAGGCTATTTCGAGGTCGTCTATAATGCTTACCGCGTACCGCAGGGTGGCAAGGCGCTGACGTTCAAAGCGCGCACCCCTCGCGACGAAGCAGTGCTGCCTTCACTGGTCAGTGTCTGGCCGAGTGCCGATTTTCAAGAACGTGAAGCATGGGACTTGATGGGTATCCGCTTCGCAGGGCATCCAAACCTGAAACGCATCTTAATGTGGGAAGGCTTTGCTGGTCACCCGATGCGGAAAGACTGGAAAGAGCCTTTCTTTGAGGAAGATCAAAAGCCCTTCAAGAGCCGTTGGCCGGATGGTCAGGTACGCCGCGCTGAAATGGACGTGCCATACGGGATGAATGTACAGTATCCAGCGGGCTTCTCACCGGAAGGGTATGTTGCGCCCGGTGACGCAGAACTGTACGCAGGCCTGGTTATTCCGGCGACTACCAGTGGAATTGGCGTGCAGGAGCTAAAAACCGATGAGCTGGTGGTCAATCTGGGGCCGCAGCATCCGAGCACACACGGCGTATTTCGGATGGCAGTCACCCTTGATGGCGAGACGATCACCAAGCTAGAACCAGTGATGGGTTACTTGCATCGCAACCACGAGCAGATCGGCGAGCGCAACACCTATCTGATGAACATGCCGTACACCGACCGCCTCGACTACATCTCCGGCATGTGCAACAACATGGCCTATGCGCTGACGGTCGAGAAATTGATGAATCAGGAGACGACCTACCGGGCCGAACTGCTGCGCGTGTTGTTCGTGGAACTGACCCGGATCATCAATCACTACTGGGCGATTGGCTTTCTGCTGAATGACCTCGGCGCGTTCTTCACGCCGTCGCTGTATGCGATTTTGGAACGCGAGTTGATCCTTGACTTGATCGAGGCAACTGCCGGATCGCGCATGATGCCGAACTACATGCGCTTCGGCGGTGTCGCCTACGATCTGCCGCCTTACGTCGGCGGCCCGGCAGTCAAACCCGGTGATCGTGGACGTGAGATGGAAACGATGGAGTTCCTGCGAGGGCTGGTCAACGAGCGGCTCCCGCGATCCGTAGATGAGCTTGATCGGCTGCTGACCACGAACGAGGTGATTATCTCTCGCTGCAAGGGCGTCGGCGTGCTGCCGCCGGATGTAGGGATAGCCTACGGGGTGACAGGGCCAACACTCCGCGCGAGCGGCGTGCCCTACGATCTGCGGCGCGCCGATCCGTACAGCATCTACAACGAATTAGATTTCGACGTGGCGGTTCGGTACAACGGCGATACGTATGACCGCTACCTGATCCGCATGGATGAAGTCCGGCAGAGTCTACGTATCTGCCAGCAGTTGATCCCACGACTCGAAGAGACGATGGGTCAGGATTACTGGGCGGGGAAGCGGCCCTATAACTTCCGTGTTCCGGCGGGCGCGCACTACGGGCATCACGAAAACCCAAAGGGCGAACTCGGTTTCTACATCGTAGCCGATGGGACAGCGAACCCATATCGGTATCACATCCGCGCCCCAAGCTTTATCAATATCACGGCATTGGAAGAAATGTGTAGGGGGTGGAAGATCGCCGATGCGATCATCATCCTCGGCAGCATCGATATTGTGCTGGGTGAGTTGGATCGCTAACTTGAGATACGTGCGAGGCGTAGTGGTGTTAGACTCTACGCCTCGTTTGATCAGTGAGAAGGAGTACGCATGTACGGAGTAGGTATCTTAAAGGGGCTGGGGGTCACGCTCAAACACTTCGTTGACACGTATGTTGACGACTTCAAGTGGGGCCTCCGCCGCTATACCTCGGATGAAGGGTTCGAAGCGCGGCAAGGTTTGGACACAAAGGGCTTCTTTACCGTACAGTATCCCGAAGAGAAGATCGCCGTGCCGGAGCGGTTCCGGTTCATCCCGTTCCTCGTGGTCAACGATCCAGATCATCCTACTGCCCCCGGTGAGGCGTGGTGTACAAGCTGTGGAATCTGCGCGAAGGTGTGCCCGCCGCAGTGCATCTGGATCGTGCGGAGTAATGATCCGACGACGGGGAAGCCTATTCCACAACCGCACCAGTTTTACATCGACATCGACATCTGCATGAACTGCGGCTATTGCGCAGAGTTCTGCCCATTCGATGCGATTAAGATGGATCACGATTACGAACTTTCGGATTACGACCGCACATCCACCCATGTCTTCGATCTCGAAAAGCTATCGAAGCCACAGAGCTACTGGATGACTATCGCACCAACCCGCGCTGAACAGGAACGACTCGCGCGTGAGGCTGAAGAAGCAGCGAAGGCGATCAGGAAACGCAAGCCTGCCTAAGGTGCTAACCATCGGTGGAATTAGGCCGCTACCTCTAGGTGTCGGGCGGCCTCTATGCAGCAAAGGCGGAGAAGACAGGCCATGATGTATCAAAACGATGCGGAAATGCTGTTCCCCTCTCGCGTTATTTCACTCCTGCGGAATCTCAGAGGGCAGGAATGGCAACAACTGGTAGACCATGTGATGTGCGAGGTCACGGGGAGTCTCGAGGAACAAGCCTTCTGCCTCATGATGATCCGGCTGGATGGCTGCCTCACCTGCCACGCCGACAGCTACCGCGCCATGCGGGGCTGTACCCTGTGCGCTCAGCAGACCATTGCCCGGTTCAAGGGCAGCGACCACGATCTAATACTTGCTTACGAACAGGCTCACGCGGATATCCTTCACTGGCAGGAGACAGGTGAGATTCCGCTTAGCGAACGAGTGCCAGTCGAGCTACAATAGCGTAAGTCAGACGACAGTCTATTTTATTCGTAAAGCGCTCCGCCATCAGCGATTCGCTTTCAGTGTTGCCGCGCTGATAGATTTCGCCGATGGCTGATTGTTTTAAGGGGATGTTATGGGCCAAGCACAAACACTTGAACAGCTTATCATGGCTCAACTGAGCACGGTGATGGAGCCAGAACTGCACCGCGATCTCGTCAGCTTGAACATGATCCGCAACTTACAGATTATGGGGGATACGGTCAATTTCACGATTATGCTGACCACACCTGCTTGCCCGCTCAAAGATAAGATTGAGAATGATGCGCGGCAGGCCGTGAGCAGCATCCCCGGCGTGAAGAATGTGAATATCAAACTCGATTCGAGCGTGCCAGTTGATCGGCGGATTCAGGGGCGGTTGAATCTGGACATCCGCAATATCATTGCTGTGAGCAGCGGCAAGGGCGGAGTCGGGAAAAGCACCATCGCCGCGAATTTAGCGGTGGCTCTCGCACAGAGCGGCGCAACGGTCGGGTTGATGGACGCAGATATCACCGGGCCAAATCTGCCGCTCATGATGGGGGTAGATCGGATGCCGCCACCTGATGGGCAGCGACTCAATCCGGCGGAAGCGTTCGGAGTGAAGATCATCAGCATGGGCTTTCTGGTTGATCCTGATAAGGCAATGATCTGGCGCGGGCCGATGATTCACGCGGCGATCCGGCAGTTCTTCGCAGATGTGAATTGGGGCCAATTGGATTACATGATCGTCGATCTGCCGCCGGGGACTGGCGATGCACAGCTTACCCTTGCACAGAGCGTGCCCCTCACCGGGGCGCTGATCGTGACACAGCCGCAGGAACTGGCGCTCGGCGATGCCCAGCGCGGGATTGCGATGTTCGAAACCGTGAACGTGCCGATTGTCGGCGTGATTGAAAACATGAGCGGCGAGTTCTTCGGCATAGGAGGCGGACAGAAACTGGCTGAGGCGCGGAATGTGCCCTATCTTGGGACAGTACCGCTCGATCCAGAAGTGCGGGTTGGCGGCGATACGGGCCAACCCATCGTATCAGCAAATCCCGACTCGCCAGCAGGGAAAGCACTCAAGCACATCGCCTATGATGTTGCGGCACGGATCAGTGTGCTGGCGTTCAATCAAGCGGACAACATGATTCCTCTAACGACAATAGGGTGATCACAATTAGCATTTGTCCGAAAAAGGGATAGACACTCAATCAAATTAAAACAAGAGAGCACGGAGCCATGACCAGCGCCGGGATATCTGACGAACAGAAAACGGATATCGATTTTCAATGGGGCGTCAAGATTCCGATGCGTGATGGAGTCCATCTGAATGCAACCCTTTATCGCCCCAAAGGGTTGCAGCCCGTTCCTGTGATCATCACTATCACTCCCTATACTGCCGATACATATCATTCACGCGGAATGTACTTTGCGCAGAGTGGCTACGCTTTTGCGCTCATCGACTGTCGGGGGCGTGGCAACTCTGAGGGTGAATGGCTTGCTGCTGGAAAACATGATGCGCTAGATGCATACGACGCTATCGAGTGGCTGGCTGCACAAGTATGGTGTGATGGTCAGGTTGCCATGTGGGGCGGGTCTTATGCGGGGTGGAACCAGTGGGCCGCAGCACGCACGGGTGCACCGCAGTTGCGGACGATTGTTCCCGCCGCTGCTGCGTACGAGGGAATTGATGTCCCATGTTTCAATGGAATCTTCCTGGCATACTGGATTCAGTGGGCGACGCTGACTAGCGGCGTCACTGCGAACGCAAATCTCTTCGGTGAAGCTCAATTCTGGATCGATAAGTTCCGCGAGTTATATTTGAACCACCGCCCCTTTGCCGAGCTTGCACAGATTGTCGGCAACGATTCTCGTTATTTCAAAGATGTAATCGATCATCCGCATCGCAGCTTATTTTACGATGAGGCAAATCCAAGCCCGGCGGAGCTTGCCAGCATGGAGCTACCTGTGCTGACAATTACCGGTCACTATGATGGAGATCAACTAGGCGCGCTTGAACATTATCGCCAGCATTTGCGCCACGCCAGCGCCACTGCGCGTGAAAAACATTATCTGATCATGGGGCCTTGGGATCACGCCGGGACACGAACGCCACAGAAGGAAGTTGGCGGTCTTACGTTTGGCGACGCCTCGATGCTCGACCTTAATAAGCTGCACAAAGAATGGTACGACTGGATCATGCGGGATAGGCCCCGACCGGAGTTCCTGAAGAAGCGGGTTGCTTATTATGTCACCGGGTTGGAGGAGTGGAAGTACGCAGATGAGCTTGAGAGCATCGCTCAGTATCAGCCGCTTTACTTGACCTCAACCAACGGGTGCGCCAATGATGTGTTCGCATCCGGTATGTTGCTTACTGCGCCTGTTGATACAGAAGCAGACTCCTACATCTATAATCCGTTGGACACCCGACCAGAACTGTTGGATCGAAATGAGGTCAAACAGCAGCTAACTGATCAGCGTTATGCCATCAATCTGTTTGGAAGTGGTCTGGTCTATCACAGCGAGCTTTTCGACTCTCCCATCGAGATAACGGGTCAGCCGCGCGTTACCGCATGGATCGAGATTGATGTGCCGGATACGGACTTCATTTGCGACCTTTATGAGATCAAACTCGATGGGTCGAGTGTGCTGCTTTCTGGGACATGGCTGCGAGCGCGCTATCGGGAATCCCTATACGAGGAGCGCTTGGTGACACCTGGAGAAATCAACTGCTATGTGCTTCAACCATTCTCCTACATCTCTCGCCGGATCGCGCAGGGAAGCAGACTCCGATTAGTCATTAAGGCAAACAATTCGATCTATCTTCAGAAGAACTACAACAGTGGCGGAATTGTGGCTGAGGAAACGGCTGCTGAGGCACAGATCGCACACGTTAAGCTTTACCACGACACAGAGCACCCTAGCATGTTGGAGATTCCTGTAGCAGTCATTTGATATGGATAGGTCGTTAAGAGCGGATATTCTTCTGGGTCGATCCGGTAGATCGGCCCTATTCTTTTTCGGTACTGTTGCCATTTAGCAGATGTTTGTCTAAACTATTATCCGACCATTCGGAACTATAATTCCAGCGCGGCTGATTAGCCCAGCGCTGTTTGAGAGGTATCATGGCAATACAGTTAGGACAGCGAATCGTGGGGATTCGCTTTACGAAGGTTGGGAAGCTGTATCATTTTGACGCAAGTGCATATCCAGAGCTTAAAGCAGGCGACTTTGTAATCGTAGAAACCTCACGAGGCCGCCAGCTTGGTCAGTTAATCACATTCATCGAGCCAGAGAAAGCAGACCTCGCTACCCTGAAACCGATCAAATCGCCCGCATCGGCGCGCGATTTGATGATGCGCAAATTGTGGGAAGCACGTGAGGTTGAGGCGCTCATCACCTGTCGGGAAGCCGCCACAAAATACCCTGAACTTGAAAGCGCCAAGTGGATCAAGGCGGTCTACAATTACGACGGCAGCCTCCTCGCTTTGATGTACACCTCTGAAGAACCGCTCAATACGAATAGGCTGCGCCGCCAATTGGAACGCGAATTTGAGCACGCGCGACTAGAACTCCGGCGAATTGGCGCGCGTGATGCCGCCAAGCTGCTCGGCGAGTATGGGGCCTGTGGTGGCCCGCGCTGCTGCTCTACGTTCCTTACCGAGTTCAGCCCGATCTCGATCAAGATGGCGAAGGCACAGGGTATCTCGCTGAATCCCTCCGAGATCACTGGGATGTGTGGTCGGCTGCGCTGCTGCCTCGTATACGAATACGAACAATATATTGAGGCGAAGAAGACGCTCCCCAAGATCGGCAAGCAGATCGGCACACCGCATGGGCCGGGTAAAGTGATCGCGCTGAATCCATTGGCTGACATGGCGACGGTGATTGTCGAGACGACTCGATACGAGCTTCACCGCGACCAGCTAGTTCCTCTTGAGCAGCTTCAAGCGCTGAAAGACAAGGCGGGATTGGGGTGCACCAAAGAGGGAACGGGCCCCTGCGAGTGCGGGGCACGCATCCGGGGCGGCGAGCGCAATGCGCAAGCAGAGCCGCGTGCTGAACAGTCCATACGCTATCGACAGCTCCCGACCAGCGAACCGCAATCTGCACCCCCTCAGGATGCGCCGCAGATCGAGCAGAGTCGGCCTGATCAACAGCAAATGAACGGACTGCCTAATCAACCAAGAGTCGAAGGCGGCGATAGACCGAGGCATCAACGGGGCGGACGTTCGCGCCGAGGACGCAATCGGGGTCAGCGCGGGCCAGGTTAGCAGTAACAGCAACTCACCATATCAGCTAACGGCAACTGCAAATAATCAGCGCCGATGAGGAATTAAATTCAGTAAGGGCGGGTCACGGCTGCAATGGAAATTGTCTGTACTGGTGCGAATTATGATCGCAGCCGATAAGACCCGCCTCTACGATGAAATTGTGATCTACTGAAATTGATTGGCAACTCGCCCGATTCGTGAGAGAATCAGGGCGAGTTTGTTATTCATCAGGAAGGATGCCCCTGTGACTATCAATTTTCATGATGAAGCACTGGCTATGCAGGATGAATTGGTCGAGCGGCGGCGCGATTTTCACCGTCACCCTGAACTCGCTTTTCAAGAAGTGCGTACTGCCGGGATTGTGGCTACTGCACTGAATGAGTTGGGACTCGAAGTGCAGACCGGAGTTGGGAAGACAGGCGTGATCGGCATGCTGGAAGGGGATCACGATGGGCCTACTCTGCTGGTGCGCGCCGATATGGATGCGCTGCCGATTCTGGAAGAGAACAAGACGGATTACGTCTCTAGCAACTCCGGCGTGATGCACGCCTGTGGGCACGATGGGCATACCACTATCGGATTAGCAGTTGCGCGGATGTTGAGCGAACGGCGCTCGGATATACACGGACGGATAAAGTTTGTTTTCCAGCCTGCTGAGGAAATTGGGCAAGGCGCACAGGCGATGATCAGCGATGGGGCACTCACAAGCCCGCGACCCGATTACAGCATCGGCCTGCATTTGTGGAATGATATGCCTATAGGGGAGGTCGGCGTGACGGCGGGGCCGTGCATGTCAGCAGCAGACATTTGGCGCTGCACTATTACCGGGCGAGGCGGGCATGGGGCTAATCCTAATCAAACCCGTGACCCGATTTTGGCTGCCGCACAGGTCATCACCGCGCTGCAAAGCATCGTCTCTCGCAATGTCGATGCACTTGATTCAGCAGTAGTCACAGTTGGATCGCTGCATGCCGGAGATGCTTTCAATGTGATTCCCGATACGGCTGAGTTGAAGGGGACTCTACGTACGTATCTCAAGAGTACCAAAGATTTAGTTCACCAGCGGGTACGCGAGATTTGCGAGGGCGTTGCCGCCGCAATGGGCTGCGCTGCCGATCTGGAACTGATCCCCATGACGGTTACTGTAAACAACAACCCGGACATCGCAGATCGGATAGCGGGCATTGCCGCACGGCAGGTGGGCAGCAATAACGTGCATCGGGATGTACGCACGATGGGGTCGGAGGATGTATCGCTGTTCATGGATGACATACCCGGCTGCTATTTCTTTGTCGGGTCAGCCAACGCGGAACGAGGTCTCAATTATCCGCATCATAATGCACGCTTCGACATCGACGAGGCGGCTTTACCCATCGCGGCGGCAATTCTGGCGGATGCTGCGGCGAGCTTTGTTATTCCGTAGCAATAAGGGTTTGGAACTAAGGAACAATATTTCGTCCTTGATGCATCCCTCTCATTTGGGAGTTCACTATGCCTGCACATATCGTTGTTGGAATGCAATGGGGCGACGAGGGCAAGGGCCGGATCGTTGACTGGCTATCGGGGAAAGCTGATATTGCTGCCCGCTACGCCGGAGGCGATAACGCCGGGCATACCGTCCGCGTTGGCGATGAAACGTTCAAACTCCACCTAGTTCCTTCTGGAGTGCTTTACCCAAACGTGAAATGCGTCATGGGGGCGGGCATGGTGATTAATCCCATCACGCTTATCCGGGAACTGAACGGGTTGGCAGAACGCGGGATCGATATTTCGCCGGAGCGGATACATCTCTCGCCGCGTGCGCATCTGATCACGTCTGCGCACAGGGCGCTGGATGCAGCCCGTGAATCACAGCGAGGGGAATCGGCTATTGGCACGACGATGCGCGGGATTGGCCCGGCATACGTCGATAAGACGGCACGAGAAGGTGTCCGCGTAGGGGAGATGGTCAATTTAGATCGGTTAGCCGACCATGTACGGGAACGTATCGAAGCGGCAAACCGTACGCTTACCGATCAATACCATGTAGAGCCTGTTGGCGTAAACAGCGCCGTTGACGAATTGTGTAAGGCGGCTGCCTTCCTCACACCCTATCTGGCAGATGTATCTCTTGAAGTGTATGAAGCGCTGCAAGCCGGGAAAACTGTTCTATGTGAAGGGGCACAAGGTACGCTGCTCGACCTTGATCATGGTGGGTATCCGTTCGTCACCAGTTCATCGACCCTGGCGGGTGGTGCACTGACCGGATTAGGTATTGGGCCGCACCACGTTGATCGGGTGATCGGGGTGGGAAAGGCTTTCACGACGCGGGTTGGCTCCGGGCCAATGCCGACAGAGCTTCAAGACGCCTTGGGGAATGAACTGCGTGGGACGGGCGAAAATCCCTGGGACGAATACGGCACGACGACGGGGCGTCCACGCCGCACGGGATGGCTGGATGCCGTGATTCTGCGGTATGCCGCCCGCGTGAACGGGCTGACCGAGATGATGATCACTAAGCTGGATATTTTGAGCGGCTTCGAGGAATTGAAGATCGCCACCGAGTATACCGTCAATGGGCAGACCGTCCGGCACATGCCATCAGAACTCAATGAGTTTGCTGTCGCTCAACCAATCTACGAAACCATGCCAGGTTGGTTAGATGATATTGTGGATGTGCGCGAATTCAATGCGCTGCCCAGCGCTGCTCAGCACTACGTCGAGCGTGTCGAAGCACTGGCAGGTGTGCCTGTAAGACTCATTTCTGTCGGGCCTGCGCGAGAACAGAGCATCGAAAAGAAGCTGTAAGGTATAGGGCGAGGTTGCTACCTAAATCTCTGTGGTGCAAATAGAGAGAGGCAGTGAAGGTCATAGTACGCATGATCAATAGACAATTATAGAACATCCGTTCTATGATATCTCTCATGACTACTACAGAACTTTACCGACCCACCACCTGCCACATTTGCCATAAGCCTCTGCCTGAGTCGAACAAAGGTAGGCCGCGCCTCACTTGCTCGGATCGCTGCCGCCAGGTCAAGCGCCGCCGCTACGATTATCACGGCTGGCGCTATCCCCGCCAGCACGATCAGCAGTGGCGGCAAGCCGAGCGCGACCTCCGCAAGCTGGAGAAGGTCTGCGGTCGCCTGCCCGATACCGTCGGGCCGATCACGAGCATCTACGATCCAACCATCTCGGTGAGGCAGCGCATCCTGATCCGCCTGTCGCGCGGTATGGATGTGCCTAAGTGCCTGGTCTGCCACAAGCCGTTCATCACTGAGGATGGCGTCAAGGGGATTTACTGTTGCCCTGACTGCGCCGAGTTGGGCAACCATCGCGCCAGGACTCTGCTGACCGCGATAGGCGAGTGGGAGGGTCGCTACGACCCGCGTGTGGATGTACGTGTGCGCCTTGACTTGCCGATCAAGGTCTGCCCGCACTGCGATAAGCCCTTCCCGGATTACGACAAGCGCAAGAAATACTGTTCGCCCCGATGCCGCAAGGCCCACTGGCGCGAGGAGCAGCGTCGTCACACCTGTAAGCACTGTGGCGAATACTTCGATCCAACTCCCGAACATCCTGCGAGGCCGTACTGCTCAGATTTCTGCCAGAATGCGGCGAAAGGGCATCGTTACCGTGAGCGTATAAAACGCGAGTCCGGTTTTCCGCTGCGCCGCCGCTGCTTGGAGTGTGGTCGTATGTTTCGGCCCAAAAAACGATCTAAAGAGTTACATCGCTATTGCTCAAGGCATTGCAAATATCTCGTCAATGAGCGTAAGCATCCGCGTACTAAGAGCGATCTCAACCCGCGGTTGTTAATACTGGAATCACGGTCGCTTTGTCGCCCCCAGAAGCACCGAGTAGAGGAACATCATAATGATCGTTCATAGGCTCATAGCTTGCAGGGCGAATAATGCTGCGCCGTTCCCATATTACTGCGGATTGCGCCACTTACCCAATCAGCGTTCTCCGCCACATAGGGGCGCACTAGCGATGAGTACATCGCCGCCGTGCGCCCTCCGTCGTTTCTACCTCCCCTCCGGGGAGGTCGGATGTACTCATCCGGGAGGGGGATCGCACAAGAACACCCAACCCCCTCTGATGCATTTTTCCGTCGATCTTTCGGTCGCCCAATCCAAGCATTTAAGTAGAGGAACAGCATAAAAGTTCATAGGCTTATAGCTTGCAGGGCGAATACCTTTAACCTCCTACCCTTCATGATGCGCCTGCGGCCTCCCCCTCCCCGCACCCAACCCTGAATCATGTAGGGGCGCATGGCTATGCACCCCTATCGGCTTAATAATGCTTTCTATGCCATTTATTGAGAATTTCCTGCGCATCAGGAGTGTTAATTTCTTTAAGGGCCTTTTCAGCGGTATCACGAATCCAACCGCTCTCATCATAAAGCCCCTTTTCCAGAATTGGAATCGTTTTTGAATTGCCTGTTTTTCCTAATAACCACATAACTTCCCACCTTAGGTTCTCATTCGTATTATCAGCAAGCATAATAAGATAAGGTAATGCAGACT
>Ga0075431_100005286_pt1 | contig 12724 bp, 23 predicted proteins | sample RhiMetdeltSRZDD5_FD_75297 | JGI IMG/M metagenome (GOLD analysis project Ga0075431, IMG submission 75297) | Populus rhizosphere microbial communities from Tennessee, USA - Rhizosphere MetaG P. deltoides SRZDD5 | ecosystem: Host-associated > Plants > Roots > Rhizosphere > Soil | place: USA... | reverse complement strand
CACCCATGCCCCTGGCAGTGATCGCACTTCTCGCGGATCAGGTCGTAGATGCTCACTGGAGCCCAGTACCAGCCGCGTCCACCACAGTCCTCACACGTCACCGTGGGCCAGCCGGAGCTTGATCCTGTGCTCGCTACGTCGCTGCCGGGCGAGTCTCCCGGGGGCGCCGAATCCGTCTCGGAGGAGATCGAGGTTGGCATCTGACAGGGCCTCCTTGGCCAGCAGGAGCCGCATCTGGGGCGGGCTCGTTGAAAGGGAGGGCGGCAGGGCCACCGTCGCGCGTCGCCCCAGGTCGCGCAGACGGCGCAGGCGAATCTTCCGGGCCACGGCCCGGCACCAGTGCAGGGGGACCCTGGGCTCCTCCGATTGCCGTAGCAGGGCCAGCAGCGTGTCCTGCACTACGTCCTCGTCAAAGGACGCGATGAGCTGCTGGCGGAGCGTGCCCAGGTCCCCCTCGCTCATGGCGCTAGACCTTGATCGGCGGCACGACAGGCACCGCAGGAAGGGTGAGGGGCTTCTCGGTCTGCGTGGGCTCGGCAGTGTCCTCGGCTGGCGCGTCCGCCAGACTGATGGTGAGCACGCAGGTATTGGGGTCGAAATGTCGGTTCAGGACCTTGCCCTGCGCCGCCTTGACGACATCGCTGAACGGGTCCAGCACGACCGTGCCACCCGCCAGCGCCACGAGATCGCGAATGACCGCGTTCGCTGTTGCCACCCTCAACGCCGCCTTTTGCTCGGGCGTCATCAGGGCGTTCAGCATGTCCTTCAAGAGCGCCGCTCCTGCTGCTGCGCGCTTCCTCTCGTCACTCATGTTCCTGCCTCCTGTGGGTTGAGTACCGCCTCTACCGCCGTCGCAGGCACCAGCAGCCGACCGCCGACCTTCACCGCTCGCAGCCGCGTCTTCCATGCGGCCTCGTACATCGACCGCCTTGACAGGCGCAGGCGTGCGGCGGCTTCGTCCAGCGTCAGGTGCGTGGGACTTGGGGTTTCCGTGTTCATGTAGATAGAGACGGTACGGGGACCCGTAGGGATTCACGCAGGCGCCAGAACTGGCACTAGGGCTGCAAGATCAATTGAAATCTTGCTTCACACGAATCGAGGGGCGCGTGTTACGACTCTCACATGACTGACAGTGGCCCCCGGACAGGACGAACGAAGATGAGTCAGACTGAGCAGCGAAAGATGCTTCAGGATGCCATCACCCGGTTCGGGAACAAGACGGCCCTGGCGTTCGCAATGGGGCGTCCGCTATCCACGGTGGCGGAGTGGTGCAAGACCCGCAAGGTAGCTGGGGAGCGCCACTTCATCGAGCTACCCGAATGGGCACGGCTGTGGATCAGGATGCAGGTCTACGAGCAGCCGCTCCCGAAGCCCACACCCGCGCACCCGTGGCTGGAGCCTGGGTGGCCGAAGGACCGGAGGGTGGCCAGGGCAGTGCGGCAAATTGACCGGCTGGTCCGGCAGGACGAGAAGAAGTTGAAGCTGGTGCTGGACATGCTGGACTCACTGGTAGAGGAGGAATGAGTGGGCGCCTACAAGTACCGTGAGGGATACCGCTACCGCTTCATCCTGGGCGGGGACCTCCATGAGGGCTACGGGTTCCCGTCCAAGCGGGCCGCCCTAGAGGCAGAATGGAAGAAACGGGCGGAGCTAGGCGCCCCCTCCAGGCGGGTTCGCTCGGAACTGACCTTCCGAGAAGTGGTAGCCCTCTACGACCGTGAGGTCCTGGCCCCCAGGGCAGGGCGCAATGTCGCGAACGTGCGCCGCTCACTCGGGCGTTTTGTCACAGCCTGGGGTGAGCGCCGCCTCGACCACATCGAGCCCGATGACGTGGAGCAGTGGCGCCGGGAGCGCACGGGGCAGACCGTGCAGCGTCGTGGCGGGCTCAGGCCAGTGACGGGGGCCACCATCAACCGGGACCTGGATTACCTGGCCTCGCTCTACACCTGGGCCCAAGGGCGCAGGCTGGTGGCCCCGGACTGGAACCCCGCCAAGCGCAGCGTAGTGAAGCGGGCCAAGGAGGAGTGGCGCCCCTGGGTGATCCTGTCCCAGGATCAGCTCCAGCAGCTCTATGCCAGTCTGCCAGAGCACGAAGCCTCGAAGGTGGAGCTGCTCGCCAACCTGGGGGTCCGAAAGCAGGTCGTCCTGGACCTGGAGTGGGAGCGCGTAGACTGGGCGCACAGGCTGCTCCAGTACACGAGCAAGGGCAAGAGCAAGGTCCACCCGTTCAACGAGCGGGCCTACAAGCTGCTCCGGGGCCTCCACGAGGGCGCTGGGGAGCCTCCGGCTGGGCGGGTCTTCCAGGAGCGCACCGACACCACCCTGCGGCGCTGGTGGGACCGCGCACGGCGCGAGCTAGGGCTCCCGGACCTGCGGCGCCATGACCTGCGAGTGACCTTCGCCAGGATGCTGGCCAGCAAGGGCGCCGACCTGAAGACCATCCAGGGCCTCCTGGGGCACTCCACGCTCACCATGACCGCGCGCTACATCCCGTCTGACCTCCAGGCACAGCGGGCAGCGGTGGCGCTGCTGGATGGAGGGACGACATGAATATCTACCGTAGAGAAGACAACCAGGAAGGCGGCTGTAACTTCTGTTCCCGGTATATCACCCCGTATGGTGGGGCTCGGCATCCGGTAACCATCGTGTCGGGCAAGGCGCTGGTGGTTCGCTTCTGCGATCAATGCCTGGCAGAGCTTTGTGGGGATCGTAGGGCACCCCGTAGGGCACGGCGAAAGGGCACTACGGAATCGCGTAGATCGCGCGCAGCATCGTAGTTTCGTAATCAGCCGGTCGCTGGGCCAACTCCCGCCCTCGCCTCCAGCAATGGCGGGGACTTAGGGGCTCGCTGGTAGTGAAAACGCTGGGCCCGAGGCGCTGGGCCCGCTGACAGGCTTTCACAGGGGAAAACAGGCCATGACAAACGGTTCCAAGGGAAAGCGTAGGGCACCTGTAGGGCAGCCAGTGCAGAATTTCTTCTGGGGTCTGCTGATGCTTCCGGTGGCGGTGCTGGTGGTCCTGGGTCTGCTGGGTGTACTGGGAACCGGAGCTCGCGTGCTGGGCGGGCTGGCTGGGCTAGCGCGCTAGTCGCCAGCTCCGCCGAGGGCCTCGCTGGCCCTCGGCAGAGTGGCACCGCACTCCAGAGCACTGCACGCTGGCGCACACTCCAGGACCACGGCCAGGTCAGCGGGCTGGGCCTGGTAGCCGGTGGCGTCCAGCGTGGCGCAGAACAGGTGGAGCGTCAGGAGCCAGAGCATACTTGCTCCTTGAGCCTCGCCAATAGGGCGCGCGTGCGATTGCACACGCACGGGTAGAACCCCATACCTTCGGGCCCGCTCATGACGAATACGTAGTTTCGGCCGTCCTTGCGCGGCCGTGGGCTCCGCCGTTCGTATATCTCGCCTTTCTTCCAAGGCGCACACCGCACGTCTCTGTCGTGACGGTTCAGCCACCAACGTAGCTCGGCCACTAGCTCCTCGATCAATTCGACGCTGGACATGGGTGCCTCTCTTTGCACTTCGCGCAGGGCGTGTGCTTCCCACACTTCCCCGGGTTGGTGTGGACGCTGCCGTAGGCGACAGCGTGCATCCGCTGAACGAACGCCGCCGTGTCCAAGGGCTTGCCGGTGGGCCTGGGACGCTGCCCGCTGGGCTTCATCGCTGGGCCCTCCAGTCGAGTGGGCACCCTGCGGCGTGGGGTACCCCGATGCACTGGCACTCGGGCTTGACGCTGTAGGTAATCTCCAGCACGCGGCCGTCGCTGGCCAGGACCTCACGCGGGTATCCTTCGCTGTCCCACGCGATGACCGGGTTGTGCTCCTCGTCCATGACCTTGGCCAATTGGCACGCGAAGGGCCACCAGGGCCCGCCGTCGTACTCTACCCCATAGGTGATACCGAGAAACACAAGGGCCCCCAGTCGAGCCCGCATGACCAAGTAGTCAGCGGTCCCGGGTACCGTGCGCTTGCCTGCCTCGTAGGCGATGCCGTTGTGCTGCGCGGATGTTAGGCCGTTCATGACTTGGGCTCCTCCACCTTGACTAGGTTGTACGGGAAGTGTCCAAAGTACTTTCCGCCCTCACCGGCCGCCGAATGACCCGGCCAATTCACCTTGACGTTGTTAGGGGATGGAATGGCCACCACGGTTCCGACCACGCCAGCCATCTTTTTCTCGAAGTTTTTATACTCGTACGTACTGGCCACGTATTTCACCTTGTCCCCGACCTGAAGCCCGCCGTAGTCCACGGCCGGGGACGCTGGGGTCCCCGGCTCTGTCTTGGGCATGATGACCGTGTGCGCGGCAATTTCCGCCTTGGCCTTGTCGATGGCCCCGCCCGGTACGTGTAACAGGATGAACGTCGGCACCTTGGAACCCGGCACCGTGAACGCGGCACCATAGTCCCGATTGAGCGCGGGGCCCTTGACCTGGATGCGTAGCGTGCTAGCACTCGCCATGCGAACCTGACACAGTGAGTACATCGCTCCGCTGTCCGCCATGCTCTTGTGCGGCTTGGGTAGTTTCGCGAGCCACTCCCCTAGCACCGTGGAGATTTGAAAATCACCCTCGGCCCACTTGCCCGCACCATTGCCGACCTGGACGCGCGCAAGGTGAGTGTCTGCCCGACGAATCTGCCCGGGCACGTACTGACCGCAGACGTGTGGCGCCGATGCGTCGCACACGCATGCGAGACTCTGTGTCAGTGTCATGACTTGTTCCCCTTGGGCACGATTGCCTCGCCTAGAACGCTAATGCACGGGCCCCCATGGCCAGCGGGCAGGTTGCACCTCGTATCCTTGTGACACCACGTGGCGGGTAGGCTACTCGCGGACAGTGGCGTGACGGTCCCGCTAGGCGCGGACGTGGAGTAGAAATCTGCCTCTGTCCGCTTGCCCTTGCCCGTGAGCCCTGCCTTGATAAGGTCCGCGCGACTGCGCGTGTCGCAGGGGCCCGTGTGACCTGCGTCTCGATTGCACCACTCACCATCGACCTTGTACGTGCAGAGTGACGGGCCCGTGGTGGAGCCCTTGAACACCTTGTATGAGCCCTTACACGCCGTCTCGCGTCCGGTGATGGCCTTGACGTATTCGACTTGTTCTGTGCTCTCGACTGCCTCAGGGCAGTAGACGCTCCGCACGTGGGCGATAGGGTCCGTGCCCTTGTCCGGGAACGCGCGTAGGAAGTGCCCGAGAATGGCCAGGGCCGTGCCCGTGCGTCCGTGTCCGCCCATGCATCCGGTGAAGATGGGAGCCCGCGTCGCGCGCAGTGCCGTGGCGATGCTCTGCCACTCTGCCACGTCCAGGTCTGGCGTCCCATGGTCTGGCCACGACACGCGCACGTACCGTGTCGTCATTCCCGGGATGGTGATGCCGATGCTGTAGACCGTGGGGGCAAATTGTCCCGCCAGGTCTAGGACCGTAGAACCTTTCGGTGGCGTGCATCCCTTGCCCATGCCTGCCCCTGCCCACACGGGCACGGGCCCCGCGAATACCAGCCGCGCCGTATTGTGTCCCGGGCACTTGGCGTTAGGCAGCATGACTGGACCAAGGGCCGGTGCCTGTGGCGATTTGTCCGGGCCGTGCGGCGTGGTACGTCTCGACTGTCGTCGGTTCCGCTTCTGACGCTTCCGATTCTTCCGGCTCATTCTTGGCGTGCCCTTTCTTGACCTTCAAGGTAAATGCCTCGGTGCCCCATTTCAGCGCAGGGATGCTCTTGCCCTCTGTCGTGGCGATACTGGCCGTGACCGTGAGACCGCTAACCTTGACCTGCGTCGCGGATGGCGGGATACCCGGTGCGAACCCGAGCGCCTTACCAGTGTCGGCCCATGCGCGATACTCTGCGCGCCACGCAGCGAACGCGGCTGGCTTGCCGATGTACTCTCGGCTATCGTCCGTTGGGCACCGCGCGTCCCACGCATCGTAGGCCGCGCATGCATCCGCGTCCGTGCGGTACTCGTACCGTGGCGCGAGTAGATCGAGGACCGGCACGACCATGGCCCAGAGGGCCGTTTCGACGTGTAGCGTGTGGCCGGTCCAGCCCAGGAGGGAACCATTCCGCTTGCGATCGAGCATCGCAAGGTACTCGCTGTCCGAGTGCTTCAGGTGCATTAGGTAGCCTTTGTTGAAGGCCACTCCGCCGTTGTGCGACAGGTCCACAACGTGGTCCGCGAACACTACCGGGAACTTCGCGAACTTGAAGAACAGCGCGGCCGATTCCGCGATCTTGCCCCACTTTTTCCCGCCGTAGGCACTGCTCCAATGAACCTTGGTGAAACCCTTGTGCATCATCGGGAGGATGGTGCGCGGATCAAACGCCAGTGCCTTGGTGTATGCCTCTGTCCGAGACTGTGGGCGCGTCATGCCCGTCCATGTGATGCTCGTGGTGTGGCGCATCTCGCCGACACACGCGACGGTCAGATAGTCGAACAGGTTCCGCGCGATAGTCCGCTCATAGTCCGCCTTGAACGTCTCGAAACCCTGTAGCGCCGTCCAACGGTCCGGCCACAGAAGTTTAGCTGCGTCCAGGAGCGGTGCGGCCGCCAGATTCTTGTAGACCTCGCAATGCGTGGCCGCGAACTTCCGCTCTGCCTCTGCTCGCACGGTCTCCCGTAGGGCCGTCGCGACCTCTTGTAGCACGTACAGACCCGTCACAGACGCCATGACCTCGCGCGCTTGCCCTTTGGCGAATACGCTCGCGTCCCCAGTGCCGTCCAGGAGTGCATCCCCGTCGAGGGCTTGCGCGTCGAATGCCTCGGTGGGCTCCTCGGGCACTGCGGGACCTGCGAACGCGGGCACTGTGGGGGCCGTGGTGGCCTTGGTTGGCGCGATGAACGACACGGCACCACCACACACGCACGTCTCGTTTTTCTTCTGGGAGAGGGCAACCTTGACCTTGGCGGCTACGGCATTCGGTAGCGCCTTGTAGCCGCTGTGGAACTTGTGTTTCTCCGCCCACACGGACGATGCGCCTGCCTGTAGCGCGGCGCACACGACCTTGGCCACGACGTGGCCACACGGCTTACTGTGGGCGACGCTGCCCTTGTGAACGTATCCCTCGACGCCGTTACTGGCGTAGCCTTTGTAACTGAGCCAGCCTTGGAACGTAGGCTTGCCGCCGACCGTGACCTCTGCCTCAGTCTCGTTGAACTTCAATTTCGGATGGACGCCAGGCAGTAGCGCCAGGAACGCGGGTTTCGTCAGCCCTACTACTTTCATCGGGTCCGCTCCTCTCTGGCGCATGTGGCGCCTACGGATATCCGTAGCACATACCGTACCGCGAGTGGGCCCTAGCAATATCACATAGTTACGGGAACCCGTAGGGCATTGCGCCGCGCCTATCAGTACGGTAACCCGGGCAATGTGCCCTTTGCACTGCTACGGCTATCCGTATGCTGACGGGCAATGTGCCTGGTCAGATGCTTACCAGTGCCTATGGTACGTATAGGCTAGTTCAATAGGTCATACCGTTCTGGCCGTACCGTCCTGCCGTATCCGCTGGGCTCGCGTGTGTCCCCATGGCAGAGTGGCACTCGGGCCCGTGCCAGTCTGCCGGGAGTGGGGCAGCGTACCGTGCAGTGTAGTGCAGAGCGTAGTGCAGTGCAGTGTAAGTGTATGATATTGCTAGCGTGAACGACTGATTGTCAATCTGCCGTGCTCGGGCCCTGGCGCCGTGACCGGATGGATGGGTCCCCTCCCGCCGCCTCCGGAGGGGGCCTGGCCGGGCATGACGCCGCGTACACACGGAGCTGGGGCCCCCTGGCAGGGAAAGGGGCCCCTGGCCTGTCTAGACAGGGACTTAGCCAGGGAAGGGGGAGGACCTAGGCTCAGGGCACTGAGTGCGATAGGGGGAGTGGGCACCGGGCCCATCAGGCCCGGGAGGGGCCCCCTTATACCCCTATACAGGGGTTATACTGTATCTGTTATAAGGAACGGGGACCCGTATCAGTCCTTGCCAGGGTCCCTCCCGCCGAGATAGACTGTAGGTACGGGTAGCCGTAGGGCCCAGGCGGCCGACCGCCACGCGGCGCCCGCACTCAAGCTCGATCAGTAGTGACACCCGGGGCAGGCCCGCAGGACCCCACTTTGATGAACCTGGCCGGTGGCAGCCCCGGGTCCCTCCTTCCAAGGAGCAGAGCCATGGCGAAGAACTGGATCAAGGGCGCCATCAAGCATCCCGGCGCGCTTCGCAGGAAGGCCCGAGCTGCGGGCGAGAGCACCGCTGCCTACGCCCAGGAGCACGCCTCAGACAAGGGCACGACCGGACGCCAGGCTCGCCTGGCCATCACCCTCGGACGGCTGCGTCGTGGGACGCCGCCAGGAAAGTTGGGTCCCTAGTGCGCGACCTCATCAAGAAGTACCCGAAGACCGCTGGCCTCATCGGGACCCTGGCGCTCGCTGCCGGGGCCTACTACGGCGTCCCGCCCTCTGTCACGCAGGGAGTTCTCTGCTTCGTCGCGGGCGGGTGCTGATGCCGGATGAAGCAGTACATCCTGAACGTCCTCATCGGCCTGGACCAGTGGGGCAACGCCATCCTCGGTGGCGATCCGCAGGAGACCATCTCCTCACGGGCCGGGCGCCAGGAGCAGGACAAGGCGTGGGCGCGCTATCTCTGCCGGTTCCTGAACTGGCTGGAGCCTGGCCACTGCCAGGGCGCAGTCAAGAACCTGCCCGGCCACCTAGAGAAGGACGACTCCGTACTGCCGTGAGGCAGCGGGGCTCGTGGCGTGTGGACGAGCAGGGAGAGCTGCACGAGCAGCCCCAGGCCGACTACGCCGCCGAGGCCGAGCGCCAGATGCTCCGAATGATCGAAGACCGGGACGAGCACGAGCGCCGCCCCGGGCAGTACGCCTGAGAGGACCCCATGCTTCGACTGCTGGCTGTCGCACTGCTCTGCCTACTGCCAACCGTAGCCAATGCCGCCTGTGACGAGGACAGTGCCATCGCCACGGGTGAGTACGCCGCGATCCTACGAGAGAGCCAGACCTCCCTTCAGAAGGAAGTGGCCGTGCTCCGGGTGCGCCTGATGCGCGCCGAGGAGCGGGCCCAGAAGGCCGAGCAGAAGGCGGCCGGACTCGCTGCTGACCTCGCCAAGCAGGCGCCGAAGCCTGCACCCCAGGAGCCCTGATAGATCATGAAGAAGTTCCTCGCCGTCCTCGCCCTGGCCGTCGCTGCGCTGACCGGCGCCGCTGAGGCCGCTGACAACATCACGATCAACGCGGGCACGGCGGGCTACGCCGCCCAGACGACGCTCCGCTCGCGCGACCGGGGCGGCGCGCACTCGCAGGTCATCGTGGTCGAGGACGGTGCGGTCGCAGACCGCTTCCTCAAGGTCAACGCGGACGGCTCCCAGGATGTCAACATCCTCGGCACCGTCACGGTTGGCACGCACGCAGTCACGCAGAGCGGAACCTGGAACTTTGGGCTCACACCCGCCGACGTGGTGGGCAGCACCGTGGCCCTGAACGCCCTGAACGCCTGCGCCCAGGTGGCGTTGGCCGGGCAGAACGGCGCGAGCTACGAGGTCGCGTCCGGCACGCTCGCCGGGACGGTCAAGCCGCAAATCTCCCTGAACAACGGCACGTCCTGGAGCGATACGTTCTTCGTTGACCCGGTGTCCGGCCGCACGGCGGCGACGCGGGTCTACACGAACCCGAACCCGGCCGAGCAGCTCCACATCGGTTGGTTCGGCTCCGCGACTCACGCCCGCGTCTGCGTGTCCCTGTTCACCTCGGGCACGGCGAACGGGACCCTGCGCGCCACCACGACCCGCCCGTTCATCACGGTGTACGAGAACGGCACATCGCTGGTCGGCTTCCGCTCAGCGGCCTCCACGAACGGGAACCGGCTCAAGGCGAGCCCGGGCACCCTGTACGGCTTCTGCGTCGTCAACACGAACGCCTCGCCCCGGTGGGTGACGTTCTACAACAACACGAACAACCCACCTGTGCCTGGCACGGACACCGTGTACGGGGCGCCGTGGTTGATCCCCGGCAACGCCTCGGGCGCGGGCATCTGTCCTCCGCTCCCAGCGGACGGCATCGACTTCTCGGTCGGCATCGGCGTCGGTATCCACACCGCCATCGGCGGGACGGGGAACACGGCCGTCGATGAGGTGACCTTCAACGCGATGATCCGATGAAGCGACTTCTCGGTCTGGCCATCCTGTTCGCACTGCTTCTGGGCACCGTCGAGGCGCCGCTGTCGCGCCCGATGCGCGGGCACCGGCCAGGTACGGGTATCCGTCCTGCGCCGCCCGTCTTCGCGCCCCCGGTCTCGTGTGACTACTTCGCTGCCCCGGCGCCTGATGGCGACCCCGCGCATAGCGGGCTGTCGCAGGGCTCACCGTTCCGGCCCGTTGACTTCTGGGCGCTCGGCCAGTCGCAAGTCCGAGGCAAGACGCTTTGCCTCATGGACGGGACCTATCAGGGCGCCAACTTCATGATTGCTCCTACGGCGGGCATGACGGGCACAAGCTCGGCGCGGATCACCGTTAAAGCCCTGAACGACGGTGGCGCACTGATTGACGGCCAATTCGCTCGTCCCGCGTTGAAGTTCTGTCAGAACTCTTTTTTCGTCATTCAGGGAGTGAACTTCAAGCACGGAGGGCCGCAGGTCGCCGTCTTCGGTGACTGCATCGACGATAACACCCCTCCAGGCTCCGACAGCAATATCGTTCGGCGGTCGATCTTCTGGGACAACACGGGCAACTCCAACTCCTCGTGTGTGGAGATCGCGCACGGGCAGCTCAATCTCTTTGAAGACATCGCGATCTTCGGTATGTGCCGCAGCAGCTGGCACGTCTTCAACGGCAACGTCGGCAACATCTGCCGCCGCTGCTTTGCACGCACCGAAGGCAATATGTACGACGACGGGCCGACACACGCCTTCCAGCCAGCCTACGGCAGCGTGGCGACCAACTCGCAGACGCTCATGGAAAACGTCATCGGGACGTGGTACGCGCTCTCGATGCCGACGACGTACACGGGCGGCTCCCCGCCGAACGTCGTCCGGAACAACGCCGAGATTTTTCAAGCCGTAGGTCCGTTGGGCTCAGAAGCCAACTGCGGTGAGAACCAGCAGATTCGGCTTCTGGGCAGCCTGTTCTATCTGCGAAGCAGCGACTCAATCTCCTCGCAATCCAACCCGAGCGTGCTGGTGAACCTTCGCCGCGAGAACAACGTCACGCTGCGAGATGTCTACGGCATCGTGCCGAGCGGTTTTGCTGGTGCTGGGGGTATCCCGGTGTTCCAGCTCGGAGATTGGCCCTGTAGCCCGACGCCTTCCGGTGGTGTGGCTACGCGGATCACATCTGTCACGCAGGGCGGTAACAGCATCAATACCTCGGCCTATGCGGTGACGCAGCACTCTACCGGGTCTACGGCGGGAAGTGTCGCCTCGCCTTGGTCTGATGCGGGCGGCGCCAACCTCTGCTGGCGCTACATCGACGGCGTGCGCCAGGACGGGACGGGTGGAACCACGGCGGCGCCGCTCTGGCCGTGGCCGATGAACCAGCGGATCATCGACGCGCTCGCGATCGCTGGCACGTATACCGGCCCCTGCACGAGCTGCTCCGGAGGGCGCTCGACGCGCTCGGGCACTGCAAACGTGACGGCCGATGTCGAAACCCTCCTCGGCACCATCCCAGCGGGGTGCAAGTCATGAAGCACGTACTCCTTGCGCTGCTCCTCGTCCTGGCGCTTGCGCCGGTCGTAGACGCGGCTCCTGCTGGTGCGCTGGTCTCGGGCTCCGCCGCCGCCAGCTCCACCGACACCGGGCTTGGCGGAACCTACGTCACGTCCTCCGTCACGCTGACGGCGAACCGGCTTGAGCTGCTGAGCATCGGCCTGTCGGCCTGCTGCACCGGGGACCCGGCTGTCACGAGCACGGGCGCGACGTGGGTGCTGCACTGTCAGGTGGGTCGGCGCCTGTTCGTCTATCGCACGATGGTCAGCAGCAACCAGACTGGCGCCGTGACGATCACGATGCCGGGCGGCGAGGGCGCGACGAACGGTGGCTGGTCGATCGTTGAGTGGACCGGTGTCGATACCGGTGGCACCAACGGCAGCGCGGCGGCGGGGCAGTGTGACCCCGCCGAGCAGGTTGCCAGCTCGCTGACCGTGAATATGTCCGGCTTCTCCAGTGCGAGCAACCGGCCCTACGTGACGTGGAAGGCCTCAGCCTCCGGGACGCAGACGGTCGAGAGCGGCTGGACCTCGCTGGCGGACACCAACGACGGCACGGACGGGCAGCACTACTCGACGTGGTGGCGCGACGACACGACCGATACGACTCCGTTCTATTCGTTCTCGTCGTCCCAGCAGATTCGTGGGTTGGCCATCGACGTGAAGGCCCCAGTCACAGTGGGGAGCTGTAGCCCAGGCTTCCACGTCTGCGGCGGTGGGTTGATTCAGTAATGCCTGCGGCGACGCTGCCGGTCGTGGCTGGCACGGTCGAGCCTATCGTCATCACGGCGCCGGACGGCATCACGGTTGAGGTTGTACGGCGCAAGACTGATCGCAGCACGACGCCACCCACGCTCACCGTGAACCACTCGCAACGCATCATGCTGAACGGGAAGCTGGTGGACTAGATGCCGGTTGTCGTCTTTCCGGTCATCACGTCCACGTCGAGTCCGCCAGGCCCGCCAGAGCTACAAGGCCCGCCAACGCTGCCCGTGATCGCGAGCCCGTACATCGTGGAGATCATTCAGATGAAGGTTGACATCAGGGG
>Ga0075431_100005282_pt1 | contig 12725 bp, 8 predicted proteins | sample RhiMetdeltSRZDD5_FD_75297 | JGI IMG/M metagenome (GOLD analysis project Ga0075431, IMG submission 75297) | Populus rhizosphere microbial communities from Tennessee, USA - Rhizosphere MetaG P. deltoides SRZDD5 | ecosystem: Host-associated > Plants > Roots > Rhizosphere > Soil | place: USA... | reverse complement strand
GGGGCGAGCGGCATCAACCTGGCCGCCGGCGCTGGCGACGACATCACGGTAGTCGACGCCGCCGGTGGGACCGCGGCAGACGACCTTGGCATCGCGCGGCCGGCCGGGGCCGGGGCGGGCGTGGGACTAAGCGGGGCGGCCGTCGCGCCCCGTGTCACGGCACTCACGCCCCTGGCCGCGCTGCGCGGCGGGGCGGGGATCGACCAGGCGAGCGGCCTGCGTATCACGAACGGCTCGACCACCGTGAACGTGGACCTCTCGTCCGCCGTCACGGTCGAAGACCTGCTCAACGCGATCAACGGGTCCGGCGCCAACCTGCGGGCTGAGATCAACGTCGCCGGCAACGGCATCAACATCCTCAACCCGGTGCAGGGTACGCGGATGAGCGTCGCCGAGAACGGCGGCACCACCGCGGCCGACCTTGGCGTGCGCAGCTTCGACGCGGCGACGCTGTTGAGCGACTTCAATGACGGGCGAGGCGTGCGGCGCGTGGACGGCACAGACTTCCGCGTCACCCGCACCGACGGCACGACGTTCGACGTGGACGTGCCCGCGACGGCGACGACGGTGCAGGACGTTCTCAATGCGATCAACACCGCCTCGGGCGGCGTGGGCGTCACGGCCTCGGTCGCGTCCGTGGGCAACGGCATCACGCTCACCGACACGGCCGGCGGGGCGGGGACGCTGACCGTGACGCCGCTGAATTTCTCCGATGCCGTAGCCGACCTGGGGCTGACCACCCTATCCGGCGGGGCGGTGATCAACGGCGCGGACGCGGCGCCGGTGTCCGCGAGCGGGGTGTTCGCCAACCTGGCACGACTTCGCGAGGCGCTGGTCGGGAACGACCAGGCGGGCATCACGCGCGCCTCGGAGGGACTGGCCGACGATTACGCGCGGACGACGCGCATCCGGGGGGAGACCGGGGCTCGGGTACAGGGGCTGGAGTCGCGGCAGGGGCGGATCGAGGACCAGGACGTGGAGACGAAGAAGCTGCTGAGCGAGCTTGCCGACGTCGACCTCACGGAGGCGATCGCGCGGTTCCAGACGCTGCAGACGGCGCTTCAGGCGAGCCTGCAGACGAGCGCCAGCGTGATGAACCTCTCGCTGCTGGACTTCCTGGGGTAGTTCCGGCGGCGGCCGGTTCGTGGCACGGTGTTTGCCATGAGCGGAGGGACATGTGTCTGGCGATGATGTAAAACGCAATCAGACGCAGGGAGTGCGGCAGGAATTGCCGGCCGGCGCAGGAACCGCGGGGCCGGCGGCCCCGGCCGAGGGGGCGGGCGAGGCGGTGCGGGCAGAAAACGAGGCGGCGGCGCGGGAGCCGGTCCGCTGGGTGGGCTTGCAGCACGTGATGTACGGGTTCTGCGGCCGGGCGCAGGAAGCAGGCGCAGGACCCGCCGGGGTCGGTGAAGGCGGGCAAAGCGCGGCGGCGCCGGCGGGCGCGGGCTTGCAGCTCCGCCGTAACCGTGCCATGGCGGCGCGAGTGGCGCCGAAGCCAAGGACGCGGGGGGCCGAGGACGCCGGCGATTCGGGACCGGAGTCCAGGGCCGCGTGAGGGGCTGAAACGGAACGATGCATCCCGACGCCGGGCGCCTGGGGCGCCGGTAACGGCGGCGGGTCATGTCGGATGGAAGTCCGCGGCGGAGGTTCGCGGACGGACGGGTTGTGTCTCTCAACCCCGTGGCGGAGACCGCGGGCGGAGTCGTTGCGGCAGGGCCGGCATCCGGACCGGGCGGCGCGTGTGTCACGCGCCGCCGCGGACTGATCGCCGCCGCCGCGCAAAGGAAATGGAGTTCGCACGCATGGAGATCCAAAGCACCCGCTTCGGGGCGATGGAGGTCGACGACGACCGGATCATCACGTTCCCGCACGGCCTGCTCGGCTTCCCGGACCACACCCGGTTCGCGCTGATCCAGACCGGCGAGGAGAACTACTTCTTCTGGCTGCAGTCGGTGGACGAGCCGAACCTGGCGTTCGTGGTGACGGACCCGACGACGTTCTTCAAGGACTACGCCGTCCCGCTGCGCGACGAGACGAGGCAGGACCTGCAGCTCCCGGACGAGGAGGGGGCCGAGGGGGCGCTTCAGGCGTTCGTCATCTGCAACAAGGTCGGCGAGTGGCTCACCGGCAACCTGCTGGGACCGCTCCTGGTCAACGCGCAGAACCGCCTGGCGCAGCAGGTGGTGCTGACGGAGAAGAAGTGGACGACGCGCCAGCCGCTGTTGCGCCTGGAGGGCGAAATCGCGCTGAAGAAGTCGGCGTAGGGAAGGTTCGGGCGGGACACCTCCTCCCCCAACGGGTTGAAGGCCTCTTACGCGTTACACGCGTTAAGGCCGACCGCGGGAGGGGCGTCCGGACGTCCGATTCCCCCCCGAAACCGGCGGATCTGTGAAACCGGGAATGCATTCACGGGCTATGATTGTTCCGGCCCGCGGAATGCCCCGCGAAACGGAAGTCGCGGGCAGTTGGGGCGTGGGGTCGCACGACGCGGCCACACCCTCGCGCGGGCTTGACGCCTCTTTTTTGCTTCAGGCCCCTCGGGCAGGCGCTCCGCTTCTGTCAAAGGCCTACCGCGCAACGGCCGCCACGACTGGCGGCCCGCGGCGGCCTTCGTACACCGCGCACTGCCCCTTCCCAGGAAGGAGCCACCGTTATGTTGGTGCTGTCCAGGCAGCGGGACGAGACGATCATGATCGGCGACGACATCGAGGTCACCGTGGTTGACATCCGCGGCGACAAGGTGCGTCTGGGGATCACCGCCCCGAAGGAAATCAGCGTCCACCGCAAGGAAGTCTATGACGCCATCCGGCGCGAGAACCGCGCGGCGGCCCAGGTGAAGCCCGAAGACCTGTCGGGCCTCAACAAGGTCGCCCCCGCGCCGGGCCCCAAGGGGCCGGCGAAGGAAGACAAGAAGTAGTGGTTTGAGATTTGAAATCCCAGATTTCAGATCTCGAATTTCAGAGAACATCGTGTTCGCCGCCTCAAGGGCCCAAGGAAAGGGGCCTGCAATCAGCCGGGGTCGTGCTTAAACCCAATCACATACCCCGGCCTGCCATCAGCAATCACGGAGGATTGACATGGCCCGTATCAATACGAACGTCGCCTCGTTGACGGCCCAGCGCGGGCTGGCCAAGTCCAACAAGGCTCTGAACCACACCCTCCAGCGGCTGTCGAGCGGACTGCGGATCAACCGCGGCGCCGACGACCCCGCGGGGCTCATCGCCAGCGAAGGGTTGCGGAGCGAAATCTCCGGCATCAACCAGGCGATGGACAACTCGCAGCGCGCCAGCAACGTCATCGCGACCGCCGAAGGCGCGCTGGGCGAGGTCGCCTCGCTGCTGCTCAACATCAAGGACCTCATCGTCGAGGCCGCCAACAGCGGCGCGCTGTCGCCCGACGAGATCGCCGCCAACCAGCTCCAGGTGGACTCGGCGGTCGAGAGCATCACCCGCATCAGCAACACCACCACGTTCGCAGGCCTGCACCTGCTCAACGGCAGCCTGGACTACATCACCAGCGGGGTGAACACGGCGGACATCACCGCCCTGGACATCGCGCAGGCCAACTTCGGCACCGCCGACATGATCCCGGTGGACGTGAACGTGATCACCAGCGCCCGCACGGCGGAGCTGGCGTTCACGGGCAGCAGCGTGGCGAACACCGTCACGCTGGAAATTGCCGGGACCGAGGGCGTGGAGGTGCTGACCTTCACCAGCGGCACCACGGCGTCGGCGATGGCGTTCGCGGTGAACCGGATCAGCGACTCGACGGGCGTGCAGGCGGCGATGCGGAACAGCGCGACGCCGGCGTCGGGGCTCGTGTTCCAGAGCACCGGGTACGGCTCGCGGAACTTCGTGTCGGTGACGGCGCAGTCCGGCGCCTTTGCCACCCAGGATCCGGCCGGGGCGGTCACCACCCGCTCCACCGGCAGAGACGTGGTCGCAACGGTGAACGGGGCCCTGACCGTGGGCGACGGGCTGGTCGTGAAGCTGAATACGACCACGCTGGACGTGAACCTGACCCTGTCCGAGGGCTTCGGGGCCGGAAACACCAGCTTCGCGATCACCGGCGGCGGGTCGTTGTTCCAGTTAGGCCCGCAGGTCACCAGCAACCAGCAGGTTAATGTCGGAATTAAGTCGGTTGCCGCCAGCAAGCTGGGGGACAACGAGATCGGGTTCCTGAACGACGTGGTGACCGGCGGGCGGAGCACGCTCGTCGGCGGAAACGCCGCGGCGGCCAGCCGGATCATCGAGCGGGCCATCCGGCAGGTGGCGGTGCAGCGGGGGCGTCTGGGCGCGTTCGAAAAGAACACGTTGGAGACGAACATCAACTCGCTGTCGGTGGCGCTCGAGAACGTGACGGCCAGCGAGAGCAGCATCCGTGACGCGGACTTCGCGGCGGAAACGGCTGCGCTGACGCGGGCGCAAATCCTCACCCAGGCCGGCACCAGCGTTCTTGCCACGGCCAACACCACGCCGCAGACGGTGCTGTCACTGCTCGGTTAGTTCCGGCCGGCGCCATATGAAGAAGGAACTGAAGGGGCGGGCGCTGAGCGGCGTCCGCCCCTTTTTCGTTGAGGGCTGATAAAAGCGGGGGGCACGCTCTTGGCCTTCGAGCGGGGCCGGCCCAATCATCTTTTTCAGCGCGTGGTCGGCGCTTATCCCCATAACCCGCAGCCACTTCCGCCGACGTTCACATCTAAAGTACCCCCAGATTGGCGGACGATGAGGTCGCTGTTCCAAGCCTCACCGGCGGCGCAGACGCGTCCGCCGGTACGGCCTGCCGCGAGAGTCGCCGCCGGAGTCGGCTGCTGGCGGCAATACAACGGGAATAGTGGGCGTGACCCGGCCGGCCGCACGCCCGACCTCGCGTGGCCCTGGGAGTGTGGGCCCGCGGCGGGACGAATGCGGCGGCGGCGTTTGCGGTCACGCGAAAGACCGTCAGGGAACGACAGGGGCGCCTCAACGAACGGCGTCACGGAACGACAAGCCATGAGCAGAATCAACACCAACGTCAGCTCGCTGATCGCTCAGCGCGTGCTCCGCAAGAACAACGAGTCGCTCAACAAGAGCCTGGAGCGCCTCAGCACCGGCCTGCGGATCAACAAGGGCGCCGACGACCCGGCCGGCCTGATCGCCAGCGAGAACCTCCGGCTGGAGAAGAGCGGCATCGCCCAGGCGATCGACAACGCCGAGCGCGCCAGCAACATCATCGGGACGGCCGAGGGCGGCCTCACCGAGGTGAGCAGCCTGCTCACCGAGCTGCAGGCCCTCGTCAGCCAGGCGGCCAACACCGGCGGCCTGAGCGAGGAGGAGATCGCGGCCAACCAGCTCCAGGTCGACTCGATCCTCGGGACGATCAACCGCATCGCCGGCTCGACGGCCTTCCAGGGCGCCAAGCTGCTCAACGGCAACTACGCCTACGCCACCAGCGGCGTGACGGCCAGCGCGTTCACGACGATGCAGATCAACGCGGCGCGGCTGCCCGACGCGCAGTCGGTCAACGTCGTCGTCCAGGTGACCGATAGCGCGACGACCGGCCAGGTGACCTTCACCGGCGCGGGCACGGGCGCGGGCAACACGGTGACGCTCGAGATCGCCGGCAACACCGGGACCGAGCAGCTCTCTTTCGCCGGCAGCACGACCATCGCGAACATCGCCACCGCGGTCAACGCGATCAAGGAAGTGACGGGCGTCAGCGCGGCGGTGTCGGGCACGACGCTCAGGTTCAACAGCCGCGACTACGGCTCCGACCAGTTCGTCAGCGTCAAGGCGCTGTCGGGCACGTTCACCGTCGCCGGCGGGACCAACGGCAAGGACGCCGGCACCGACGCGGTGGTCAAGGTGAACGGCGCCGCCGCCGAGGCCAGCGGCATCAACATCACCTACCGCACCAACAACCTGGACATGGAGTTCGACCTGTCCACGTTCAACGGGACGACCAACGGGTTGAACAACGGCCTGACCAAGACGTTCACGATCACGGGCGGCGGGGCGAACTTCTCGCTGGGTTCGAAGGTGACCGAGGGCGAGAAGATCTCGATCGGCATCCAGTCGGTCTCGACCAGCAGCCTCGGCGACGGGGCGGTCGGCTACCTCAGCACGCTGGCCAGCGGCGGGGCCAACAACCTGTCGAGCGGCAACCTGGTGCAGGCGCAGAAGATCGTGGACAAGGCGGTCAAGCAGGTGAGCCAGCTCCGCGGCCGGCTGGGCGCGTTCCAGAAGTTCACGATCGGCTCGACGGTGAACAGCCTGGGCGTCGCGTACGAGAACGCCAGCGCCGCCGAGAGCGCCATCCGCGACACCGACTTCGCCGAGGAAACGGCCAAGCTCACCCGCAGCCAGATCCTCGTGTCGGCCGCGACCACCGTGCTGGCCCAGGCCAACGCCAGCCCGCAGGCGGCCCTCAACCTGCTCCAGTAAGCGGGAACCGACCCGAGTACAGATAGGAAGTAACTCCACCCCCGGTCCGAAAGGGCCGGGGGTGGTTTCATTTTTCCGACCGCGTGGCGTCGCGGGCTCAATCGGGCCGTCACGGGCACCGCGATGTAGAATGGAGCACCAGTAGAGGCCCCCATGACGCGCGCGGCATTCAGCGTCCTTTTCATTCTTGCGACGTCCCACTCCGCCGGTGCCGTCGAACCGGCGGACGAGTCCCCGGTCTACCGGACCGTGGAGGGGTCGCCGGTGGACGGGTTGCGCTGTGACCTGAGGTTTCAAGAGCGGCGCGGGTGGCACCCGGGCGAGCCGATCGGGTTCGACGCGACCATCAAAGTCGTCGCTGCGGACGGCCTGTTGCTCGACGGCTTGACGGCCCGCCCGTACACGGCGATTCATGTTCGCACGCCGGACGGAAAGGTGTATCGCGTCGACGACTGGCCTGGTCCGGTGCGCGCTCCCGCGTCCGACCGGCTGAAGCGGATCGGGCGGGGGTCCGAGATGCAGGGCGCGCAGTGGGGGTTCCGCCTGACGCGCGACGCCGCAGACGGGATTGACGCCGAATCAGGAAAGACGGTGAAGCTCTCCCTGCGCGGGGAGGGGGAGTACGAATTCTGGGCGACGTACGGCGTCCCCCGCAGCGCGGCCGTTCCGCAGGCGTGGTCGGGCGTGGCGGCCAGCGCGACCGTCAAGGTTCGCGTGACGGAACTGCCGGCGGAAAAGCGCCGTCGCACGCCGACCGCCGCGCAGGAAAAGCTGCTGACTTCGTTGCTGGAGCAGACTGACAACGTCTTTCATGAGCTGTGCAACGCCATCACGTTGACGGAGAACGAGGGCCTGGCGCAGCGCATGCTTCGGCTGGCGCGGAAGAGGCCGGAGCGGCGTGAGAACCTGCTCTGGATCGTCCGGGAGCGCGCCCAGGACGGGAAGGGGCGCCTCGCGATCGACGGCCCCTACCTCGCGGACTTCGTTCGCCTGATCGTGGAGGACCTGGAAGCGGGCGGGGTCATCGACCCCGTGGACAAGCGGCCGCAGCGCGACTGGGTCTACTGGCCGGCGCGGTTTGTGCTCGAGTACGCGGAGCTGCACCCGGAGGCGGCGCCGCTGCGGGAGCGGGTGTTGGCGCTGGCGCGGAAGAACGGGCGGATCGAGAACGTGAAGCCCGATTGGGGTCTAACCCCTTGCGGCCTCTCGATTGGAGAGGTGTGGGACGTGCTGATTCGCGCCGCCGTGCTGCGGGACGGCATGAAGCTTTCCGAAGCGGAGGAACTTCTCGGGCCATCCACGCGGGGCCGCTCCCCCTACGTCGCGGAGCGACCGGGAGAGGTGCACCACCACTGGCGGTACCCGTCGCAGTTGCGGAAGGCGCCGGCCATGCTCGACGCCGTCGTGAAGGACGGCGCGGTGGTGAAGTTCGAATTGCACGGCATCAGGTGACTGGCGACGCAGGCCCGGCGTTGCGTTCCCTTCACGGCACCGGCATCATGCCGCCCGCATGACTGAGCCCGCCACCCCCCCGGCCACGCCGGACCCGCAGGTGATTGACTACAAGTCGGCGCCGCCCGCGGAGGCGCCTTTCGCGGAAGCTTCGCTGCTCCAGAAGGCGAGTTGGGTCCTCTACGACTGGGCCAACAGCGGGTACGGGCTGGTGGTGATCACGGCTGTGTTCCCGCCGTACTTCGTGTCCACGCTGCTGCCGGAGATACCCGAGTTGGGGAAGGACCCCAACGGGGACTGGCTGCACGGGCTGCGGATCGGGACGAAGGCGCTGCAGGGAAGTGCCGTGTACGGGTTGCTGACGTCACTGAGCATGCTGCTAATGGCGCTGGGGGCGCCGGTTCTGGGGGCGGTGGCGGACATCAAGGGGTGGACGCGGCGGCTGATGGCGACGTTTGGCGTCAGTGGCGCGGTGCTGACGCTGGGGATGTACTTCCTGACGCCGGGGCAGTGGCTGCTGGGGGCGGTGCTGTTCGTGCTGTCGAACTTCTGCTTCGGCAGCAGCTTCGCTTTCTCCAGCGCGTTCCTGCCGCGGCTGACCCGGCCGTCGAAGCAGGGGAGCCTCAGCGGCTGGGGCTTTGCTGCGGGGTACGTGGGCGGGGCGGTGGCGCTGATCATCGTGCTGGTGATGATCAACGCCTCGAAGGGGGCGTGGGTGCGGCACGGGCTGGCGCTGTCGGGGCTGTGGTGGCTGGTCTTCGGGATGCCGGCGTACCTGTTCCTGAAGGAGCTGCCGCCGCAGGCGTCGGCGGCGGACGAGGGGCCGCTGCTGTCGGCGGGCTTCCGGCGGATCGTCAAGACCCTGCGCAACATCCGCCATTACCGCATGCTCTTCCTCTTCCTGCTCGCCTTTTTGCTCTACAACGACGGCGTCGAGACGGTGATCGCCATGTCCGGCACGTTCGGCACCGAGCAGCTCGGCATGTCCACGCAGCAGATCATCGTCATGCTGCTGATCGTGCAGTTCGTGGCGTTCGGCGGGGCGCTGGTGTTCGGCTACCTCGCCGACCGGATCGGCAACAAGGCGGTGATCGTCATCAACCTCGTGGTGTGGGTCGCGGCGGCGGGGATGGCGTTCTTCGTGAGGACGCCGACGCAGTTCACCTGGCTGGGCGTGCTGGTGGGGGCGGTGCTGGGCGGGGTGCAGGCGAGCAGCCGGGCGCTGATGGCGCTCCTGTCGCCCGAGCACATCCGCAACGAGGCGTTCGGGTTCTTCTCGATCAGCGGCAAGTTCGCCAGCATCTTCGGCCCCGCGCTGTACGCGGGGTTCGTCACGTGGTTCGGGGGGGCGCGGTACGGGGTGCTGTCGGTGCTGCCGTTCCTGCTGGCGGGGCTGGTGGTGATCCTGTTCGTGCGGGAGCCGCGCGAGGCGGTGCCCGCGGTCGTCACTCCCGCAAAATAAGGGGGGCCGCACCCGCGCCCCGAGGGGCGGCGCGGGCGCGGCCGGTGTTGCCGCGGTTGAAGCTTCACCCTGCGACAACTACACCTGCAGGGCGCCGGCGGTCCAGGGGCCGTCGTCGGGCCGCTCGCGGCCGTACATGTCGGTGAAGACGCCCTTCACCCGCTCGCCCGCCCGGGCCGCGACGGTGCCGCTGCGTGGGCGGAGCTGCGAGTCGACCGAGGAGTTGTCGTACTCCTCGTCCCACACGTTGGCGAACCGGTCCCACTCGGTTTGGGTCATGTACCCGGCCTGGGCCTCCCACTCCCGGTGGACGTAGTTGATGCCGCCCTGGCCCCAGCGCTCGTACGAGGCGGGCTCCGGCCAGACGTTGTTGGAAATTTCGCGGAAGGCGCTGAGGTCCGGGCCGTGGACGTAGATCGGCGCGTTCTGACCGTTGCCGGCGATGAACCGCGGGGCGACCCACATGTTGTTCTTGACGGTGATGGCGCCGTTGCGGCTGCCGGCCGTCACCAGGTGGAAGAACTTGCCCTCGTCGCGGCTGGTGTAGGCGGTGTTGTTGAGGATCCAGACGTCGGTCACCTTGCGCCCGTAGTTGTCGGTCGGGATGATGACGAACGCCGCCGACGAGTCGGTCCGCACGACGTTGTTGCGGGCCATGAAGTGGTGGGTGCCGGGGTAGACGATGATGTCGTGCTCGTGGACGCGGTTGTTCTCGAACACGACCCAGTTGGTGGCGGTCTCCGGGGGCTCCCAGCCGTTGCCGCGGGGGCCGGCGCGGAGGGCGCCGTCGTACAGGTCGTTGTTGGCGACGTAGGCGTAGCTGCCCTTGTGGACTTCGACGACGCCCTTGTCGTAGTCGGACGCGTCCACATCGGAGCGGTCCAGGTTGGTGAAGTTGTTGTACGCCACCAGCATCCGCGCCGTGCCCGACGAGCGGACGATGTGCTCGCGGGTGGAGTTGGCGGCGGAGTTGCCCAGGTAGACGTGGTCGGAGCCCTCGCTCCAGACGAAGTACGCCCGCAGCCCGGTCTTCAGCGGGGCGCGGTTGTCCAGCACCAGCAGCCCGCGGGGGTCGCCGCTGGAGTCGACGGCGTTCTGGAGGTTGCGGAACTCGCAGCGCCGGACGGCGATGTTCACGCCGCGGGGCATGATTCCGCTGGCGGGGATGTCGGGGGCCTTGCTGCCGCTGACGGCGTAGGGCGAGTCGAAGGTCAGGTCCTGGACGACGACCTGGTTGCTCTTGTCGTACATGGAGAAGCAGCTCGTCCCCCGTCCGGCGACGCGCCAGATGAGCGGGTTGCCGCCGCTGCCGTAGGCGCCGATGAGCACGTTGTGGAAGTTGACGGAGACGGAGCGGTCGAACGAGTAGCGCAGGCCGCGCTTGAACAGCACGCGGGTGTTGGAGTCGAGCAGCCCCTCCAGCCGCGCCACCGACTTGATCGGCGCGGAGCTGGACAGGCCGCTGTTGCTGTCGCGGCCGGCCGAGGAGTCGACGTAAATCGTGCGACGCTGGTCCTCGACGACGCGGACGGTGGTGGTGACGGAGTTGGACTGTCCGTTCTCGTTGGTGATGGTGAGCCTGATCGTGTAGGTGCCGGCCTCGTCGTACATGTGGGAGGCGTTCCACCCCTCCAGCTTGTTGAACCGGCCGCTGGCGTCGCCGAACTCCCACTGGTAGCGGGCGGTGATGGCGGATCCGCCGTTGAGGGTGGAGCTGAGGGCGTGCACGTGGACGGGGTGCGGCGCGACGCCGGACTTCCCGATCAGGTTGATGACGGGGCGTGGCGTAGAGGAGTTGACGGCCCTGCCGTAGACGGTCTCCTCGTTGCCGGTGACGCCGACGCCGGTGTAGCCGGTCCCGCCGGTGCCCCCGCCGGGGGTGGCCCAGTTGGAGCCCGCGGGGACCTTGTCCTCCGGCTTGAGGTTGAGCTTGACGTTGGTCCCGCCGCCGCCGTCGAGGGTGTCGGCGCCGCTGCCGCCGTCGAGGGTGTCGTCGTCGTTGCCGCCGAGGAGCAGGTCGTTTCCGGAGTGCCCGTAGAGGGTGTCGTCGCCGTCGCCGCCGGAGACGCGGTCGTCCTCGCCCCCGCCGTGGAGGGTGTCGTCGCCGGCGCCGCCGATGACCTCGTCCTCGCCCTCCTCGCCGTCCCCGATGTCATTGCCGGGACCGCCGTCGAAGTAGTCGTCGCCGTAGTCGCCGGACCAGTTGTCGTTGCCGGCGCCGCCGAGGACGCGGTCGTCGCCGGGTCGGGACCAGATGCGGTCGTTGCCGTCGCCGGCGTCGATGACGTCGTTGCCGCGCCCGACGCGGATGTCGTCGTCGCCCGCTCCCGCCTTGACGTCGGTCGGGATCGACAGGTCGGAGGCGAGGAAGATCGTGTCCTTGCGGCCGCCGCCGACGAACTTGACCGAGCGGACGCTGGAGCGGGAGACCTTCTTGGTGGCGCTGTCGACGTAGGCGTAGAGGTAGGAGGAGCCGGAGGCCTGGACGGCCATCTCGTTGTCGCTGGTGGCGTCGCCGACGAGGTGGAGCACGCCGTTGACGAGGGTGACGGACGCGAGGAGGCGGCGGCTTTCCAGGGTCTCGAACGTGCCGGCCGGGGTGGCGGGGGCCGCGCCCGCGAGGTCATTGAACCCGGGGAGCTGCGGGACGGCGGCCAGGGCGGCCACGCGGAGCCGCAGGGCCGCCGACTGGGCGAGGTCGTGGGCCCGGGCGGCGGCGTTGCCGGCGCTGCGGGCCGCCTCGTGGACGCGCTGTGTGACCTCCTGCACGCGCTGCGCGGCGGCCTGCACGTGGGAGGCGGCGGTGCGGGTGGCGCTGACGGTGGCGGTGGCTGCCGCCGCCGTGGCCGACGCCGTCGCCCCGGTCGCCCTGGCGGCGAGCGTGCGGAGGTTATGATTTAACTGCTGTGCGGACGGCAACTTAAAGGCGCTCCGGCCCGGCAGGGCGGCGACGCCGGTGGCAATCCCGTTGGCAATGCCGCTGGCGACGCCGGCGACGAAAGTGCCGGCGGCGGTGCGCGACCCGAGAGTGGCGAGCGCGCGGAGAGTGCGCGCGGGCTTTGGGTGTTCCATTCCCTTCCTTCACGAAAAAGGTTTACGGCTTAGACGCCGCTGGCTGCGAGCCCCACGGGGTCGAACCCTTGACCCCGACTCCCCCGGCGTCGTGTTGCGAGGAAATAAGGGGAGACGTCCACGGCATCAACCGCAAAAGCGGCCAAAAAAGCAGAAAATTTTCGGCCCAAGTCCAACAAGATTCGGCATTAAAGCGCCTGGGCCCGGTCAAAAAAGGGGTTGCCGGGCTGAACCGTTTGGACCGCTTGTCACTGCATGTAATGGCGTTGCAATTGACGCCGCTCACCACGTCGAAGGTGAAGAGACGGTGAGAATCC
>Ga0075431_100005280_pt1 | contig 12728 bp, 9 predicted proteins | sample RhiMetdeltSRZDD5_FD_75297 | JGI IMG/M metagenome (GOLD analysis project Ga0075431, IMG submission 75297) | Populus rhizosphere microbial communities from Tennessee, USA - Rhizosphere MetaG P. deltoides SRZDD5 | ecosystem: Host-associated > Plants > Roots > Rhizosphere > Soil | place: USA... | reverse complement strand
CACGCCGTAGATCCCCACCGCCGCGATCACGAGTCCCAGCCCGCCGAAGAGCGCCAGCAGTGCCATGTTGAACCGTCGCTGCGCGATCATGCGATCGAGATGGCCCGCCACGGTATAAGTGTCCGCCGTGAGGCGCTGATCCTTGTTGACCGACCAGACGGCAGCCTTCACCGAAGGCAGAAACGCCAGCGGATCGGAGGCGGTGCGGATCGCGAGCGTGCCACCGATCGATTCATCCTGCCGAAACGGCATGTAGACCTCGGGGCGTGCCGGCTGTTCCGGCCCGTTGTGGCGGATGTCGCGAACCAGGCCGACGACCACCCGTTCCTGGTCATTGAGGGTGAAGCGCTCGCCAAGCGGATCCCGGCCGGGCCAGTACTTCGCCGCCGCTGTTTCATTGATAACCGCGACTCGAGGCGCGTCCTGGCGATCGTCGACCGACGGATAGCGTCCCCTGACGAGCGGGATCTTCATCAGGGCCAGATACCCTGGGGTGACGAACCGGCGATCGACCGACTGATCGCCCTCGAATGTCCGGCCGTCGGGGAGAATGAGTCTGGTCCGGCTCCAGCCGCCGCTGATGGGCAGCCCGCCCGAAACTGCTTCCACGCCCAAGATGCCCGGCACCTGCCGAATGACCTCTTGCATGCGCTCGACGTACGCCGCGCCCTCTTTGCGCGCCAGGTCGAATCGTCCGCCGACGACATTGACGTTGACGTTCAAGACCATCAGATTCCGGTAATCGAACCCGAGGTCGATCGACGTCAGCCTGCTGAAGCTGGAGATGAACAGTCCAGCGCCGACCAGCAGTACCACCGCCAATGCAATCTCCGACACCACCAGCAGACTGCGCAGCCACTGCGTCCTGCGACCGGCTGTCGTCGAGCGACCGGTGTCCTTCAGCGCCGTCGTGAGATCGGCTCGCGCGGAGGAAATGGCGGGCACCAGCCCGAAGGTGATGCCTGTCAGCAGGGCAGCGCCGATCGTGGCCGCAAGCACCCTGAAGTCGATGCCGATCTGGGCGACCCTCGGCACGCCTGGTGGAATCCACGCCCGAATGACGTCGATGCCCACGTAGGCGAGGACCACGCCGATCGCGCTGGCGGTCAGGGACAAGACGAGACCTTCGACGAGCAAACCGCGAACCAGACGCCAGCGGCTTGCGCCGAGCGCGGCGCGAACGCCCATTTCGCGCGTTCGTCCAGTGGCGCGCGCCAAGAGCAGGTTCGCGACGTTGGCGCAGGCAATCAGGAGCACCAGCACCACCGCGCCCAGCAGCATCAGCATCCACGACCGTACCCGCCCGACCAGGTGCTCGTGGAGGCTGATCACGCGCGCGGTCCGTCCCTGAGTGAACGCTGGATACTCGGTGGCGAATCCCTGCGAGATCCGCACCATTTCATCGTGGGCCTGCGCGAGCGTGACGCCAGGTTTCAGCCTGCCCAGCGCCACCCAGTTGTAGTTGCGGTTGCTGCCACGGACGAGATCCTCCTGCCTGAACAGAATCGGCGTGAAGATGTCGTTCGGCCGCGCACTGGCGACCGGATACTCGAACGTGCGTGGAAGAACACCGACGATCTCCAGTGTGTCATCCATCAGCCGAATCGTCTGTCCGACGATGTCGGGACTGCCGCCGAAACGACGCATCCAGAAGCCGTAGCTGAGCAGCGCGGCACGATGACGTGGATTGAGCTCATCGTCGCGTGTGAAATGGCGCCCGAGGATCGGATCGACGCGCAGCACTCGCAGGAATTCAGCGCTGAACTGCTGGCCGCGCAGATCGACCGGCTCGCCGTTCTCGCCGCGCATGACGTAGGTGAAGCTTCCAGATGCTGCCAGCGCTTCGAACGATTGCTGCAGCCGCCTCCAGTCCGCGAACGTTTGCGGGGTCGTGGAACCGGACCCGAATGTCGTCGCGCTCTTCGGGTCGTGTTCCAGCACGGCCACCAGCCGGTCGTGCTGGTCGAACGGGAGGCCGCGCAGGACCACGGCATCGACGACCGAATAGATGGCCGTCGCGGCTCCGATGCCGAGTCCCATCACGGTGAGGGCGACGATTGTGAAGGTCGGCGATTTGCGCAGCGAGTGATAGGCTGCGCGAAGTTCACCCGTCATGACGCCGGCTTAGACGGGCTGGCCGTCAACGGGGTTGGGCTGACGGCAGTCATCGGGATCTAACGGTGAGTAACGACCGCCGATCAGGGGGATTTGCAGTCTAATCATGCGATTGGCTGGCTGAATGGTGATGCGAAAGCAGGTGCATATGAGCGTCCGACGCAATACTGTCCTGATTGTGGCCCTGGCGTGCTGGGCTGTCGCCGGAACGGTCCGGCTTACCGCGAGCGACATGATTGGCGTCTATGCCGTGATTGAGAAAGTGGTCTTCGAGCCCAATCAGGGGCAGCCCGAACGGGTGCAGGTCTGGGGGGCGTTCGCGACCGCCGAAACTCGCAACAACGACGATTACGCCGCGCCGCAGAAGGGCTATCTTTACTTTTCGTGCCCGACAGCGCAGCTGACGACCTGTCGGAACGAATGGGCGGATCTGCAATCGGTTGCCGGCAAGGGAGCGGGCGTGGGCTTCGGCGCGCGGCACATACCCAACGGCCGCGTGCGAAGCGCGGCGGACAAGCCGGAGTCGCCCGACCCGTATCCCATCAAGATGGGCGTGGTGAAGACTGAAGGACGTGCCTATCAGCCGGCGGTCATGGTGAAGCTGAAGGCGCTGCTCGCATCCCGCTAGAGTGGACCATGGGGGTTGACGCCGCGATCGCCGTTCGCTCGAGGAGCATCCTGCGGCACTCGCCGTGGGATGCGATCCTCATCTGGCTGTCCGCGGCCCACGCCACCGCGCTGGTGACGGTCCCCTCGGTTCCGCTGGTTGCGATCGCGCTGTGGTGGAACGCCAACACGATCGCGCACAACTTCATTCACACGCCCTTCTTCAGATCGGGCCGCTTGAACGTTGCCTTCTCGGTGTTTCTGAGCGCCGTGCAAGGTATCCCGCAAACGCTCTGGCGCCATCGTCATCTCGCGCATCATTCTCTTGTCGGTCGCGACGTGCGTCGCGTCGCCGGCCGCGCCCGAGAGTTCCATTGGACCTGGACGTTCGGGATCGAGCTGATCGCGATCGCCACGGTGTGGACAAGCGCTTATCTGGTCGCGCCGACGACTTTTCTGGCCGTCTATCTGCCTGGTTACGCCGCCGGCCTGGTGCTCTGCTATCTGCAAGGGCACTTCGAACACCTGCACGGAGCGGCCATCAGCCACTACGGGCGGCTCTACAATCTCTGCTTCTTCAACGACGGGTATCACGTCGAACATCACCAGCGGCCAGGCGAGCATTGGACCGAGCTGCCCCGTCATGTCGCCGACGGCGCGGAGCGAAGCGCGTGGCCGCCGGTCCTGCGTTGGCTCGACAGCCTGTTCACGGCGGTGCGAACCACGACGGCGGACGTTCGGCCGATCGCGCTCGAGACGCTCGAGCGGACGGTGCTGCGTTCGCCCCGGCTGCAGCGGTTTTTGATCGCAACCCACGAGCGGGCCTTGGTCGCGCTGCTGGCCAATGGTCCGCGTCCGACGCAAGTGATGATTGTGGGCGGGGGGCTGTTTCCGCGCACAGCCATCATCCTGCGGCGCCTCCTCCCCGAGGCAGCGCTGATCGTCGTCGAGGCCAAGGCAGGACACATCGACATCGCCCGAAGGTTCCTCGGCGAGAGCGTGACCTTTCACCACGCGGTCTACGATCCCCGCCGGCCGCCGGCGGAAACGGATCTGGTCGTCGTGCCGCTGGCGTTCGACGGCGATCGAGAGGCGTTCTACACTCTCAGGCCAGCGCCGATGGTCCTCGTGCACGACTGGCTGTGGCGCCGCAGAGGCCGCGGCGTGGCGATCTCGTGGCTTCTGCTGAAGCGTCTCAATCTCATCACGCGCTGAGGGCGATCAGCCTGCTGATCGTCTTGGCAACGGCCAAGACGATCACGTTGATTCTCCTCCGCGCCGGCGTTGGCGCGTCGGTCTGGTTTCCGGTGGCGTACTACTGGCAGGACGTGTTGGCCGTCCTCCTGTTCGCCGCCGTCGATCGGCTGCTGTTTCCTCCTCGCGTTGCCTGGGCAGCGTACGCCGCGGTTGCGATCTATGCCGCGGTGAACGTGCCGATCACCGTTGCTCTATCGAGCCCTTTGACGCCGGCGCTCGTGCGAGCGTCGGGGCGTGCGCTCGCCGATTCGATCCACCACTACCTGACGCCGCTCAATGTGATCGGTCTGCTGCTGCCGCTGGCAGCGGCGGCGCTCGCCCCCTTGGTCGTTCGGAGGCTGATCGGTCGGACGACGCGCGCGGTGCAATGGTCGGCGATCTGCGGGGCGATCGCGGTTGCCGCGCTCGGCCCGATTGCGACCGCGCGGACGGAGACGCGCGGCTTGCACCGCAACGCCATCGGTGCCTTCGTTGGTGCGAGCCTCATCCGGGTGGGATCGGCCGGTCACGACGTCGATTGGCGGGTCAGCCCGTTTCCGGGCGCGCCGGCCGGCGAGCCGCTCGACCGCTTCGATGGCGCGGCACGTGGCCGCAACATCGTGCTGGTGGTCCTCGAATCGACGGCGGCGCGCTACCTCGGGTTGTACGGCGCGACCCGTGATCCCGCCCCGCGCTTGACCGCGCTCGCCCGCGACGCGATTGTGTTCGACCGCGCCTACGCCGTCTACCCTGAGAGCATCAAGGGGTTGTTCACGACGCTGTGCTCGCGCTATCCGGCGTTCGACACGGCCCCGGAGATCTACGCCGACGTGCGCTGCACGTCTCTCCCCTCGCTCCTGCGCGCGTCCGGCTACAGGACGGCGCTCTTTCATTCCGGGCGCTTCGACTATCTTGGCATGCGCGCCGTGATCGAACGGCGCGGCTTCGACCTGCTCGAGGACGCGGGCGCGATCGGCGGCAACGTGCAATCGAGCTTCGGCGTCGACGAGCCGGCCACGGTGCGGCGAATGCTGCAATGGATCGATCGCCGCGACGCGCCGGCGCCGTTCTTCATCGCCTATTTGCCGATCGCCGGACACCATCCCTACTTCACGCATGGCCCGCGCGTGTTTCCTGGTGACGCCGATTTCGACAGCTACCTCAATGCCGTCCACGAAGGAGACGACGCGCTCGGCGTGCTCGTCGACGGCTTGCGCAGCCGCGGCCTCGACGGCAAGACCTTGTTCGTCATCTTTGGCGATCATGGTGAAGCCTTCGGCCAGCACCCGGGAAACTCCGCTCATACCTTGTTCGCCTACGAGGAGAACGTCCGGGTGCCGATGGTGATCGCCGCGCCGGGCGCGATCGCCGGGATGACCCGCGTCGCACGCATCGCCAGCGTCGTCGACATCGCGCCGACGATCGCCGCGCTGGTTGGCCTGCCGCCGGTGCCGGCCCACGAGGGCACATCGCTCCTGACCGCGGGCGCGCGCATGGCGTTCGTGTTCACCGACTACTCGCTCGGCTGGCTCGGCCTGGTTGACGGGTGCTGGAAGTTCCTTCTCGAGATCGATGCCGGCCGCTCGCGTTTGTTCGATGTGTGCGTCGATCCGGACGAGAAGATTGATCGGTCGCCCGAGTTCCGCGAGCGAACGGCTGCCTACGCCGACCGGGTGCGCAAGTGGGCCGAAGCCGTCAAGAGCCGCTTCTGAGCTAGGGCAATCTTGTGGCTTCCGACTTTAGTCGGAAGTCTAGACTCCCGGCTGAAGCCGGAAGCTACGAATCTGCGCCAGCACGTCGCGGATGGCGCGAACCACCGTGTCAGGCTCATCGAGCGGGATCCAGTGACCGCTGTTGCTGGCCACGATGTGACGACCGTGCGAGGACGAGCGGGCGAGTGCGTCCTGCTGACGGAGCCGGTAGTCGCCAGGATCGGTCGACGAGATCGTGATCAGCGGTAGATCGCCGTAGCCGTCGCGACCCGCGTCGAGCGTCTCGCGCGCGCTGATGCAGACCGACTCGATGTGACTGCCGAGCGATCGGAAGAACTTCTCGTCGGTCCAGAACTGTTGCAGCGGTGCTCGGGCCTCGGGCGGCAGCTTCCAGACCGGTGCCAGGATTCCCTCGTCTTCGCGCTTCAGCTGACCGCGGCTGATGATGCGGACGATCAACCGCGCGGCACCGAAGATGCCCGCCGACCCGAGCGCGGCGACGAGCCGCGCGATGCCCACGCGAGCCGCGCCGGCGCCGTAACGGCACAGCCGCACGCCGCGATCGATCTTGATCTGTTCCTTTGGCGCCGGTGTGACCCAATCCTCGGGATGGGCCGGGTCGACCAGCACCAGTCCGACGACGTCGCTCCGGTAGCGCGCCGCGAAGATCCGCATGACCAGGCCGCCGAACGAGTGTCCGACCAGGACGTAGGGCGGGCCCACGCCGCTTCGCTCGAGCAGCGTATGCAGCTCGTCCACCATGCGTCCCGCGGTTCGAGGAAACGGCCCGGGATCGCTCCAGCCGTAACCGGCGCGGTCGTAGATGCACGTCCGGTTGGAGCGAGCAATTTCCGGCTGCACCCACGCCCAGCTGATCGACGAGCCGCCGAGCGCCGCGTCGAACACGACCGTCGGCGTACCCGCTCCGTCGCACTTGACGTGCAATCTGAAGCCGCCAACATCGACGAGCTGGCCGGGCGGTGGAACGCGGACCACGTTCCTAGGGTACTAAAAGCGTGTCGGGGTTCGGGGCTCGGGGTTCTGGGTTGGGGTTCGGGATACGAACGGTTCCAGGTTCAAGTGTTGCAGCGTGCGGCCACCGCGCATACGCTGAACGGCGTGGACGCACGGCCCGAAGTCGTGTTCGGCGCAATCGAGGAGCTGTCGCGGAGATTCGTGACTTGCGTCGAACGGCGCTTCGACGAGCTCGGCCGACTCTCGCTCGCCTTGCCAGGCGGATCAGCGGCTGAGGCCTTCTGTCCGGCGCTCGCGCGGGCGCGGATCCGATGGCGCGACGTCGATCTGTTCTGGTGCGACGAGCGCGCCGTGCCGCCGGATCATGCCGATTCGAACTATCGCATCGCGCACGAGCTGCTCCTGTCTCGAGTCGAAATCGATCCGGCCCGCCTCCATCGCATGCGCGCCGACGCGCCCGATCTCGATGCCGCCGCCGTCGAATACGAAACGCGGATCATTCGCAGCTCCGGAGCGCCGCCGCACCTCGACGTCGTGCTGCTCGGTGTCGGTTCCGACGGACATGTCTGCTCGCTGTTCCCCGGTCACCAGGCGCTCGCGGAAGCGCATCGTCTGGTCGTGCCGGTGCTCGATTCGCCGAAGCCACCGCCGCGGCGATTGACGCTCACCCTGCCAGCGCTGGCACGTGCATTGATCGTCGTTGCGGCCGTCGACGAATCGAAGGCCGCTGTTGTGAAGGAGGCGCTGGACGACCCCGCGTCCGATCTGCCGGTTGCGAGAGCGATCCAGATCGGACAGGCCGGTCTCTTCCTGCTCGGCTCGCGACTTTCGAGTTTGATTTAGACCGTCGTCTCGTTGAAAGACGCGAGCTGATTAGTCATTGCGCAGCGCCACCAGCGGATCGAGCCGCGTCGCCCGCCTGGCGGGAATCAGGCAGGCGGCGACCGCGACGATGACCAGCACGGCGGTGACGACCGAGAACATGCGCGGATCGTTGGGGGTGCTGCCGACGATCTGCGACGGCAGCGCCGCGGTGGCGAACCAGGCACCGGTCAATCCGAGCGTCAGCCCGATCACGAGCTGAATCAGGCCGCGGCGCAGAATCAGCCACGATACCTGCGGCGCGCCGGCGCCGAGCGCCATGCGGACGCCAATCTCCTGCGTGCGCTGCGTGACCGAGTAGGCCATCACTGCGTACAGTCCCACTGCCGCAAGCACCAAAGCAATCGCCGCGAAGGTCACGAACAGCGTACCGAACACCACGAATGGCCAGCGCTGCTGCGCGAGCATCTGCTCGATCGTCTGGACGGTGAAGACCGGCTGATCCTGATCGATCGCCTGCACTTCACGACGCACGGCTGTCATGATCGTCGACGGATCGATCCGGCTGCGTATGATGAGCATCGCGAAGCCGGGACTCTGCTGGCGTATCGGGACGTACGCGACGGCGGGAGGGTTTGCTTCCTGCGGTGAACTATGCCGCAGCGTTGGCGCGATGCCGATGATCGTGCGCCAGACCGGCGGCGTCTGATTCGCGGCAGCCGGCCCGGTTGGCGGCGGCGCGCTGGGTTGCCGCGGCGGGAAGCGAATGCGCCGTCCGATCGGATCCTCGCCGGGGAACATCAGCTGCGCGAAGCGCTGACTGATGACGACGGTTTCGAACCCGGGCTTGCCGTCGGCGTCGTTGAACCCCCGGCCGGCGCGAATCGGCGCGCCCAGCGTTTCGAAGTAGTTGGGTCCCGCGGCGACGGTCGTGATTTCGGGCCAGTCGGCGCCCGCGGTCTGCTTGCGGCCTTCGACCTCGAGCAATTGGCGGCCTCCGCCCTGCGGCGGGACGTTCGTCGCCAGCGCGACCGACTCCGCGCCGGGCACGGCCGCCAGCCTCGGCGTCAGTCGATCGAAGAACTCCTGGCGCATCTCGGGCTTCGGATACTTCGTGTTCGGCAACACCACACGCATCGTCATCAGGTAGTCGGTCTTGATGCCGATGTCGTCGCGGTAGAGCGCCAGGAACGAGCGCGTCATGACCCCCGCGCCCGTGAGCAGGATGATCGTCAGCGCGATCTCGACGACGACCATGATGCCGCTCAGCCAGCGTGCCCGACGGCCGCCGCTGTTGCCGCGTCCACCTTCCTTGAGCACCTCGCCCACGCTCGTGCGCGAGACCTGCAGCGCCGGCGCCAGCCCGAAGAGGATTCCCGTCAAGACGCAGATCGCCGCGAGATACCCGATCACCGTCCAGTCGGTCGTGAACTGGATCCAATACGGCTTCCCCACGTCCGACACGGCGGCATCGAACGCCCGGACGCCGCCAAGTGAAAGCAGCAGTCCCAAGCCTCCACCGATGGCGCCGAGGACGACGCTTTCGACCAGGAGCTGCCGCACCACGCGCCAGCGCGTGGCCCCCATCGCGAACCGTACCGCAATCTCGCGGGCGCGGCTGGTCGAGCGCGACAGCAGCAGATTGGCGACGTTCGCGCACGCGATCAGCAGCACGAAGGCCACGGCACCCATCATGGCCAGGAAGATCTGCCGGATTGGTCCACCGTTGAAGCGCTGGTTGAAGGTCTGCACCAGGGCAGTCGTCAACTCTTTGTTGGTGTCCGCGTACTTCGTCGCCTGGGCGGCGGCGATGCGTTGCATTTCCGCCTGCGCCTGCGCCATGGTCGCGTCGGCGCGCAGCCGTCCGAAGACCTGCAGCGGACGATTGTTGCGCGTTTCGTCGGCCGCCGGCTGAAACGCCATCCACATCGCCGCGTTGACCGGAAACTTCATGTTGTCCGGCATGACGCCGATGATCGTCGCCGGTTCGCCGTTGACGCGGATCGGCCGACCGATGATGTTGGGATCCGCGCCGTAGCGATTCTTCCAGAGGGTGTAGCCGAGGATCACGACCCGTTCGGCGCCGCGCTTGTTCTCGCCGTCCGCGAAGTCACGCCCGAGGAGCGGCGGCTGGCCCAGGACCCGAAAGGCGTTGGCGGTGAGGGTCGAGCCCTGCGCCTGCTCGGGAAAACCGCGTTCGTCGGCGAGGTTGAAATTACTGCCCGAGAAGCCGGCCAGGCCGGCGAAGGTTTGCGATTGGGCCCGGTACTCCTCCAGCTCCTGCATCGACAGGCCGTTGGTGAACTGGTCGGCCGGCCGCTTGGGCCCCAACATGTAGAGCTGGGCCGAGTCCTTGAACGGCAACCCCTTGATCAGCACCGCGTTGACCAGGGTAAAAACGGTAGCGTTGACCCCTATGCCGAGCGCCAGCGCGGCCACGGCCACCGCCGTGAACCACCGTTCCTTGAGAAGGACGCGCAGCGCGAAGCGAAGGTCGTGGAGCAGGCTCATACCGGAGTACATACGTAAAAGCCAACCCCGAGGTTAACGAAAAGTTGCAGGGGCCCGTGCCACAATCGACGCATGACACTCGAAGAGTTCCGGGCCTCGCTCGGTGGAGGCACACCCCCGGCGGTGGCACCGGCGCTGGTCGCGCTCTGGCACGACGCGAAGAATGACTGGGAGAAAGCCCACGAAACCGCTCAGGCGATCGAGGACGACACCGGCGCCTGGGTGCATGCCTACCTGCACCGCAAGGAGGGGGACGCGAGCAACGCGGCTTACTGGTATCGCCGCGCGGGCCGCGCCATCGTGCGGGAGACCGCGCTCGACGACGAGTGGGCGCAGATCGCCGAAGCGCTGCTCGAAATCAGCGCTGGCTGAATTCGATCACGACCTTGGGCTCGGAAGAAACCTTCAGGCCGGCGACGCTGGCCAGCGCCTTCAGATCCTTGGCCGCCTCGAGCTTCTTGAAGTTGCCCTCGTCTTGCAGCAGCTTGTCGAAGTCGAGCTGCAACAGGGTCACTTTCGAGCCGTCGACGTGCGAGGCGTTGCTCTTGATGATCCGGCCATCGACCGCGAGCGACAGATCGACGAACAGCCCCTTCATCATCATCTTCATCATCGCCATGGCCTGGGCGGCCTGAGCCGGATCGGCGTTCGCGCCTCCGCCTCCGGGCAGCCCGGGCAGGGCCGATCCGCCTGGCATCTGGTCCGGCATCTGGATGGTCAGCGTGGATGACGACGAGCCTTTCGCGAAGGTGAATCCGAACGGCGGCTGATCCGCGCCGCCGCTGGGCATCGCGTCGGGCGTCTGCTTCATGTTCACTCTGATCTTGGTGATGTCGTCGAATCGATATCGGGCGCGATAGCCCTCGAGTGCGGCGGTCTTGATCGGTTCCCCCGAGACGAACGTCACGCCCATCGACTCGCCCGTCTTCATCGCCTGTTCCTGCGTGAAGATGTCCGGCGGCGCGCCGCCCTTCCCCTGCTGGGAGCCGGCGAAGCTCTTGAGCATCGCCAACGCCTCCGCGCCGACAGCGTTCTCCTGCACGATCGTGCCGCTGCCGTCAGGCTTCAGCTCGATGGTCGTCGTCGATCGAAGGCAACCGCTCGTCAGGGCGGCCGCGAGCAGGAGCACGAGCGAAGAGCGAGTACGCATGACCCATTCTAAGCCGTAAGCCAATCCAGCGCCTCCTTGGCGATCGTCGGCGGCACGGCGTGCGGACCGTCGAACTCCCGATACTTCACCACGTACCCCGCGTTCTGCAGATCGGGCACGATTCGGCGGCTGGTCGCGTCGATGGGCAGGATCTGATCCTTCGTGCCATGCGAGATGTACACCCGCGGGCGCCCGCGCGTCGTGGATGGCACGATGAAACCCGGCGAGCAGGCGAGGATGCTGGTAAAGAGATCACCGCTCGCCAATCCGATTGACAGGCCGTAGGTCGCGCCGTCGGAGAACCCGCCGATTGCCAGCTTCCTGCGGTCGACGGCACAGCGATCGAACGTGTGGTTCAGCGCACGATCGAGGAAGTCGACGTCAGGGCCAAAGCGATCGTGAATCGCGTCCCAGGTGCGATCGCGCGATTCGGGAACCAGGAGGATGATGCCGGTGCTCTCAGCCGCGGCGGTGAACAGCATCGACACCCGCCGCGCCGCGCCGCCCGCGCCATGCAGCAGGACGAAGAGCGGCGCCGGCTGATCCGGCCGATAGCTCTTGGGAACGATCAGCAGGCCGTCGCGGTCGGCGCCGAGACCGAGCGCGTGTTCGCCGGGGCCAATCTTTTGCGTCGGCGCCTTGTAGTGGGCGCGGACGTGGCCGTCGCCGCGGCGCTGCGGCAGCGCGGCACGATACGCCGCGATCGCGGTCAGGGAGCCCAGCGCGATGAACGCTCGACGTCCAATCATTTTTCAATGCGCGTGGGGCCCCACCCCCACGCGCTCTCGCTCGGCGGTCTTGCGCCTCGCTCGGGCCGCAGGCGCTGCCGTGCGAACTTCCCGGGTACAGACATCGACAGCCCGGCACGACCTGCTCACCGTTGCACCCGACCCGACGCATCGCCAGCCGCGAGGCGATCGACCTCGGCGACGGTCGAGCGATTGAAGTCCCACGGAATCGTCTGCTTGAGCGCGCTGGCGGCCACGGCGAAGCGCAAGGCCTGCTCCGGCGTCCGTCCGGTGACGAGACCGAAGATCAGGCCGCCGGCAAAGCTGTCGCCACCGCCAATGCGATCGACCAGTCGTACGTCGTAGCGCTGGCTCCGGTGCATCGTCTTGGTCGCGGCGTCCCATAATGCGGCGCTCCACCCGTTGTCGCTGGCCGACACGCTCTCGCGCAGCGTGATGGCGACCATCGCCGGCCCGAAGTCGCGCGTCACCCGCTCGGCGGCTTCCTGGAAGCCCGCGAAATTCAGCTGGCCGCTGGTCACGTCGGTTCCCGGCACGTGCACGCCGAGCACCGACTGCAGGTCTTCCTCGTTGGCAATCACCACGTCGACGTCGCGCATCAGCGGGCCCATGACTTCCTGCGCCCGCTTCTCGGTCCAGAGCTTCTTGCGGAAATTCAGATCGCAGCTGACGCGTGCCCCCGCGGCCTTGGCGGCTTCGAGCGCCCGCTTGGTCGACGCCGTGCCCTTGTCGCCGAGCGCCGGGGTGATGCCGGTGACGTGAAACCACGCCGCGCCGTCGAACACGGTCTTCCAGTCGACGGCATCCGGCTCCATCTCGGCGATCGCCGACCGCGCGCGATCGTAGATGACC
>Ga0075431_100005279_pt1 | contig 12729 bp, 6 predicted proteins | sample RhiMetdeltSRZDD5_FD_75297 | JGI IMG/M metagenome (GOLD analysis project Ga0075431, IMG submission 75297) | Populus rhizosphere microbial communities from Tennessee, USA - Rhizosphere MetaG P. deltoides SRZDD5 | ecosystem: Host-associated > Plants > Roots > Rhizosphere > Soil | place: USA... | reverse complement strand
CGAGGTAGATCTCGCAGTCCTTCCCGTTGTTGTCCTGCATATTGAACAGGCCGAAGCGGTCAAACTCCGCGCCTTCGGCCTTGTCGCCGGCTGCCAGATCAAGGGTGAATGTCTCGTCTCCCAGCTTGAAGCTGACGGCACCACGACCGTCGCCCGCCGCCGGATCATATTGAAGTCGCCATCGGTAGGCGGTGCCGTCGGGGCGGAACAGAGGCCGGGCGGGGCCGTGGGCCGCGCCGGGCATGGAGCGGGTGCGGTCATCTTTCTTTACGAGGCGGGCATCTTTCGTGCCGTACATCGGCGTCGCGAACCGGCCGTCACTCGACAGGCTGTCGAGGTAAACGCCGACGAAGTTCCTCGGCGGCCAGCCCTGCTCGCGCGAATTGAACCAGCCGAAGTGCGCACCCGAATCGACGCTGAAGCGGGGGACGCGGAGCCGGCCGCTGGCGACGAGCGGGTCGTTTAGCGTCAGCGGCCCGACGCGGTCGGCGTAGTAGCCCTTGAACTGCGGCTCCGACCGTTCCACTCGCCAAAGTCGGCCGCCGATAGCGCGCTCAGCCGCGAGGAAGCCGAAATCGTTGGCGCCATACTGGAGGCGGTCGCGAATCACCTGGCGGGTGCCCCGGGTGTCCCACTTCGGGTCGGCGGTCAAGTCTTCGCGGAAACCATTGATGACGACGTCGGCGAGGTACAGCTCCATCGAGTTACCGGGCATCTGGGCGTTGAACAGGCCGAACCGATCGAAGGAGGCGCCCTGGTCGCGGTGGGTCTTGGAGACCCGCACGACCGACTCGACGCCATCAAAAGTTAGCCGGAGCGTCGCGTCCCCGTCGTCACCGGGTTCATAATCGAGCGACCAAGTGTGGGGCTTCCCGCCCGGGGCGACGCGGAGGAGTTGCGAGGCGTCCAACTCAGTCACCTGCCGCGCCTGGACGCCGCCGGCCGTGTTGACGAAGGCGCCACCGGCGGTCCATTGCGAGGTGCCGTAGCTGAGTTCCACCGTGGCCCCGTCGGGCTCGTTGTATCCTTCGAGGCGGAACCCGATGAAGTTCACCGGCCGCCATCCCTGTTCGCGGTGGTTGAAGAAGCCGACGAAGGTGGTGCTGCCATTCTGCCAGCCGACCGTTGCGGTGGCGGTGCGGAGGGAGACCGTGCCGGAGCACGTGAGGCTGTCGTTAAAACCGAAAGGGCCGATGACCTTTCCGTAGTAGGCGGGTTGGATCGACCGCCACACGACGCCGCCGATCCTGCCGGGCGCGCTACCGGTGGGGGGGACGTGGCCAAAGTCCTGCCGCTTGATGAGGGCTTCTGCCGCGACGCGGTTGCGGACGCCTTCCCAGCCCGGGTCTTTTTCGAGTGACGGCCGGCGGACCGCCGCGCACGCCAGCGCCAGCATTCCCGCAGCAGCGATGAACCGGATGGCTGTCCTAGGCACGGCGCGGTATACTCCGAACCTGACCCCGGCAGCACGTCGTACTTCATTCACTTCCGTCCCACCCGGGGGCGCAACAGGCGGTGCCGCGGCATGTTACGGATTCTCAGCCAGCATGCGCACTGGGACTGCGGGAAGGCCAGCAGGCGAGACTTCCTGCGCGTCGGCGCATTGGGGCTCGGCGGACTGGTGCTGCCGCAACTGTTTGCGGCGAAGGCGCAGGCACTGAATGGCCCCGCCGGTGGGAAGCCGGTTCTGAAGGACAGGTCGGTCATCTTCCTATTCCTCTGCGGCGGGGCGAGCCAGATTGAGACGTTTGACCCGCACATGGACGCGCCGCCGGAGTGCCGCAGCCAGACGGGCGAGGTGAAGACCTGCATCCCCGGCGTCACGTTCGGCGGATCGTTCCAGAAGCTGGCGCAGCTGGCCGACCGGCTTGCCGTCGTCCGCTCCTACCAGCCCGGCCACGGCGACGCCGACCACGCGCGGGCGATCAAGAAGACGTTCCAGCTCGACCACCCGATGGAGGCGAGCATCGGGTCAATTACCGCCCGCCTCCGCGGCTCAGCGTTCCGATCCGACGGCTTTCCCGCCTACGCATCCCTGGTCGAAAAAGAAGTCGATTCGCAGTACCAGGAAGACGAAGAGCGGATGCGCAAGAGCGACATGCCGGGCCGGCTGGGCGCAGGCTTCGCGCCGTTCACGCCGACGGGCGGCGGGCAGATCAACAAGGACATGACGCTCAACGTCCCGCTGGAGCGACTGGACGACCGGCGGGCGCTGCTGCAGGAACTGGACAAACTCAGCCGGCAGGTCGATTCCACCGGCGCGATGGCCGCGCTGGACGAGTACGAGCAGCGCGCTGTTGACATGATCCTCGGCGGCACGGTCCGCAAGGCACTTGACCTGTCCAACGAAGACCCGCGCGTCGTCGAGCGTTACGACACCAGCCGGTTTCTCAGCGGCCACCTTACGAAGCGCCCCGACACCCTTGGCAGGCGGCTGCTCACCGCCCGGCGGCTGTGCGAGGCGGGGGCAGGGTTCGTCACGGTCGGCATGGCGGGGTGGGACACGCACGGCAACGACAAGCACCCCGGCGTCAAGGAAGGGCACATCAAGCTCGGCGAGCCTCTGGACCACGCCGTTGCGGCTTTCCTGGAAGACGTGCGGTCGCGGGGGTTGGAAGAAAGGATCCTTCTCGTAATCACCAGCGAGTTCGGGCGAACTCCCAAGGTGGAGCCCAAGGGCGGGGGGCGGGACCACTGGCCGGGGTTGTGCCCACTCGTTTTTGCCGGGGGCGGATTGAACGTGGGACAAGTGATCGGCCGATCCACCTCCAAGGCCGAGGAGCCGGCGTCGGAGCCGGTGCGGATGTCGAACCTGCTGGGGACGATCCTGCACACGATGTTCGACATGGGCGAAGTCCGCGTTCAACGCGGCATCTCGCGCGAGCTACTGACGTTAGCGGATGGGGCCAAGCCCATCCCGGAATTGTTCTAGCAACTGGGGTTCATGAGGAACCGATTCACCTGTGCCATCATCCTGGGTTGTGTCGCCCTCCTCACGCCGGTCCGGCCCGCTTCAGCGGGTGGTACCGATGTGAAGAGGTTGTGGCTCCACGTGACCGCGGCACCCCCGGAAGGGGGGAGCACCGCGACCCAGGCGCTGCGGCTGCGCGGGGCGGACGCGCGCCAGCAGCTTCTGGTTACGGGTGCGAGCGACGCAGGCACACCGCGTGACCTGACGCGCGACGTCACCTTTTCCGTCGAACCGGCAACCGCCGCGAAAGTTGACCCGACCGGCCTACTGATCCCGCTCGCGGACGGCACCGCCACCGTGACGGCAAGGCATCCCTCCGGAATGTCCGCCTCCCTCCCCGTGACAATCGAGCGATTCGGCTCGCCGCAGGCCATCAACTTCGTAAACCGCATCGTCCCGATCTTTACGAAGACCGGCTGCAACGGCGGCGGGTGCCACGGGAAGTCGGGCGGCCAGAATGGCTTCCGCCTGTCGCTCCTGGGTTTCGAGTCCCAGGAGGATTACGAGCACCTGGTGAAGGAGGCGCGCGGTCGGCGGCTGTTCCCGGCGGCGCCGGAGAACAGCCTGCTGCTCACCAAGGCGACCGGCCAGTTGCCGCACGGTGGCGGCAAGCGGCTCGACCCCGATAGTGACGATTACCGGCTCATCGTGCGCTGGGTGCGGCAGGGCATGCCGTACGGCTCGGCCAACGACCCGACGGTGGCGAAGATCGAGGTTTGGCCGAAGGAGCGGATCCTGTCCCGCGGTGGGCAGCAGCAGCTCGCCGTCCACGCCCACTACACCGACGGCACCGTCGAGGACGTCACCCGCGGCGCGGTGTACGAGCCCAATGACAAGAACATGGCCGAGACCGACGAGGCCGGCCGGGTGAAGGTCTACGACCAGCCGGGCGACGTCGCGGTCATGGTGCGGTACCAGTCGAAGGTCGGAGTGTTCCGCGCGCTGGTGCCGCTGGGCGTGGAGGTTGCGGACAAGGACCTGCCGCCGGCCAAGAATTTCGTCGACGAGAAAGTGTTCGCGAAGCTCAGGAAGGTGGGGATGCCGCCCTCGCCGGTGTGCGACGACGCGACGTTCCTGCGGCGGGTGACGATCGACATCGCGGGGCGCCTGCCCATGGCGGACGAGGCGCGGCTGTTTCTGGCCAGCACCACGCCGGACAAGCGCGCGAAGTGGGTCGACCACTTACTCGACAGCCCCGACTACGCCGACTACTTCGCCAACAAGTGGGCGGGTGTGCTGCGGAACAAGCGGAGCAAGTCCACCGACGCGAAGTCCACGTTCGCCTTCCACGGCTGGGTGCGCGAGAGCCTGTTGACGAACAAGCCGTACGACCAGTTCGTGCGGGAGATTGTGGCGGCGTCGGGCGACGTGGCGGAGAACCCGCCGGTCGCGTGGTACCGGGAGGTCAAGAAGGACGACGATCAGCTAGAGGACGCGGCGCAACTGTTCCTGGGCATGCGGCTCCAGTGCGCCCAGTGCCACCACCACCCGTTCGAGAAGTGGAGTCAGCAGGACTACTACGGGTTCGCGGCGTTCTTCTCGCGAGTGGGGCGGAAGCCGGGCACGCGACCCGGTGAGGACGCGATCTTCCACCGTCGCGGGGCGCCGGCGGCGACGAACCCAAAGACGAAGCAGGCGGTGAAGCCGGCGGGGCTGGGGACGGCGCCCGTCGACGTGCCGGCGGACGTCGACCCGCGGCTGGCGTTGGCGGATTGGATGACGTCGAAGGACAACCCCTTCTTCGCCAGGTCGCTGGTGAACCGCTACTGGAAGCACTTCTTCGGGCGCGGCCTGGTGGAGCCGGAGGACGACATGCGCGAGACCAACCCGCCCACGAACCCGGAGCTGCTGGACGCCTTGGCTGCCCACTTCACCAAGGGCAACTACGACCTGAAGGACCTGGTGCGGACGATCTGCAACTCGCAGACGTACCAGCTCGCCGCCCTGCCCAACGCGCACAACGCGGTGGACCGGCAGAATTTCTCTCGCTACTACCCCAAGCGCCTCTCTGCCGAGGTGCTGCTGGACGCGGTGAACGGGCTGGCGGGGGTGCGGAGCTCGTTCGCCGGCCTGCCGCCGGGGACGCGCGCGGTGGAGTTGCCGGACAACGGGTTCAATTCCGGAAACTACTTCCTGACCGTCTTTGGTAAGCCGGAAGGCGCCAGCGCGTGCGAGTGCGAGCGGACGAACGACGCGAGCCTGGCACAGAGCCTGCACCTGATTAACGCTAAGGACATCCAGGACAAGCTGGCTAGCAACGAGGGCAGTGCGGCGAAACTGGTTTCGGACGCGCAGCGCCCGGAGGAGGGGAAGATTGAGGAGCTGTACCTGAGTGCCTTTTCGCGCAAGCCGGACGCCGAGGAGATGGCGGCGGCGAAGGGGTACGTGGAGAAGAAGCTGGCCGCCAAGCCCGCCGACAAGGATGCAAACGCGGTCAAACGTCAGGCGTACGAGGACATCATCTGGGCGCTGATCAACACGAAGGAGTTCTCGTTCAACCACTAGGCCGCCTTCAGTGGCACGGGTTTTCAACCCGTGCGAATCGTGTGGAAGAATCAACGATCCTCGTCATGCCACGTCGCCTGCACGGGTTGAAACTGCGTACCACGTCGCGGAGTTGGCCGCTGACCTATCTCACCGCCGCTCTATTCACCTTGGCGCCAGTCCTTGTGGGCGCGGACCTCCCGGTCGCGCGTCTCGCCGCAGTCACTCCGCCAGGCGCGCGAGCGGGCACAGTGGTGGAGGTGACGCTCGCGGGTGCCGACCTGGACGACGTGTCGGAGATCCGCTTCTCGAACCCTGGGTTATTCGCCAAGTCCGCGACGGACGGAACCGGCAAGATCGTCCCGAACAAATTCCTCGTCGCCGTGCCTCCGTCGGTGCCGCTCGGGCGGTACGACGTGCGCGTGGCGGGGCGGTTCGGGGTGTCGAACCCGCGCACCTTCGTGGTGGGGTACCTGCCGGAGCTGGTGGAGAAGGCCGGCAACGCCAGCCCGGGATCGGCGATGCCGGTTTCCGCCGGCTGCGTGATAAACGGTCAGTGCGAATCGAGTGCCGTGGACCATTACTCCGTGCCGCTGAAGCGCGGGCAGCGGGTCTTCGTCGACTGCGCCTCGGGCGACATTGACTCGAAGCTCGACCCGGTGCTCGTACTGGTTGACGGCGCGGGGCGGGAGGTGGCGACGGCGCGGCGGCAGGGGGTGATCGACGTATCCGCGCCGGCCGACGGACCGTACGTGCTCAAGGTGCACGACGCGATGTACCGGGGCGGGCCGGAGTACTTCTACCGGTTGTCCGTCTCCACCCGGCCGCAAATCGATTTCGTCCTGCCGCCCGCGGGGCAGCCGGGGACGAAGTCGAAGTTCATGCTGTTCGGCCGGAACCTGCCGGGTGGCGCGCCGGCGGCGGGCATGACGGTTGACGGCAAGCCGCTGGAGCAAGTCGTTGTGGAGATCGACCTGCCTGCACGGGACACACCGGCGGCGGCCCGTCGCGCTGCGCGTTCGCCGATCCAGGCGGCCATCGACGGGTTCGAGTGGTCGCTGATCACCGCCGACCGCGGTGCGTCCATCCCCGTCTTCATCGCCTTCTCCGACACGCCGCCCGTCGCGGAGCAGTTCCCCGCCGACGCCGGCGCGCCGCCGCAGAAGGTGACGCCGCCGGTGGAGGTGACGGGGCACTTCTTCCCGCGGCTGGACCGGGACGCGGTCGAGTTCGAGGCGAAGAAGGGCGAAGTGTGGTGGGTCGAGCTGTTCTGCCAGCGGCTCGGCGCGCCGGCCGACGGGTTCCTGCTCGTGCAGCGCGTCGCGAAAGACGAGAAGGGGCAGGAGAAGGCGGTAGACCTACAGGAAGTGTACGAGGGGGAGGCGAACTTCGGCGGCGCGGAGTTCAACACCGCCGGCCGCGACGCGGTGTACCGGCTGGAGGTGAAGGAGGACGGACTGTACCGCGTGCAGGCGCGGGACCTCTTTAACACGACGCGGGACGACCCGCGGCTGGCGTACCGATTGGTCGTACGGAAGGAGGCGCCGGACTTCCGGCTTGTGGCACTGCCGGTGCGGGCGGAGGCCGGGGAGTTGCCGGCGCCGCCGCTGCTGCGGCGCGGCGGGTCGGCGCCGCTGCGCGTGATCGCCATACGCCGCGACGGGTTCGGGGGGGAGGTCCAATTGTCAGTGGAAAGTCTGCCCACGGGCGTGACCTGCCCCGCCGCGACCATTGCGGCGGGAAGCAACGCAACGACTTTGATGTTCACAGCCGCTGCGGAAGCCGGCGCTTGGTCCGGCAACTTACGCGTCCTCGGCAAGGCCGACATCGGGGGCGCGCCGGTGGTCCGTCAGGCGATGGGCGGCACCGTCTTCGCCGACACGTCCGACGCCGCTGCCGAAGCGGTGCGGTCGCGGGTCTGCGAGGAAGTGGCGCTGGCCGTCAGCGGCCAGGACACACAGCCGCTGGCGATCGAGCCGGCAGAAAACAAGACATTCGAGGTCGTCGCGGGAACCAAACTTTCCGTGCCGCTGAAGCTTGCGCCGCGGAGCGAAGTCGTTGGCAAGGTAAAGCTCAAGCCCGGCGGCCACCCCGCCCTGGACCCGGCGACGGAGGCCGAGATTGACGGCAAGTCCGCGACGGCGGCGGTGGAGTTCGACCTGGCGAAACACGCGCTCCCGCCGGGCACGCACACGCTGTACGTGCGGGCGGAGGGGAAGGTGAAGTACGTACGCAACCCGGAGCTGCTGAAGCAGGCGGAGGCGGCGAAAGCGGCCGCCGAAAAGTCGGCCACGGAACTTGCCGCGGCGTCGAAGCAGGCGGCGGAGAAGCTCGCCGCGGCCAAGGCGGTAACTCCGCCGAACCCGGAGGCGGTGAAGGCCGCCGGGAAGTCGGCCGCCGACGCGGACGCGGCCGCCAAGGCCGCCGAGCAGAAAAAGGCCGAGGCCACCAAGCAGGCCGCCGACGCCGGCCCGAAGGAGATGGCGGCGGTCGTTTATTCCATGCCTATCGTGGTGAAGGTCACGCCGCCATCAGCGAAATGATCGGACTGGTGCGCCTTAGGCACCCAACGCCGCGCGCGTACGCTGTACCAGCTTGTTGTCGGGCTCCTGGGAGCCGGTGAGGAGGAACATGCCGGCCGCCAGGTATCGCTCGCGCCACGGGGACTTGAGGTGGGCCCAGTCCTCCAGCAGGGCGGAGCTGTACTTGTAGTCGTGGCTGTCGTTGCCCTTGAGGAACACCGTCAACCGGGCGGCGTCGATGAGGGGCTTGGGGTTGGCGTTCGCCTGCAGGAACGCCAGCGCCTTGCGCGTCGCGGCCATGCGGTCTTGACTGACGTCGGCGAAGATCTCCTCCAGCGCCTTGGGTGAATCGGCGCCTTCCTTCGGCGGCTGCGGTTCGATGCCGTCGATGCGGTTCTGCGGCGCGTCACCCAAGGCCTTGCGGAACAGGGGCACGAACGACGCGTTCTGGAGGAGCATCATCCTTCGCGTGTCGTCATCGCCGGCGGCGTCGTACGCGTAGCGCAGCGCGTTGGTCGAGGTCACCGCGTGCAGGGCGACGATGCCGGCCTTGCGCATCGGCAGCTCGCCGGCGGCGGCGAGGATTGCGTTCCAGACGGATTGCGGCGACGCGCCGCCGTTCAGCAGCTCCACTGCCTTGGCGGGCGCGTCGGACTCCGAGCCGCCGCGCAGCGCCTCCAGCATCTGCGCGGTCGCGTCGGGCTTATACTCGCCCTCGCGCCACTCCGGGCGCAGCGTCTTTGCCAGCTCGTCATTCTTCCGCCAGGGGCGGTCGGCGGCAAAGTCATTGTCCGACGGCTTGCCCTTGTCCCCCTCGTGGTTGAGGAGGGCGTATGCGAGCGACCGGAGGACGGGCTCGGCGTGCTGCCAGCCGACGCACTGGAGCGTGCGCCAACTGTTGGCGACGAAAATGGCCTTGTGGCCGATGGACCGGAAGTCGCGGGCGCCGTACCGCCACATCAGCTCGAACACTTCGGCCGCGCCGGCGGTGCGCGCCAGTCCCGCGACCGCGGCGTCGGCCGCGCCCTCGTCCCACTTGTCCATTGCGTCGATGAACGCTTGCCGCGCCTTGTGCGCGGGTGGCACCTTCGACTCGTCCACCGGCGCCATCCGCCAGCCGGACTCGCGGGCGGTGGCTGCCTGGGAAGACTTGAAGTAGTCGAGCGACCAGAAGATTGGCAGCCACCGGTGCTCGTCGGGCGACGAGAGGCTGGCCAGGTGCGCGGAGTTGACGACCAGGACGGCGTGGAACTTGAACCCGACGCTGGGGCGCGGCTGCACGTTCCGCACGCCGGCCAGCAGCAGGGCCGCCAGCAGCTCGCGGTAGTTGAGTCCGTTCTTCACGCGGTGTGCGACCTCCTCGAGCAGCCGGTCGCGCGGCGTTTCTTCGAGCAGGCGCACGGTCGGCTCGATGTCGTCCGCGAGGCGCACGAGCTTCGTATCCAGGGCCGAGTCTGCTGCCGAGACGGCCGGGAGGCGCGAGAGGAAAGACAGGTCGCCGAGTCCCGCGAGCACGCCACCCGCGGCGGCGCCCTGGAGGAATCGCCTGCGTGGAATGAAGTTCGACATCAGTTGGCACCTCCGCCGAAGCCCCCAGATGCCAGTAGTGTACCACTGTCGGATGCCACCCGCTTGTAAATCCCAGTCACCGGAGCACGCTCGCCCCCGTGTCCACCGGCCCCGGTGCGGCGCTGACGCTGCCGCGGCGGTCGTCGGCGCCGGAGCGGGCGAGCTCGCGTGCGGCGTCGCGCTCCTCCTTGCCCACCCCCATCAGGCGGTCGCCGCGGCCGACCCACCCCTTGCGCCAGAACATGTAGAAGAGGCCCGCCATCATCCCACCGATGAGGAGAATGGCCGTCACTAGCCCGGTGGTGTGGTTGAGGAACCATCGCCAGACGGGGATGCCCCTGTCGGGGTCGCCGTCGAAGTTCATCCCGAAGAAACTGGTCACCACGGTCATCGGGAGTGCCACGACCGTGATGATCGTCAACACCTTCATGATGTGGTTCAGGTTGTTGCTGATGCTCGACAGGTAGATGTCGCGCGCCCCGAGCACCAGGTCGCGGTAGAGCTCGACCATTTCCACCGTGCGGATCAGGTGATCCTGCACGTCGCGGAGGTAGACGCGGGTGCCCTCCCGGATGAAGGGGACGTCGCCTCGGGTGAGCTGGGCGACCACCTCGCGCTGCGGTCCTACGATCCGCCGGAGGTTCAGAAGCTCGCGCTTCTTCATCGCGATCTCGGTCAGCACCTCGGGCCGCGGGTTGGTCAGTGCCCGCTCCTCCAGGTCGTCCAGCGCGTCCTGGAGGTAGTCGAGGATCGGCTGGTAATGGTCCACCATGTGGTCGATGATGTTGTGCAGCAGCACGTCGGTGCCCCGGTCCAACACGCGTGCGGCGTCCGCCTCGGCCCTTTGCAACACCGCCTCGACGCTCTTCATCACTTCCTCGTGGACGGTGACGAGGTAGCGCTCGGACACGAACAGGTCCAGCTCCTTAGTCCGGAGCCGCTGGCGGAACGTCTCCAGGTCCGGGCCGTGGAAGACCATGTAGAAGTAGCCCTGGCGGCAGGCGTCGCCGACGTGGTTGTAGCTCTCGATCTTGGGCCGCTGCATGTAGTTGAGCGTGTCCTCGATCGCCAGTGGGTGGAACCCGAAGACATCGTCGAGCAGGGCGTACTCCTCGTCGGTCGGCTTGAGCATGTCGAGCCAGAAGACCGCCTCGGGGTCGCGGACCGCGCTGGCCAGCGCCTCCGGCGACGTGTCCCGGCTGACTCGACCGTCTTCGTACTTGATGAAGGCCCTGAGCATGCGTGTGAATGTACCAAATTCAGTGTGAGAGGCGCTGACCGCGGCGAGAAGCGGGGGAGTTTAGTCGCCCCGCTTGCGGGGCACCTTGCGGTCCGTTACTCGTAGGCGCAATGACGGAGCTCCCCCACACGTCCGGCTGCCTCGTCTGCGGGAGGCAGAACCCGCACGGGCTGCGCCTCAGCCTCCACGTCGAAGAGGCGTCAGGCATGGTGCGGACGGAGTTCGTCCCCCGCCCCGAGCACATCGGGTTCGAGGGAATCGTTCACGGCGGCGTCCTCGCCACCGTCCTCGACGAGGCGATGGTCTGGGCCGCGACGTGGGCGGGCCGTCGATTCTGCGTCGCCGGCGAGATGACGGTCCGCTTCCGCAGGAGCGCCGCCGTGGGCCGGGCGCTGCGTTGCGAGGCGCGGCTGGAGTCACCCCCGCGCCGCCCGGGGGTTCCGAAACTGTTCCACACGTCCGCGACCCTCGTCGAACGCGATACCGGTGACACGATCGCCGAGTCAACGGGGAAGTATGTCCCCGTGACGCCCGAGCGGCATCGCCAGGTCGTTGCAACCTTCGTGGACGAGCCACAGACGGCCCGGGCGGTGGCTCACCTCTTGCCGGGTACGAACCATGATTGACCAAGTCCTCCGCGCCATCGACGCCCGCCGCAAGGAGTCGCTCCACGGGCTGACGGAACTGCTGCGCATCCCCAGCGTCAGCACCCAGCCCCAGCACGCGGAGGACATGGTGCGCTGCGCCCGCTCGCTGTCGGACACGCTGGGCGCGGCGGGGCTGAGCGCGGCGGTTCGGCCTACGGGTGGTCACCCGGCGGTGGCGGCGCGGAACGAGCACCGGCCGGGCCGCCCGACGGTGCTGTTCTACGGCCACTACGACGTCCAGCCCGCCGAGCCGTTCGAGCTGTGGGCGACGCCGCCGTTCGAGCCGTCGGTGCGCGACGACGGCACCGGCCACCAGGCCGTCTACGCCCGGGGCGCAGCCGACGACAAGGGGCAGGTGTGGTGCCACGTGGAGGCCGTGCGCGCGTGGCAGCAGCACGGGGGGCTGCCGGTCAACCTGACGATGCTCGTCGAGGGCGAAGAGGAGAGCGGCAGCACAAACCTCGAGCGGTTCGTCCGCGAGCACCGCAACGAGCTCAAGGCGGACGTCTGCGTCATCAGCGACACGAACCAGTTCGCCCGCGGGGTGCCCGCGATCACGTACGGTTTGCGGGGGCTGGTGTATTGCGAGGTGTTCCTTACCGGCCCGAGCCACGACCTGCACAGCGGCATGTTTGGCGGCTCGGTGCCGAACCCGGGCAATGCGCTCTGCGAACTGCTGGCGACCCTGCACACGCCGGACGGCCGGGTGAACATTGACGGCTTCTACGACGGCGTGCGGGCGCTGTCGGAGCAGGAGCGGCAGGCGTGGCGGAAGCTACCGTTCGACGAGCAGAAAGCGTTGCGCGACCTTGGCCTGACGGAGTTGCAGGGAGAAGCGGGGTACTCCACCCTGGAGCGGCGCTGGGCCCGGCCGACGTGCGACATCAACGGCATCACCAGCGGCTATCAGGGCCACGGCGCGAAAACGATCATCCCTTCCAAGGCGAGCGCGAAGGTGTCGATGCGGCTCGTGCCGGACCAGGACCCGGCAAGAATTGTGGAGTTGTTTGAACGGACACTGCGGCAGCGGTGCCCGAAGGGGTTGAAGATCGAGTTCGCCCGCCACGGCGGCGGGGGGGCGGTGATCGTCCCGCCCGACAGCGTCGCGATGCGACTGGCCGCGGAGGCGGTACAGGCGGGCTTCGGAAAGCCGCCGACGCTCGTGCGCGAAGGGGGAAGCATTCCCGTGGTGGCGCTGATGAAGTCGGTGCTGGGAATCGACACACTGCTTGTCGGCTTCGGACTGCCGGACGATCGGGTCCACTCGCCCAACGAGAAGTTCGACCTCGACGCCCT
>Ga0075431_100005276_pt1 | contig 12734 bp, 7 predicted proteins | sample RhiMetdeltSRZDD5_FD_75297 | JGI IMG/M metagenome (GOLD analysis project Ga0075431, IMG submission 75297) | Populus rhizosphere microbial communities from Tennessee, USA - Rhizosphere MetaG P. deltoides SRZDD5 | ecosystem: Host-associated > Plants > Roots > Rhizosphere > Soil | place: USA... | reverse complement strand
GCCGTTCACAAGATGACGGGGCTGCCGGCGGCGGCGCTCCGCCTGGGCGATCGCGGCCGGATCATCGCTGGCGCGCGCGCCGACATCACGATCTTCAGCGCCGATTCGGTGGCGGATCGCGGGACGTTCGCCGAGCCGCACCAGTATCCCGCGGGCATCCCTTACGTGATCGTCAACGGCACGCTCGCGGTCGATGGCGGTCGCTTCACCGGCGCACGCGCGGGTCGCGTGTTGAGACGAGGACGCACATGATCGTCTATCTGAACGGCAATCTCATCGAGAAATCGAAGGCGCACCTCTCGCTCGACGATCGGGGGTTTCTCTTTGGGGAGGGCGCGTACGAGGTCACGCGGGCGATCCACGGGTCGCTGTTCGAGCCGGAGCGGCACATCGCTCGCCTCGACCGCACGCTTCGCGGGCTGGAGATCGATCCCGACCCGCTCGACCTCGAGGAGCTGTTCGCCGTGTCGGAGCGTCTGGTGCGCGACAACGGTCTCGCCGAGGGCGAGGCGACCGTCTACCTCCAGATTTCGCGCGGCGCCTCGGTCCCGCGCTCGCACGTGTATCCGCCGGCCGGGACTCCGCCGACGGTGTACATCGTCGCCACGCCGTTCGCGCCCTTCACCGACCTTCGCGCGCGCGGCGTCGGTATCATCACGGTGCCTGACGAGCGCTGGATGCGCTGCGATCTCAAAACGACGAGTCTCATCCCCAACACGATGGCCAAGCAGCGCGCGGTCGCCTCGGGAGCGTTCGAGGGCGTATTCGTGCGCGAGGGCATCGTCACCGAAGGGGCGCACAACAATCTCTTCGCGGTGCTGCGCGGCGAGCTGCGCACGCATCCACTCGGCCCGCGTATTCTTCGGGGCGTGACGCGCGATGTCGTCCTGGAGCTTGCGGCCGAGGCTGGGCATCGGATTCGCGAGGACGCGGTGCGGCGGGAGGAGCTCGAGACTGCGGACGAAGTCTTCCTCACCGGGACGACCGCCGATGTCCTGCCGGTGGTGCAGGTCGATGGTCGCCCGATTGGCGGCGGACGGCCCGGACCGATGGCTCGGTCGCTGTACGAGGCACTCGCCGCGCGGATGTATCGCACGGCCGCTCGCGCTCTCGCGCTGTTGCTGGCGGTGCTCGCCCCGGCGGTCGCCGCCTGCGCTGGCGCGCAAACGCCGGCGGTGCCAGCCCCGTCGGCGGTCGCGGCACGCCCCACCGTGCGCGCGGCGCTCGACAAGCTACGCGCCGACAACGCATGGACGCTGGAGCAACAGGTCTCGATCTGCGAGGTCCCCGCTCCGCCGTTCCGTGAAGCGAAGCGCGCCGAGGAATTCCGGCGGCGGCTCGTCGCGCTCGGTCTTACCGAGGCGCGGATCGATGCCGAGGGCAACGTCATCGCGCGACGGCGCGGACTCGCGCGACGGCCCGCCGTCATCCTGTCCGGGCATCTCGACACGGTCTTTCCCGAGAGCACCGACGTCACCGTCAAGAAAGAGGGAGACGTCTACAAGGGGCCGGGGATTGGCGACGACTGTCGCGGTCTGGCGATCGTGCTCGCCGTCGCGCGTGCGCTCGCGAGCACCGGGGTGCAGACACGCGGCGACATCCTCTTCGTCGGCACGGTCGGTGAGGAGGGCGCGGGCAATCTGCGTGGCGTGCGGCATCTCTTCACGAACGAGCTCAAGGACTCGGTCGACTACTTCATTTCGGTCGATGGCACCGGGCTCGGCCTAACGAACACCGCGGTGGGGAGTCATCGCTATCGCGTGACGTACGAAGGCCCGGGCGGGCACAGCTACGGCGCCTTCGGCATGCCGAATCCCGCGCATGCGCTCGGTCGCGCCATCGCAGGCATCGCGGAGCTGCGCGTGCCGCGTGAGCCAAAGACCACCTTCAACGTGGGCATCATCGATGGTGGAACGTCGGTGAACTCGATCCCGGCGTCGGCGGTGATGGACGTCGATCTTCGATCGGCCTCCCCGGTCGCTCTCGATTCGCTCGACGCCGGCTTCCGCGCGGCGCTGCAGCGCGCGCTCGACGCCGAACGGGCGCGGTGGCCGGAGTCGCGGGTGAGCTTGCAGCTCGAAATCGACACCATTGGCATTCGCCCCGCGGGCTCGCAGCCGGACACCGCGCGCATCGTCCGCGCCGGCGTCGACGCGGCGCGGGCGCTCGGCTTCACGACCGAGCTTGGCGCCGGCAGCACCGACGCCAACTTTCCGATGAGTCTCGGCATCCCCGCGATCACCATCGATGGCGGCGGGGAAGGGCGCGGCTCGCACTCACTCACGGAACAGTACCGCGATGGCGACCGCGGATGGCTGGGGCCGCAGTGGGCGGCGCTCATCGCGTTGTCGCTGGCTGGGGTGAGATAGGGTCAAACGAGGAACGAAGAACGAGAAATGAGGAACTCGACTGACGAAGCCTCCACAATCGAGTTTCCTCTGTCCTAGCAACCGTTGCTCATTCGCCGGCCTTTCGGATCTCCGCCCCTCCGCTTCCCGACGTGATCGTGATCCTCCGCCCACCTCGGCCGATGGTGGCACGCACGCGGTGAGGATCGAGGCGGCCCTGGATTCGAAGTGGGAAGTCGGTGTCGAGCGAGCCGTTAGGTATCTGCACATCGAGCTCCCCGTCGAAATCTGCGGGAAGCACGACGCTGACGTCCCCATTCCCGGTGCGGAAGGACATGTCCGCCGTTCCGGTGAGCGATGTCATCCGCGCGTCGATGCGTCCGTTGCCGGTGTACGCCGAGACGGGACCCGCGCTCGTCGTCACACGGATGTCGCCGTTGCCGCTCCGGGCGGTCACCTCACCTCCCGCCTGGCCAACGTCGACGTTGCCGTTGCCTGACGAGGCCTGCACCGGCCCGCCGCTCGAGGCTACCCGAACGACACCGTTGCCGGATGTCGCGGTGACTTCGGCGGTCGCTCCGCTCACCGCCACGTCGCCATTGCCGGAGGCAGCGCGGAGCCTCACACCCCGCGGCAGGCGAACCTCGAAGTCAGCGCTCGCGTCCCTGCCCCTCGGCCGCCTGCCGGAGGTATGGATCCCGTCGGCGTCGCACTCACTTCCTTCGAGCATCGCGCAAATGGTGACGTCATCGCCCGTGCGCACGGCGGTGATCCGGAGGTCGTCCGCGTCATCCCCGGATTTGCGTCCAATCACCTCGACGCGATCGCCGGCCGCTTCCGACACGCGGATGTCGCCGTTGCTGGTGTGCACGCGGAGCCAGGCTCCCGCGCTCACACGCTCACTGAATGAAAAATCACGACCGCGCTCCTGCGTGAGCGCGACAACGGGCATGGCGAGTGCAGTCGCCAGGACGGCAAACATCCGACGCATGGACAGCTCCGTGAGGGTCACCAATGTGACAGCGCGGACGTGCCGCGGGTTTGAAGCAGGGGCAAGTCGAACTACTTCAGGAGAAATCTCATGCTGCTGGCGTACTCGATGCAACGGTGGCCCTTCGCGGGCGTGATGCTTTTCGCTTTGGCGTGCGCGCCATCACCGGAGAAATCAGGAGGCAATGTGAACAGGGGTGACGTTCGAGGTGACGCGCCATCGCCGGCGACGACGCTCATCACCACCGATCGGAATTCCTATCGCATACGACGGACTGCCGATGCCCTGGAGCTCGACATCGTGACCACGTTCACGAATCGCACGAGCGACACCGTGCGACTTCACCCGTGTGGCACGAGCCAGCCATCGTTCGCTCTGGAAAAGTCCGTCGAGGGCGCGTGGAGGCCGGCGTTCCGCCAGGTGTGCACGATGATGCTCATGCTGGATCCACCACGAGTGGCTCCAGGCGAATCCCGCACCGACACGGCGCGCGTGCGCGCCATGCTCGCCCCCAACTCGGCGCCACGCTTCGAGGAGGGGATGCCGATCCCCGGTCGATATCGGGTGGTCTACGTGCAGGCGTACCGGACGTGGATACCTAACGAGGGACCCGGTGAGCTCCTCCCGCTGGAGCAGCGGGTGTCGAATGTCTTCGTCATAGAGGAATAGGGCGTAGAAAAAAGAGTGTCGAGGGGCCAGGTCGTCGAGGTCGTCCAGGTCGTCCAGGCAATCAAGGTGAATCCCCGACAGGATCTCCCTGATGAGGGGGATAACCTCGACATCCTCGACGACCTTGACGACCTTGACGACCTCGCCCCTCGACACCCTTGTCCTCGTCTCATGCTTCGCGCAACGCTCCTCCTGCTCATCGCATCACCACTCCTCTCCGCCGCAGCCCAGGGAACGAGTCCGGCGGTCCTGCCGGGAGTCGAGCAATTCCTCGCTGACGTCCCGGCTGCCGTCCGGGGCAAGCGCGTCGGGCTGATCACCAACCACACGGGCGTCGATGCCCGTGGTACCAGCATCATCGATCGCCTGGCGGCGACGCGCGACGTGAAGCTCGTCGCGCTCTTTGGCCCGGAGCACGGCCTCCGCGGGACTGTGCCGGACGGCGTGAAGATCTCGTCAGGCATCGATCGAAAGACCGGACTCCCCGTGCACTCGCTCTACGGCGCGACACGAGCACCCACGCCGCGAATGCTGGCCAACGTCGATGCGCTGCTGTTCGACATGCAGGACGTGGGCGCGCGTCCCTACACCTACATCTCGACGATGGCACTGGCGATGCGCGCGGCGAAGCAGAAGGGAATTCCCTTCGTCGTGCTCGATCGTCCCAACCCCATCGGCGGCCACATCGTGGAGGGCGCGGTGCTCGACACCGCGTTCCGGTCGTTCACGGGGATTCATCCAATCGCGCTCCGGCACGGGCTGACGATCGGCGAGCTGGCGCGAATGTTCAACGAGCGTTTCGGGATTGGCGCGAACCTGATCGTCGTGCCGCTCCGTGGATGGCGGCGGGAGATGTGGTTCGATCAGACCGGGCTCCCGTGGGTGAATCCGTCGCCGAACATTCGTCGCCTCGAGACGGCCATCCACTACCCGGGGACGGTGTTCATTGAAGCGACGAACCTGTCGGAGGGGCGCGGAAGCAATCGTCCGCTGGAGCAGGCAGGCGCACCCTGGCTCCGGGCGCGTGCGGTCGCCGACTCAATGAACGCGATGCGCTTGCCCGGCGTGCGATTCGAGGCCGTGCGATTCACCCCTGCCCGCGGCGCCGCGAAATACCCCGGGCGCATCCTGCCTGGCGTCCGGTTCGTCCTGACCGACCGCGAGAGTTATCGCCCCGTGCGCACGGCCTTGCTTTTCCTCGATCTCGTCAAGCGGATGCACCCTAACGAGTTTCGATGGACCGAGGGCGGGGCGGGGCTCGATCGGCTCGCCGGCACCGATGCACTGCGAAAGGCGTTGGAGGGAAACGGGCTCCGAGAGGTGCTGACGATGTGGGACCGCGACGCGGAAATGTTCGCCTCGTTGCGCCGAGCGTACTTGTACTACTGACGTCGCCCGGCCCGCCCTTGCGAAGCCGAAATCTCGGCCATAAATACGGCCGCACCACCAGCCACCCGTCGTGCCGCCAGCCCGCATTCCCAGCGCGGGCAGTTGTCCAACACCCAGGGGTCACCATGAGCCAACGTCCATTCGCTTTCGGGCGTCTCGCCCGGTCCGGCACTCATCACTGGGGCGCTTCACTCGCGGTTGCCGCCCTCGCCATCTGTCTTGCCGCGGCCCCACCCCTCGTCGCCCAGCAGCCAGACGCCATCGCGGGTGTCGTGCTGGGCGTGGGAGGCCAGCCCGTCCCGTCGGTGCAGATCAGTGTCGAAGGGACGACGCTCGGCGCCAGCACCGACGCCAGCGGCCGATTCCGCATTGCCGGCCTGTCCGGTGCGGAGGCCGTGATCGAGGTCCGCCGAATTGGCTACCGCATGGAGCGGCGGGTGGTCCGGGTCGGCGACACCGATTTGCGGATCTCGCTCACCGAGCAGTCCGTCGTTCTCGATGCCGTCGTCGTCACCGGAACGACGGGGGCGCAGTCCAAACGGGAGCTCGGCAACTCCGTCACGACGATCAACGCGTCCCAGGCCAAGGAAATCGCCGCCATCAGCAGCATTCAGAACCTGCTGAACGGGCGCGCGCCCGGCGTGTGGGTGAACAGCGCGACGGGGAATGTCGGGGCGGGCGCGCGCGTTCGCATCCGCGGCTCCTCCAGCATCTCGTTGTCGAACGAGCCGTTGCTGTACGTCGACGGCGTGCGCGTCAACAACGCGCCGGCGACCGGCTTCTCCAACCAGGCATTCGGCTCGGCGTCGATCTCCCGGATGAACGACATCAACCCCGACGACATCGAGTCGATCGAGGTCATCAAGGGGCCGGCAGCGGCCACCCTGTACGGCACCGAGGCGTCGAATGGCGTCATCCAGATCATCACGAAGAAGGGAACCGTCGGTGCGCCGCGGTGGAGCTTCGCCACGCGGCTCGGCGTGAACTACCTGCAGGATCCAGAAGGTCGCTGGCCGGTGAACTACGCGGCCGTGCAGCGCCCGGGCGCTCCGAGTGGGGTTCGCGACACGCTGTCGATCGACATCATCGAGCGTGAGAATGAGCGCGGAACGCCGGTCTTCACGACGGGGATGGTCCGGGAGTACGACCTCAGCGCGTCCGGCGGGTCGGGTCTGTTCACCTATTTCGTGAACGGCGGCATCGAGGACAGCGAAGGGATCGAGCCGACGAGCACCGTCGAGCGCTACTCGAGCCGCGTCAACTTGTCGGTGACGCCGAGCGCACGGCTCAGCATGTCGGTGAACCTGGGCTATGTGAACGGGAAGACGCGTCTCCCGTGCGAAGCGGGATGCGGAGGTCGCACGCTCGGCACGATCTGGGCGAACCCCGCCAATGCGGTCCCGCTGGCCGACGGACGGGAGAATCCGCGCCGAGGGTTCAACTCCGGGCTCCCGAGCATGTACGACGAGCTCGTGCAGTACTGGCAGGGGCTGAACCGGTTCACCGGTGGAATTCAGGTAACGCACCAGCCATTCCCGTGGCTCCGGCACCGCGTCAGTGCGGGCACGGATCGCGTCAGCGAGAACGACAATTTCCTTGGTCTGCGCACGGAGGACTCACTGAGCCGCGCGGTTTTCGGCACGGGCGCGCTGGGCAGTCGCTCCGTCCGCGACCGTCAGATCAACTATTACTCGCTCGATTACTCGGCGTCCGGTGAGTGGGCGGTCCGCGCCGACATCAAGTCGACGACCACCTTCGGCGCGCAATACTACCGGAATAGCACCGCGTTCCAGTCCTCGTCGGGCGACATCTTCCCGACCGTCGGCCTCACGGCGCTGTCGGCGACGACGACCAACCGGACGACGTCGGGCGACTCCGAGGAGGACGCGACGCTCGGCTTCTATCTGCAGGAGCAGGTCGGGTGGAACGACCGACTGTTTCTGACGGCGGCCATTCGCGCCGACGACAACAGCGCGTTCGGCCAGAACTTCGACCGCGTGTACTACCCGAAGTTCAGCGCGAGCTGGGTCATCAGCGAAGAGCCGTTCTGGCGCTGGGCGGTGATCGATGCCCTGAAGCTGCGCGCGGCCTATGGCGAGTCCGGAAAGCAGCCGATTACGTACTCGGCGCTGCAGACGTACGAGAGCGCGACTGGCCCCGGCGACGTCGCGACGGTGACGCCGCAGTTCCTCGGCAACGCCGATCTCGGCCCCGAGCGCAGCCGCGAGCTGGAGTTCGGCTTCGACGTCGGCGCGCTCGATGACCGTGTCGGGCTCGAGGTGACGCACTATCGCAAGAAAACGGTGGACGCAATTCTCGATCGACAGGTCGCGCCGTCGCTGGGCATTCCCAACACGCAGCCGTTCAACGCCGGCTCCATCCGTAACTGGGGCACAGAGCTGCTGCTGCGTGGCACGCCCCTTCGTCGCGACGACTTCGAGTGGGATCTCACGTTCGGCTGGGCCATGAACGACAGTGAGGTGGAAAGTCTCGGAACGCCGGAGGCGATCCTCGAGCTGCGCCGACAGAGCGGGACGCCCGATTTCGTGACCGGCGGCTTCGCCATCCGGCATCAGGTCGGTTATCCGATCGGCGCGTACTTCGAGCAGAGGGTCGTCAGTGCCGCGATTCTCCCGACCGGTCGCGCCGACAGCACGCGGGTGATGTGCGACAACGGCCAGGGCGGGACGATGGTCTGCGCGGGCCCCGACCTTCGTTATGGGACGAGCGATGACGCGCCCGAGGTGTACCTGGGGCGCTCGATCCCTCGCTTCGAGGGATCGGTGAGCAGCACGTTCACGCTCTTCAGGAATCTGCGCGTCTACGGGCTCCTCGACTTCAAGACCGATTTCCTGAAGTTGGACGGCAACATGCGCTCTCGGTGCGCCATCTTCGGCCGCTGCCGCGAGAACTTCTACCCGCTCGAGTTCGAGCCCAGGACGATCGCGGGTCTGCACTCGAACGGGCAGCTCATCGATTACTACATCAACAAATCCGGCTACGCGAAGCTCCGCGAGGTCAGCCTGTCGTACACGCTCCCGGCGATCAGCACGCGGTGGGGCAGTCTCAATCGCGCGGTGATCACGGTGGCGGGTCGCAACCTGCACACGTGGACGGACTATCCGGGGCTCGAGCCCGAGGCCTTCTTCCTCGGCGGAAGCCGCGGCGGCCAATACGGACAGTTCGAGCAGACCACCAACCCGCAGCTCACGCAGTGGGTGGTCGGTCTGAACGTGGATTGGTAACGCGTGCCTAACCACCCTTCGGCCAAGGACGACATCACTATGGCTTCATCGAACCGAAAGGCACGCTGGCTGATGATCGCGGCGATCATCACGCTCCCGGCGGCGTGCGACACACTGAGTGATCCGCTCGATGTGGAGCCGGCGAGCCGCATTCCGGCCGCGTTACTCGAGCAGCCGCAGAACGCCAAGCTCCTCTCCGACGGAGCCATCGGCGACTTCGAGTGCGCGTTCGGCTCCTATGTGGTGAACGCCGGCATGATCGGCGAAGAGTTCATCTACGCGCAGCAGACCGCGTCGCGGACGCCCTACGATCGGCGGAATACCACCAAGGATGACCCCGACTACTCGGTCAACAGCTGTGTGGGGCTGGGCGTCTACACGCCGCTGCACATCGCGCGGCAGTCGAACGAGAACCTGCTCGCGCTGCTCAAGACCTGGAGCGATGCGGATGTGACCGCCGGCCCCGGCTCGCCGAACCGGACGGATCTCATGGGCATCGCGGCGGCCTACGCGGGCTATGCCTACGTGCTGTTAGGCGAGGGCTTCTGCACCATGGCCATCTCGTCGGTGAGCATCGACAAGACCCTCATCTACGGCGGAGAGATCGAGCCCGACAGCGTCTTCAAGCTGGCGATCGCGCGCTTCACCGAGGCGATCGATTACGCCGCCACCGCCGGGAACACGAGCATTCAGCAGATGGCGTACCTGGGTCGCGCGAGAGCGAAGCTCAATCTGGGCGACTACGAGGGGGCGCGAGCCGACGCGGAGGAGGTGCCATCCGGATACCTCAGAATCGCCAGCGCGAGCGACGCTGCCCCGCGTCGGCAGAACCGCGTCGCCAGTCAAAACAGTGAAATCAACAAGGCGCTCTCCGTGGGGGATGTCTATCGCGCGATTGGCGATGTGCGCGTGCCGGTCGACACGAACAGACCATCGAAGACGGTCAGCGCGACTGGCATCGTGCACTACTTCCAGAAAAAGTACCTCACGACAGCCACGCCGCTCCCGCTTGCAACGTACGAGGAGGCGCGGCTGATCATCGCCGAGGCGCACATCCGCGCCGGCCGTCTCGTGGATGCCCTGCCGATTCTCCAGGCATCGCGCACTCGTGGCGGACAAGGGCTCTTCGTCGGCACGACGCAGGCGGAGTATCTGGCCGAGTTGATCGACCAGCGGCGACGCGAGCTGTTCGCCGAGAGTCATCATCTGGGCGACGTCATTCGGTATGACATTGCCCTCACGCCGTCCCCGGGCACGCCCTATCACTTCGGTGGCAACTACGGCGATCAGGTTTGCCTGCCGCTCCCGGCGGCGGAGCGCCTGAACAACCCGTTGATCGGAGGCTGAATGGTGGAGCGTTGCCGCGGCCCGGGCCCGGCGTAGCGTTCGCACCCTGTTGAGGAGACACGGAACGCCTCCGACGTTGAATGGAGGCGTTCCGTTTTCCTTTGTTTGACGTCAGCTTGGACCGGTTGTACGGATTTGGTGAGTTATGAAGGTCTCCGCTGGTCTCGCTCGCCCGCGATTCCCACCCTGTTGACATGATCGCCACGCTCCTCCTGTTCGCGCAGCTCCAGACGGCGGCGCTCGCTCCTCCCATCGTTCATTCCGGACGCGACGATCGCACCGCCGTCCGGCCGCCGCGCGCCGACACGTCCGTGACGATCGATGGCCTCCTCGACGAGCCGGTGTGGTCACAGGCCGCCGTGCTCTCCGGGTTCTCGCAGTTCTCCCCGGTGGATGGCGTACCGGCGCACGATTCGACGGTCGTGCTCGTCTGGTATTCTCCGACCGCCATTCACTTCGGGATTCGCGCGTTCGAGGCGCACGGAACGGTGCACGCCACGCTCGCCGATCGCGACAAGATGTTCGCTGATGATCACGTGCAGATCCTGCTCGGCACGTTCGACGACGGGCGACAGGCGACCGTCTTCGCCGTGAATCCGCTGGGCGTGCAGGGGGACGGCACGCTGGTGGAGCAGGGCGGGCAGCGGGCGGGCTCCTTCAGCGCTGCGCAGGTGGCGCGTGAAAGCGCCGATCTCAACCCGGATTACGTCTTTCAGTCGAAAGGACGCGTCACGGACCTCGGCTATGAAGTGGAGGTTCGCATTCCGTTCAAGACGTTGCGATTCCAATCGCGTCCGGAGCAGCGGTGGGGACTGCACATCCTGCGGCGGGTTCAGCATTCCGGCTACGAGGATTCCTGGGTTCCGGCGAAGCGCGACGCGGCGTCGTTTCTCGCGCAGTCGGGGCACATCGAGGGGCTCACCGGCCTTCGCCGCGGACTCGTGCTCGACGTGAACCCCGAAGTCACCGCGCGCACGGTCGGCGTACGCGCGCCGGATGGCACGTGGCAGTCGGCGACCGAGGACCCCGAGGTCGGCGGGAATCTGCGTTGGGGCATTACCAACAACCTCACGCTCAACGGCACCGTCAATCCCGACTTTTCCCAGGTGGAGGCCGATGCCGGGCAGCTCTCGTTCGACCCGCGATCGACCCTCTTCTTCGCCGAGAAGCGGCCGTTCTTCCTCGACGGCAGCGAGCAGTTCCGAACGCCCAACAACATCATCTACACGCGACGCATCGTGCAGCCGTTAGGCGCGGTGAAGCTCGCCGGCAAGGTGTCCGGGACCGATGTCGCCTTCCTGGCGGCGGTCGACGACGACGTCGACCGTCTGAGCCTCGGCGACCATCCGCGGATCACGATCGCGCGCGTGCAACGCGATGTCGGTGCCCAGTCGCGCCTCGGGCTCGCGTATACCGACCGCGTGCTGGGTGATCACTGGAATCGTGTCGCCAACGCCGATGCACGCTTCGTCTTCGGAAAGATCTACGACGCCCGCCTGCAGTGGGCGCACAGCTTCACCGACGAGCGTGGCCGACGGTGGAATGCCCCACTGTGGGACGCACGCTTCGCGCGCAACGGGCGCCGATTCGGGATGCGCTACAGCATTACCGGAATCGACCCGGACTTCCTCACTCGCAGCGGATTCACGTCGCGTCGCGGGATCACGAACGGGGGCATCTCGCACCGCCTGACGACGTTCGGCGCGCGCGGCGCGGCGGTCGAGTCGTTCAGTACCGAGCTCAACCTGCTCGGCACCTGGAAGTACGACGTCTTCACCCGTCGCGGCGACGCGCAGGACAAGAAGGCGCACCTCAACACGACCACGTCGTTCCGCGGGGGGTGGACGCTCGTCGCCTCGCTCCTCGTCGAGACCTTCGGATACGATCCCGACCTCTACCGCGGCGTGCTCATCGAGGTCCCCGTTCCGGGCGGGCTCGACACGATTCCCTTCACCGGCACCCCCGACCTGACGAACGTCGACTACGTGCTCGATCTTTCCACACCGGAGTGGAAGCGCGGATCGGCCGGCGTCTTCGTGGTGTGGGGGAAGGACGAGAACTTCGATGAGTGGTCGCCCGCCGACATTCTCATCGGCACGCTGTCCGGTGACTGGCGTCCGACGGAGAAGGTGCGCGTCAACGCCACCTACAACATGCAGAGGTACAATCGCCGTACCGATGGGAGCACGGTGCGCATCCGCCGGATTCCGCGATTGAAGCTGGAGTACCAGATCGCGCGTCCGCTCTTCGTGCGGCTGGTCGGCGAATACGACTCGCAAAAGGTGGACGCCTTACGAGACGATTCGCGCACGGACGGCGCGCTGCTCATCCCGGATGAGCAGGGCATCCTGCACCGCAGCTCGGCGACGTCGAGGAACGTGTTCCGCGGGGATTTTCTCTTCTCCTACCAGCCCTTGCCTGGTACCGTCGTCTTCCTGGGGTACGGCAGCGTGATGGAGGAGCCGACGGCCTTCCGGTTCGAGGGTCTGGAGCGCGGGAGCGACGGGTTGTTTGTGAAGGCGTCTTACCTATTTCGTTTGTAGACGTTCGAGGGCCAGGGGCCAAGGGCCAGGGGCCAAGGGAAGGAAAGGCGCGGCGCCGCTTCGCGGCTACCGCGCTCATCAGATGAGCAAGCGGCCGCGCTGCGCGCGGCCGCTTGCCTTTCCTTCCCCTGGCCCCTGGCCCTTGGCCCGCTCCACCGCCTGTACAGATTCCGTAATCCCTATTGCTTACCAAGGGGCCAGG